>ERZ1643247.2260-NODE-2260-length-15616-cov-15.150376_pt1 | contig 15616 bp, 14 predicted proteins | sample MGYA00579264_ERZ1643247 | MGnify/ENA primary metagenome ERZ1643247 (study PRJEB29033, sample SAMEA4952262) | chicken gut metagenome | biome: Broiler Chicken; feature: Gastrointestinal Tract; material: Caecum | place: Ireland | collected 2018 | study: Broiler... | reverse complement strand
GTAACGGCATTTTTGCAGGCTGTCGGAAAAGTCCTTAGACTTTTTTGACAGCCTGCACGGGAGTCCGCTGAGCGGACTCCCGTTCTTTATTTACCGGCTGCGCACATCGCTTTTCCGGGCATGCCAAAAGCCCGCACGGAAGTTCCGTGCGGGCTTTCATCATGTCGAAAAACTTGTGCAGAATCAAATCCGCCTGAGACAGGGCGGGGGAGCTCGAGGGGGCAGCCGCCCGCCTCGAATGGGATCAAATGCCCCGGAAGCCTTGCCGTGCAAGGATTCCGGCGAGCGAAGCGAGGACTTTTGCGCCGAACAGCGGCGCAAAACTAATGGCATTTTTGCAGGCTGTCGGAAAAGTCCTTTGGACTTTTTCGACAGCCTGGAGCCCGCACGGAACTTCCGTGCGGGCTCGCTTTTTCAACCGGCGCCTCAGGCGGCCTTGCCCAGAGTCTTCTGGCTGCCGGTGTGGTAGATGGGCTTCCACTCCACTTTCTGGACCAGAGCGGCCAGGGAGATGGGGATGTAGGTAAACATGAAAATGGGGAAGGTAAAGACGTACAGGATCTTCTTGTAATTGGGGATCTGGATCTGCTTCCACTCGCACAGGACGGTGAGCAGGCCGTACAGGAGCAGGCCCAGATAGAAGCTGCAAACAGTGGACACCAGGAAGCTGCCGGCCACATCAAAGATCCCGCGAATGATGTACATGGGCTGTCCCAGGCAGGCGAAGCACATCACCAGATTGAAGGCGATGGTCACCAGGGTGAGCAGCATGCCGGGCGCCACGGTCATGAACATGTCGTAGCAGGACCAGCTCTTCCGGGTAGGCTTCTGGCAGAAGCCCTTGACCAGCTGCGCGCCATACTTGGCGTCCACCTGGTAAAAGCCCTTGGACCACCGCAGCCGCTGGTCCCAGGACTGGCGGAAGGTGGTGGGCTGCTCGTCATAGATGACCGCCTTGTCGCAGTAGCCGATGCGGCGGCCCTTCAGGGCGCAGCCCACGGAGAACTCGATGTCCTCGGTGAGCAGGTGGTAGGGCCAGCCCTTGTTCTCCCGAATCACGTCGGCGGAGATCAGGAAGCCGGTGCCCGACACGTGGCAGTTGGTGCCCAGGAGCATCCGGGGGAAGTTGAGGAAGCGGGCCTCCCGCAAGAACCAGACGGCGTAGCCGGCGGAGATCCAGTTGGCCCCGAAGTTTCGGGAGTTGCGGTAGCAGGTAATGGCCCCGTAGCCGCCCTGGTCATAGACCTTGTTCATCTCCAGCACGAAGTTGGGGTCCACCAGATTGTCCGCATCAAAGATAAAATAGGCGTCGTACCGATCCCGACCCTCCCGGGCCAGGGTGCGGAACAGGAAGTTCAGGGCGTAGCCCTTGCCCTTCTTGCTCTGATTGAACCGCTCATAGACGATGGCCCCCGCCCGCCGGGACACCTGGGCGGTGTCGTCGGTGCAGTTGTCGGCCACCACATATATGTCCAGCAGATGGGCGGGATAATTCTGCTGCTTCAGACTGTGAATCAGTTCTCCAATCACCCCCGCCTCGTTCCGGGCGGAGATCACGGCGGCGTAGCGGTGGTACTGGGCCGCCTCCGCCTGCTTCCAGCGGCGGCGCTTCACCAGACCCATCACCAGGTAGACCAGCTGATAAAAGTAGGCCACGGTGAACAGAACAGCTAGGAATAGGTTGAAGGACTCAACCAATCGAATCATATTCATATCAAATCACCTTTAAGTCTGTTGTTGGAACAAAGGGCGCAGCATGCTCCCGCTGCGTGAATACTATCATAGCACGCTTTTTAAATATTACAAGATTATTTCCTCACTCTTAATGAAAAGTTAAGAGAATATTCATAATTTTCCTCCGCTAAAGTAACAAAATTAACGCATTTTTGGCATTTCTGAAACTAAACTTGTGTATTTTCCCAATGAGCTGAAAATCCGCCCTTTAAAATTCCGCTCCACGTATTTAATATTTTTGTAACAACTTGAAGAAAATGTGAAGTCCTGGCAGACGTTCCCCCCTCCCCAGCCCCGGAGAAAAATTTTTGCGCTCCCGCAACATTTTCCCCTCCGGATGCGTCTGGACGGGTAGAGAGCGCAGAAGGGGGAGGACGCCATGGGAGACCGCACTGACAACTGGGAGGAGCTGGTCCAGTCCCAGGAGAACCGCCTGTACCGGGCGGCCCTGGCCATTCTGGGCAGCCGTCAGGAGGCCGAGGACGCGGTGCAGGACACATTTCTGGCCTTTTGGGAGAAGGCGCCGGAGGATCTGAGGGACGAGGGTGCCTGGCTCATGCGGGTGCTGGTCAACAACTGCCGCAGCCGTCTGCGGACGTCCAGGAGGCGGGAGACTCTGCCTCTGTGGGAGGAACTGCCCGCCCCGGAGCCGGAGGAGCGCGCCCTGTGGGAGGAGCTTCGCGCCCTCCCGCCCCAGGACCGGGCCGCGATCCACCTATTTTATTATGAGGGCTTCTCCACCCAGGAGATCGCCCGCATCCTGAAATGCCGCCCGGGTACGGTCCGCTCCCGCCTGTCCCGGGCCCGGGAGCGGCTGCGGGAGCTTTTGGACCCGAAATAGGCTTATATTCCATAACAGAGAGGAGTATCAGCATGGAATCCTACAAATCATATTTTGACCGGCAGACCGTCTCGCCGGAGCTGCACGAAAAACTGCTGGCCATCGGCCGGCAGCCCCGGACAGAGCGGCGGCGCAGACCGCTCTCCCCCGCCTGGAAAAAGTGGGCGGCTCTGGCCGCCTGCTGCGCTCTGGCCCTGGGACTGGGGCTGTGGCGGCTGTCCGCCCCAGGGGAGACGGGAAGCGGCGCCTGTGTTCCCCCTGCCGTCTCCTCCCCGCCGGAGGATTCCTCTTCCCACAGCGGGGAGAACCGGGAATCCGGCTTTCAGGTGGAAGGTTCTGAAACGACAGGCACGGCCTTCCTGCCCGCCATTCCCTACATCCACTATCCGGACGTAGGGGACCGCCCGGCGGCGGACACCTCCCCCAGCCGCATGATGCTGGCGGGCTCCTATTCCGTGGAGCTGACCAAGGAGGACGTGCAGAAGATCTTCTGGGGGCCGGAGGGCAAGCCGGAGGGGGCGGACGGGGACCTGCCCTGGATGCTGTTCTGGGGGAACTTCTTCCTGTCCGGCTCCGCCCTGTACGACGGAGAGGGGGAGCTGCTGTGGCTCACCCTCAAGGGGAACAGCGCCGCTCAGGCGCTCTCCTTCACCCTCACCCTGCGCCCGGGGGAGCTGCCCTTCCAGTGCGGTCTCTACTCCGATCTGGAGACCACCCACGTCAACGGCACCCCCGTCACCGGCTGGAGCCGCAGGGAGGACCTCAACGGCGACGGCGTTCCGGACGCCCGGTGCGTCAGCGAGTTCATGGCCGGGGAGGTGGGGGTACGCTTTGAGGCGGCGTGTACCGCCGGAGAGGACTCTATGGATGCCGCCGCCTGGTACAGCGCCCTGCTGGTGGGCCAGACGCTTTCCGGCGGCGTGTATCTGGGGGACCTGCTTACCAACGGGGAGGTCCCGGCCTGGCGGGAGGAGACGTTCTCCTGTCTGGAGCAGGCCCGGGAGCAGGCCGCCTTCGCCCCCTACCTGCCGGAGACGGACATCCCCGGCTACGGGGAGTTTTACGCCGCCCTGTCCTATCAGGAGGGGGTGCGAAACCGGCTCACCGTCCGCTGGTCCCGGGGGTATGACGACGTGAGCGTCACGGTCTCGCTCCCGGAGGGGACGCCCACCTATCATTTGGCGGATGTGAACCGCCCGGAGGAGTATGACCTGAGTCTGTACTCCATCCCCTGGTGCGACAGCGTGCCGGAGGAATACCGGGAGACGGTGAATTTTCCCACCTTCCGGGCGGAGGATTTGAGTCTCCAGGTGGTGGCGGCCCGGGCCAACGAAAAGGACACCGGGGGGCTGTCCTTCTCCTTCGGGGTGCTCCACCAAAGCGGGGTACTGGTGGAATACCGCTGCGACGGCCTCACCGCCCAGGCGGTGTGGGAGCTGGTAGAAGAGACACTCGCTCCGGCATCCCCCTGAGCCCGGCGGCGGCCCTCGCCCCATCTGCGCCCCTCCCCCAGCGGAAGGGGCGCTTTTTCTTTGGCGGTACGGGTCTGGCGCCGCCGCCTGTTTTATGGTACAATAGCGGCGTCAAACAATTCCGGCCCTGGGCCGCCTTGGAGGGAATCCCATGTCCTGCAAAGAGGAATTTATTGAAATTTTCAAAGAGAAGATCACCCGCCCCGGGGCGGACGCCCTGCTGAACTATCTGGAGAACAAGAGCGACTTCTTCACTGCCCCCGCCTCCGCCCGGTACCACCTGGCCTGCGAGGGGGGCCTGTGCGAGCACAGCCTGAACGTGTACCACTGTCTGGTGGACTACCTCCAGCGGGAGCGGGTCCAGGAGCTGTACGGCCTGGAGTACAGCGAGGAGTCTGTGGCCGTGGTGGCCCTCCTCCACGACGTGTGCAAAGTGGGCTGCTATAAGAAAGGCTTCCGCAACGTGAAAAACGACGCCACGGGGCAGTGGGAGCGGGTGCCCACCTACACCTTCGACGACCCCCTGCCCTACGGCCACGGGGAGAAGTCGGTGTACATCGTCAACGGCTTCATCCGCCTCACCCGGGAGGAGGCCATGGCCATCCGCTGGCACATGGGCTTCTCCGGCACCGAGGACCCCCGCACCGTGGGCCAGGCCCTCCAGAAGTACCCCCTGGCCTTCGCCCTGGCCACCGCCGACATGGAGGCCAGCTACTTCCTGGAGGGGGACCAGTGACGGCTCCCCGCCCCACCCAGCCATTGGAAGGCCGCGGCAAAAAAATTCACAATGTTCCGGTTGAAAATCAGGGCGCGATATGGTAAAGTTAGTATATCAACGAGGGACCCCGGTCCCTGGTAACATCCATTAAGGAGTGATTCACATGATTCGAGTCATCATGGGTAAAAAGGGCACTGGCAAGACCAAGCAGATGATCGACATGATTAACGAGGCTGTCCAGAGCGAGCACGGGAATGTCGTCTGCATCGAAAAGGGCAGCAAGCTGACCTTTGATATCCATTATCAGATCCGGCTGGTGGACTCCAGCGAGTACGACGTGGCCAATTTCACCGCCCTGAAGGGCTTTATCTCCGGCCTGCACGCCGGCAACTACGACATCACCCACATCTTCATCGACAGCCTGACCAAGATCGTCCCCACCGACGGCTACAACGATGTGGAGGATTTCCTGAACTGGCTCAACAACTTCGGCGAGAAGAACGGCATCAAGTTCACTATCACCATCAGCGACGAGCCCGACCTGGCCCCCGAGGGCATCAAGCAGTATTTCTGATTCCCGTAAAAAGAAAGCGTCCGCCTCTCCATCGAGGCGGACGCTTTTATCTGTCCCGTTTTTGGGACTGTATTCGTATTTTTCCCCCACACCCCCTTGACATCTGTGGAGATGGGGGGTATCATTGTGCTATGAACTCGAACACACGTTCTATTGTGTGGGCCAGATTCGCACAATCCGAGCCGCCAAACAGCCGCAGGCGGAGCGACTTTTCCACAGGTCGCGGAAAATTTGTGGACTGCCGTGCCGGGGCGCCTGCCTGATCGGTTTTCCTGAGCCCGCACAGCGGCGGCCGCGTTCCACGTCTCAGCAGAGGACCGCTCCCAGGTTCAGCGGAGGAAAAGAAAACCGGAGCCCAGCGCAGCGGGTCCGGTTTGGAAAGGAGGAGCCGCGTTGTGAGCGCGCTCTGACTTTTAAAAAAAGTCGGAGCAAGCGGTCAGCTTGCTCCGACTTGGTGGAGGAGGGTGGATTCGAACCACCGAAGCGAAACGCAACAGATTTACAGTCTGCCCCCTTTGGCCACTCGGGAACTCCTCCATATGAAATTGTGGAGCTGGTGGACGGATTCGAACCCCCGACCTGCTGATTACAAATCAGCTGCTCTACCGGCTGAGCTACACCAGCAACTCAAGAGTGCTGTCCAACAGCAGGTGTTATTTTACCAGAAAGCGTACATCTTGTCAACAACTTTTTTTAAATTTTTCTTTTTTCTTTTTTTGCCTCTCATCCGGCCCCTCCGTCCGTCTCCACTCCGGCGGGGCGGCCGTCTATTCCAAAGCAAAGGAGGTGGTGCGCCACGAGAATGTTAGGGATCTCCGGCCTGCTCCCTCCCCTGCGGGATGTGCAGCTGGCGGCTCCGGCCGCCCTGTGCCCCCTGTGCGGGGAGGAGCAGTACCGGGGGGACCGGATGCTCCGGCGGGGCGGACAGCTGGTGTGCGTGCGGTGCGCGAACCGTCAGCGTCCCGACCGGCGGAGAAAGGAAAAGGAGGAGAGGGAACCATGACCTTATTGGAATTATCGGTGGAGTACCGGGCCCACGCCCGGGCGCTGGACTTCCGCATCTGCCAGCTTCAGGCGGTGCTGGAGCGCACCGAAAACGAGGATCAGCGCCTCATGCTCAATGAGCGCATCCATATGCTGTCCACCATGCTGCGGGAGGCCCGGGAGCTTGCCGTCCTCACCGAGCGCTACTACGAGAGGGGGTACCGCCGCAATGCCAAATACACGTTATAGAAGGGGGCGGCACTACGCCGCGGACATGGCGGTCTACTCCCGGCAGATGGCCGGGGACAACAGCCGGGAGCTGAGCCGGCTCAAGCGCAACCTGATCCGCGCCCTTCAGGAGGACGTGACCGAGAAGCAGCGCACCGCGCTGCTCCTCTACTACGCCGAGGGGTACAACATGCGGGAGATCGGGGAGAAGCTGGGGGTGGACAAGTCCACCATCTCCCGCACCATCAAGCGGGGGGAGCGGCGGCTCCAGCGCTGCCTGCGCTACGGGGCGGAGGCCTACCTGCGCAATATGCCATAAAGCAAAAACACGGCCGCTTCCGCGGCCGTGTTTTTCACTCCATGGGTCCAAAGGTATCAAAGGGGAAGATGGAGAAGAACGCCTTGCCCAGCACATAGTCCTCGTCGATGCAGCCGATGCGGCTGTCCCGGCTGTCGTCGGAGTTGTTCCGATTGTCCCCCATCACAAAGATGGAGCCCTCGGGCACCTCGATGTGGGTCTGGGTCCGGTAGGGGTCGGTCTGGGTCACATCCAGCATCGCTTCCTTGATGTAGGGCTCGTCCAGCCGCTCGCCGTCCACATAGACGCTGTTGGCGGCATAGTCGATGTCCACCGTCTGTCCGCCGGTGGCGATGACCCGCTTGACGATGGCCACGCCCCCCAGGTGCTCCACCGTGGTCTTGTTCAGCACCACAATGTCCCCCTGCTCGGGCTCATAGCCCAGGGACTGCACCAGCAGCAGCTGTCCGTCGTGCAGGGTGTTCTCCATGGAAGAGCCGTCCACCCGGGTGAGCCGCCCGAAAAAGGTGAACACGATCACCAGGCACACCAGGGCGGTGGTCAGGGCGTTGAGCCAGTAAAATACGTCCTCCGGGGGCTTCTTCTCCTGCTCCTCCGGGGCGTTTTCCCCCTCCGGCGCGGTCCCGTTCTCCGGCCCCTCCTGAGGCTGGGGGGCGGGCTGCTCCTCGGGCTGTTGGGTAAATTCAAATGCTTCCGACATGGGTCTACCTCCTGTGAGGGATGCGATTTTTTTATTATACCCGCTCCCGGCGGAAAATGCAACCTTTGAAAGCCCCTCCCTTGCGGCGTGGGCGCGGATGGGGTATAATCAATCCAGCACAGAAAGGAGCCGCGGCTATGAAGATCATCGACGCACATCTGCACCTCTTTCCCTCCGAGCCCGGGACCGACGCCATGGCGGAGGCGGTGGGCCATGTGAACTCCGTGGACCACCTGCGGCAGGTCTACGGGGAGCTGAACATGGTCCACGGGGTGGTCATGGGCAACCGGAGCCTGGAGGTGGGCTTCCACCACTACCCCCGGGACCTGTTCCACTACTGCGTGGGGCTGGACAGCCTGGTGCTGGGGAGAGGGGAGACCATTCCCGAGGACCTGCCCGACCAGGTGGAGGAGCACCTGAAGCGGGAGGCGTGCTGCGGCGTGAAGCTCTACCCCGGGTACAACAAAATCTGGCTCACCGACCCCATCTACGACCCCATCTACCGCCTGGCGGAGAAGTACGACAAGCCGGTGGCCGTCCACATGGGCCTCACCGCCTACTCCCGGGCCTATCTGAAGTACAGCCACCCCCTGGCCCTGGACGAGGCGGCGGCGGACCACCGCCGCACCCGGTTCGTCATGTGCCACTTCGGCAACCCCTTCCTCCAGGAGGCGGCCGCCGTGCTGGAGAAAAACCGGAACGTGTCCACCGACCTGTCCGGCCTGCTGGAGGGCCGGGTGGACCTGGACGTGTACTTCCAGGAGCGGGCGGGCTACGCGGAGCTGCTGCGCACCTGGCTGAACTACCTGGGCTGCTGGGACCGGGTGATGTACGGCACCGACTGGCCCATCGTCAATCTGGGGGAGTACATCGAATATATCCAGCGCATCGTGCCGGAGCGATACTGGGAACCGGTCTTTTATGACAACGCCAACCGCATCTACCGCCTGGGGCTGTGAGCCCCGGAGAAAAATATGCCAGAGAGAGGAGAATACCTATGCTGCCCCAGGACCCTGTGATTCTGCTCAGCGTGGTCAACGCCCGGCTCCGGGACCTGTACCCCGACCTGGACGAGCTGTGCCACAGCGAAGACGCCGACCGGACCCAGCTGGAGGAGAAGCTGGCCGCCATCGACTACCACTATAACCCGGAGCGCAATCAGTTCCTATAAAGACATCGGGAGGGCATCCGCCCTCCCGATTCAGCTTGTCAAAAAAGCCCTCCTGCAAGGAGTTCCGCCGTCCGCAGACGGCGGGATAAAATGAAATCCCATCATTTCCGAGGACATGCGCCTCGGAAATGATACCTCTCGCGAAATTTTGGCCGACAATTTCGCAAGAAATCGAGGCCAAAATTTCGTGCAGCTCCACTCGAAAAAGTGGCTCTGCCACTTTTTCGACAGTCTCCATCGGGAGGGCATTCGCCCTCCCGATTCGTTTATGCGCTGCCCAGGCGCTGGGCCGCCGTCTCCAGCATGTTTTCCGCCAGAATGCCGTAGCCCCGGGTGGGGTCGTTCACCAGCACGTGGGTCACCGCCCCCACCAGCCTTCCGTTCTGGAGAATGGGGCTGCCCGACATGCCCTGGACGATGCCGCCGGTGGCCTCCAGCAGCCGCTGGTCGGTCACCCGGAGCATCAGGTTCCGGCTGTCTCCCGCGTTCTCCGGGTACAGGTGGGTGATCTCCACCTCATACTCCTCCACCGTGTCACCGGCGATGTTGGAGAGAATGGTGGCCCTGCCCGTCTGGACCTGGTCCCGGGCGGCCACCTCCACCGGCTGGAGGTCCTGGGCCAGGGCCGCGTCCTCCAGCCGCCCGAAGATCCCCTGCTCCGTGTTGGCGTACAGGGTGCCCAGGTCGGCGGTGAGGTCAAAGTCCCCGTGGAGCTCCCCCGGCTCCCCGGCGGCCCCCTTCTTCACGTCGGAGACCGTGGCCCCCATGATGCTCCCCGTCTCCAGGGGCATGAGCTTGGCGGTGTCCACGTCGTTGATGCCGTGGCCCAGGGCGGCGAACACGCCGCTGTCCGGGTCATAGAAGGTCATGGTGCCGATGCCCGCCATGGAGTCCCGCAGCCACACCCCCAGCTGATAGGACCCCGCCGTGGTCTTCACCGCCTGGGCGGCCAGCTGGAGGGACTCCTCCCCCCGCTGGACCTGGAGGGTCATCTTCTCCCCCGGGTGCTGGGCCAGATGGTCCTGGACCTCCTCGATGGTGTCCACCTCGCTGCCGTCCATGTGGGTGATCACGTCCCCCGCCTTCAACCCGCTGGTGCGCCCGGGGGACGCCGGGCCCTCCGGAGTGTCCAGGGAGGACAGCCCCACCACCAGCACGCCGTCGGAGAAGAGCTTGATGCCCACCGCCCGGCCCAGGGGAATCACCGTATCCCCCAGCTCCGCCTGAGCCGCGGCCGCCACCGCCTCCGGCCGGGACAGCTCCAGCGCCGCCGTGGCCGCTGCGGCTCTGGCCCGGTCCCCGGTCAGGGCCATGGTGAGCAGCAGCCCCAGGGCAGCCGCCCCCGCCGCCGGTCCCAGAAGCCCGTGCCAAGGACGTTTTTTCGTTTCCTGTTCCAAAAAGGTTCCACCCCCCATACGGCCGCCCCTCCCTTGGGAGCGGCCGCCGTCGTTTCGGCGGTCCGAAGCGGGCCGCCTTGGTTCAGTATGGACGGCCCGGACGGACGGCACACCAGGGGGCTCTTGCCACCGCTTCCATGTGAGAGTCTGGAAAGCGGCCCGGCGGCGGGACTTGCAGATTTTCTCTGGAGAAGGGCGCAAAAGCAGGGGAAATCTGCCGGTTTTTCCGCAAAAAGCGAACAGGACCACCTCCCATCAAGGAGGCGGTCCTCAGGCTGTCAAAAAAGTCCAGGGACTTTTCTGACAGCCTGCAAAAATGCCGTTACTTTTGCGCCGCTGTTCGGCGCAAAAGTCCGCGCTTCGCTTGCCGGAATCCTTGCACAGCAAGGCTTCCGGGGCATTTGATCCCATTCGAGGCGGGCTGCCGCCCCCTCGAGCTCCCCCGCCCAGACTCAGGCGGATTTGATTCTGCACAGGTTTTTCGAGAAACATCGGACCACCTCCCTGCCGGGAGGCGGTCCAATGGTCTCTCTCTTTCCCCGCCTTTGAAAGATGCGGAGCACGGTCTCTGTTTTCTTTTTCAAAATACGGGTCCGCTTGAACCCTATTCTGCCCCGTTTTCACGGTCCTGATGCAGGCAGTTTATTCCAATTTTCAGCGCACCAGGGGCAGGCCGGCCATGACGCGCACTCCTTTTCCGCCCGCCGGGGCGCGTCTCGCCCCACAGGCCCAGCATATCACAGGGGGCTTGTCCTTTTCTTGTACAATCGGCCGCCCGGCGGATTTTTTCAAAAAATATGGCCCGGAGGGCACTCCCTCCGGGCTCAGCTTGTCAAAAAACCTGTGTAGAGAAGAAACCGCTCAAGTTGGGGCGGGGGAGCTCGAGGGGGCGGCAGCCCGCCTCGAGTGGGATCGAATGCCCTGAATGCCTTGCACGGCAAGGCGTTCAGCGAGCGCAGCGAGGACTTTCCCGCCGCGCGGCGGCGGGAAAGTATTGGCATTCTTGCAGGCTGCCGGAAAAGTCTTTGGACTTTTTCGACAGCCTGCGCCCGGAGGGCACTCCCTCCGGGCCGTCTGTCCGTAAATTTGCCGCAGTTAACTGTTCAAAGCCACCCGCTCCACCCCGGGGGTGCGGGCCAGATAGGCCCCCTCCCGGCTCTGGCAGGTGAAGAAGAAGATCTGCTCCTCCCGGGAGAGCTCCACCAGCAGGTCCAGGGCCCGCTCCATGCGCTCCTGGTCGAAGGCGGCCAGGGCGTCGTCCAGAATGAGGGGCACGTGGTGCTCCCGCAGGCACAGGTCGTACACCGCCAGGCGCACCGCCAGGTACACCTGGTCCACCGTCCCCTTGGACAAAAACAGGGACCGGCGGGGGAGCACATCCCCCGCTCCGGCGGCGGATGCCTCCAGCTCCCGGTTCAGGGAGAGGCTGGTGTACTTCTCCCCGGTGAGCCGGGCCAGGTACTCCCCCGCCCGGCGGTTGAGCTCCGGGGAGAAGCGCTCCTGGAGCTGGGCGTTGGCCTCCTTCAGGGCGGTCAGAGCGGTGGAAATGGCCTGGTACTCCTGACTGCGCCGCTCCAGCTCCCCCTCCAGCTCCTCCTGACGGGCGGCCAGGGCGGCGGGGTCGCCCACCGCCTTCTGACGGCCCAGGGCCATGCTCAGGGCCCGGCCGGTGCGCTCCAGGTCGGCCTGGGCGGTACCCAGCAGGGCGGCGGTCTCCTCCATGGTGCGCCGGGGGGCCTCCGGTTCCGGGGCCCCGGGTTCCTCCACCCGGCCCCCCTGAGCTTTCAGGGCGTCGTACAGCCGCTGGGCCCCCTCCAGCCTGGTGTGGGCCACCGCCTCCCGCTCCCCCAGGTTCAGGGCCCGGGACAGGGCGGCGGAGCAGCCAAACAGATCCTTCACCTCGGGGGCGAAGGAGTGGACGAAGTCAAATAAATCCTTCCGGCTGTTCTCCCGGCGGGCCTGCCGGTCCGATAACCCCTCCCGCACCAGGCGCACCTGCTGGGCGGCCTGGTCGGCGGCCGCGGCCCGGGCCCGGTAGTCCTCCAGCACCCCCTTCAACTCCTCCGGGGTTTTGACCGAGAAGCGGTCCAGCACCTGATCTCCCCAGGCCCGGCTGCGTCTGGCCTGACTGTGGTTGAACACCCCCAGGGCCAGGGTGAAAACCAGGAAGAGAAGCCCTGTGAGGACGGCAGGAAATGAGAAGCCGTCCCCCTGGGCCAGGGCCAGCACCGCCATGCCTCCGGCCGCCAGCACGCCGATCACCGGGACCAGCTTGGCCATGAGCGCCCAGGTCCCGGCATTTTTCCGGGCCGCGGCATACTCCCCCTCCGCTTTTTTGACGGACTCCGCGGCCTCCTCCACCGTCTGTCCGGGGAAGCGGTCGTCCCGGGCGGCGCTCCGGGCCTCTTCCAGCTCCGCCTCCGCCTGGGCCAGGGCCTCCTCCCCCTGTTTGATCTCCGGCTCCAGGGCTTTCAGATAGGCCAGCTCCCCCTGGGCCCGCTTCAGCTCCTCCTTGTGGGGGATGGGCCCGAACCGGGCCTGTTCTTTTCTCAAAGCGTCCAGGTCGGCCTGGGCCCGGTCCAGCTCCCCCTTGGCCTGGGTGAACCGCCGGTCCAGGTCCCGCTGAGCCAGACGCTTATGGGCGGACAGCTCCGCCTCCAGGGCCTCCTTCTTCCGGCGCAGCCCCCTCTCCTCCGCCGCCAGGGCGTTGAGGGCCCCGGTGAGCTGCTCCAGCTCCTCCCGGCTGGCCCTCACCTGGGCAAGCTCCCCCTCCAGCTGGGGGATGCGGCCCACGCTCTTGTTCACCTTCCGCCGGTTGAGCCACTCCTTCAGGCGCCCCTCCGCCTGGGAGTAGGACACGTCCTCCTCCCCGGAGGACACCAGGGCGGCGATGCGCCGCTCCAGCTCCGGGGTAGACTGGATGGCCAGGGAGCCGCTCTGCCCCAGAAAGGCGGAGCGCTCAAACACCTCCCGGCCCACCCCCAGCAGCAGCTCGCCGCAGTCGGCCCCGGTCAGGCCGGGGACGGGCTCCTGGGTGCCGGTATACACCGCCTCAAAGGTCCCGAAGGGGGTATTTCCCTTGGGGAAGCGGCGGATGGTGACGTCCCTCCCCTGCCACTCCAGGGTGATTTCGCCTTCCATGGGGGCGCCCGACCAGGGCTGGTACCGGTTCTTATCCGCCAGGTACCCCTTCTTGTCCCGGTCCCGGGTGTCGATGCCATAGAACATGGCCTTCAAAAAGGCGGCCCAGGTGGACTTGCCCCCCTCGTTGGGGGCCTCGATCAGGTTGAAGCCGGGGGCGAGCGCCAGCCTCTGCCCGGTCAGCTTGCCAAAGACCGCCGTCATGGATTTGATCTTCATGGGGCAATATCCTCTCCGTTCTCCAGGGCGGCCAGGCCGAAGCGCACCGCCTGCTGGAGCATGTCGTTGTCCGGCTCCTTCCGGCACCGGGCTGCCATGGAGCGGAGAAACAGCCCGGTGAGGCTGTCCTCCTCCATCCGGGCCCACAGGTCCCGGCCCGCCCGGGTGCGGTCCCGGAGACCCAGGGCCCAGCACCGGCCCGCGAGCTTTCCCTCCAGTCCCACCAGGTCCAGGGGCTCCGCCCCCCGCTCTCCGGTGAACACCAGGCGGCACACGTCCTCCTGATACGCCGGGGACAGGGCGGCCCGGGCGGCCTCCAGGGGGTCCGCCCCGCCGGTGACGTCCGCCTCCAAAATCTGATACCGCCGGCGGCACAGGGGAACAAATTCCGCCGTGCAGCTCCCCGGCTCCGCCTCTATGTAGAGGACGCCCTTGTCCCCCGTCTCGTCAAAGCCCCGGCCCTCGGGGCAGCCGGGGTAGGCCCAGAAGGTGTTCCCCTCCCGCTGAAGGCCGCTATATTGGTGGATGTGGCCCAGGGCCAGATAGTCCAGGCCGCTTCCGGCGATGGAGGCTTTGGAGATGGGGGCGTAGTCCCCCTTGCCCTCCGCCTCCCCGTGGAGGACCGCCAGTCTGGTCCACCCCTCCGGCCCCCGGGCCTGAAAGCCCGCCAGGGGGTCGTCCTCCCGGTGGGGGGCGGTGAAGGCGTTCCCCCAGACCGCGCACTTGAGCGCCGGAAATTCCACACACTGCGGGGCCTCTGTGGAAAAAATGTGGACGTTGTCCGGCCAGTCCAGGGCGGCGTACAGGGACTTGGCCGTATAGGGGTCGTGGTTGCCCGGGGCAATGAGCACCGGGCAGGGGATCTCCCCCAGGGTCTGGGCCAGGGCCTGGGCGGTCTCCCGGTAGGTCTGCCGCCCGTCCAGCAGGTCGCCGGCCAGGAGCACCAGATCGGCCTGCCGGTCCCGGGCGAGCCGGGCCAGGCGGGCGAGGAGCTCCCGCTGCTCCCGCCGCCGCTGGGCGGCCTGGTCCGGGGCCAGGCCGGAGAAGGGGCTGTCCAGGTGGAAGTCGGCCCCGTGGATGAGTTTGATCATTGGGTTGTCTCCTTTCCGGGAGGATTTGCATCTGTGAGGGTTTTGCGCAGGGGGTTCGCCGCCTGCGGGCGGCGAGTGACTTTCTGGACGGCCAGAAAGTCACCAAAGAGCCGCCAGGGGACAAGCGCAGATCGACTTCGGCTGCGCCTCAGCCGATATGACGCTTGTCCCCTGGACCCCCATTTTACGGGGGCCCCAATTAGGCAAGCTTGGCAGTTATCGCAAAGGCGCGGGTGGACAGGGGATTGGTTTCCGGTCTATGACCGCTGCCGCTGAGTTGCCGGTAACCTTTGGGCAGTGCTTCTACCGATTGGAAGCGCGCCTTTTGGGCTGGTGGGGCTCAAGTGCGGCTCAGGGGAGCGGCGTATCCTGAGACGTTTCCCGATTTCCGTAGGCGCGGCACACTGGGCCGCCCGGGGTTTCCGGGCCTTGCATATGTTCTTGCAGCCCTGTATGGGCGACCCTTGCGGTCGCCCGTCCGAGCCTTACAGGTTTTCCACAAATTTTCCTGGTTTGGGCAGGGGAGGCCCTTGGACCTCCCGCTGGGGGGTGTGCATGCCAAGAAAGCACCCTCATCCGTCTGGCCTCCGGCCAGACACCTTCCCCCTTTCAGGGGGAAGGCTTGAGCGGGCGGGTCTGGGACCCGCCCCTACGGCGAATGACGAAAACGGTTTCACGCCTTCGTAGGGGCCGGTCCCAGACCGGCCCGCCAAGATTCGCACTGGGAGCGTTGATTCGGCAGAGCCAGGCGCAGAGGTTGAACCGCACCGGGTCCTAATTTTTGCAAACTCAGGGCCCAGTGGCCCGGAAGGAATCGCGGAGGCCACTCAGATTTTGCGCGCCGGAAACTTTCTGCCCGTCCCAAGGGATAACCCCCGTAATGGGGGTTCTAGGGGGTGGGGATCATGGAGGATGAGGCGCAGCCGAATCCGATTGGCCCCACCCCCTAGCGCTTTTTTGGTGACTTTTTGGGCGGGCGGATTGTCAAGTGAAGTGCAACGGTTTGTGAAAAAAGAGTTCAAGAGGA
>ERZ1643247.2258-NODE-2258-length-15618-cov-44.537686_pt1 | contig 15618 bp, 18 predicted proteins | sample MGYA00579264_ERZ1643247 | MGnify/ENA primary metagenome ERZ1643247 (study PRJEB29033, sample SAMEA4952262) | chicken gut metagenome | biome: Broiler Chicken; feature: Gastrointestinal Tract; material: Caecum | place: Ireland | collected 2018 | study: Broiler... | reverse complement strand
TTCACGTCGTCCAGAGCCTTTACAAGACTCTCATCCTTTCCATAATATTTTTTCAAATGTGATGCTGTTAAGATTGCCATGTCTGATTTCCTCCAATAATTCATCTCGCAATATTATTTAAATTACAGTTTTATCTTATCTCGCTTTCTGCAGGCTTCAATATCTGACGCAAAATCTAATATTGCTGGCGCAAAATTTAATCGCCGGAAGCGCCCAAAGGCACATTCCGGGATTGTAAGCGGTCGCCATCAAAAAAAGAGCCGGGAATTTCCCGACTCTGTGATCCTGACAGAGGGGCATCTCTGCCGCCTCTGACTTTATTATACAATTCTTGGTTTCTTTGTCAAACATATCATATAGCGCACTAATTTATTTTATGATACAATAATTACAGTTCACAATATGCTCAGGAATAGAAAATACAGGATTATCCTTGTATGTAAGAGGTGACAGAATATGCCATACGATGAAAAATCAAAACAGCGGATCATGAAGTATCTGGAAAAGCTAAAAGAAATACGTTTTCGTGTCAAGCCGGATGAATTTACTAAATATGAGGCAGCGGCACGCAAAGCAGGATATCCCAGTATGAGACAGTTTTATCTTGATGCTTTAAATGAAAAAACAGATGCGATCCTGAATTCTAAAGATGATGATTGACATATAGCGCGCTATATGAAATAATTTTATTAAGCCGGAAAACTTCAGCGGCTTAATAACCAGGCAGGTGGAGAAAGGAGTATATCATGGATGAAATGGGAATCAGCGAAAAAGAGTTAAAACTGCTTATGAACTTCATTAAGGACGATCTGATGGAAGCGAAAGAATCCTCCGATGCAGCACAGAAAGACCAAAAGATTGAGCGGGTTCTCGAACATATCCAGCAGTATCTCGAAGACTAAATTTAAACAGAGCCGGGGATTTCCCGACTCCGTGATCCTGACAGAGAGGCGGTCCTGCCACCGCCTCATTTTACTTTGTTATGATTTCTTTATCACCGGAATCAATATCTTTAATGTGAATTTTCCGTCTTCCTGCCTTGTCGTACAGGTTCCTCCATATTTCTCCGCAGTCTTTTCCATATTTGCGATACCGAATCCGTGCAGAAAGCTGTCTGCTTTTGTCGTCCGGTGTTTTCCAGTCTTATCAGCAGCCTGTTCTTCCATACAATTATTTTCGATCAGAATGGAAATAAAATCATTCACCCGCCCTGCTTTCACTGCGATAACTCTCTGATCCTCCGGCAGTTTTCCGCTCGCTTCAATGGCATTGTCGATTCCATTGCCGAAAAGGGTGCTGATGTCCAGCGGCTCTATGAAATCTATATCGCCAAAATCAATAAAAGCAGAGAAATCGATCTGCTTTTCCCGGGATTTTTCCGCCTTATCTCTGATAATGATATCAAGGAAATCATTTCCGGTATGGATGTAATCTTCATAGTCCGCGATCTGCGCGCGCAGCTCCTGCGCCATCCGGCGGGTAACTTCTGTTCCCTGACTGCCTTCAAGTACAAGGAGATGATATTTCATATCATGATAGATTGCCCGCACCCGCTCCTCATCTTTTAATTTGTCTTCGTAATATTTCTGCTGCATTTCCAGCTTCTGCATATTATACATATCCTGCGTACTCTTACTTATGTACGCCACAAGATAAACACAGCCGAGGCTTGAAAATACCGCCGCCACGCACAGCGGATAGACGATCTCCGGATGATCTGTTATAAAATAGAGCGTCGTAAAACACGCGACCGCCGACACTGTTATAATAGAATCCACGATCATCCACATCTTTGCGCTGAGATTAAAACGGATCTGATGCAGCGGTTCTTTCAGGAAACGGCTGGTCCCAACCCAGAACAGAAGTCTCGTCAAATGCGACAGTGTATACAGCGCCGAACTGAGCAGCCAGTCCGTATCCGTCCAGCCCGGCCCCGGGTCGACAGGCGCATTTGTCACCGCAAAGAATATCTGGCTGAACACATTCTGCATCAGGAAATTCACTGATATCATAATTGGATAAAAGATCAGGACGGTTGTTATTTTTTCCGTCATTCTTCCCTGATGGAAGATACACACATAGAGAAAGAAAGCAAACAGCGGCAGTAAAATATTGGGCAGATCATTCAGATAAACGATCACGCTTGTAAACATGGACGATGCAAAGAACGCAAGTATTCTCAGCGGTATACCTTTTCTCAGGGGAATAAAGGTATGTAAGATCCAGAAAAATACGATCCGGTATACCCATGAAAAAGCCATGTAAGAAAATCACACAGAGCGATCACAGCATATCACCCCAGAAATCCGCCATCTTTGCCATAAATGCTTTCCGCTTCGGCTGGCTCACCGGCACCCGCTCCCCTGTAGTAAGCAGGACTTCCATCCCTTCTACACTCTTTACATATGAAAGGTTCACTGCAAAGCTGGCGTGGCATCTGCAGAACTGCCGCTGTGTCTCCAGCATGGCAGCCACCTCTTTCATATTTTTGTGAATCACCTGGATCTGATTCTCAAAATGCAGGAGCACATTTCGCTTATGTGTCTCCGCATAACGGATATTTTTATATAACACCTTGTATTTCCCGCTGTCATTGGCAAAACTGAGAAAGGGCTCCTCCCTTCCTTGATAATGTGAAAAATACCGGTCTAATTCCATCTTAAGCCTGCCGTATTTCAGAGGCTTGAGCAGATAATTCACTGCTCCGTACTCATAACCTTTCCACACGTACTGGGAGATAGATGTAAGAAACATAAGCCCCACCGTGCCGTCCACTTTCCGGATCTCCTCCGCTGTCTTTAAGCCGTTCATCTTCTCCATCTTGATATCCATAAAGATCAGGTCAAAATCCGGCTGATAATTCTTAAGGAGCTCAGTGCCGTCATGATATTCAAAATAACAGAACTCCCTGCCTGTCTCTTTGCTGTATCTGGCCAGACACTCCCGTAACTCCCTGATCAGTATTTCCTCGTCATCGCAGATCGCTATTTTAAACATTTTACTGTCATCCTCAAGATACTAAAAATTCCGGTGACGCCCCGCCGCGAAAAGCCACGCAGGGCACACCAGAATTATTATAAAAAAGAGGCTTATTGTAGTCAAGATACATTAGATGAAATACAAACAGTCAATACAGCGGATGGTCTGCTTCTTCGATTTCAAATTGTACTTTTTCCCCTTCACACATAATTTCAAGATCCACTGTCCTGTCAGATGTGCAGGAAATAAACATCAAAGCATTGCCGCTTCCCTCATTTTCCCTTTCGATATCCAATTCAATAGTATCTCTGAAAAATCCATCTCCGGAGTTTACCGAATACTCCGCATCCTCTGACAGCTCAGGCATATAAATCAGATATTCCGTGTATGTCTCATCCTCTGTCTCGTTCTCATATTTAAGCACAAGCGCTTCGTTAATATCAATACTCTTCTCCTGTATCCAGTCTTCTATCTGTGCATTTCCAGTCTCCTGTACATAATCATCTACAGGGAAAACAGCTACAGCGGATGTCATCGTACTTCCTATGGAAAAAGTAATCAGCGCCAGCAGTATCATGATAATGGGGATCAGGATCACCGCAGTAAGAATCCATACCAGAGTCCGGTCTTTCTTTTTTACAGGAGCTGAAATGTTATCCTGATGTTCCGGCAGCGGGGCGGCACATCTGGGGCACACCTTCCATCCGGGTTCTACCGATGCAGAACAGTTCGGACAACAAGGTTTAAGTTTTGTACCGCAGCCGGGGCATACCACATAGTTTTCCCTCACTCTGGTTCCGCACACCCGGCATTTCAGATTCGAATAACTGCTCCTCACTAACAAATAAATGATAAACCCGATCAGTGAAGGCGCCAGCACCGCCACAAGAGTCCACAGAACTGCATTCATTCCCCGGTCTGACGCGTCCCGGTATACATAGACTCCGATCAGTACCGGGATTATCATTGCTATCACAAATATAGAAATCATTACACCAACTGCCATACCTCATCTCCTCCTTTTTTCCTATATGAATAAACAACTGCAATCACGACACTGCCCGCAGCAGATATCGCTGTATATCCAAAACAAACTGTTGAAACTACAGGCATCAACTCCCGCACCAGCACTCCCGACAGCACCGTCGCTGTCTGAGAAAGTACCACCGCCAATGCCAGAAGAATTATCTGTTTCCGCAATTGCCTTCTCTCAAGCTCATGCTGCAGCATAGCTTCATTTAATTCAGGCGGTACATATTGTTCAAAATCATAAATCTGTCTCATCACCCAGCACCTCCTTCAATATATTTCTTGCTTTATACAGACGTGATTTTACAGTTCCCGGCGGGATCTGCAGTACCTCCGCTGCGGATTGGATGTCCATATCTTCAAAGTAAAACAGAATAACTGTCAGCCGCAGTTTCTCCGGCAAATTCCGCACCGCCTCGTAAAGCGGCTCATAATCCTTCTCTTCCGGTGCGGAAACAGAGTGCATCAGCCGTTCTTGTTCCTGTGTATCCTTGAAACTAAGTACCGGACTGCGGGTGATACGTCTCAATGTATTCCGATAAGTATTAACACATATTTTTGTCAGCCAGGGTTCAAAAGCTCTTTGCGGATCATATTTTGGTATATTTTTCAGAACTTTATGTATCCTGATATAAATCTTCTGCCTCTGAATAATCAGCACAGAGCGTCAGGCATAATCCAAAAAGGCGCTTTCCATGCTTTCTGATATATTCGTCAATCACTCCCGCCCCTCCTTCCTGTACGCTCAGACCTGTTTTGACCGGAGATTTGTTTCTTTACATATACAGATACAATCTGTCAGTCAGAAAGGTTCATCTTATTTTCAATTGTTTCAGTTTTAATGAAATATTGATAATATCTATGAAACCGTCAATAAAGATGCCGGAGCCCTGTACCCGACTCCGGCATCTTTAATCCGTAGTTATGATCTCTGATTATGGTTTTCCATAAAAGGCTTCCATCGCCTGTCCGATAAACTCCGTCGTTCCTTCTCCGTAAACAGAATCCTGTGCCGCCTGTATTTCCCGGATTTTTGTTACTTCCAGAGCTTTTTCCTTCCATAATATTTCAGTAATTATTCTATAGCCAGCGTAGTTCTATCTCCCGTTCCAGTTCGCAAAACATCTGATAAAAATCATCTTTTGCCTGTCTTACAATTTCCAGAGCAATTTCTTTATTGTAGGAGTGAGACACATTATTTCTTTCCTGAAGCGCCCTGAGCCATAAAGCCTCATCTTTTATCATTCCCGCCTGATAAGCTGTTTTCAGGATTGTCTTCGGTGACCCGGTCGCGCTTTCTTCATAGCCATGGACTCCAAGGATCTCTTTCATCATTTTCCATGACTGCTCGAAGCAAATCTCATACAGACCGACAAGTCCTGTCAGGACAACCGTATCATACGGCTCTTCATAGTTATATATTTCTTTCATATTTGTCAGTGCCGCACAGAAATTATCATATTTTTTCATAGATCACTACTCCTTCCTTTTCAATTGATTTCAGGAGTTCCTCCTGAATATTCCGATCCAGATCCACAAAATCGTATTTTAAAAGAGTTGATGTTTCTTCTTCCACATCAAGAGCAAACCGGGCAAAGTCTCCTCCTGAAACCGCAAGATCGATATCACTTGTTCTCCTGAAGTCTCCCCTTGCCCTGGAACCAAATAAAATTAATTTCTCAATATGATATCTCTCTGCAATTGAAATAAGTTCATCCAAAACAACCTGCTTTATTCCTGTCTTATCCAATTCTAACATTTTTCCGCCTCACAGACTTTTGTTATTTTTCCTCGTTTCATTCTATCACAAAAGGCCGCTCCAAACTACAATAGATAAAGTTTAAATATTTTACTGTCATCAAAGATGCCGGAGCCCTGTACCCGACTCCGGCATCTTTAATCCGTAGTTATGATCTCTGATTATGGTTTTCCATAAAAGGCTTCCATCGCCTGTCCGATAAACTCCGTCGTTCCTTCTCCGTAAACAGAATCCTGTGCCGCCTGTATTTCCGGATTTGTCCGATAAGCATCCGCTATTTCAAGCACCATATCTGTCACATCCGGTAGTTGAAACATCTGTTTTGTGACAAAATCATATTCACCGACTAATTCTCTCACCTCAAAAGAATTTACGTCCTTCCCTTTTAGATCCGCCAGTTTTTTTATAATTGTGCCGAGACGTTTCTGATATGCAGGGAAGATTTCCGGATTCGCCGGATTTTTCGATGCTTCCAGAGCTTTTTCCTTACTCCCGTACCATTCAACGATTTTCCGGAAATTCTTCTGGGCTGCCTGGCTGGCAGCGCTTTCAAGGAAATTCTTTTTCCATGCTTCCATACTCCCGTAATGCTCAATAAAGATATTTTTCTGCGCTTCACTCATATTTGCTTCCATGGCATTGTACATATCCTCTAATTCATTTTTGCTGAACACTTCAAAATCCATCCTGTTCTCTCCTTTCAAAATCCTGTCGATGCTGGCGATCAGGCTTTCTAAACGCTCCTTCTTCGCAACAAGCATTTCCCGCTGCATCTTCAGGATTTGATTTCTCTCAAGAGCCGGATTCTCCATAACAGCTTTGATTTCTTTCAAGGGGATATCAAATTCCCGGAAAAACAAAATCTGCTGTAATGTTTCCAGTGCCTTATCGTCATAAAGCCGGTAACCCGCCTCACTTTTATCTGTAGGCTTTAATAACCCGATTTCATCATAATAGTGAAGCGTGCGCACGCTGATACCTGTTAAATCTGATATTTCCTTTACCGTCCTCACAGCTGTTGCCCTCCTGCTCTTGATAAGTTTACTTTAATCCATGACGCTGCGTGAGAGTCAATAGGGATTTTGAAATCTTCCATATCTCATTATTAATATTACATCACTTGCAGTTTCCCCTCCTTTATTTCCAGTACCTCATCCGCTTCTTCCGCAAGCTGTCTGCTGTGTGTCACCACGATCACGCATTTCCCCGATTCATGGGCCGTCCTTTTCAGAAGCTCGATAATCCCCGCGGATGTATCCTCGTCCAGATTCCCGGTCGGTTCATCCGCTAAAAGCACCTTCGACTCACTCGCTAAAGCCCGGGCGATCGCCACGCGTTGCTGCTGACCGCCAGACAGCTGCAGCACATTCCGTTTCCAGTCCTCACTGGGAATACCAACTTCCTTTAACAGCTTCTCGGCATCTTCTTTCCCGCCCAGCTTTACATTTTCTTCCGTAGTCAGATAATCGATCAGATTGTAGTTCTGAAAGACCAGGGATATATCGTGTCTCCGGTGGTAATTCAGCCCCTTCTTTTGGATATCCTCTCCATTAAAGAGGATGTTTCCCGATACCGGACTGTCGAGCCCAGCCAGAAGGGAAAGAAATGTTGTCTTCCCTGATCCGCTGGGTCCGACGATAGCATAAAAAATTCCCTCTTCAAAAGTTGCTGAAACCTGTTTTAAGACCAATGTATCCCGTTTGGATTTGTAAGAATACATGATATTCCTTGCCTCGATGATCATTTTTATATTACCTCCTAACTCATTTCACTCAAGATATCTTTCGGATTTTTCCGGAAAATCAGAATACCTGCCGCACACGTAGATACTATGATCAGCACACTTACTCCTGCGACGTCCGCAACCAGCATGAAAGACGTAATCTCTGTCTCTACATTTGTTACCGTCAGCTCCGGTGCCTGATAGTCTGTTGCAACTTTCCCCGCATCCATTTCCTTCTGAAGCTCTGCCTGCTGTTCCTGCTGGCCTGCAAGATAGTCTGCTGCGGCATTTGATACCGCCGGCGCAAACAGAAAAGACAGAGCCACTGCCGCAATCCCGATCAGGAACGCCTCGCTCAAGATCTGCAAAAGTATTTTCCCCTTTGCAATGCCCAGCGACATCAGAATCCCGATTTCATTCGTGCGGCTCCTGATCCAGAAAATGAAGATCAGAAACAAAATTGCGAAGCTGGCGGCCGTAACAACGATAAGCAGCGTATTGCTGATCTTTTCGAGATCATTAAAGTTAGATGCCATTGTATCAAGATTTCCGTTATTGTCGATCAGGTCATAGCGCCGCCAGTCTATATCCGTTTTCTTAATTGCTTCTTTCACGGCCTCATAGTCGTCTACATCCGCTACTTTAAAATATGCCTTTTCATACAGAGGATCGTCCTGTTCCACTTTCTCAGGAAAATGGAGATCTGTAAAAATAATATTTTCCGAACGGAATGTATCGCCGGACATATAGGGCTTTATGCTTTCTTTTACCTGATAGATTCCGACAATTTCCGCTTCCTGCACAGGTTCCTCCTCTTTGACAGGATGAAATTTCATGGTATCGCCGACTTTTAACTGGTTCTTTTCTGCCAGTTCTTCAGAAATAACACATACATTCGCATCTTCCGGCGTTGTCATACGCCCTTCTTTTATGCTGACATTTCCAGAAAGAACATTGGAATCCATCGTCATATCCAGGTTTCCGATCAGCGTAACTCCCCCAAAATCGTTAGTCTGGTCAGTGTCCGGATCTTCAATCCGCTCAAAGTTTTCCTGCTTTACAACCGTCGGTGCTGTCGTGATATTGTAGTCAGAGATCCCTTCTGTTTCCGCAATCTTCTCAATGTCTTCTAATTTAAGCGATTCAAAGGAATTATCCGTTGATACTCCCCATCCTTCCACACCGCCGACATTAGTTTTGTACGAATGTACTCCCGCATAACTCCCCTCTCCGTCTTCATATAATTCTGAGATTTTTTGACCTGCTTCCTCTAGTCGGCGGGTTCTGTCCTCCGGGTTACCTTCCAATAAAAATCCTGCCCCGATTGCCTGCCTTGTACTGTCATTTACAGCGATATTGGCTGAACGGCTTGCCATACCGGAAAGGAAGAGAAGGCTGATGATGCATACAACCAACAGAAGCAGGATACTCTTTACCGGCTTTCTAAAGCAGGACCGGACTGCTCTCTCAAATAAATTCATCTTGTTATCCCTCCATTCGTGATAAGATATCTTTCGGATTTGCCCGGATCACCGGCACCAGGGATATCAGAACGGCAATAACAACAACCACACTTCCAATTCCCAGCAGCAATACAATATCAGCAAACTGTAAGGAGACTTGCAGAGAAATATCTTGTGTCATTGAAGTAAACAGCATACTCTGCAGCCCTTCAGCCGCCAGCCATCCGAATCCGCAGGCTCCGCCCATGGCAATCAGAAACAGAACTGCCGCCTCCAACAGTGCCTGTAGAAAAATAGTAAATTTCTGTTCGCCCATGCTGAGAAATACAGCCATTTCTTTCTGTCTGCTCCGCATCCACATACACAGCAGCAGAGAGACGATCACAGTACCGGTTATAAACGTAAGCATCCGCATCAGTTCAACGACCCTTGTAATCTGTGTGAGCGGAGCTTTCATCTGCTGATATAATGCATCGGATGTAGTGACCTCGACTTTTTCCTGCAAAATCTTCTGTATCTCCCCGGCCAATGAGCCTAAAAGATCTGGCTGTCCGGTATAAGCCGATACTTTATAAAAGCCGTCACCAAACAGCTCCAGATAAGCTGTATTGTCGATATAGATCTGATTCTCCACCCGGTAAACAGCAAGAGTGGACTTTTCCTGCCGGTTTTCATTTCCGGCAAGATACTCTCCGATGATCTCAACCGTAACCGTTTTGCCTTCCTCTGCTTCCAGCGAAATTTTGTCGCCAATCTGTACGCCGTTTGCTTCAGCAAACCCGGCATTGACGACAGCACTGTATCGGTTATCGGTTCCGATCAGCTGCCCGTCTGTAAGCCGGTAAGACTGATCTTCAAAGGGGCTGTCTGCTTTCATATCATCAAAAGACTGCAGGCAGACTTTCTGATTGTCCGGCTCGGCAGAATCGCTGGCAGTAACCGGAGTAAGATCTGTTAAGTACGCAGACTGCTGCCCCATTCGGTTTACGGAAATAACATTCGCTAAATTCTCAATCTTTTCTGCTTCCTTATCTGTGATCTCATTTGCTGTGTCCGTAATTTCAGATATTACCTTCGCCTTCGTTTTTTCCTGCATAGCGGCCTTTGTTCTTTCTGTGGCGTGCAGGATCATGTTTGTACTCAGGATCATACTGTTCACTAAAAGGAAGATCAGCAGCAGCAAAAGTGATTTCGTGCGTTTCCTGATCAGATAAAGGAAACTTCTTTGATAAAAAGGCATTATTCCCCCCTCCTGTTACTGAAACCGGGTGATCAGCACTTTTGCAGCATGAATCTCCCCGTTTTCCTGTGTTTCTCCATAGACAGCAACCGATGTTGACTTCTTGATATCCGACGAAGAGGCATCTTGCAGATTGACCGCTTGAGTATTTATATCTATATCTGCGATCTGAAATACACATTCTGGCCCGTAGGAGACCGTTGTACTTTCCATGCCGCTTTCACTTTCCATCCCGGGTGCCGCGCCAACTGCTGTCTGCCCGTTATCTTTTGTCTGGTCAGCCATAACCTGAAAACTTCCCTCCTGAAAGTCAGTGACAGAGCCGACTAATACAGCAGCATCCAGCAATGATTGTGCCTCATTCGATGTATCTGTCGGCTGACCGCCTTCCGGATTCTGGCTGTACGAAGGCGCATCTGTGCCTGTATCTTTCCGAATATTTCCACACCCGGCCAGAGAAGCCGCACAGGCTAAGATTAAAATAGCTTTCGTAAATATCAAACGTTTCATTTTCCATTCCGCCTTTCTTTTTGTTTTCCCGCTCATCTTACAGAAAAACCTCTCTAAAACTCCTCTAAAAATGAAACTGTTTTTCCTTAGTTTTTAGAGAACTTTTAGAGAATTTCTCTGCTATACTAATAACAGTTCAGCCATACACGGCTGAACGGGACTTATAAGGATAAGTAAAGGACAGGATAACTTATGAAAATACTTCTATTGGAAGATGATCTGGATCTCTGCCGTTCGATCCGGGATGTGCTCATAAAGAATGGGTATACAGTAGATGTCTGTAATGACGGGGAAACAGCTATGCTTTATGCATTGAATAAAGACTGCGGCTACGAACTCGCCATCGTTGACCGGATGCTCCCCGTGATTGACGGACTGACTATCATCAAGGCAATGCGGAGAAAGGGCATCCGGATTCCTGTGATCATTATTACGGGAATGGCGGCGATCGATGACAGAATTGAAGGTCTGGACGGCGGAGCAGACGATTATCTGATAAAACCTTTCCATATCAGAGAACTGATGGCAAGAATACGGGCGCTGACCCGGAGATCCGGTAATACACAGGAGTCGAAACTTCTGACCTATGCAGATCTTCAGTTTGACCGGGAGAACCGGCGGCTGATATGTAATGGATATGAATTAGATCTCTCGGCAAAAGAAACCGATCTGATGTATACGCTGATGAAACAGCCGGATACGACTTTCTCCCGGGAACATTTGATCTTAACTGTCTGGGGGATCGATTCTGATATCGCGCCCGGAAATGTTGACAATTACATCTCATTTCTCAGGAAACGTCTGAAAGAGCTGGGAAGCTGCTGCGTGATCAAGACCATCTACGGAACGGGGTATAGATTTGGTAACAGTTCAGCCATCTGATGCCAGTCGACGGATTTATGCTCGCATAAGAATCCGTTGACTGGTATTCAGATGAGCTGAGCGCCCGTCAATGAGTAAAACAGCGGCGGCAGCCGCAATAAGCACGAAGTGCGGTTTTACGAATGGCGCGTGCTGGACTGTTACCAGATAGGAGAAAGAGAATGCTTAAGAAATTATTGAACAGGCTTCATATTATTATGACCGGGATCCTGATGGCGCTCATCACACTGATTTTATCCTTTTCCTTCTGGAACACATATCAGTCATCCCAGACCGCTGATGCGACCTATACCCAGCGTATGGCTTCCCTGATCATCTATCAGTTAGAAGCTGATATCGAACAGCCGGAGACTGTTCTTTCTGATTATGAAAAGCAGATGAATGTATATGCCGCGCTCTGGGATTCAGAAGAAAAGCTCCTGTACAAAAGCGGGCCCAACTTTCCCACGGATTTCGATATCCTTTTGCAGAAAGCTGATCAGAGCATCGGCATACAAAATGCTGCCGGTTCTCCTGGCACAACTCAGGTCACAGAACAGGGCGGCTATATAGAATTAGAAGGGCTGCATCACGATCGCTATTACGCCATCCCGGCCACAGTCAGCACACAGAGCGGAGACAGACTCTCTCTTACTCTTATTTATCCGAAAAGGTCTGTTTTGTCTCTGTTTCTGCATCAGGCGCCTCTGTATCTGGGGATATGGTTGATTTCTTTTGTTGTTATTATGTTTGTCAGTCGTTTCCTTTTGAAAAGAGCCTTTACTCCCAGCGAGCAGCTGATCAAAAGCCAGAAAGATTTTGTTGCGGCTGCTTCTCACGAGCTGAAAGCCCCGCTTGCTGTGATTATGGCAAATACAGAAGCCCTGCAGGAAATGCAGAGCCATGACAGTAATGACCCGCAGGCACAGACCTGTCTGGATGTCATTGACACAGAATGCGGCCGGATGTCCCGGCTTGTGCGGGATATGCTGCTGCTTGCCTCATCGGACGCAGACAAGTGGACCATCCAGAAAAGCGAGATCAATGTGGACACTCTGCTGATCACACTGTACGAAGCCTATGAACCGGTATGCATCAGTAAAAAGATAAGATTGGATCTCCATCTGAGTGAAGATGCGTATCCGGTCCTTACTGCTGACCGAGAGCGGCTCTTCCAGATCCTGAGCATTTTTCTGGATAATGCGGTCTGCTATTCCCCGGAAGACAGTTCAATACAGATTATGACCACATTAAATGAAAAAGAGCTGACCTTCTCTGTCACAGATCACGGGAAAGGAATCCCGGAAGAAGATAAGCCATTTATCTTCGACCGCTTTTACCGCGGGGATAAATCACGCACAGACAAATCTCATTTCGGTCTGGGTTTAAGCATTGCAAAAGAATTAGCAAAAATGCTGGATGGGGATATCGGCTTTAAGGATACGGAAGGCGGAGGGGCGACGTTCTTCCTAAGGCTCTGTTTATGAATTCTCTTTTCTGCTGAATAGTTTGCCCTCGGAAAGCAGCAGCCCGGCCAATGTCAGCACAGTCCCGGCTCCGGTCAGCGCCGTAAACGGCTCATGCAGGATCAGTACAGAAGCAGTGATCGTAATAACCGGAGTAAGGTAAATATAAATACTTGTCTTTACTGCCCCCAGCAGTTTTACCGCAAAGTTCCATGTAACAAAGCACAGTGCAGAAGCTCCCAGCCCCAGAAAGAGAATATTCAGTAAATAAACAGGATTTGTGAACCGCATCAGATCAAGTTTAAAATCAAACAGGAAAAGAGCCGGTATCATAAACAGGATGCCGTAAAGAAATATCCGTCTGGTCGTCAAAATGGTATTGTAACCATAGCTGCTTATCTTTCTCGTCAGGATTGAATAACACGCCCATATAAATGCAGCCAGAAGCGCCAGCAGATCTCCCGCAGGATTAAGCTCCATAGCCGCGCCGTTAAAGCTGATCAGCACGATTCCAACCATGGCAATAAGAAAGCCGATGAAAAAATTCGCCCTGAGCTTCTCATCCTGTTTCAAAAATATGTGAGCCAGAATCGCCGTGAAAAACGGAGCCACGGAAATGATCACTCCTACATTAGATGCCATTGTATAAGTCAGCGCAATATTCTCCAGCAGATAATACAGACACACTCCGCATAATCCTGCTGCCGCGAAAGTAAGTTCCTGCCTGCGTGTGGTTCCTCTCATGCGATGAGGGCAGACAAGCAGCAGAGCGATCAGCCCCATTACAAAGCGGAAAAAGAGAATTTCAATGGGCTGAAAATCCACAAGAAGCACTTTTGTGGAAATAAAAGTCGTACCCCATATTATAATCGTGAGCAGGGCTGACAGATGCCCCGATGCTTTACTTTGTTCCATGTTTTCTTCCTCCCATTTCATTCTTTTTCATAAATATTTCCCGGCAGATCTGATCCGGACAGTTACGCTGCGCATAATGCTGTTCCATAAACCCACAAACATTTTCAATATCCTATTGCTTCTAAAATTTCTGTTCCGTTTCTTCTGCACAGCGGATAGTTATTTTTCTGTTACACAACATAGAGGCGAGTGCGACTCATATAAGTCCCACCCGCCTCTGGTTGAAACTATTTATTTCCTGACAGTCTTTTTTATTCCTCCCCTTTAGAATATTTATCCATTGTTATCGCCTCTAAAATGAACCCAATATTTAAAACCAGTACCCATCCCCATTCCGAGTAAAGAAATTCCAGCCCCCATCGGTATCATTATAAATTCTGGTAAATTGATTTTGCCAAATGAAATCATATTAGCTGCGCTGAAAGTTCCATACTCTGCAAGCATATACGTAATGCCAAGACCAATCGTAATAAACCACTTTTTCCGTCCCCAATAATTGTTTATACCGATTATAAATGAAACAACGAACATAGTAACCGGAAGCAATATCCACAAATACATAATGCTATATCCTAAAGCGTCCGAACCACTATTAAATAACCAAAATGAAAGGAGAGAAATTGTCCATATTCCCAGGTATACAGCAATCAGAATTACTGCAGACAATTTGTTCTTACTTTTTACGGCATTTGTACTTTCTTCCAGGTAATTTAAATAGTTTGACATAGGCTTTCCCTCCTTCAGAAGGTAGTCAAGACTAATACCATATAAGTCACTCATTTTAACAACGCTCACAATATCAGGATAGGTTTTTCCGTTTTCCCAATTAGATATAGTTTGTCGGCTAACATTCAGAAAGTCAGCAACTTGTTCCTGTGTGAGATTTGCGCTTATTCTTGCGCTTTTGATCTTACCTCCTATATCCACTGCCCCGCCCCCCTTTTCTATCTATATAATAAACAACGGAATAATCATTGTCTATCAAACTTTTTTTACACATTAAAAATCCCCGTCAAAATGCTTTTACATCAAATCTGGAGACTCCCCCTAAAGCAAATATAAAAAGTAATAGAAAAAGAGATTTCCGGTAAAGAAACTGATATCTCATTTTTGCAAACCTCAGGAAACAAAAAAATAACCCGAAAACATTAATTTTCGGGCTTTCTGCATGAATACTGTATAAAATCAGATAATATTTCTTTTTTCCTGAGAGGCGCAGACCGGATTTGAACCGGTGAATCAGGGTGTTGCAGACCCACGCCTTACCACTTGGCTACTGCGCCTTATTATGAGCACTCAGCAACTGTTGTTAGCTGCTTACGCGCAATGACCCCGACGGGAATCGAACCCGTGTTACCGCCGTGAAAGGGCGATGTCTTAACCGCTTGACCACGGGGCCACTATACGGTCACCGTCTCTACAGTGACCGTTGTTTATATTACCACAGCCAAATCAGAATTGCAAGCACTTTTTTTATTAAACGTCAAACATATAATCCTCTTTCTCAAACGGAATCTCAAATGCTTTCATGGCCTCTTCTATCTGATCTGCATTTTTGGGTCCATACAGTGGTGCGCAGTCAAAGTCCTGCTGTCCGAAGAAGCCAAGCACTACCTGTGATACCGTCGCATGATATTTATCACAAAGCTCTTTTACTCTTTCTGCCACTTTCA
>ERZ1643247.2253-NODE-2253-length-15639-cov-4.066671_pt1 | contig 15639 bp, 13 predicted proteins | sample MGYA00579264_ERZ1643247 | MGnify/ENA primary metagenome ERZ1643247 (study PRJEB29033, sample SAMEA4952262) | chicken gut metagenome | biome: Broiler Chicken; feature: Gastrointestinal Tract; material: Caecum | place: Ireland | collected 2018 | study: Broiler... | reverse complement strand
TTTGCGGTATTCGCCGGTGGCGATCCCGAATATCTTTTTGTATTCCGCGCAAAAGTGTTCGATGCAGGAATACCCTGTCTCTTCGGCGATGCGCGTGACGGGGAGGGTGCCTTCCGAAAGCAGAAGGTTTGCCGCGCGCATACGCGCTTCCGTCCTCTTTGCCGTAAAAGTGGCGCCGTAGCGGGTCCTGAGTACCCGTTGCAGCTGGCGCCCGCTCATGCCGACGGCGTTTGCGAGGGAGGAGAGGGTGAGCGTGCGGTAGCCGTAGAGGAACGCCGGATCATGTGGAAGTGATGAAAACCTATCAGGAAAAGATCGCTGCCGACGCCGCATTCCCTGCCAGCGCCGTCGGGCCTGCCGTTCTGTTCGGCGCGTTCGGCGTAGATGAGCAGAAGTCCGATGAGGTGTCGCACGGCGTCCGCGCGGCCTTCGCGCCGCTCGGCGAGTTCCGAAGCGATGCTATGCGCCGCGTACAGCATTTCCGCGTCCGCGCGTCCGATAAAAAATCTGCGGGGGAAGGGGACGTCTGCGTGTGCGCCCGACTTTTTTTCCCACAGCAGGGAGGCGTACACGCAGAGTTCGCGGACGGGCGTCGCCGCGTCCGAATTCTGTTCGTGCGCCTGACCGCCCGGGGTGATGTAAAAACTTCCTTCGTCGAGCGCGAAGGCGGCGTCGGGCGTTCTGACCTGTCCTTTGCCCGCAAGGATGAAATGCAGTTCGACGCTGTCGGCGGCATGGCTGTGCATGGGGATGCTGCCACGAATGTACTCGTCCGTGACGCGCACGGGCAGAATGCGGTATTTTTCCCGAAATATGGGCTGTCCGTCAAATTCTATGATCATGGTATCATTATACTCTTTTTTTCGCGGCAGGTCAAACCTTCGCTCATGCGACATATTTAAAAAATTATGTCATGAAAATGTATAACGGCGAGCGGGCAAAAGGAGTATAATTGAATCAAAAAAAAGGAGATTCGGGATGAAAACGGAAGAATATCTGAAAAAGATCGACGAGGTGAACGCGGCGGGGGCGTACCGTCCCGCATGGGAGTCGCTTTGTGCGCACGAAACGCCCGACTGGTTCAGGAACGCGAAATTCGGCATTTTCGTGCATTGGGGGGTCTTTACGGTGCCCGAAGCGTTCAACGAATGGTATCCGCGCCATATGTACAGGGAGGGATCGCCCGAGCATGCGCATTTTCTGGAAAAATACGGCGACATGAAGCATTTCGGCTACAAAGATCTCGTGCCGCTCTTTACTGCGCCGAGATTCAGCGCGAAGGAGTGGCTGGACCTCTTCGAAGAGGCGGGGGCAAAATATCTGACGCCCGTTGCGGAGCATCATGACGGGTTTAAGATGTACCGAAGCGAGCTTTCCCGCTGGAACTGCGTGCAGATGGGCCCGAAACGCGACGTCCTGGGCGAACTCAAAGCGGAGGCGGAACGGCGCGGGCTGGTCTTCTGCGCTTCTTCGCACAGGGCAGAGCATTACTGGTTCATGAACGGCGGTCGCACCTTTGACAGCGATGTCAACGACCCCGCTTTTGATGATTTTTACGGACCCGCGCAGTATTCGGAAGATCTGAAAGACGCCTGCCCGAGAGACCTATATTCGCTGACCGCCGATTCCCCGCGCATGCGCGAACACTGCGAGAACTGGCTCGCGCGGACGGCGGAACTTGCCGACAGATACCGCCCGTCCATGATCTATTTCGATTGGTGGATCAATCACCCCGCTTTCCGCCCGTACCTCAAAAAATTTACGGCATATTATTATAACCGCGCGAAGGAGTGGGGCAAGCAGGTCACGGTCTGCTATAAGCATAACGCGTACCCGCCCGATGCGGCGACCTTCGACGTCGAACGCGGTCAGCTCAGCGGCATCCGTATGCGGCCCTGGCAGACGGATACGGCGATCGCCGTGAATTCGTGGTGCTATACCGACGGAAATCAATTCAAAAAGCCCGAGGACATCGCGGGCGATCTGGTGGACATCGTCAGCAAAAACGGCTGTCTCATGCTCAACGTCGGACCGCGTGCGGACGGAAGCATCTGTGCCGAAGAGGCGGCGGTCCTGCGTGCGCTCGGGAAATGGCTGAAGATCAACGGCGAGGGCATTTACGGCACGTCCTGCTGGAAAACGTACGGCGAAGGTCCCACGGAGATCCCCGAAGGGCAGTTCTGCGATACGGTGCGCGCCCCGTTCACGCCCCAAGACGTGCGCTACACCTGCAAAAACGAGTTTATCTATGTTTTCGTCATGTCCGCAAAAGATGGGATCGACGGCGCCGACCTGCACGCGCTTGCGGGCGGGGACATCTTCGGCGAAGCGGTCAACGTCGAGCAAGCCGAGGTCTTGGGACACGAGGACGTCCGCGTCCGCGTCACGCTCGCGAGAGAGGCGACGTATCTTCGGTTCGATAAAAGCATCCGTTCCGACTATCCCGTCTGCGTGCGGCTCAAAACGGTGTAATTGTCTATGATCTATGTGCGTGTCTTCGGCGTGACGGTCAACCTCTTCGCGCAGATCGCGGGCCTTGCGGGGCTTGGCCTCATCGTCTGGGCGTATCAGCTCAGAAAAAAAGGTTTTCTGATCCTGTCCACGGCCGCCATGCTGTTTTTTCTTGCGGAGTCCTGTATTCTTTACGCAGACGCCGATACCTTCACGGGCATCGTGCTCAACGCTGCGGCGATCGTGCGCAACCTGCTCATGCTGCTGTGCCTCGTCCGGTTCCGCCGCGAACTCCCCGTCTGGGCGACCCTTTGCCTGCTCGCCGCCGTCTGGGCGGCCTGCGCGTTCCGCCTGAACGCCTGGTATACGTGGCTGCCGCCCGTTTTGCAGACGGTCTACACCTTCTGCGCGCTCTCCAAAAATTATTTTGTGCTCAAAGGGGGCGCGTTCGTTCTGGAAAGCGGAAATCTCTTCTATCATGCGGCGGTCGGCGCCTATGTCGGCATTGTCCGTCAGATCATGCTCGTGACCAGCGTCGTTGCAGGCACGATCGTTCTCGCCGTCCGTCAGGCGCGCGCAAAAAAAACTGCGCGCGGCGGGGCGGGAAAGCAACAGCCGCCCCGTTGCCGTTCCGAAGAAGAAAGCGAGGAAAGCCCCGCTCCGTAAAAAAACAGACCCTCTTTTTTGAGAGGGTCTGTTTTTCAGTCACGCCGCAGGACGGCTTTTTTCTGTTGTGTCCGCCGCGGTTCGGCTTTTTTCGGTTCTGCCTGCCGTGAAGCGGTGAGTTTTTGGCTTTGTCTCTTGCGGAAGGCGTTTTCAGCCCTGTTCGCCGCGAATGAGGGTATTCGGGATATAGGGGAGGAGCAGGCGCTTGAACGACTGCATTTCCGCGTCCGAACAAGGGGATAGCCCTTTTCGGAGCACGAACTCGCTGTCTTTGAAGTTTTGCAGGAAGTAGCGCTTTGCGCCTTTGAGCCACTGCCCGATGCGCACCATGTCTTCCCCGCGGTGCAGTTCCTTTACGACGGTCGTGCGGAATTCGTACTCCGCGCCGCCGTTCATGAGGAATGCGGCGCTCTTCCGTATCTTTTGAAGGTCGACGGGCGCACCCGCCGTCTTTTCGTACTTTTCAAGAGAGTTTTTGATGTCCATCGCCACAAAGTCGACGAGTTTTGCCTCGGCAAGCGCTTTCAGCCTGTCGGGGAAGGAACCGTTCGTGTCCAGTTTCACCGCATAGCCCAGCTTTTTGATCTTTTCGAAAAAGGGCGCAATGTCCGCGTGCACGAGCGGTTCGCCGCCCGATACGCACACTCCGTCCAAAAGCCCCCGCCGCCTTTCGAGGAAAGAGAAAAACTCTTCCTCCGCCATGCCGCATACGCCCGCGTCGAGGATCTCGCCGTTCTGGCAGAAAGGGCAGCGGAAATTGCACCCGCTCAGAAAGACTGTGCAGGCAACTTTTCCGGGATAATCCAAAAGAGTGGTTTTCTGCAATCCCGCGATCTTCATCGTTTTTCCTCCGTGTTCGGGAACATTATACCCCCTTTCCCTGAAAATGTAAACCGAATACAGGGCGCGATTTGAGGGAAAAAGCCCCCGAATTTTTCATAAAAACATCAAAAAAAACGTAACATTTTAACAAACAAATGATATAATGGGCATATAAAAAAAGGAGGGATCGGGAATATGAAGAAGGCCCGCATCGTGCCGGCGATTTTCGCGCTTATTCTTTCTCTCGCGCTCGTGCTTTCGGGCTGTTCGTCCGCAGGCGAAGAGCCGCAGGGTGTATATGTCGTTTCCATCCGGCAGACGGACACGTCTGAAGAGGAGAACGAATTTACCGTTACCTATTCGGACGGCACCACGTCGACGTTCACCGTGAAAAACGGTCAGGACGGCCAGGACGGCAAAGACGCTGCCGTTTCCGCCGCAGATCTGTATGAAGAGTATAAAAACATCTACGGCGAAGACCTTACATACGACGAGTTCCTGCAAAAATATCTGCAGGCATCGTCCGATAATTCGTCCGCGGTCGCGGGGGCGCTCCGCTCTTCGGTGCGCGTATATTCCGAATTCAGGACGACCGAATATTCTTCCGGCTGGGGACCCGTGCAGGCGAACGACGTTACAAGTTATTCCACGGGCGGCGGCGTCGTGTGCGAAGTGGGCGAAGAGTATACTTATATCATTACCAATTATCACGTCGTATACAGCACCGACGCGAACGAAGACAACGGGTCCGACTTCGGCCGCAGGTTTTACGTCTATCCTTACGGATCCGTCGACGTGCCGGCCGGTACGGGACAGAAGGACGAAGACGGTTACGAGATCCTCGAATACGGCGAAAGCGCCATCGAATGCACGTATGTGGGCGGGGCGGCGTCTTTGGACATCGCGGTCCTGCGCGCGGAAACGGCAGACGTTCTCGCCGTCAACGAAGATATCTGCGCCGTGACCTATGCGGACGGTTACAGTGTGGGTGAAACGGCGATCGCCATCGGCAATCCCGAAGGCGAGGGCATCAGTGTGACCGAAGGCATCGTCAGCGTGGACAGCGAGTATATCTCCCTTCAGACGGACGGCACCGTCCGCCGCCACCGTTCCATGCGCATCGATTCGGCGCTGTACCACGGCAATTCGGGCGGCGGCCTGTTCAATACGTCGGGCGAACTGATCGGCATCACCAACGCGGGCGACGAAGAGGATCAGAACATCAACTACGCCATCCCCGTGTCCGTGGCGCGCGGCGCGGCGGAAAACATCATCGCGTACGACAAAGACGGCGACGATTCGACGGCTGGCGTCTATCGTCCCACTCTGGGCGTCACCGTGAACATCGAGAGCAGCAAATATGTATACGATGAAGAATCCGGCACCGGTTCGATTTTGGAGACGGTCGTCGTGAGCGAGATCGCCGAAAGTTCGATCGGTTCGCAGATGGGCCTTGCGGCGGGGGACGTGCTGGTCTCGTTCGTCGTCAACGGCACGGCGTATCCTGTGTCCCGCTCTTTCGAGGTCAACGACCTCCTCCTCACCGTCCGCGCGGGAGACGCGGTGTCTTTCACGGTCGAACGCGACGGCGAGACCGTCGAATGCACGGCGTATACTTTGACCGCCTCCGATTTTTCGGCGGTGGAATGATTTTGATAAACAGATGACGATATAGCGGGGCGGTCGAAAAGACCGCCCCGCTTTGTGTACTCTCGGGTCAGATGATCGCCACGGCCAGGATGACCTGGGCGAAGACGATCGCGACGACGGAGATGAGCTTGATGAGGATGTTGATGGAGGGGCCGGACGTGTCTTTGAACGGATCGCCCACCGTGTCGCCGATGACGGCGGCCTTGTGCGCGTCGCTGCCCTTTCCTCCGAAAAATCCGCTTTCCACGTACTTTTTCGCGTTGTCCCACGCGCCGCCGCTCGTGGACATGGTGACGGCGAGCAGAAAGCCCGTCACGCTCGAGCCGAGCAAAAGTCCCATCACCCCGTTTACGCCGAGGAAAAACCCGACGATGAGCGGCGAGACGACGGCAAGGACCGAGGGCAGGATCATCTGTTTTTGCGCCGAGCGGGCGCAGATGCTCACGCACCGCCTGTAATCGGGTTCGGATTTGCCAGCGAGGATGCCGGGATCGGCCGCAAACTGGCGGCGCACTTCGAGCACGACGCGCTGTGCGCTTTTTCCCACCGAAGACATGGTGAGCGCGGAGAAGAGGAAGGGGAGCATCGCGCCGACGAACACGCCGACGAGCACGACGGGGCTTGTGATCTCCAGCGCGAACGAATAATCGGGCGCGAGGCTCTGCACCTGCACGTAAAAGGAAGAGAGCAGTGCCAGCGCCGTAAGCATCGCCGAGCCGATGGCGAACCCTTTTCCCGTCGCGGCGGTCGTATTCCCGAGCGAATCGAGCGCGTCGGTGCGCTCGCGCACCTTTTCGTCCATGCCCGCCATCTGCGCGATGCCGCCCGCGTTGTCCGCCACGGGGCCGTACGCGTCGGTAGACAGGGTGATCCCGAGAGTGGAGAGCATCCCCACGGCCGCCACGCCGATGCCGAACATGCCCATATTTCCGCCGCCCAGGATAAAGTAAGAGCCGAGCACCGCCGCCGCGATGACGAGCACGGGCGCGAGGGTGGAGAGCATGCCGAGCGCCAGCCCGTTGATGATGACCGGCCCCGCCCCGCTCTCGGACGATGCCGCCAGCTTTTTGGTCGGGCGGTAGTGATCGCTCGTGAAAAATTCGGTGAAGAACCCGATCAGCACCCCCGCCGCCAGCCCGATGACGACGGGCAGGATGACGAGGACGTTTTCGGGCGAGACCAGCCATATGAACAGGGCGGAAACGCCCGCCGTCGCCGCGGCGGCAAACCACGTTCCCGTGCGCAGGGCGCGCAGCAGGCCTTTCTGCCCCGCGCCCTCTTTGGTGCGCACGAGGAAACTGCCGACGATGGAAAACACGATGCCGATCGCCGCGATGCCGAGCGGGATGAGCGCACCGATGTATTCCAGTCCCGCCGCCACGCCGAGCGCCATTGCCGAGAGGATGGACCCGACGTACGATTCGTACAAGTCGGCGCCCATGCCCGCAACGTCGCCCACGTTGTCGCCAACGTTGTCCGCGATGACGGCGGGGTTTCTCGCGTCGTCTTCGGGGATATTCTCTTCCACTTTTCCGACAAGGTCGGCCCCGACGTCTGCCGCTTTCGTAAAGATGCCCCCGCCCACGCGCGCGAACAGTGCCATAGACGACGCGCCCATGCCGAAGGTGATCATATTCTGCGCGATGAACTGCGCTTCGGTCAGCGCCGTCTCCGCGATCCCGTAAAATCCTTTGAGTACGAAATACCAGAGCGAAAGGTCCAAAAGCCCCAGTCCCACGACCACGAGCCCCATCACGCTTCCCGCTGAAAAGGCGGCGCGCAGCCCCTTGTTCAGGCTGCTCTCGCACGCCGTGGCGGTGCGCGCGTTGGCTGCGGTTGCAATCTTCATGCCGAAAAATCCCGAAAGGCCGGAAAAGATCCCGCCCGTCAGAAAGGCGAAGGGCATAAAGGGCGATACCAGCCCCGTAAGCGCGAGTGCGCCCAAGAGGGCGAACATGCACCCGAAAAACACCGCCACGACGGTGTACTGCCTCTTTAAAAAGGCATTCGCGCCCTTGCGTATGACGGCGGCAATGCCCGAAGCCTTTTCGTTTTCGGGCATTTTCAGCACCCGTCTTGCCGTAAAAAGGGCAAACAGGAGCGCCGCCACCGCGGCACAGGGCGCGATGAGAACGACATATTTCATTTTTCCCCCTTCAAAAGCGGCAAACGCGCGGGCGAACGCCGCTTTTTTTTCATGATACCACGAAAAACCGCCGCGGTCAAGCCTTGCGAAAAAATAGCCGGAGCCGTACGGCGGGATTTTCTTGCCCGGCAAAGATAATTATGCTATAATCACTGTAAAATATGCGCAAGGAGAAAAATCCGTGAAAGAAAACGATGCGCCCGCGCGCTACAAAAACATGATCGCGGGGCTTGTGCCTCCCTTTATACTCGTCGAGATCATGTTCGTCGCCCTGGCGGTCTATCTGTTCGTCGCTTATTCCGACCGGCCGGTATACGGCGCGGTCTTTCTCGGCATCGCGGCCGTCGTGGCGGCGGTCTTTGTCGCGGTCTTGCTCGTCCTCAGGCACAAGGCAAAGAGGGCCGAACAGGACCGGAAAAAATAAAAATGTTTTAGCCGTGCACCCGTGCGTTCCGTTTCATACGGAACGCACGGTTTTTTTTGCGGAAAATATAAATCCTGCCGCCGTTTTCGTGAAAGGGAAAGTATAAATCCTTTCAGACGGGGCAATAAACCTTTCAAATTTTTATCGGAGAAAGAAAGATGAAAAAATACTGCATAGTTTTCGCTCTGCTCATCATAATAATCGTGACGGCGGCGGTATTCGCGCAGAAAGCGCCCTCCGCAGAGTCGGCGTATCTGCGCCTGCACATCCGCGCCGATTCCAATTCTGCGGCCGATCAGGCGGTCAAGTACGAGGTCAAAGAGGCAATCGTCGAGTATCTGGCGCCCGTCGTCGCGGGCGCGGAGAGCAAACAGCAGGCCGTCGCCGCGCTGAAAGCCGCGATCCCCGGCATCGAAGAGACGGCAAACGCCGTCCTCGCGGAGGGCGGGTTCGCCTATCTCTCGCACGCCGAGATCAGACAAGAGGAATTTCCCACCCGCGTGTACGAGGGCGTCACGCTCGAGGCGGGCGTATACGACGCGCTCATCATAGAACTCGGCTCGGGGAAGGGGGATAACTGGTGGTGCGTCGTGTACCCGCCCCTGTGTTTTGCGGGCGAGGCGGGCGTCGGCGTGCAGTACCGCTCCCGCATCTGGGAGATCATACGCAACTTTTTCGCGGACTGAACGGGCAAATCCTTCTGTCCTTGCGGAAAAGCGGAAAAAGTTTTTATCGGAGGACAGAGAAAAATGAAAAAGATCATGGGCAGGCTCGCCCTGGCGCTCGCATTGGCGGCGCTCGTCGCAACGGGCGCGTTCTTTGCGGTGCAGCGCGCGGAAGTTCTGCGGCAGGAGACGGCGTGGGCGGCCGTGCAGGAAGCGGCCGTACTGAAACAGGGCAGCACCGGCAGCGAAGTCAGAACGGTGCAGACCAAACTCAAACGCTGGGGGTATTACGGCGGCACGGTAGACGGTATTTACGGCCCGCAGACCAAAAAGGCGGTCATTTATTTTCAGCAGAAGAACGGGCTGAAAGCGGACGGCATCGTGGGCAAACAGACTTTTGCCGCCCTCGGCATGAACGCCTCTTCCGGCTCTTCGTCGGGTTCTTCGTCGGGGACGAACGGATATACGAGTTCAGACGTGTACCTTCTGGCGCGCTGCATTTACGGCGAAGCGCGCGGGGAGAGCTACGAGGGGCAGGTCGCCGTCGGGGCAGTGGTGCTCAACAGGGTCAAAAGCCCGAGTTTCCCCAATACCATTTCGGGCGTCATCTATCAGAAAGGCGCGTTTACGGCGGTGGACGACGGGCAGATCAACCTTACGCCCAATCAGACGGCGATCAACGCCGCAAAGGACGCGATGAACGGCTGGGACCCGACCTACGGATGTTTGTACTATTATAACCCCGTCACGGCGACGAGCCAGTGGATCTTTTCGCGCGAGACGGTCGTGACCATCGGCAAGCACGTGTTTGCCATTTAAGGAGGGAGAAAGATGAAAAAAGAGGAACTTTCCAGCGGCGCGGAAAAAGTGGAGCGCATCGCCCGCGAAAAGGGCGGGGTGTTTGAAGATTCCGCTCCCGGCAGCGAGATGCAGGCGGCCGCCGGCGGCAGCGCACAGACGAAAGACGAATCGGAAGCGCTTTCCGAACGCGCCGAAAGCGAGCGCGAACGCATACAGCGCATGAAGGAGGAGCGCGAAAAGCAGCGCGCCGAAAAGCGTCTGGAGATCGCAAAGCTCAAAGAAGAAAAGAAGGAAAAGAGGGCGCAGTCGAAACTGGACGCGCAGGAAAAGCGCCGTTACCGCGAGGAGGAGCGCCGCGCCCGCCGCGAAATATTGAAGAGCGAGACGGAAGAGGAGCGGCAGGTGCGCCTTGCCGAAGAGCGCGCCGCACGCGGTCGCGACGGAGAGAGACAGGCACGCGACAAGAGCCGCGCCTATTTAGAAAAGAGGCGGCAGAAGGAGGAGGCGAGGCGAAAAAGGCACGAGCTCCGCGAAGAAAAGAAGAAAAACCGCCGCGATCGGGCGCCGGGGTTCGGCGGCTGGCTGGCGGCGGTCATCTCCCTCGGCGTTGCGGTGCTCGCCCTCGGCGCGATCGTCACCGTCGGCTATTTCGACCTCACCGAGGCGAAGGCGGGGCTGTACAACGGCTATCAGAGCGCCCTGTACGAGTTTGCGGAGCTTGTGGACAACATGGACGTCAACCTTGCCAAAGCGCGCGTGGCGTCGGGCACGTACGAGATGCAGAAAGTCCTCACCGACGTTCTCGTCGAGAGCGAGCTTGCGGAAAGCTGTCTCGAATCTTTCCCCGTGGACGCGCACAGGACGGAAAACCTGACCGCGTTCGTCAACCGCGTGGGCGACTATTCGCGCAGCCTCGTCAACAAACTCGCCCTCGGCGGAGAGATCTCCGCGGAAGAAGAGGCGGTCATCGAATATATGTACGAGACGACGGAAAAGATCAAAGCGGAGCTTTCCGAAGTCATCGCGGGCTGTAAGGAAAAAAATATCGGCGAGGTGCTCAGAGAGGGCGGGCTTGCCGACAGGATGGACACGCTCGAAAACAATACCATCGAGACGCCCAAGATGATCTACGACGGGCCGTTTGCGGCGTCAGAGCAGGGCGGTGCGGGCAAAATGTTCGAATCCATGCCCGAAGTGTCCGAAAAAGAGGTTGAAAAGATCGCGGCGGACGTGTTTTCCGGCTACGGCGTGACGCGCCTTTCGCACGCGGGCAAAACGGAGCGCGGCGGCCTTTCCCTGTACGGCATAGAATTTGAAACGGAAACGGGGGACAGATACTTCGCGCAGTTTACGGAACGCGGCGGGAAACTCATGCTGATGGACAGCTTCAGGCCGTGCAAGGACAAAAATTTCGATTCGGACGCGTGCATCGGCATCGCGGAGAGCTTTCTCAAAAAACTCGGGTACGAAGGGCTGGAGCCTGTCTGGGTGAGCGAATCGGGCGTGCAGTGCGACATCAACTTTGCCTATACCGAAGGCGGCGCCGTGTGTTATAACGACCTCGTCAAGGTCAAGGTGTGCGAAGAGCGCGGCGCGGTGACGGGCGTAGAGGCGAGGGCATATCTCACCAACCATACCGCGCGCGACATCCCGTCTCCCGCGATTTCAAAGAGCAAGATCGAGCGGGCGGCGGCAAGCCGCATGGATCTTGCCGGCGTGCGCCTGGCGCTTATCCCCGTAGAGGGGAAAGAGACCCTCTGCTTCGAGGTGAACGGCACGCACGGCGGCAGGGAATATTACGCTTACCTCGACGCGAAGAGCGGCAGGATGGTCGAACTGTTTACCGTCGTCGATTCGGGGTCTGGCAGGAGCGTCATGTAAATAAAATATTAAAATTTGCAATTGATTCACGTGGAGCGCAAAGATACTTATTTTTGCGCTCCTTTGTATTGACTGTATTTTTATGAAAAATAAAAATAAAAAAGCTCCCGCCGCCGAATACAGATCGGCGGCGGGGCTTTTGTCCCGGGCGGAATATAGAGCGATCTTGTTTTCAGCGGGGCGGGCCGTTTTCGCCGCGCACGTAATCTGCGATCTTTTCGGCGGCCTCTTCGGGGGAGAGGCGGGTCGTGTCGATCTTGACCGAGCGCATCGCCGCAAAATGTTTTGCCCGCTCTTCGCTCCGCGCAAAGATCCCGCCGCTGCGCGCGCCCTTTTCCACGTCTTTGGCAAGGCGTTCGCGCAGCGTATCCCGGTCGCATTCGAGAGTAAACAGGAAAAAGCGGAAATCTTTTCGGGTAAGGCGTGAGAGAATGTCCTCTACGATACTCTCTTCGTGCATGACCCAGCAAAAGAGGATGTTTTCGAACAGTCCGCTTTGCAGAAATCCCGAAAGGACGGCTGCGATGTTGGAAAGCACCATCTCTTTCGAGCGCTCGTTCACGATAAAGGGGCACATGTCCCACAGGTCGTCGCCGTCGGCAAAGACCGAGGGCGGCAGTTTGTTTTTTAAAATGCGGCACACGGTCGTTTTGCCCGCGCCCATCGTGCCGTTCACAAAAATGAGATTCATATCCTTTCTCCCGCTGTCAGTGTATCATATTTTCCCCGCAAAGTAAAGCGTGCGGAAACAAGCGGCGGCCGCGGCGCATAGTATGGAATGATTTCATTCGGGAGGAAAAAGCGTTTGTATAAAGTCATTTCGCCCGGTACGGTCACCGTCGGCGAAGAGGTCGTCATCGAAGACGGCGCCGTGATTCATCCCGGCAACGTGCTTTCGGGCAGGACCGTCGTGCGGCGGGGCGCCGTGCTGTACCCCAACAACATCGTAGAGGATTCCGACATCGGCGAAAACGCGGAGATCACCGCAAGCGCCGTGCGCGGCGCGGCGGTGGGGGCGGGCGCAAAGGTGGGGCCGTTCGCCAATCTCCGCGCGGGTACAAAAGTGGGCGAAAATTGCAGGATCGGCGATTTTGTCGAACTGAAAAACGCCGAAGTCGGCGCAAATACCAAGATCTGCCACCTCGCCTATGTGGGCGACGCGCGCATAGGCCGCGGGGCGAACGTCGGGTGCGGCGTGATCTTCTGTAACTTCGACGGAAAGGATAAGCACTTTACCGAAGTCGGCGACGGCGCGTTCATCGGCAGCAACGTCAACCTCGTCGCGCCCGTCAGGGTGGGCGCCCGCGCCTTTATCGCGGCGGGCACGACCGTCACGCGCGACGTGCCCGAGGGCGCGTGCGTCATCGGGCGGGTGCGCCAGCAGGAGAGCGAGGCGATCCGGAAAAAGCGGGAGGGGCAGGATGGGTGAATTGTTCGGTACCGACGGCATCCGCGGGGTCGTCGGCGAGGGGCTGACCTCGCGCACGGCGTTCGCGCTCGGCAACGCGCTCTCCCGCCTGAAATCCTCCCCCGCCGTCGTATTGGGGCGGGATACGCGCGTCTCGTCGGATATGCTCGCCCTCGCCGTGGCGGCGGGCGTCACTTCGGGCGGGGGCAGAGTGCTGGACGGGGGCGTTCTGCCCACGGCCGCCGTCTCTTACTTTGTGCGAAAGCGCGGCGCGGACCTCGGCGTCGTCGTCAGCGCATCGCACAATCCCGCCCGCTATAACGGGCTGAAAGTGTTCGGCGAAGACGGCAGAAAACTTCCCGAAAAGCAGGAAAAGCGGGTCGAAAAGACGATGGGCGAGTACGTTTTTGCGGGGCCGCTCTCGATGGGCAGGTGCTCTCCTCTCGAAGGGCGGGAGGAATATGCCGACAGTCTGGCGTCGGCATGCCCGCATTCGCTGAAAGGCAAAAAGATCGCCCTCGACTGCGCCAACGGCGCGGCGGGCGCGGTCGCGCCCGCCCTCTTCGAACGGCTGGGTGCGAAGGTTTTTTCCGTCTGCACGGGCGGCGGGGCGGACATCAACGAGGGCTGCGGCGCGCTGCATCCCGAACGGGTGCGCGCGCTCACGCTGGAGACGGGCGCGGACGCGGGGTTCGCGTACGACGGCGACGCCGACAGGCTGGTCGCCTGCGACGAAAAGGGAAACATCGTGGACGGCGACAAGATCCTCTGCATCTTCGCGGCAAAGATCGAGCGTGAGGGGAAACTGCGCGAAAAGGTCGTCGTGGGCACGGCGCACACCAATACGGGAGCGGAAAATTATCTCAAAAAACTGGGCGTTCGGCTCATCCGCACCGACATCGGCGACAAATTCGTCTCCGAGGCGATGCAAAAGAGCGGCGCCGCGCTCGGCGGCGAGCAGTCGGGGCATATCATCCTCGCCGATCATGCGGTCACGGGCGACGGGATCCTCACGTCCGTCTGCCTTGCGGGGCTTCTGGCGGAGAAAAAGCTGTCTAAGCTCGCCGACATCCGCCTCATGCCCCAGGTCAACGCCTGCGTAAAGGTCAAAGACAAGGTGCGCGTCCTCGGCGACGAATATCTGCGCACGGTCATTGACCGCGCGCGGCAGGGCGTGCTGCGGCTGGTCGTACGCGCGTCGGGCACGGAGCCGGTCGTGCGCATCTTTGCGGAGGCGGAGAACAAAAAGGCGGCAAAAGCCGCCGTCGAGCGGGTCAGGGCGGAAATCCTCGCCCGGGAGGGTTAAAATATGTGCGGCATCATCGGCTATGTGAGCGAGGGGGACTGCTGCGGCGCCTTATTCGACGCGCTCAGGCGGCTCGAATACCGCGGCTACGACTCGGCGGGGATCGCCGTGCTCGGGGAAAAGGGGTTCAGCGTCTGCAAAAAGCAGGGCGGGGTCTCAAACCTGGCATCTTTTTATGCGGCGGGCAATACGGGCATCGGGCATACCCGCTGGGCGACGCACGGCGCGCCTTCGGACGAAAACGCCCATCCGCACCGCGCGGGCAAGATCGCGCTCGTACACAACGGCATCGTCGAAAATTACGCCGCGCTCAAAGCGGAGCTGGAGGCGGACGGGGAGCTGTTTTTGTCTGAAACGGACAGCGAAGTCATCGCAAAACTCATCTCCCGCGCCTATCGGGGAGATCTTCTTTGCGCGGTGCATGCCGCGCTCGGGCGGGCGGAGGGTGCGTACGCCGTCGCCGTCATTGCCGAGGACAGACCGGGCGAAATCGTCGCCGCGCGTTACAAAAGCCCGCTGATCGCGGGCAGCGGGAGGGAGGGATTGTTTGTTTGCAGCGACATTCCCGCCGTCGCGGCGGGCGCGGGATACATCGCCAAAGCGGAAGACGGAGAATTCGTGCGCATAGCGGACGGGGAGATCTGTTTTTACGACAGGGATCTGCGCCCCGTGCCCAAGGTGTTTTTCCGTCCGCAGGCAGACCTCGGCGCGGCCCCGTCCGATGCGGGCGGGTATTGCATGAGAAGGGAGATCGGCGAGATCCCCGCCGCCCTTCGCAGGACGTTTTGTGCGCTCGAAAAGACGGATTTTGCGCCCTGCGCCCGCGCTTTGCGCGGGGCGAAACGGATATTTGCCGTCGCCTGCGGCACGGCGTACCACAGTGCGCTCGCCTTCCGCGACGCGGCGGAAAGGGATGTCGGCGTCCCCGTTCTGTGCTGCACGGCGGGGGAATTCCGTTACCGCCCGCCGTTGACGGAAAGAGGGGATTTGGTCGTGGCTGTCAGCCAGAGCGGCGAGACGGCGGACACCTTAGAGGCGGTGCGCCTTGCGAAGGAGCGGGGCGGCTACGTCGTAGCCGTCACCAACGCGGGCTGTTCTTCGCTGGCGTCTCTGGCGGATTTCACCCTCGTCATGCGCGCAGGCGCGGAGATCGCCGTCGCCGCCACAAAAAGCTACAATTGCCAGCTTCTGTGTCTTTGGTACCTGGCGGCGGAAATGCTCTTTTTCAAGAGGCAGAAATATCCCGATTGGTTTTCTTCGCTGCAAAAACTGCCTTCCGCGGCGGAAGAGGCGATTTCCCTCTTTTCCGAGATCGACCGCCTCGCCGATCCTCTCAAAGGTGCGGCGGCGATGTATTTTCTCGGAAGGGGCGCGGACGAATGCACCGCGCGCGAGGGAGCGCTCAAAGTCAAAGAGATC
>ERZ1643247.2252-NODE-2252-length-15640-cov-4.735515_pt1 | contig 15640 bp, 7 predicted proteins | sample MGYA00579264_ERZ1643247 | MGnify/ENA primary metagenome ERZ1643247 (study PRJEB29033, sample SAMEA4952262) | chicken gut metagenome | biome: Broiler Chicken; feature: Gastrointestinal Tract; material: Caecum | place: Ireland | collected 2018 | study: Broiler... | reverse complement strand
CAACAGAAGTAGGAGACAATTCTTCTATATATTGTATTAAGGCAGGACCAGGATTTGGCTCAGAATCATATGAAAATAACATAGTAAGATATACACAATATTTTGATTTAAAAAATCCAGATGCAATCGAAAGTCCATATGATAAACAATTGCCAGAAGACCCAGACACATATAATCAATTAATATGGGTTTTGGACCATTTATATATACCAGCGAAAACAGGAGCTTCTTCAGATGAAATTAGATTAGCAGAAGAATCAAAAAGAGCATTACTAGATAATGCCGGAGTGGCAGAAGATAGCTTCCTAAGAGATGAAGCAACATATGGGGATGAAATAGAAGATATATTAGAAAGTATTCAACAAGTTGCAATATGGTATTTTACAAATCCAGATGGAGATTATCATAACCCATATGATGATAGATTAGAAATAAGAGTAGATGGCGAATCTTTAATAGATAAATACGGACTAGATTTTGTAGATAATGAAATAGACTTAATATATAGCTACTTAGTACAAGGAGCAATTGATGCAGTAAACTCAGGATTTACTTATGAAGATTCAATTGTAGGTTCATCGCCAATTAACTTTGTAAAAGATTCAGCTACAGTAACAATGGAAAGTACAAATTACATCATAGGACCATACAGAATTAATGAAACTTCAAATATAGAATACAATTTAAATGTAACATTAACAGATGGAAGTACAACAATCCAAAATGCCAAAGTGTTGAATGCTGATAAGCAAGAAATAACAAATGGAAGTACAATCTCAGAAAAAATAGGAACAACAATAGGAAGCGACTTTTATATATCAATTCCTATATCATCAAATATAAGTCAAATAAGACTAAACGTAGGAGCAGAATATTATAACACAATACAAACATACTGGTCAGTAGGAGAAGCAAGTTTAGTAAATAATCAACCAGTTGTAATAGTATCGAGAGAAAAACAAACATACAATGGTGAAAGTATGGTACCTATAACAAATCCAGAATTTGATTTAGCATTAAGAAAATTTATTACAAAGATAAATGATGCTCAAGTTGAAGTGAATCGTGAACCAGAAATGACACAAGAAGATTTACAAGCTTTAGCAACAGGAAAAGCTACATTTGATAATGGAACAACAGCTACAAAAAGTCATACAAAAACACCATTAATAATAAATAATGGAGATAAAATAACATACACTATTAGAGTTTACAATGAAGGTGACATAGACGGATATGCAAAAACAATAGTAGATTATCTGCCAGAAGGATTAGAGCTAGTACCAGCAACAGAAAGCACTATAAATGCTAAATATGGATGGCAAAATGTAAATGGTGCAGAGGAAAACTCACCTAAAGGAAGAGCAATATATACAACATATCTAGAAAATGAACTAATATCTAAATTTGACAAAGCACCAACAGATGGAACATATGAACTAGATTATGCAGATGTTCAAGTAGAATGTAGAGTTACTAAACAGCCAAGTGAGCAAGATGTATCATTAAAGAATGTGGCAGAAATAACTAAATCAGAAGACGTTACTGGACAAACTCAAGATAGAGATTCAGAAGAAGATAATTTATCAGACGACAATATAAATAACTATATGCCAGGAACATCAGAAGATGGAAAAGGTTATGAAGATGATGATGATTATGAAGAACTTATAATGCTTGGAAAAACATTTGACTTATCATTAAGAAAATTTATTACAGCAGTAAACGATAAAGAAATAACCAACAGAGAACCTAATGTAGATGTTAATCCATTGTTAACAGGAAAAACTACAGCTAATTACAATCATACTAAAAATCCTGTAAGTGTAACAGCAGGAGATATAGTAACATATACAATAAGGGTATATAATGAAGGACAAGTTGATGGATATGTAGATGAAATAGTTGACCACTTACCACCAGAATTAGAGTTTATAGTAGAAGATGATTTAAATGCGCAATATGGATGGATTATAGATCCAGCGGACACAACACAAAGAACAATTAGGACGAATATATTATCAAAAGAAAATGACACTGAGAATATAATAAAAGCATTTAATTCAGAAACTAGAGAAATAAGTTACAAAGAAGTAAAAATTAGATGTAAAGTTAAGGATACAGCTCCAAGTTTAACCAAAATTACAAACATTGCAGAAATAACAAAATATAGTAATGAATCTGGATTAATAGATAGAGATAACTCAAGAGATGTAGTATTACCATCAGATGCAGATTTACCATCATATAAAGATGAAGAAATAAATTCAGGAGTAGAATATATACCTGGACAAGAAGATGATGACGATTTTGAAAAAGTAGTATTAGAAAAGTTCGATTTAGCGTTAAGAAAATTCATTACAGGAGTAAACAATACAGAAATAACAGATAGAGAACCACAAGTAGATACAAGTAAATATGGAACTATAGGAGAAGACGGAAAAGAAATAACAAGTTTCACATACAATCATACAAAAGATCCAGTGAGAGTATGTCAGAATGATATAGTAATTTATACAATAAGAATATATAATGAAGGAACACAATCAGGATATGCAGAAGAAATAAAAGATGATGTACCAGAAGGATTAATATTCTTACCAGAACATGAAATTAACCAACAATATAGATGGAGAATAGTAGATGCAGAAGGAAATCAAACACAAAACGCAGAAGAAGCAGCATATATAAGAAGTGATTACCTATCAAAAGAAAATGAACAAACAGCAGGAGAAAATTTACTACAAGGTTATGACCCAGCAACAATGGAAGGACCAGATTATAAAGATGTAAAAGTAGCATTTAAAGTAGGTATGCCAAATACATCGGATAGAATAATAATAAATAAAGCCGAAATAAGTGAAGACTCAGATGAGAATGGCGAAGATGTTACTGACATAGATTCTACACCAGATAAATGGATAGATGGAGAAGATGACCAAGATATAGAAAAAATCTATGTACAATATTTTGATTTAGCCTTAAGAAAATGGGTAAGTCAGGTAATAGTAATCGAAGATGGAGTAGAAAAAGTAAAAGATACAGGACACTATGCAGAACAAGACCCAGAGCCAGTAGTAAAGGTAGATTTAAACCAAAATAGAATAGACAATACAATAATCAAATTCAAATATCAAATAAGAATAACAAATGAAGGAGAAATAGCAGGATACGCAACAGAAATATCAGATTACATCCCAGAAGGACTAGAATTCAATCAAGCAGATAATCCATTGTGGAGAGAAGTAGAAGGAAAAATAGTAACAGACCAATTAAAAGATACATTATTACAGCCAGGAGAAAGCGCTACAGTAGAAGTAATACTAACATGGATAAATGATGAAGAAAACATGGGAGTAATGATAAATACAGCAGAAATAAGTGAAGACTATAATGAAAGTGATACACCAGATATAGACTCAACTCCAAATAACAAAGAAGAAGGAGAAGATGATATAGATGATGCACCAGTAGCACTAACAATGGTAACAGGTAGCATGCCACTATATATAGGATTAACAGCAGGAACACTTGCAATAATAGCTGGAGGAGTATTCTTAATAAGAAAATATGTAATATAGCAAAAAGCCACTAAAACAGTGGCTTTTAATTTTCGGCACAAACCTATTGAAAAAATTATTTTGTTGATATATAGTATATAATATAATAAAAAGAGGGAAAATGTAAAAGAAGGGATAGTTATGAAAAATAAAATCGCAATATCAATTTTAATAATAATTTTAAGCATAGGAATAATTTTGGGCTCAGCCAGTAGTTATGGTGCTACAGGCTCATTATACTTAGGATTAAAAGGACTGTCTACATCAAGAGATACAGGAGCTTATTCATTTAATAATAAAAATATATTCAAAATAGTAAAATATAGTTCATCACAATCAGAAAGAGATGATGGAAGTAGTATTTATTGTATTAAAGCAGGACCAGGATTTGGATCAGAAAACTATGAAAATAATGTAATAGAATATACTCAATATTTCGATATAAAAGATCCAAACTCAATAGGCTCACCATATAGAGGACAATTACCATCAGACATGACAACATACAATGAACTAGTATGGGTATTAGACCATTTATATATACCAGCAAAAGATGGTGCAACATCAGAAGAAATTAGATTAGCAGAAGAATCAAAAAAAGCTCTATTGGATAATGCAGGAATATGGGAAGATAGTTTCCTAAGAGATGAAGCAAGATATGGTGACGAAATAGAAGATATACTAGAATGTATTCAACAAGTTGCAATTTGGTATTTTACTAATCCAAGTGGAGATTATCATAACGAATATGATGATAGATTAGAATTAAAAGTAGATGGTCAATCTCTAATAGATAAATATGGCTTAGATTTTGTAGATAATGAAATAGATTTAATATACAGTTATTTAGTGCAAGGAGCTATAGAAGCAGTAGCAGGAGGATACACATATGAAGATGCAAAACAAAGTCCAATTAGCTTAAATAGCACAAGTGCAACAGCAAGAATAAGTGGAAGTAATTATTTAGTAGGACCATATAAAATTGAAGAAATAGGAACAAGCAGTTATACTTTAACAGCAAGAATAACAAATGGAACAAGTGAAATAAGTAATGTAAAAATACTAAATCAAAATCAACAAGAAATAACATCAGGAAGTATAAGTGAAAAAATAGAATCAACAATAGGAAATAATTTCTATATTCAAATACCAATGACTGAAAATATATCAACAATGAAAATAGAGATAGAAGCAGAAAGCTATACAACAGAACAAACAATGTGGACAACAGGAGCAAGCAGTTTAAGCATAAATCAACCAGTAGTAATAGTAGAAACAGTAAAAGATACATTTGTAGAAGAAGATGAAATAGAAATGCCAGCACCAAGTGGAGAATATAATTTTAAACTAATAAAACAAGATGCAAATAATAGTGCAAAACTACAAGGTGCAAAATTCACAGTAAAAATAAATAATGGAGCATCACAGGAATATACAACAAATCAAAATGGTGAAATAAACATAACAGGAATAGAAATAACAAATACAAACCCAGATACAATAGTTATACAAGAAACGGGGGCTCCAGAAGGATATATATTAAATAATGAAGTAATAACTTTAACTGTAAATAAGGCGTTACAAAATGGAGAATATGTAGCGACAGGAGTGACAGGAAGCTCAAATGCAAACCTACAAGGAAACACAGTAAACTTAGTAGTTAATAACTCTAAAATAACTGGTTCATATAAATTTAAACTTGTAAAACAGGATGCAAACGATTTAACTAAATTGGAAAATGCAAAATTTGGTATAAGAATAAATAATGGACAAGAACAAGAATATACAACAAACCAAAATGGTGAAATAGAAATAAATAATATACAAATAACAGGTACAAATACACAAGACACAATAGTAATTCGTGAAATAGATGCACCAGAAGGATATATATTAAATGGAGAAACTATAACATTAACGATAAGTAAAAGCTTGCAAGATGGAAAATATGTAGCAAGCAATGTAACAGGAAGTTCAAATGCAAATCTAACTACAGACCCATCAGGAGTAAATACAGTAAATTTAGTGGTAGATAATACAAAATTAGCAGGCTCATATAATTTTAGATTAATAAAGCAAGATGGAAAAGACTCTAACAGATTAGAAAATGCAAAGTTTAGTATTAAAATAAATGGAACAGCACTTCAACAAGAATACACAACAAATTCAAACGGAGAAATAGAAATAAACAATATAGTAATTACAAATCCAGACACACCGGACACAATAGAAATACAGGAAATAGAGGCACCAGAAGGATATATACTAAATAATGAAGTAATAACATTAACTGTAACAAAAGGAGAATCAGGAAATAGTTATGTAGCAACAGGAGTAACTGGAAGTGCAAACGCAAATTTACAAGGAAATACAGTAAATATAGTAATAGACAATACAAAATTAGAAGGCTCATATAATATAAAACTAGTAAAATACGATGAATCAAATCCAGACAAGAAACTAGAAAATGCTAGATTTAAAGTAACAATAGAAAGAGAAGAACAGGAATACGAAACAGATGCAAGCGGACTAATAAGTATTGCTAAACCAATTCTAGAAGCTGGAAAAGAAATAAATATAAGTATAGAGGAAATAGAAGCACCAGAAGGTTATGACCCAATATTAGAAGCACCAATACAAATAAAACTTGTAACAGGAGAGTCAAATGGAAAATATGTAATAAGCAATTGGGAAAATATATCACAAAATGCAGAAGTAACATTTGATGAAGAAAGTAATACAATAACAATAAATGTAGCAAATAGAAAGCAAAAATTTGACTTAAGCTTAAGAAAATTCATAACTCAAATAAACGGAGAAAATGTAGATGTAAGTAGAGAACCAGTTATTACAGATGCAGAAAAAGAAAAATTAGAAAATGGACAGGGAAAGTTTGATAATGGTACAACAGCAGAAAAAACACATACAAAAACACCATTAGTAGTAGAAACAGGAGATAGAGTAATATATACAATAAGAGTGTATAATGAAGGAAAAATAGATGGATATGTAAAAGAAATAACAGACTACTTACCAGAAGGACTAGAACTAGTACCAGATACAGAAAGTACGATAAATACAAAATATGGATGGGTACAAGAAGGAAGAACAGTAAAAACGACATATATGCAAGATACATTAATAAAAGGGGTAGAAAATAATGAGATAAGCTATGTAGATGTACAAATAGAATGTAGAGTAAGTAAAAATGCCACCGGCGAAGACCAAAACTTAAAAAATATAGCAGAAATAACAAAAGCAGAAGACATAACAGGAAGCACAGCAGATATAGACTCTAAGCCAGGTAATTTAACAGATGAACAAAAAAATAACTACAATCCAGGAACATCAGAAGAAGGAAAAGGATATGAAGATGATGACGACTATGAAGATTTAGTAATTCTAGGAAAATACTTTGATGTATCATTAAGAAAATTCATAACAGGAGTAAATGATACAGAAATAACAAATAGAATACCACAAGTAGATGTAACACCACTAAAGAATGGAAAAACAACAGCAATATATAATCATACAAAAGAGCCAATAGAGGTAAAAGCAGGAGACATCGTAACATATACAATAAGAGTATATAATGAGGGACAAGTAGATGGATATGTAGAAAAAATAGTAGACCATTTACCACCAGAATTAGAATTCTTACCAGAAGATGAGCTAAATAAAAAATATGGTTGGATACAAGTAAATGAAAGAACAATAGAAACAGAATATCTAAAAGACACATTAATAGAAAAATTTAATCCAGATGGAACAACACTAGATTATGCAGAGATAGAAATTAGATGCAAAGTAAAAGACGATGCAGCATATTTAAAAGAAATAACAAATATAGCAGAAATAACAGATTATAGAAACGATTTAGATATACCAGATAGAGACAACGAAAATGAAGTACAATTGCCATCAGATGAAGATTTACCAGATTATAAAAAGGATGAAATAGATTCAGGCAAAGAATACATCCCAGGACAAGAAGATGACGATGACTTTGAAAAAGTAGTATTAGAAAAATTTGATTTAGCATTAAGAAAATTCATTACAGGAGTAAACAATACAGAAATAACAGATAGAGAACCACAAGTAGATACAAGTAAATATGGAACTATAGGAGAAGACGGAAAAGAAATAACAAGTTTCACATACAATCATACAAAAGATCCAGTGAGAGTATGTCAGAATGATATAGTAATTTATACAATAAGAATATATAATGAAGGAACACAATCAGGATATGCAGAAGAAATAAAAGATGATGTACCAGAAGGATTAATATTCTTACCAGAACATGAAATTAACCAACAATATAGATGGAAAATGTATGATGCAAATGGTAATGAAACTCAAAATGCGGAAGAAGCGGCATATATAAGAAGTGATTACCTATCAAAAGCAAATGAAAGCATGCCAGGAGAAAACTTACTACAGGCATATGACCCAGAAACGATGGAAGTACCAGATTATAAAGATGTAAGAGTAGCATTTAAAGTAACAGAACCAAATACATCAGATAGAATAATAATAAATAAAGCAGAAATAAGTGATGATGCGGATGAAAATGGAGATGAAGTAGAAGATATAGACTCAACACCAGACGAATGGAATGACGGAGAAGATGACCAAGATATAGAAAAAATCTATGTAAAATACTTCGACTTAGCACTAAGAAAATGGGTAAGTGAGGTTATAGTAATAGAAGACGGAGTAGAAAAAGTAAAAGATACAGGACACTATGCAGAACAAGACCCAGAGCCAGTAGTAAAGGTAGATTTAAACCAAAATAGAATAGACAATACAATAATCAAATTCAAATATCAAATAAGAATAACAAATGAAGGAGAAATAGCAGGATACGCAACAGAAATATCAGATTACATCCCAGAAGGACTAGAATTCAATCAAGCAGACAACCCATTGTGGAGAGAAGTAGATGGAAAGATAGTAACGGACCAATTAAAAGATACATTATTACAGCCAGGGGAAAGCGCTACAGTAGAAGTAATACTAACCTGGATAAATGATGAAGAAAATATGGGAGTAATGATAAATACGGCAGAAATAAGTGAAGACTATAACGAAAGTGATACACCGGATATAGACTCAACTCCAAATAATAAAGAAGAAGGAGAAGATGATATAGATGATGCACCAGTAGCGCTAACAATGGTAACAGGTAGCATGCCACTATATATAGGATTAACAGCAGGAACACTTGCAATAATAGCTGGAGGAGTATTCTTAATAAGAAAATATGTAATATAGCAAAAAGCCACTAAATGTGGCTTTTTATTTAACAATGAAAATATATGACTTAAAGAAATAAATTGTTACAATTCACAGCGAGTATGAAATGCTTTAAAATTGTATATTCAAAGTTCTTTTGTTTCTTGCTGTCGGACGTAAAGTCCTCCAAACTGCGCGAAACTGCAAGAACTTGAATATACAATTATATGAATTTAATAAGAGGCTGTGAATTGTAACAAATAAGGATAAATCTTAGGAAAAATATTCTAAAAAGCGTTTACTTTAAAATTAACGTATGCTATAATGCAAAATAGATATAATAATAAGAGAAAAATAAGTATGAGGTGAACATATGAATCAAATATTATCAATGCAATCAAATATGAATGATGACAATAGGAATAATAAAACAAAAACTAAAGAGCCAAAATATAGAGAATACAATGACAAAGCGAGTATCAACTCTATTTTGCGAGTATTTGCAATATTCATTATGTTATTTGGAATAGCGTTAATTGGAAATTCAGTGTATGGAATAATAAATTCGATGCCAGAACAGAGGGACAATATAAGTGTATCAGCAGAAAACATCGGAAGTAAAGCAACAATAAAAATTACAGGAGAAAAACCAATTAAACAGCTAGTGTATAAATGGGGGCAAGGACAAGAAACCGTAGTACCTGGAAATGGAACAATTCAATTATCCTTAACATTGGAAATTCCAAAAGGAAATAATATTTTAAATATGACAGTTACAGACTACTATGGAAATACACAAGACTTCCAAAAGCAATATATCAATGAAAAAAACGGACCAACAATTGAAATACCATCTACAACAGGAAACATGTTAAATATAGTAGTAAAAGATGATAAAGAAGTAGCATATATAACATATCGTTGGAATAATGAAGCAGAAACAAGAATAGATATGGACCCTACTCAAGCAGATAAAACGACATTGCAAACAAGTATACCTGCAATCAAAGGAGAAAATACTCTAACTATAGTAGCCGTAGATAATGATGGAAATAGAGAGACTAAAACAGAAACAATAAAAGGGGCAAATGGACCAACATTTACAGTAACAACAGAAGGAAATAACATAGTAATAAACGCTAAAGACGAAGAAGGAATAGGAAAAATATCAATTACAGTAGATGGAGTTACTACGGATACAGGCGATACACCTATAAATGAAAAAGAAATTACTGCTCAACAAGAAATAACTCCAGGAACACATACAATAACAATAACAGTAACAAACTTAAGTGGCCTTTCAGAAGAGCAATCTTTCACAGCAACATTATAAGAGGTGTAATTATGAAGAATATATATATATTAGATGAAGATGATACCCTAATTATTTCGCTAAAAGAAATAATGAAAAAAGAAAAAAATATAAAAATTAAGAATTATAAAATGAATGAACTAAAAGATGCACTAACTAATATTCCAGATTTAGTAGTTATAAATGAGGATAACTTAACTGTAGATATTAAGGAAGTATTTAAGGAGATTAAAGAAAATGAAGATAATTCAATAACTCCAATAGTGGTAATATCTTCAAAAAAAGACCAAGAGCATATAATAGAAATACTAAAAAACGATGTTGAAGTATATTTAAATGCACCAGTAAATAATGAAATACTTTACTATACGATAATGAATATCATGAAATTACTAAATAGAAATAGAATGGTAAGCCCACTAACGGGCTTGCCGGGAAATGTACAAATACAAGCAGAAATGAAAAAGAGGTTAACTAATAAAGAAAAATATGCAATGATGTATATAGATTTAGATAATTTCAAAGCATACAATGATACATATGGATTTTCTAATGGTGATGAAATAATCAAATTTACAGCTAGATTAATATCAAAGTATGTTATGAAAAATGACGAAAATTTTGTGGGACATATTGGAGGAGATGACTTTGTCGCTATTGTAGAAGATGAAGACTATGAAAAAATATGTCAAAATATTATTGCAGAATTTGATAAATGTATAGAAAAATTTTTCACAAAAGAAGATGTGGAAAGAGGGTATATTGAAGTAGAAAATAGAAAAGGAATAATGGAACAATTTCCATTAACCACAATAAGTGTAGGAGTTGTGGAAGTTACAAGTGAAAGATTTAAAAATACTTTGGAAATAGGTGAAGCAGGAGCAGCAGTAAAACATCTAGCAAAAACCATATTTGGAAGCACATATGTAATAGATAGAAGAAAAAATAGAGATGAACTATTTGATAAAGCAGATCAGAAAAAAATATTAGTTGGACAATAAATGTGAATAAAAAGTGCAAAACTTTTTTAAAAAAATTTAAAAAAGCTATTGCATTTTTTATTTTGTTGTATTACAATCTAATTGAAGTGGAGAGAAGTGGCACAAAGTGGTGGATAATAGAAGGGAGTGAGTAAGAGTTGTTAATAGGAGAGTTCGAACACTCTTTAGATGCTAAAGGTAGATTAATAATGCCAGCAAAAATTAGAGAAGACATTGGAGATAAGTTTATTATTACCAAAGGCCTAGACGGATGCTTGTTTGGATTTTCAAAAAAAGAATGGGACAACTTTGAAGAAAAATTAAAAACACTACCACTAACCAATAAAAATGCCAGGGACTTCGTAAGATTCTTCCTATCTGGGGCAACAGAATGTGAAGTAGACAAACAAGGAAGATTCCTAATAGCTGGAAACCTACGAGAATATGCTTCATTAGAAAAAGATGCAGTTATAACAGGAGTAGGAACTAGAATTGAAATTTGGAACAAGGACAAATGGAAAGTTTACAATAGTGAAGAAAATCTTTCTGCCGACCAAATTGCTGAAAATATGGCAAGCCTTGGAATGCTTAGTATATAACTTGCAAAAGTTTATATAAATTTTACAAAAGAAAAGATTTAATACACAAAAGAACAAAATAAATACAAAAGATAAAATCCGAATAAGGATATTACATAAGAGAAAGATATATTTTACTAAAGAGTAAGGTATACCAAAGATAAAATCAGCAAAAATACCAATTTTATACAAAAGAAAACCAACAAAAGATAATACAGCAGCAACAGTTGGCTTAATTAGCCAACTGCTTATGCTATTATAAAAATAAGGAGCAGTTAATTGGAATTTAAGCATATACCAGTACTATTAAAAGAAACAATGGACGGACTTAACATAAAGCCTGATGGCATATATGTAGATGGTACCATTGGAGGGGCAGGGCATAGTAAAGAAATAATAAAAAGGTTATCACCAAAAGGTTTTTTAATAGGAATAGATAGAGATGAAGAGGCATTAAAAGCCGCAAAAGAAAATCTCAAAGAATATAGTAATTATAAATTAATACATGGAAATCACGATGACATAAAAGAAATACTGCAAGATTTAGGAATAGATGAAGTAGATGGAATATTGCTTGATTTAGGAATATCATCTTATCAAATTGATGAGAAAAAAAGAGGATTCAGTTATACTGGCGATGAAAAGCTTGATATGAGAATGGATAGAACTCAAAAACTCTCAGCATATGAAGTGATAAACGAATATAAAGAAGAACGATTATCACAAATAATATATGAGTATGGGGAAGAAAAGTTTGCAAGAAAAATTGCTAAAAATATATGTATAGAAAGAATGAAAAATCCAATAGAAACTACAAAACAATTAGCAGATATAATAGCGAAGTCAGTACCAGCAAGTAGAGAAGGACATCCTGCTAAAAAAACATTTCAAGCAATAAGAATAGAAGTAAATAATGAAATAGAACCATTACATAAGACTGTTCAAGATTCAATAGAATGCTTAAAAAATGAAGGAAGGCTATGCATTATAACATTTCACTCTTTAGAAGATAGAGCAGTAAAAGAAGCATATATAGATGCAGAAGGAAAATGTACATGCCCAAAAGATTTACCATATTGTGTATGTGGTGCAAAATCATATGGAAAAATAATAAATAAAAAACCAATAGAAGCTACAAAAGAAGAATTAGAAAACAATTCAAGATCTAAAAGTGCAAAATTAAGGATTTTTGAAAGAAGAGAAAAGAGGTGATAACTTATGATTAATTATTACGAGTATGAAACCAGTCCTAGAAAAATTGAACCACAATATGAAGAAAGAGAACAACCAAGAAAGAAAACAAAAACTCAAAAACATGTAAAAAAGAACAAAAATAGGGCTGTAGAATACTCAAGAAAAAGGGCAAAATATATTATAGAAATAGGACTAGCTTTTGCCATTTTATTAACAATAAGTTATCGTTACTCATTAATAAATACGAGATTTAATGAAAAAGAAGCATTAAAATCAGACTTAGCAGAAATACAAAAACAAAATGCACAGTTACAAATAAGCATTGAAAAAGGAACAAATATAAATAATGTAGAACAACAAGCAAAAGAAAAATTAGGAATGAAGAAATTAGATAATAATCAGAAAGTATATGTTAGCCTACCAAAAGAAGACTACGTAGAATCAGGAACAGAGCAAGTAGAAACATCAGAAACAGAAACTTGGTGGGAAGCATTAATAAACGATTTATTTGGAAATTAGGAACAAGATATTAAAATCAAATATCTTGTTCTTTTTTTGTGCTTAATAAATATAATTAAATAGGATTTTGTATGGAAGATTGTATATTAAAGTTTTTGGCCACTTGTTGTCGCTACGCTCCAAACTACGCGTGTCTGCAAAATCTTTAATATACCATTTTATAAAAGAACTATAAAGAAAGGAGTTTATTATGATTGGGAAGATAAGTACAAAAAAAAGAATGAAAAACTCAATATTCCTAGTACTTCTGATTATTACAATGTTAATTGTTAGAATAGGGTATCTTCAATTAGTACAGGGAAGTGAACTGAAAGAAAAAGCCTATGCACAACAAACTTCAGATAGAAAAGTAAATGCTAAAAGGGGAACGATATATGATGCAACTGGAAAAACAGTATTGGCAGTAGGTAGTACAGTAGAAACAGTAACAATAAATCCAGGAAATATAAAAGAAGAAGACAAAGAAAAAGTTGCTAGAAAACTATCAGAGCTATTTGAACTAGACTATGAAAAAACTTTAAAAAAAGTTAAAAAAAGGTCTTCAATTGAAACTATAGCTCAAAAAGTTGATAAAGAAAAAACTAATCAATTAAGAACATGGATGGAAGAAAATAATATTAAAGAAGGAATAAATATAGATGAAGATAGTAAAAGGTATTATCCATTAAATACTTTGGCTTCACAAGTAATAGGATTTTGTGGTTCGGATAATCAAGGCTTGAATGGTATAGAAGCAAAATATGATGAATACTTAAAAGGAAAAGCTGGTTCAATAAGTAGAATAACAGATGCATCTGGTGGAATGATAGAAAATACATCAGAAGAATATACAGAACCTACAGATGGAGATGATTTAGTACTTACAATAGATGCAACAATTCAAGGAATAGCAGAGAAATACTTAAAAGAAGCATGTATAGACAATAAGTGCACAGATGGTGGAAATATATTAATAATGAATCCTAAAAATGGAGATATATTAGCATTAGCAGGATATCCAGATTATAATTTAAATGAACCATTTGCAGTAGATGAAAGCTTGTCTAGCGAAGAACAAAATAAGCAGATGCAAGGACTTTGGAGAAATAAAGCAATATCAGATACTTATGAACCAGGTTCTACATTCAAGTTGGTAACTACTTCAGCAGCGCTAGAAGAAGGCATAACAACACCGGATAAAGAAGGAGAATTTTGCTGTGTGGGACACATAGAAGTTGCAGGAGTAAGAATGAAATGTTGGAGGTATTATAATCCACATGGTAGCGAAAGCTTAAGGCAGGCTTTAATGAATTCATGCAATCCAGTATTTATAGGTTTAGGACAGAAAATAGGAATACATAAATATTATGAGTATTTGAATAAATTTGGATTCTTTACAACAACAGGAGTAGACTTACCAGGAGAAGCGGGTTCTATTTTCCTAAAAGAAGAAAAAGTAGGCCCAGTTGAACTCGGAACAATATCTTTCGGCCAAAGATTTGAAGTAACACCAATACAAATGGCCACAATGCTATCTACAATTGCAAATGGTGGAACATATGTAAAACCAAGAGTTGTTAAACAAATAATAAGCAATACAGAAAAAGATGAAAATGGAAATCGAAAAGTAACAAATATAGAAGTGAAAAAAGGTAAAAGAGTTATTTCAGAAAAAACAGCAAAAGACGTATTAAGTATGATGGGGTCAGTTGTTTCAGAAGGTACCGGAAAGAATGCAAAAGTTGAAGGATATTCAATCGGAGGAAAAACAGGTACATCAGAAGATGGAGTAAATACAGGAAAATATGTAACATCTTTTATTGGAACAGCACCCATAGAAGACCCACAAGTAGTAGTACTTATAACATTATATAATCCAACAGGAGAAGGAGGACATCAAGGAGGTGGAGTTGCAGCACCAGTTGGAGGGCAAGTATTTAGTGAACTTCTACCATATTTAGAAGTCAAAAAGAATGAACTTTAAGAATTGAAGTGAACCCCAAGTGCTAGAAAAAAGTTTAACAAGGAGGGTTCATTTTTAGAGGGCTAATTGGACAAGGCTTAACTTGGACGAAAACTTCCATTTATATTGACAAAATCAAATAAATTAAATATAATTATGTAGACAAAACTATAAAGAAGGGGGTTATAATTATGAATTATGAAATTAAAGAATATTCAAAAAAGTATGAAAAAGAATTAACAGAACTTTTAATGAGAGTATGCGTAAATGAATATAAAATGAAAGAATATGAGAAACCCCTGAAGCAGTATGTT
>ERZ1643247.2251-NODE-2251-length-15653-cov-24.367611_pt1 | contig 15653 bp, 13 predicted proteins | sample MGYA00579264_ERZ1643247 | MGnify/ENA primary metagenome ERZ1643247 (study PRJEB29033, sample SAMEA4952262) | chicken gut metagenome | biome: Broiler Chicken; feature: Gastrointestinal Tract; material: Caecum | place: Ireland | collected 2018 | study: Broiler... | reverse complement strand
GGGAAATGACAAATGCGTTCCTCATTACGGACGACGACATTATCATCTGCGACCCAGAAGCCGAGTATTTTTCCCTTGTGCAGCGGCTGAACGGACAGGTGGTGCGGCTCTCCCCGGCAGGGAAAGGCATGGACGGCAAGCCCCAGTATGTGAACCCTATGGATATAAACCTCAATTACAGCGAGGACGACAATCCGCTTGCACTGAAATGCGACTTTATCCTTTCCCTCTGCGAGCTTGTCATTGGCGGCAAGGAGGGCTTGCAGCCTGTCGATAAGACCGTCATTGACCGGGCTGTACGGAATGTGTACCGACCATTTTTAGCTGACCCCGACCCGGCGAAAATGCCTGTCCTTGGCGACCTTTACAATGAGCTTTTGAAGCAGCCGGAGCCGGAAGCGGCGCGAATTGCAGCGGCGTTGGAGCTGTATGTTTCCGGCTCTCTGAACGTCTTTAACCACCGTACCAACGTGGAGCTGAATAACCGCCTTGTCTGCTTTGACATTAAGCAGCTTGGGAAGCAGCTCAAAAAGTTAGGTATGCTCATTGTGCAAGACCAGGTATGGAACCGCGTGACCGTCAACCGGGCAGAGAAAAAGGCGACGCGCTACTACATGGACGAATTTCACTTGCTTCTGAAAGAGGAACAGACCGCCGCGTACTGCGTGGAAATCTGGAAGCGGTTCCGTAAATGGGGCGGCATACCCACCGCAATCACCCAGAACGTCAAGGATTTGCTTGCTTCCCGCGAAGTGGAGAACATCTTTGAGAACAGCGATTTTGTCCTCATGCTCAATCAGGCGCAGGGCGACCGGGCTATCCTTGCAGGGCAGTTAGGCATTTCCCCGCAGCAGATGAAGTATGTGACCCATACCGAAGCGGGCGAGGGGCTTATCTTCTACGGGAACGTGGTGCTGCCCTTTGTAGACCGCTTCCCGAAAGACACGGAGCTTTACCGGGTAATGACGACGAAGCCGGAGGAAGTGGGCGAAGCATGAACGGGCTGAAAACAGACACCATTATCAACCGGGACGCGCTGTATGCCCTGCGGGAGCTTCCCTCTGAAAGCGTCCATTGTGCCGTGACAAGCCCGCCCTATTACGCGCTGCGTGATTACGGGCTTGACGCACAAATCGGGCGTGAAGATACGCCGGAACAGTACATTGAAAAGCTGACCGACGTTTTCCGGGAGCTGCGGCGGGTGCTGCGCCCGGACGGGACGCTCTGGCTGAATATCGCAGACACCTACTGCGGCACCGGGAGTAAGAGCGGCTATACCGACCCGAAAAATCCCAAAGGCAGGAACGGGCAAAGCGTATCAATCGCAAGAAAGGCGGCGGGCTGCAAGCAAAAGGATTTAATCGGTATCCCTTGGCTTCTTGCCTTTGCTTTGCGTGCCGACGGGTGGTATTTACGCAGCGATATTATATGGCAAAAAGAAAATCCCATGCCCGAAAGCTGCAAAGACCGTCCGAGCCGCTGTTATGAACACATCTTTTTGCTTACAAAGTCAAAGCATTACTACTATGACGCTGCCGCCATTGCGGAGCCTATCGCCCCGGCAACAGCGGCGCGGTACAAAAAAGCGCGCAGCACAAACGGCAAATATGCCGAAGAAGTACCCGGACAGGGAAAGATACAGGGACTAAACCGACCGAGGGACGGCGGCTATTATGACGACGCACTTATACCTACCATGCGGAACAAACGGGACGTGTGGCTGATTAACACCGTTCCGTATAAGGGCGCGCATTTTGCCGCCTTTCCCCCGAAGTTAGCCGAAACCTGTATCTTAGCGGGCTGTCCCAAAGGCGGGATTGTCATAGACCCGTTTTTCGGAAGCGGCACCACAGGGAAAGCCGCAAAAGACCTTAACCGCCGCTATATCGGTATTGAGCTGAATATCGAGTATTGCGCCCTTGCAAGGGCGCGGATTGGAGGTGCAGAAACGTGAAAGACCCCTTAAAGCCCCGCGATAAAATCACGCAGAAAATGACCCGCGACGGGCTTATGGAAGTAAACGAAACCAAAGAAACCGCCGAGCTTGTGAGCAAACGCATACAGGACGCGGAGTTTGGGAAAACGCCACAGCAGCAAGCCGCGCAGGACGCGGCGCAGCTTCAAGGGACGGCTTCCCCTCTGCCCCATGTTGCAGAACACGCAGCAAAGCCGGACACAGGAACCGCCGAGCGCGTCATGGAGCATATCGACGCAGCCCATACCCGCAAGGCAAGCAAAAAAGCGGTACGCAAGGCACAGCAGGAAGCCACCGCAAAAACATCATCTTCCCGTTTACAGTTTACCGAGGAAGAACTTGCTGCCCCGGAACTGGAACGCTACATTGAGAAATCCAACAAAGCCGCCGACCGACTGGACGCGGCGAAAGCAGCTATCCCCAAAAAGAAGAAACTAACCACCGAGCGCACCTTTGACGAAGCCGCAGGCAAAGCAAAGGTGCGTTTGCATTTTGAGGAACAGGAAAAGCAGCCGAATATCAAGGGAAAGAAAAACCTCTTATCCCGCCCCGCGCAGGAAGCCGGGATTTTCGTCCATAACAAGATACATTCCGTTGAGAAAGACAATTCCGGCGTGGAGGGGGCGCACAAATCCGAGGAAGCAGCGGAAAAAGGCGCAAAGTACGGGGCAAGGAAGCTCAAACAGGGCTACCGCAGCCACAAGCTGAAACCCTACCGCAAGGCGGCGAAAGCAGAAAAAGCGACGGCAAAGGCAAATGTCAATTTCCAGTATCACAAGGCATTGCATGACAACCCGCAGCTTACGAGCAATCCCGTTTCCCGCTTTTGGCAGAAACAGCAGATAAAACGGCAGTATGCAAAGGCGGCAAAAAACGGCGGCGCAAAGGGTATCAAAGGCGCAGTACAGAACACCCGCAAGGCGGCAGCCAAAGCCGCAGAAAAGACAAGGCAAGCGGCGGCGTTTGTCATGCGGCACCCGGCAGGCGTGCTTATCGCCATTGCCGCGCTGCTTCTCATTATCTTTGTGTTTGCGGGGCTGTCCTCTTGTTCGGCTATGTTTTCCGGCAGCATGAACGGCGTTATCGGAACGTCCTACACGTCGGAGGACAGCGACCTTGTGGCGGTGGAAAACAACTATGCCGCTATGGAAAACGGGCTGCAAAGCGAGATTGACGCTATCGAAAGCACCCACCCCGGCTATGACGAATACCGTTACGACCTTGACACTATCGGGCATAACCCCCATGAATTAGCGTCCTATCTGACCGCCCTTTTGCAGAGCTACACGCCGGAAAGCGCACAGGCAGAAATCGAGCGTATCTTTTCCATGCAGTACACGTTGACGCTGACCGAGGAAGTGGAGATACGCTATCGCACCGAAACAAGCACCGACCCGGAAACCGGGGAAACCACCACCGAGGAAGTCCCGTATGAGTATCACATCTTGAATGTAAAGCTGACAAACAAACCTATATCCTCTATCGCGGAGGAACTTCTAACGCCGGAACAGTTTGAAATGTTCAAGGTGTACTTGGAAACAAGCGGCAATAAACCGCTGATTTTCGGCGGCGGTTCTCCCGATACAGGCGGTTCCGAGGATTTAAGCGGCGTACATTTTGTAAACGGCACCCGCCCCGGCAATCAAGAGGTTATCGACCTTGCAAAACGTCAAGTCGGCAACGTGGGCGGCTATCCTTATTGGAGCTGGTACGGCTTCAATTCCCGCGTGGAATGGTGCGCCTGTTTTGTATCTTGGTGCTACGGGCAAATGGGCTTATCCGAGCCGCGCTTTGCGGGCTGCCAGTCGCAGGGTGTCCCTTGGTTCCAAAGCCGCGGGCAATGGGGTGCGCGAGGTTATGAAAACCTTGCCCCCGGCGACGCTATCTTTTTTGACTGGGATTTAGACGGAAGCGCAGACCATGTAGGGCTTGTTATCGGCACCGACGGAAGCCGCGTTTACACCGTCGAGGGCAATTCCGGCGACGCTTGCAAGATAAAGAGCTATTCCCTTAATTATGAATGTATCAAGGGCTACGGCTTAATGAACTGGGACTAACAAATTGAAATGATGAAAGGAGTTTTTACTATGGCTATGAATAAAATTGAACGCATTGACCGGGAAATCCAAAAGACCCGCGAGAAAATCACAGAGCTTCAGAACAAGTTGAAAGAGCTGAACGCGCAGAAAACCGAAGCGGAAAACCTTGAAATCGTACAGCTTGTACGTTCTATGCGAATGACCCCGCAGGAGCTGAACGCTATGCTGTCCGGCGGCGGTATTCCGGGCGTGATTGCCGCAGACACCGCCGAAGCCGCAGACTATGAAGAACAGGAGGACGCAGAACATGAAGAATAAAATCACAAGAATACTGACTGCTTTTGCCGCCGCCCTTATCCTCATGGGCGGCTTTACTGTCCCCGCCTTTGCACAGGGAACGGAACAGCCCCCGGAAAGCGACGCGACCAACGACAGCGGCGTTGTGGTGGAAGAAACCGAGGACGCGCCGCCCCTTACCCCGGAGGGAAACGCAACTCTTGTAGACGATTTTGGAGGAAACAAGCAGCTCATTACCGTTACCACCAAAGCCGGAAACTATTTCTATATCCTCATTGACCGGGCAGCCGAGGGCGAAAACACCGTCCATTTCTTAAATCAAGTGGACGACGCAGACCTTGACGCGCTTATCGAGGACAAACAGACCACAGAGGAACCGCCCACAGTCTGCACCTGTACGGAGAAATGCGAAGCCGGAGCCGTAAACACCACTTGCCCGGTATGCGCGACTGACCGCAGCCAATGTACGGGAAAAGAAGCCGAGCCGCAGGAAACCGAGCCGCCGCAGGAAGAAGAAAAACAGAACAACATGGGCGGTATTCTCCTTATTGTGCTGATGATTGGCGGGCTTGGCGGCGCGGCGTTCTATTATTTCAAAGTCTTAAAGCCGAAAAAGGACGCGGCAAAGGGAACGGATAACCTTGACGAGTACGAGTTTGACGAATACGAGGACGAGGAAACCGAGCCGGAAGAAAGCGACGACGGGGACGGCGCAGAACAGGAAGATAAGACCGTATGACCTATTTTACAGACAGCCCCTATGAACGCATGATGATACAGAAGCCGGAGAACGGGAAACGGGAAAAATCCCCGCCCGCTTCCTTTCCCCGCCGCTGCGAGGGCTGCCCCTACAAGGGGCAAGCCCCCTGTATCGGGTATTGTATCAGAAAGATAAAAGATAACGAGCCGGAACGCTGAACTCTTGAAAACATACTTTTGAGTATGATATAATTGTTCATATAGTGTGAACTAAGTATTGAAGTTGTAAATGGGAATACCGTATTGATTTGACAAGAAAGAAATGGTAAATTTTACAGCGAATAAATGAAGTTTGGGAGGTGGGTACAATGTTTAATTTAGTCTATAAATCAGTTGTTGTAGAGTGTTCTACTGGCGTGGAAGATTTGGCAAAGGCTATTGAGAAAAAATCCGAAGAAATGATGAATAAAGGATATAAATTAGTAACTATGTCAATGGTTGGAACAGATAAAGCTATACTGGTATTTAAGATTTAAGCTAAGTATCGGTTTATCGAATATTTTTGTTACTCATTTTTACAATTTCATACGAACACTTGAAAGAGCAATCGAAAATCGGTTGCTCTTTTCTTTTACCCGAAAGGAGGAATTTTTTGATAACACAAACTTTAATCATTGCAGAAAAGCCGAGCGTGGCACAGACTATCGCCGCCGCCCTTGGTGTGAAGAATAAGAAAGACGGATATATGGAGGGAAACGGGTATCTTGTTTCATGGTGCGTCGGGCATTTGGTACAGCTTGCGGAAGCTGCCGCCTACGGCGACCAGTACAGGAAATGGAGCTATGACAGTTTACCCATTCTGCCGCAGGAATGGCAGTACACCGTTTCTGCTGACAAGGGAAAGCAATTCAAAACCTTAAAAGAGCTTATGCACCGCAACGACGTTTCCGACGTGGTGAACGCTTGCGACGCAGGGCGCGAGGGGGAACTCATTTTCCGTTTTGTCTATGAAGTCGCCGGGTGCAAAAAGCCCATGCGCCGCCTTTGGATTTCCTCAATGGAAGAAAGCGCAATCAAGGCGGGCTTTGCTTCCCTCAAAGACGGACGGGAGTATGAAAATCTCTATTCCTCTGCACTTTGCCGCGCAAAAGCAGATTGGATAATCGGTATCAATGCCACCCGCCTGTTTTCCTGTCTGTACGGCAAGACCCTAAACGTGGGGCGCGTTCAGACACCGACCTTAAAAATGTTGGTTGACCGGGACGCAGCCATTACCACGTTCAAGAAAGAAAAATACTACCATGTGCGCCTTATGCTCTCCGGCGCGGAAGCGGCAAGCGAACGGTTTTCAAACCGTTCCGAAGCCGATACCTTGAAAACCGCTTGCGAAGCTGCAAAGGCAACTTGTGTTTCCATGACCCGCGAAAAGAAAACCGCAGCACCCCCGAAGCTCTTTGACCTTACCAGTTTACAGCGGGAAGCAAACCGCATTTTCGGTTATACGGCGAAGCAGACCCTTGACCTTGCACAAGCCCTGTATGAAAAGAAGCTGCTTACTTATCCGAGAACGGACAGCGCATATCTGACCGACGACATGGGCGATACGGCGGCGGGAATTATCAAGTTGCTTTGCGAAAAGTTTTCCTTTATGACAGGCGCGGCGTTTTCGCCGGAAATCAGGAAGCTCTTGAACAGCAAAAAGGTATCAGACCACCATGCAATCATACCCACAATGGAGCTTGCAAAGACCGACCTTTCCGCACTTCCCGAAAGTGAAAGAAATATCCTTACTCTTGCCGGAGCGCGCCTTTGTATGGCAGCCGCCGAGCCGCACAGCTTTGAAGCGGTTACGGCGGTTTTTTCCTGCGCGGAGCAGACCTTTACCGCAAAGGGAAAGACGGTACTTGCCGCCGGGTGGAAAGACTTGGAACGCCGCTTTATGGCAACGCTGAAACAGAAAGCAGACCCGGAGGACGGGGACAACGCCCCTGTATCAGATGTGCCGCCTTTTGCCGAGGGACAGACCTTTGACCGCCCCGAAGCAAGGGTAACGGAACACGACACCACGCCGCCGAAGCCACACAATGAAGCGAGCCTTTTGTCGGCTATGGAACGCGCCGGGAATGAGGAAACCGACCCGGACGCAGAACGCAAAGGGCTTGGCACTCCCGCCACCCGCGCCGCTGTCATTGAAAAGTTAATCAAAGGCGGTTTTGTGGAGCGCAAGGGAAAACAACTGCTTCCTACCCAAAGCGGAAACGAGCTGATTTGTGTTTTGCCGGACGTTCTCACTTCCCCGCAGCTTACCGCCGATTGGGAAAACAATCTGACGCAGATTGCAAAGGGCAACGCCGACCCGGACGCATTTATGGGCGGTATCGAAGCAATGGCGCGGGAACTGGTAAAAACGTATCCGTTCCTTTCCGACAAGGAAAAAGAGCGTTTCAAAGAGGAAAAGCCGGTTATCGGCAAATGCCCCCGCTGCGGTTCTCCCGTCTATGAGGGAAAGAAAAACTATTATTGCAGCAACCGGGAATGTGCCTTTGTCATGTGGAAGAACGACCGCTTTTTTGAGGAACGCAAAGTAACCTTTTCCCCAAAAATCGCCGCCGCGCTCTTGCAGGACGGAACGGCGAGCGTGAAAAAACTCTACTCCCCGAAAACAGGCAAGACCTACGCCGGAAACGTGGTTTTGGCTGATACGGGCGCAAAATACGTCAACTACCGCGTGGAACTTCCGAAGAAATAAAGTTACGCAGCAAGCATAGGAAAGGGGTACCCTTTCCGTAAAATCCCCGTTTTCTCTCACCGAGAACGACGGGGATTTTTGCTTGTTGGGAAGTGTCCCAAACCCTCTGTAAAAACGGAAAAATCTTTGGCAAAAGCGCGGGCGCGTTGTAGTAAGGCTTGAAAGGAGGTTACACATGGCAAGTTTACGGGACAAAGTAAAAGAACTGCAAGAGGAATTGCGGGACGGTATCGCATGGGTGGCGTTTTGGAAAGAGGGACGCTCCTGGAACGCAGAAGATTTCCACCTTGAAATGGGCGACTATCTCTACCCAGAGGATAAAAGCCGCCTTATGAAAATCAGAGAAACCGACCCCGCCGCCGTTGTGGTAAACGGCTATTATTCCGGCTATCTTGGCGAGAACATGAGCCTTGACGAGCTGACCGCCGGAGTGCGGCACCACTATGAAAACGGGTACAGCAACATCAAGGAATTTATCGAAGCCCACGACGACAGCCTATCGCCGGAGGAAATCGAGAAAGGACGAAAAATCGCCCACGCCGCAGGGCTTCCCTTTTCTGAAAAGCCCTACCGCAGCGAGGAAGATTTTGACCCCTATGTTTATGACGGGACTATGAGTATCGAAGATTACGAGCTTATGCAAAGCACGATTGAAAAAGAAAGGAGCGAACGAATGGCAGAACCGATTTTAAGCGGCTATCTTTCCAATCTTGGGAAGTACACCGAGGGCAGACCCGCGGGCGAATGGGTAACATTCCCCACGACTGCCGAACATTTGAAAGAAGTCTTTGACCGTATCGGCATTGACTTTAAGCATTACGAGGAATGGCATTTTACGGAATATCAATCCTCTGTTCCGGGCTTGACAGAACATCTAAGCGAATATTCCCACCCCGACGAGCTGAACTATTTAGCAAAACTTTTGGAAATGCAGTTTGACGACGACCGGGAAAAATTCATTGCCGCCCTTACCTACGGCGACCACACAGACAGCTTGCAGGACATTATCAACCTTGCACAGAACCTTGATTGCTACTGGATTTATCCCGCTGTCAAAAATGAAGAAGATTACGGGCATTATCTTGTTGATGAACTGGAAGAACCCGAACTGCCGGAGGAAGCAAAAAAGTATTTCATGTATGAGGAATACGGACGCGATACCTCTATCAATGACGACGGTATGTTTACCGAACGGGGTTACATCTACAACAACCGCAACACCTTTACAGAATGGTACGATGGACGGGACGTACCGCAGGAATACCGGGTAACGCCGCAGCCCCCGCAGCCGGAACAGGACGTGCCGGAGAAAGCAGACTTTGACGCGGTACCGACTGCCACACTTCCCGCAGAGCCGCGCCCGGTTATCCCGATTATCCCGGCTTCCAGTAATTCCGAGGAAAAGCTAAAAGAAGTGACCGACCGTTTGGAACAGGGCATTACAGAACTGTTTGACAGCGAGCGTTACACCGATTATCTGCGCGTCATGTCAAAATTCCCACAGTACAGCTTGCGGAATACGGTGTTAATCGCCATGCAAGCCCCGGACGCTTCCCATGTCATGGGCTTTGAAGCATGGAAAGACCCGGCTATCGGACGCCATGTGAAAGCCAATGAAAAAGGCATACGCATTATTGCCCCGATAAAAGTTAAAAAACAGGTAGAGAAAATCGACCCCGACACAAAGCAGCCTGTCCTTGATAAGAACGGGAAACCTGTTACCGAGGAAACCGAAATCGTTATCCCGAAATTCAAAGTCGTATGCGTCTATGATGTGGCGCAGACTGAGGGCAAGGAACTTCCTACCCTTGCCGACGAGCTGACGGGCGACGTGGAACAGTATAAGGATTTTTTCGCAGCCCTTGAAAAGACCTCTCCTTTCCCGATTGCCTTTGAAGCGTTGGGCGACGGTATCAAAGGACGCTGCAACTACGAGGAACAGCACATTGCTATCAATGAGGGCATGAGCGAATTGCAGAACATCAAAACGGCAATCCATGAAATCGCCCATGCGACGCTGCACGACACAGGCATAGACGACCCGGAACGCCTTGACCGCCGCACCCGCGAGGTACAAGCGGAAAGCGTGGCTTATACCGTCTGCCAGCATTACGGGCTTGATACGTCGGATTATTCCTTTGGGTATGTCGCCGGGTGGAGCAGCGGGCGCGAGCTTGCGGAGCTGAAAGGCTCCCTTGAAACAATCCACAATGCCGCCTCAAAGCTCATTGAAACCATTGACGGGCATTTTGCAGAAATCCAAAAGGAACACACCGCCGAGCAGGAAACGCCTGTCTTTGACAAGCTGCCCCCACAGCAGAAACAGGAACTTTCCGACACCGTAAAGGACACCTTACAAACCTTGATTGACATAGACAAAAAAGCACAGGGACAAGTAACGGAAAGCACCCTTGAAGCAATCGCTGCACAGGGCTATTCCTACAAGGACGGACAGCTTACAAAGCAATCCGAGCAGCCCGCAGCAGACCCGCAGGAACAGCCGGAAGCCCCAAAGGAAGAACAGACAGCACAGGAAGAAACCGCAGAAACGCCGGAAACATCACAGACCGCAGCCACCTATTACACTATCAACGAAGCCGCCGCCCGCAGAGCAAAGGAAATGAACAGCTATTCCGATTACAGGCAAGGCAGCGCAACGGCTGAATACAGGCAGTACGTTGATGAAGCCGTACAGCTTGCCGAGCGTCAAAAAGCGCGGGTAGACCCGATGTACCATGAGAAAATAGACAGCCTACTTGATACTTACGCCCGCAAACTTGCGGCAAACATGAACAAAGGCTATGAGATTGACGCGCGCGTTCCCTCTATCCTCATTGCGGGCGGTTCCAACTTCCCCACAAGGAAGAAAGAGAAACAGAACGCCGCCCGCGATACCAACTACCGGGAATGGCAGGAAATACAAGGCTTGCTTGATAAAATCCGCAGTACGGGAATGGGCGGTATCAGCGCAGACGACCCGAACGCCGTTCAAAAACTGGAACAGAAACTTGCGGGCTTGGAGAAATCGCAGGAAACCATGAAAGCGGTAAACGCCTATTATCGCAAGCATAAGACCCTTGACGGCTGCCCCGATATTTCGCCGGAAAAAGGACAGAAGCTAATCGCAAGTATGGCTTCCTATGACCGCGTACCCTATCCGTCATGGGCGTTATCCAACAACAATGCGGAAATCCGGCGCGTGAAAGAGCGTATCAAATCCCTTTCCCGTCAAAAGGAAATCGGCTATGTCGGTTGGGAGTTTGCGGGCGGCAAAGTGGAAGCCAATACACAGGATAACCGTCTGCAAATCTTCTTTGAGGAAAAGCCGGACGCGGAGGTACGGGAGGAATTAAAGGGCAACGGCTTCCGTTGGTCGCCCAAAGCTGGAGCATGGCAGCGGCAGTTAAACGACAACGCCTATTTTGCCGCAAACTATGTCAAAGCCATTGCGCCCCTTACCGGGGAGAAGCCGACGGATTTACAGCGGGCGCACATCAAAGAGCAGAAACAACACGCACAGGCACAGCCGGAAGAAAAAGAGCAGACAACGGAAATCCCCGTCCCGGACGATACTATCAGCCGGAAAGAAATGCAGGACTACGGCTATTCATGGGACGGTATGTTTCCTCTGCGGCAGGAAGCCGCCGAAAAGCTGTTCTCACAGGATATAGAGATTTTCCGTATCTATGAGGACGGCACAGAGGGAGCCGTAACCGACCATTTCGATTTACAGGAACACGCGGCAAACGGCGGTATCTTCGGCGTGGAAAAAGAAACGTGGGAAGCCTTTTATGAGTACAACGCCATGAAACAGGAGCTAAGGGAAAGCGAGCCGGAAAAAGAAGCCCTCTTGCTTTATGGGAAAGAGGACACGTTCGGGATTTACCAGTTAGCCCATGAGGAACGGACGCGGGACTTGCGTTTTGAGCCTTACGACCGTTTACAGGCGGCGGGACACACCATAGACCGGGCAAATTACGAGCTTGTCTATACCGCGCCCCTTACTGCGGGAACTTCCCTTGAAGATATTTTTACCCGTTTCAATATCGACCACCCACAGGATTTTAGGGGACACAGCCTTTCCGTTTCCGATATTGTGGTGCTTCATCAAAACGGCGAGAACACCGCCCACTATGTAGACAGTATCGGCTACAAGGAAGTGCCGCAGTTTTTGCAGGAACAGCAAAAGCAGCTTACCCCCGACGAACGGGAAACAGGCGAAACAATCCGAACACCGCGAGGGACTTTCTATGTAACCGACATGAGCCGCGAGCAAATGGAAGCCGCCGGATATGGCTTACATCATCAATCCGAGGACGGAAAATATCTGATTATGGGAAACGGTACAAGGGCGTTTGCCATTGCTGCCGAGCAGCCGGAAAAAGCAAACCCCTTAAAGACCATTGAGGACATTGTGGAGCAGAACGACAACAACTTTGACGGGCTTATCAACAATACCCCGCAGACACCTACCGTCGCGGAGCTGGAACAGAAAGCAAAGGCGGGCGAGCCGATTTCTTTAATCGACTATGCAAACGCAATCAAGGCAGAGAAAGAACAGGGCGAAAAACCGCCCGAAAAGAAACCGTCTATCCGGGCGCAGCTCAAAGCCGAAAAGGAACGGGCGGTGCAGAAAAAGACAGCGAAAACAAAAAATCACGATTTGGAGGTATGAGCATGATGAAATTAACCGTTGAGGAAACAAACCTTTTGAGCATTTACCATGAGGACGGCAAGGCGCAGCTTATAGAGAACATGACTGCCGCCCTGCCTTACATGGACGCGGATATGAGGGAGCTTGCAAAGCGCACCCTTTCCAAAGTGGACGCTTTGACTGATGAAGAATACGCCGAGCTTTCCTTATATGCCGCTGATGAAGCATGAGCGCGGTTAAGCGGCTTACGCCGCCCCAAAGCCGGAAAGTCAATGCCCTTGTAAAACGGGAGTGCTGCAACTGCATAGGCGGTAACTGTATCTTGCTTGACGACGGGGAGGAATGTGTCTGCCCGCAGCTCATTTCCTATTCGCTGCTTTGCAAGTGGTTCCGTATGGCGGTACTTCCCGCCGACACACTCTTATATGCGGAGCTGATGAATACCGAGGACAAAAAGCGTTGTACCGAGTGCGGCGCGTTCTTTGCGTCCAGCTCTAATAACGTCAAATACTGCCCGGATTGCCGGAAACGAATTACCCGCAGACAGGCAGCCGAGCGCATGAGAAAACGGCGCGCTCTTGTTACGCGGTAAGGGCGAAAAAAGCCTTGTTTTACGGGCTTCCGACAGGCGTTTTCCCATAGGGCAAGGGCTTTATACTTTTTCCCTTAAAAACGGCGTTCTACTGCGTAACATTTCATAACTGCACCCACAAGAAAACCGGGGCGCGGATAGTCTTTACCGACTGTCTGCGTCCCGGCTTTTTCTTTGCTATTTTTCCATGTTGATTTGAGGGGTTGCGCCCTTATCTGCGGTAAGTAAACGGTATATCGTAAGGGGGATATACCATGCAGCCACGACGAGCCGCCATATCAAAATGACCCCGCCGATAATGCCGCCCAAAATGAAGTTGAGGGCAACGATACCCACCGTTCCGGCTATGTCATACCCATGCGGTACAAGCCATACAAACATACGGCGAATACCAAAGGGAATACCGCAGCACAGCCACACATAAAAGTAATTGGTCTGCCCGTCCTCTGTAAAGACGTTCTTAAACATGAAGAATAAAAACAATGCGATAACGGCGGGCAAAACGGTTCTCTTAAAAAAGTCTTTCCAAATTTCCCCGCGTGTCATGGTATCACTCCTTTTCTATTGGGAATTGTGGGATAGCTTCTAACAGTTTCATTATGAGTGTTTGCCGTAAATCTTCGTCGATTTCCTCTTTTACGCTTCCGTCCGGCTGACGCTTTTTTACCATTGCAAGGCGGTTGATTTCGTCGCCGTAACAATCAAGCACCTTTTCCAACGCCCACTTTTCGCCCGCAACGGCGGCACATATCGTTTCATAATCCGGCATTTCCTGTTCCATTCTCTGACACTTCCTTTTATTCGACAAACTAGGATTTAAAGTTTAAAATTCATATCTTGTTCCATGTGAAAGTAACAGCCCGTCCGTTAATTTTACACATAAAATTATAGTGTTTTCATCATCAAAATTATTATGCCCATTATCAATCCATTCGGCAAAAACAATTTTTAGTTTCTCAGCAATCATACGATTTTCTTCTTTTCCAAAATAACCCAAATTCTTCCCCTTTCCGTGTGCAGTAAACCAGTCACCCGCTATTGCAACATTTGGGTTATTCTCTATTTGTTTTATTTTGTTAGAAAGTGCATATGTAATAATATAAAATGAACCATCCTCATAATAGGCATTTACTTTTCGCACATACGGCATTTCATGTTCCACCGTTGCTAATGCGATTACCGTGTCTTTTCCAAAACGTTCCATCATAATTTTTTCAGCTTCTGAACTCAATTTCCTCATAAGATTATCTCCTTCACAACTTCCAATTTGCTTAATTCTTTGATATGAACTATTATATCATATAAATATGAACAAAGCTACTCACGTTCTTTCCCTTTTTCCCGTTCCGGCTCTCTTGGCTGCCGTAAAATACTGTCTATGTTCTGTTTGATAACGTCGTACTCTTTGACCTGTTTTTTCAGTCTGCCATAGTCGGCGTAAAGGGCTTCTTTCTGTTCCTGGAGCTTCTCATATTCCGATTGCAGCGCAACAAGGTTCGGGAGCTTGGAAATGCCCGCCGCCTTTAATGCCTTTGCCGCTGCTTCATGCAAGATGATTTCGCGCTCATGGGTTGCCCGGTAATTATCCTTATTCCTTGCCCTGCGGTATGCGTCATAGGCGGGTTTTGTCTTTTGGAATGTGGAAACATTCTTGATAAGCACCGCCATATCTGCAAGCCGTTTTTCCGCGCTCTTTAATGCGTCTGCCGCCTGTTCGCTCTCTGTCTGTATCTCTGCGATTTTTGCGGTCAAGTCGGCGTACTGTTCAATCTTGTGTTCTGTAATAAAATTCATGGTCTTAGCCGCCTGTTTCAGATTGTGGATTTTCGCCCATTGTTCATAGCCCCGGCTCTGCGCCGCCTTGATACTGTTTTCAATATCAATGAGCAGGGACACGCCGCGTTCTGTCTTGGGAGCTTTGGCGGTGCGGGTACGTTTGCCCTCTATCCGTTCCCGGATTGCTTCCTCTGTATAATCTGCGCCGAGGGTTTTCAAACGGGTAAACCGTTCCTGTCCCGGCACTAAGCAGGACACATATTTTCCCCGTTTGATTGTGAAGCCCTCTGCCTGTAACCGCTGCAATAATTCTTCAAAATCGGACACTTGGGGGATAAGGGTATCGACGGCAAGTTTTAATTTGGCTTTGGCGGTTTTCTCTTTCTGATACACCGCATAATTCTTTCCCTTGCCGCCTTTTTCCGGCACAAGGACAGACAAGCCGTTTTCCCGACACAGCCTGTCGCTGATGTTGCGTATTCCGTAATAGGTGCGCTTGTTAGAATTGTACTTGTGGTAATCTACAAAGTTGACGGCGCAAAAAATGATGTGGTTATGGATATGCCCTTTGTCTATGTGGGTGGTAAGGACGTATTCATATTGCCCCTTTGTTACCGCGTCGGCAAGCTGCTTTCCGATTTCGTGGGCTTTCTCATAATCGACTTCCCCCGGCTCAAAGGATTGTATCAAATGGTGTGCGAGGTTATTTCCTCTGTCAAGGGCTTGCGACAAGGTAAATCCGAACTCAATATCTGCCGTTTCGTAGCTGCACCCGAACGAGGACACCAACATTTTCCCGTCCGTCTTGTCCGGGTTTTGGATATAGTCAAGGGCTTTTTTCAACGTGCTTTTAATAGGCTTAATCTTTGTAA
>ERZ1643247.2250-NODE-2250-length-15655-cov-23.849872_pt1 | contig 15655 bp, 22 predicted proteins | sample MGYA00579264_ERZ1643247 | MGnify/ENA primary metagenome ERZ1643247 (study PRJEB29033, sample SAMEA4952262) | chicken gut metagenome | biome: Broiler Chicken; feature: Gastrointestinal Tract; material: Caecum | place: Ireland | collected 2018 | study: Broiler... | reverse complement strand
CGTACCGTATGGAACAATATGGAAATAAACCTACTAAAATGGTTGGTTAAAAATCGAGATAAGTTAGTTAGAACAAACAACTAATATGGAAATATTTTCCTGAGTCGGTGCCGATATGAGTGAAAATATACTAGATTGGTTGGTTAATATTTTGCACGAAAAAAGTACGAGAAATTTTGAAAAAGTGTTTGACATTTTTTCCTGTGAGTGATATAATATAATTACAGAAAGGGAAAAGGAAACCGAAAGGAGAAAGAAAAGATGATTAAGAAAATCGAAAAAGTATTAGGTGATATGGGATATACGTATAAGAGTTTTGAGAGCGTTGAGTTTGCCAACGGGGTAAAGTTGAAAGAGAGTTTAAAAGTTGAGGATTTGTATATAGAAACTATCAATAACGAAAGCATAATTATATGGAATTCAAACGGAGAATATTTATTCGAAATACGAAAAAAGCCGTTTTATGGGATGATGTTTGATTTGGGATATATACTTGCTAAATATTAAAGTGAGGAAAACTGAAAGGAGAAAGAAAATGAAAAAGTATAGAGTAGAATTTACAGAAGCAGAAAATACAGCATGTTACATAGGAGAATGGTATTCAGAATTTATCGAAGCAGATAGTTATGTAGACGCATTTGACAGTATTAAACAATTAATGATTGAAGATGATGTGGAACCAGAAGAATTTGTATTCAGAGCTAAAACAGATGGAGATATAGAATGGGTTTATGATTAAGGAGGCATATATGGCAAAGAATCTAAGTACAACAAGTATAATATCGTTAGTTGAGCATTTATTGAATCATAATATAGCTACAAACGATTTTGAGTTTTATATCTGCCAGTGAATGGAAGGTGAGGAACAATGATTAGAATATTAGATAATTCATACACAGATTATGAAAAAAGATGTTTATTAAATTTATGGAATAATATGTTGATAGAAAGAGATATAGATTGTGTATACTACACAGTTGGATGTGATAATTGTGGATTAAAGAGACTTTGCGCTGATTTAGATGCTACATATAAATGGTTGGAGAAAAAGTATGGAGAAGATTAAAATATACATTCTAGTTATATTATTTATACTATACATGTCAATCCCAAGCACATTAGAAAATATTTGGAGGTAATAAATGTCAATTTTAACAGAAAAAATAAAAGTTGCAATAAGCTATTGTGAAGATGTACAAGCGATAGTTGAGTTATATGGATATATCGTAAGACGTTTTGATTTGAATGATAAAGATATGGAAGAAGTAACACGTGCTGTTGTTTTAAAACTAGAATATTTATGTGAGGTATCATAATGAAATTAATAACAGGATTAGAAAAAATTTACAAATGCAACGATGTCGCCAGTGTATTAGAAATTTACCAAGAAATAATTCTCGGGATATCTACTCGAAAATGTCAGATACCCGACTCGCTTCACACCGATGAGGCGGTACGCCTTATAATGAACGTTGTAGAATTAAAAATAACGTCAATAATTGCTTTATCACTTATTGACGAATTATAACATTCATGTTACAATATACATGTAATAAAAATTACACTAAATTTCATAACTCCTCCGGCGGCTGTGAAGGCCGCCAAACATCTGTGGGTAGTTCAATAGGCAGAAACATTCTATCGTAAAGCGGCTGTATGATAAAACGACCGTGACCTAGGCGATGTTGAAAAGATGTGGGTTCGAATCCCACCCCACTGGCCAGCACTAAAAAGGAAAGGAGTGATAAAAGTGCCAAGAAAAAGAATAGTAAGTAGAACAATTAAGACAACTCAGGGTGAAGCGCTCGCTGTGGATAAAGAAACACGAGAGCTGGAAAGTGTACCATTTGTATTAAGTGGTCATCATGAAAATCCCGACAAAATGATTGAGGCATTAAATCAGCGCAATGATGGTTATGTTTATACCATAATTCAGGAATATCATTTTGAAAGCGAAAAGTATGTAATGCCAGAAGATGAATTTATAGCACACAGTGAAATTGAAAGAGAGTAAGTAAAGGAGATTAAAAAATGAGTGAGAGAAATTACATGGTTGAGATTATTGAAGCGAGTAAGGATTTGACAGCGAGAGAGGCAATCAAGTTGAAAGATACAACGGATGCGATTAAATTAGATGACGCTATCGAATGGGATGGAGCCATCACATTGGATGTAGATATGTATGCTGAATTGTTGGTTCACAATAGTAAATCTGAAAAAGAAGAATATCCACTGTATATTGTTATCGCAACAGACGGCAAGAAATATTACACAGGTTCCAATCCGTTTTGGACATCGTTTAAAGATATTATTTCTGAATTAGAGAAAGCAGGCGAGGAATTGACTGGTATAAAAGTATATAAGAGAGATTCGAAAAACTATACTGGTAAACAGTTCATAACCTGCGGTATAGAATAAAATAACATCATCTAACCGCCATACTATTATGGCGGTTTTTTAATCCCTAAGGAGGCAGTCATGAAAACAATTAATCAACAATTATGGTCTAAAGAAGTAAGAAGAATCAGAAATTTTATAAAACGCGCAAGCAAACGTGGTTTTGAATTTGACGCAAACATAATTCCAGAAATGCCCAAGCGTGTAACGAAAAAAGCGTTACAGGAATTAAGAAGACAGACAACACCAAATAGGTTATATATGCAAGCTACCTACCATTTAGCAAGTGGCCAAACAACTACAGGCCTGCGAGGCAGACAGATTGAAAGACAAGCGGCGGCAAGGAAAGCCGCACGCACCAGAGCCGAAAAAGGAGAAATTAAACTACCTTCACGAGGTAGATTAACGTTAGATAATTTTTTAAGAACATTTACCGAAGCTGGTTTTGACACAACATGGTCAGCTTACATGCGAGAAATGAAAACAGAAGACAGAAACAGAGCGGTTAATATGGTAGAAAGAGCCGTTGCGCAATTCGGTGAGGAAATTGTAGCACAAAGAATACAGGACAACGCTATGCGTATAAGTGAATTAGCTGAACGTATTGCATGGGATAGTAAACCAACTGAAGTTAATTTGGATTTAAATGAATTAGCTGTCATATTATTCAATGGTGCGTTCACTTTGGAGCAGTCTATACAATATACTTTTGAAAACGATATGTTATAAAAGGTGTTGCCATGGGCAAAGCAATGAATTTTCGGTATTTTGTCGGCGATTTTGAAACAACGGTCTATGAGGAACAAGACTATACCGAAGTATGGGCGGCGGCGTGTGTTGAATTATACACAGAAGACGTTAAAATTTTTCACAGCATATCAGAAATTTTTCACTATTTGAGTGAGACTGATGATAATGTATGCATATATTTCCATAATTTAAAATTTGATGGTGCGTTTTGGATGTCATTTCTATTAACACAGATGGGTTTTAAACAGGCGTTTTATAACATGCCCACAGATGTAGATAAAATAGAAAAACCTGACGAAATAGAACCAATTCCACGAAAAGATATGCCGAACGATAGTTTTAATTACAGTATATCCAACATGGGACAATGGTATAGAATAACTATCAAAACAAACCATAAAATTATAGAGATTCGTGACAGTTTAAAATTGATTCCATTTTCGGTTAAAATGATAGGTGAAAGTTTCGGAACACAGCATAAAAAATTAGACATGAAATATGAGGGTTTTAGATATGCTGGGTGTGAAATAACGCCTGAAGAACAGACATACATTAAAAATGATGTATTAGTTGTGAAAGAAGCATTAGAAATAATGTTCAATGATGGGCATAACAAATTAACGATTGGTTCATGTTGTTTATCTGAATTTAAAAAATTAACGGGTAATTATGAATACAAACGTAGGTATCCAGATTTATTTGCAATTGAATTAAACACAGAAAAATATGGTGCTGAGAATGTTGGCGAATATATTCGTAAAAGCTATCGTGGAGGTTGGTGTTATTTGGTACCAGAAAAAGCTGGAATAAAATATACACAAGGTTTAACCGCAGATGTAAATTCATTATACCCGTCCATGATGTCCAGTGAATCTGGGAATCGTTATCCAATAGGCACACCAGAATTTTGGAGCGGAAATTTTATACCAAAGCAAGCACAATTTGAACATACATATTATTTTATACGAATTAAAACAAGATTCTATATAAAAGATGGTATGTTGCCCACGATACAAGTGAAAGGAAATATGTTATACCCGCCAAGAGAAATGTTAACAACAAGTGATGTATTTAATGGTGAAACAGGGCAATATTATCCATATTACATAGACATAAATGGGAATGTTGTTGACGCACGGGTGGAATTAACATTAACACAAACGGATTTTGAATTAATAAAAGAACATTATGAATTGTTAGATTTTGAAATTTTAGACGGGTGTTGGTTCTGGACGGAGCCAGGTATTTTTGACGAATATATTGAAAAATATAAGAAAATAAAGTTGGAAAGCAAAGGAGCGAAAAAGCAAGAAGCGAAATTATTTTTAAATAATCTATATGGGAAAATGGCTAGTAGTACGAACAGCAGTTTTAAATTAGCATATGTGCGTGATGACGGTTCAATCGGATATTTTACCATAGTACAGTATAACAAACAGGCTGGCTATATTCCAGTTGGTTCTGCTATTACTAGTTATGCTAGAAATTTTACAATTAGAGCGGCACAGAAAAATTATTATGGTAGTGATAATCGCGGATTTATATATGCTGACACAGATAGCATACATTGCGATTTAAAACCAGAAGAAGTGAAGGGCATAAAAATACATGATAAAAATTTCTGTTGTTGGAAATTAGAAAGCTATTGGGATGAAGCATTTTTTGTCCGTCCAAAAACGTATATTGAACATGTAACACACGAAGATGGAGAGCCAATAGAGCCATTTTATAATGTTACCTGTGCGGGTATGCCGAAGAAATGCAAGGATTTATTTTTGCGAAGCATGGAAGGGAGGGAATATGACGTAGAAATTGATGGAGAAATGCGAGACGAAGAAAGGGAGTTTATAAGTGTTCATCGGTCGCTGGAAGATTTTAATATTGGGTTAGAGGTGCCTAGTAAGTTATTACCAAAGACGATAAAAGGTGGAGTTGTGTTAAAAAATACAACGTATAAAATGAGGTGAATTAGATGTTCAGTTACCTGTTTACGTTCGCTAAGATTGTTGTAATTGCGCTGTGCGTTATATTTCTTATTTTGGCGGCTATTGTTGTTTGTAGATTTTTATTTGAAATTGCCTGTAAAATATTTCATAAATTAGAAAGGTGGTAATTTAAAAGTGAAAATGTTCGAAGAAAGATTAAAATTCAAAACGGGGATGAATAACATCCCCGTTTCATATATCCTAGTCGTAAACAACACCAAAGCGAGTAGCAATCTCGACAATCCCACAGGCGGCCTATTCCATCCGTGCTTTCCTGTTTCGTCAGTGGTATAAATTTACGGGGATATCAATATGATAATGCGGCTAACAATGCTTCTTTACATTTTAGATTTTTAAATCTAAAACACCCACGTTCAAAAAAGTAACGCATATTTGAAAGAAACATGTCATTGTTTTTTAACATAATATAGTTTATATCGTGGTCATTTACATCAACCACGATTTTCTGTTTATATGTTTTATCGGGTTTATCGTTACAATATATTATTCCGTTGTGCGCATATTCACGCAAACCATAGTCACAACCCTCGTATTTTAATGTGCATAGATAACGGCCATATCCTTCAGGCTGTTCAATAAAAGTAGAGTTATCATTCAAGTATGTTGCATTGATTGAATAATTTACATATTTATCACCCGCAAAAGCTTTCATAAAGCCTGATTCTTTTTGTGCGCTTGCGGCGGATTCATTGAATCCTTGTTCTAAGACCCATCCATCACCACGCAGAAAATTCACCTCATCGGTCAATCTGGCCGATATTTTCATTGATGTATAATACGGATTCAGTAGCGTAACAGGGTTAGAAACCATATGAACAGGTACATAACGTATTTGTTTACCACCGCCACGAGCTATACTGGTATGTATACTGATAAATTTTCGAATTTCATTTTGACAATAGTGGTTGTTTTCAGACTGAAATTCATCAAATAAAATCCGCTCAACGTCTTTGAAAAAATGCGAATATTTTTTAATCTGGTCAGCGGCATTTAACGATATAGCATAACCACACGCTTTATCATTTAAAAATAGCTCATGAAAAATTCCGTTTACCCGTGTTTTACTGCTCATCACATCATCAGGGAAAAAGAGGGAATTTATATCCTTAAAAAATTTATCAGCGCAACCATCCAATTCATACTGGAATCTATACAACAATGCAAACTTTTCACCATGTTTCAGATATCTGTTGACATAATACCTATTAAAATAGGTGGTCTTGCCCGCTGTTCTGTTAGCCGTACATATATATATTTCTGGTTGTTTTCCGTTGATATCTCGGAGTGATAAAAGTTTTGTTCCATCATAAAAAGACATAATTTTCCCTCCCTTTTTATTATAAAACAGTTGACAAAATTTGTCAAGGTGGTATAATAAAAGAAAAGGAGTATCATATGGAAAAAATAGGTATATGCGCTGGTATCGGTGTTGTAAGCACAGGCATATCTGCCGCATTTGGTGGATGGGATAATACGATGTCAGCGTTAGTGTTTTTTATGGTTATAGATTATTTAACTGGCCTTGCTGTGGCGGGTATTTTTAAAAAATCTACCAAGACCGCAGATGGTGGCTTAGAATCTAAAGCTGGTTGGAAGGGGTTAATCAGAAAATTTTCTGTTTTAGCCATAGTGCTCATCGCCGCTCAATTAGATGTTCTCCTTAATTCTTCCTACATTCGCGATGTGGTTATATATTCTTTCTTGGCGAATGAGCTACTATCCATAATAGAAAATATGGGATTAATGGGCGTGCCTCTTCCAACCGTTTTAGAAAATGCGGTGACTATATTAAATAAGAAAGGGGATAAAAACAGCAATGAGTTGTAGCTCAACGGAAATAATAAACGTAGCCAAAAACGAAATTGGCATCATTGAAAAATCTACAAACAATATAAAATACAATACAGATTACTATGGTGGATCCGTTAGTGGCAGTCAGTTTGACTACTGCGTTGTGTTTATTTGGTGGTGTTTTAACAAACTCGATAGTACATCTATATTTTGCGGTGGCACCAAAACTGCATATGTACCATATGTAGATTCGTACGCACGAAAAAATGGATACACTGTTTCAAAATCCGACATGCGAATGGGCGACATTTTAATTTATGATTGGGATGGCGATGGCGATGGCGATCATATCGGGTTTTGTGAGTCTGTTTCTGGAAACACGATAACGGCTATTGAAGGCAACACCTCTGGTATAAACGGGGAAGGGGTGTATCGAAAAACCAGAAGTAAAGCAGATGTACTAACAGTTTATAGGCCGCCATATTCCAGTGCGTCATCTACTAATGTTTCAGCCAAAACAATATATGACGTGGCTGAAACTGTTATCCGTGGAGATTATGGAAACGGCACAAGCAGAAAGAAAAATCTGGAAGCAAAAGGATACAATTACAGCGAAGTACAAGATTGTGTAAACGCAATATTGGCAGATTCAGTGAATGTAAATGCGGCCGAAGCAGTAATTCGTGGTGAATATGGAAATGGCACAAGCAGAAAGAAAAATTTGGAAACACACGGATATAATTATAATAACGTCCAGACCATTGTAAACGCAATGTTAAAGGAGGCATAAAAATGCCTACATATGTGCCACGTTATAGTACGTCCAGTCCAACAGAAATGCGTGGGAATCCGATGTGGTATTCGGATAATCCATTCTATCAATCTGGGTATGGTCTTCCGAATTGTACGTGCTATGCGTGGGGAAGATATTGGGAAGTTACGGGCGAACGCCCGAACAACCTACCAACTGGGAACGCTGGGACATGGTATGATACCGCACGTTCCAGAGGATTTGAAGTTGGTAGTCAGCCAGCGTTAGGAGCAATATTATGCATGGGGCGGCGTGGTTATGCTGGTCATGTGTGCGTGGTTGAATATATCGCAGATGACGGAACATTAACAGTTTCCAATTCGGCGTGGCGAGGAACATATTTTTTCCTTACAAATAACACGCCAGCGAACAATTATTTGCCTGCTGGATGGGCTTCATCTGGATATTATTTACAGGGGTTTATATATGCGGGGCAATATGACCCAGACCCAGACCAACCACCAGACCCAGTACCCGACCCAGGACCCGGGCCCAGTTGGAGGATACCGGGTCAATTAAAGTATTGGAATTATGCTCCAAATTGGTTTAAAAGATATTACAGATAGGAGGTAAAACATGGCTGTAAGAACAGTAGAGGAATTGTTGCAGGCTGTAGCTAATATTGTAGGCGACAATAACAGTGATGAAGCGTTGTCATTTATCGAAGACGTGAACGATACTGTGCGTGATTTAGACGCTAGAACAACTGACACTACAGACTGGGAAAATCGTTATAATGAAAATAATGCAGAATGGGAACGAAAATATAATGAATTAGACAATGAATGGAGAAACCGCTATAAAGAACGTTTCTTTTCTGCATCAGATGTTAATGACGATGAGGATTTTGTTGATGACGTAAATGACATCAAAGAACAGGAAGAAAAACCGAAAACAACATACGATGAATTATTTGAAACGGAGGGGAAATAAATGCCTAGGAAAGTTGCAATATCGACGCTAAATGCGTCAACGTATGATATTCTGAATGTAATTAGACAGAATGCATCTGCGGAATATCAGTCACTGGTGCCAGAAGTATCGCCAGAAACAGGAGTGAGAGTTGTAGGCGAAGTATTCAGGGGTTATCCCGCGATGGCTAATCAGTTTTTGTCTTCCCTGATAAATAGAATAGCATTAGTTAGAATAAACAGTAAACTTTTTAACAATGCATATTCTATGTTTAAAAAAGGTTTTCTGGAATACGGGGAAACGGTTGAAGAAGTATTTGTAAATCTTGTCAAGGCAAGGGAGTTTTCTGTAGAAAAAGCCGCGGATAGAGAGCTGAAAAGAAGTGTGCCAGATGTCAGGACAGCAATGCATATAATGAATTATAGGGTGCAGTATCCTGTAACCATTCAGGATATGGATTTGCATATGGCATTCCTGTCTGAGGAAGGTGTACAGGATTTAATCGCCAAAATAATTGATAGTATTTATTCATCTGCAAATTATGATGAGTTTCTACTGTTCAAATATCTCATGATAAAGGGAATAACATCGGGTAAAATGTACCCAGTACAGTTTGATACTAGTGATATGCACAATGCCGCCAAGGCGTTCAGAGGGTTTTCTAATCTGATAACATTTATGAAAACCGAATATAACGCAGAAGGAGTACACACGTTTACACCGAGAGACGATCAGTATATATTCATGTCCGCTGGATTTAATGCTGATTTTGATGTTGATGTATTGGCTAGTGCGTTCAACATGGATAAGGCAACATTTCTCGGACATTTACAGCTGATTGACGATTGGACTACATTTGATAATGATAGATTTTCTGAAATAGTTACAAATTCTGACATGATAGAACCTGTTACTGATGATGAATTGGCATTGATGGCTAATGTATCCGCTGTTATCGTTGACGCTGAATGGTTCCAGATTTATGATAATCAGGCTAGATTCACAGAAAAATATGTTGCATCTGGGGAATACTGGAATTATTTCTATAATGTGTGGAAAACTGTCTCTATATCCCCATTCAGTAATGCGTTGGTATTTGTAACTGGTTCTGCTGATATCGCTATGCCAGCGACATTTACAGTTCATATTACAGATAAATCTGAATCTGATTTTGCAACTACACTGACGCTGGAAGTTAAAACAACTGATGAAGAGCCAGCAGTATTTAATCAGCAGTTCAGATTCGTGCAGACTCAACAAATGACGCAGGATGGAATTGCAATGCATCCATACGGTGCAATTTTGATTCCAGAACCAGAAGTTACAGCGGCCACAAAAATTACTGTGAAAATGAATGTAGGAAATGCTAGTTACACATCGGCAACGCAGATTGACGCAACAGCTGAAGTTGATAGCACGATTACCATGAATAAAGATGCATAGTGGAAGGGATTTATATCCCTTCCTGATTTGGAGGTTATTTCATGTATATAGCACCTAACTCAGTAGTTAGAATATTGCGCAATTGCCCGTTAGATAACACGTATGACCATACGATTTATTTTTCATCGGCTAGTGCACAGGCTACATATTTTCAATCATTGACTGCATATACCCACACTAATCTGTCATATAATCGTGTAAATCGGGGGCAGTTGAAAATTCAACGAAAAGCCGAAGACATGTATAATTGCAACTACATGATGTTTCAGAACACTAGTTTTGGCGACAGATGGTTTTATGCATTTATAACATCGGTTGAGTATGTTTCTAATGAAGTATCGTTAATAACATTCGAAATAGATGTAATGCAAACGTGGTTTTTTGACGTTACATTGGAACAGTGTTTTGTTGAACGTGAACATGTTATGAATGATACTATTGGTGCGAATTTACAGCCAGAACCAGTGGATTTGGGGGAATATGTGTATAACAGTTTTTCAGATTCAGGATACTGTGAAACACCATGCGCTGTTGTAATGTCAAATGTTGGTTCCTCAGGGCAAGAAGTAAAGCCAACATTTGCGGCAAATACATTACACGGCACATCTTACGCACCGTATAGCGTTACGGAATCAGGACAAGAAGCTGTACGTGAAGATTTGTCTGACGTGTTGACATCATGGGATAAAATGAATGAAACTATAACAGCAGTGTTCATGTATTACGCTGAATTTATGGATAATGATGTGATAACTATGACAAGAGGTGCATCGTACACTGTCACAAAATCTAAAAACTATAGTAATTTGAATGGATATGTCCCTAAAAACAATAAATTGTTTACATACCCATACAACTACATGTTAGTTACAACCGATGAAGGCGATAGTATTGACATGCGATATGAATATTTTTCCACATCAAATTGTCAATTTGTTATGGCTGGAAGTGTTGCGGCTAATCCTCAAATATCCCTGCAACCGCTAAATTATAAGGGATGTTCGTTTTTACGAAATGAACAACTTATTTTATCAGGTTTTCCGCAGTGCACATTTAACATAGATGCTTTCAAAGCGTGGTTATCGCAGACAGCTTCAAACCCTTCTACTTGGTCAGGTTTAATGCAGTCAACTGCTTCGGGTGCGGCTGTCGGTGGCTTACAGGGTGCCGCAGTTGGTGCCGCTACTGCATTGTTCGGTACAGCTATCGGAGGGGGTTTAGCCGCTGTAAATCCGCCAGAAGTAAAAGGGACATCTCAATCAGCTGTAAACTATTCACAGGGGAAAAAAGATTTTTATTTCTATCCCGCAACTATAACAGCAGATTTTGCCGAAAGAATCGACAATTTTTTAGACGTATACGGATATGCAGTCAACGAGCACAAAGTCCCTAATAGGTCGGGTAGAGCACACTGGAATTATGTAAAAAATAAAACCACTAATTTGGTTGGGAATGCTCCTGCGGATGATGTTAATAAAATAGTATCAATATATAATAAGGGTATTACATTTTGGAGAAATGGTTCAGAAGTAGGCAACTATTCACTGGATAATACTTTGTAGGTGGAAATTATGGGAAGGAATAAAAACAATAGAGAGTTTTGGGCATCAGGTGCCATGAACAATATGGCATATCGGTACTATTATGACCGATTGACTGAATTAGCAATATCATCTATAAAATGGAATAATCTGCCTGATACGATTGATTCCAGATTTATGGAATTAGTGTTATTCAGATATGGGCAGGCGGTATTTTTTGAAGATGAAGTTATGGGGTATCTATGTTTGACAAATGCACTGAATGGTAATTGGGATGTTTATAATATACCAATACTCAGACGGGCATATGCGACGAATGGTTACCAGAAACAGTTAACAAATAAAGACAGTGTTGTTATTTATAACAATCTACTGCATATGAATTCCGCTAGAGATGTTAGATATTACGCTGGGCGTTTAGCGCAGATGGACAGGATAATAGATATCAATGTAAACGCGCAGAAAACACCAGTAATGATAAAATGCGATGAAACAGAACGATTGACAATGCAAAATTTGTATATGAAATATGATGGGAATCAGCCGTTTATCTGGGGCGATAAATCCTTATCGTCGACACCGCTGGAAACGCTGAATACTGGTGCGCCTTATGTGGCTGAAGATATTTATAATTTGAAAGAAAAAGTATGGAATGAGGCGTTGACATGTCTTGGAATTTCAAATTTAACAGTAAATAAAAAAGAACGCCTGATAACCGATGAAGTGCAACGTTCCATTGGCGGCACAATCGCTAGTAGAAAATCCAGATTGAAAGCACGCCAACAGGCGGCTGACATGATAAATGATATGTTCGGATTAGAAATTTCTGTGGAATTTGAAGAAGACACGGGAAACAATGATTACGACGGAAAAGTATTTGAAGAGGAGGAAATATTAAATGGTTAGTGTTTATACGTTTGTGTTCCTATTCGCCATATTTATGACAATTAATGCGATTATATGCGTAGCATTGCTGTTGATTGGTTCGTGGGTAAAAGAAACAGCAAAATTTGTAAAAGATTTCAATCGTTGGTATGGCGATTTTCCTGAAGATTTTGACGAGTTTGATTCCCTGATAGATGGCGACGAGGACGCTACTAGATACTGATGTTTAGTTATAGTTTCGGTGTAATCCTATGGTATTGTTTACAGGCTGGGTTAATAGGGGCTGGTATTGCTTTGTGGGCGGTGATTAAAAAATGAGTATGTATACAACAGAATTACGGTTTATCTGTGAAAACTACGTTGGGTTGACTGAATCAACTGGATATAGTAATGTGGAACAGGTTATCGCTGGGGCGTTGCCAAAATTGTTTGATTTTGATTTTCCGATTTTCGATGAAGAATATAGAACAGTTTTGGAAACAAAAATCGTGAAACATTATTATACTAGAGAAATCAGTGAAGAAACTGTTGGACTATGGAAATTGAGATTGAACGCTAAAATGAATGAAATCATGCCGTATTATAATAAATTATATACGGCGTGGGCGGCTGAATTTAATCCGTTGTATGATACAGATATTACAACACAGCATACATTGGATAATGAATCCAGTCAGACAACTACAGGGAAATCTACTGACAGATTCAGTGATACGCCACAAGGTAGTTTACAGAATATTGAAGATAATACTTATTTATCCAGTGCAAATATAAATGACACGAATGCTACGGGTACTAGCACTAGTAGTGATGAATATTTGGAAAAAATTACGGGTAAACGTAATGGTGTTAGCTATTCGGAAATGCTGGATAAATATAGGGATGCGTTGATAAATATTGATATGATGGTTATTGATGATTTGCAGAATTTATTTTTTAAGTTGTGGTAAGGAGGTGTTGCAATGGGTGATATTAAAAAAATGAAATTTTGGTGCCAAAAGGTATTACCATTAGTATATGATGATAGTCTCTCATACTATGAAGTTTTATGCAAATTTCTTGAAAAATTAAATGAGATTATAGAATTATACAACAATATAACTGATGATTTTGAAACATTAGTTGACCAAAAAATAAATGAGTTTAAGGTATATGTCGACGAGCAAAATAAAATACAAGACGATAATTTCAACGCATATAAACAGGATGTAGCCAATGAATTTGAATCTGTATATGATAAAATTAGTTTAGAAGTAAATCAACTATACAATTATATCAATAACATTGACAACACAATTAGAATATGGGTATCCCAGGAACTGGAATATCTTAAAAAATATATTGATAACGCTATTATGGGTAAAATCATGATATACGACCCTACCACAGGTTACAAAAACCCATTAGGTGTTGTTATAAACCATATCTATGACGCACTACGTTATTATGGTATAACATGTTATGACTATGATTCAGCAAAATGGACAGCAGAAAAATATGATAATACACATATTACCGCACTAAAATTTGATACGTTATCAAAACAAATAATAGGAAAAATATATGAATGGTATGTGTTTGACTATGTAACTGGCACATATGACACAGTTCAACGCGTTTTATATAGACTGTTCCAGACAGTTAGACCGAACGCAATTACAACTAATATTTATGATAGCCGAACATTATCAGGTGAAGCGTATGACGCGTTAGAATTAACAGCACTTGAATTTGATGCCAATGGGGTGAATCAAATTCCCAGTTGAAGGCGAATTGATAACAGTTAACACATGGGACAATTCGCCCTACACAGCAACAATTTTTGATGATTCAACAATAAATGTAACTAAATGGGATAACGAAAAATGGGAGGGTTTATAATGTCTTCAACAAACAAAACACCAAACTATAATTTACCGCAATGGGTGGGAGCTGACCATCCGACTTTCTTAGGCGATTTTAATACCGCTTTTTCTGATATTGATACAGCTATGGATAATAATGCCACAGCGGCCGCCGAAGCATCGCAAATAGCAAATACCGCCAAAACAGAGGCAGAAACCGCTGGTACAACCGCTAATTCGGCGCAAACTACAGCACAGGCGGCACAATCTGCCGCACAGACAGCACAATCTACTGCTGAATCAGCGAAATCTACGGCTGAATCAGCGAAATCTACGGCTGAATCAGCGAAATCTACGGCTGAATCAGCTCAATCTACGGCCGCTAACGCTGTCCGTGTTAGCCACATAACCTGCGAATCATTTGATAACATGTATATTATGGTAGGTAATCAACCGCCAGAAGAATAATTTTTTAATAAGTGAAAGGAGATTTTATTATGGGTTCAACAAACAAAACACAGTACTTACAGTTGCCACAATGGATAGGAACCGACCAGCCTACATGGTTAGGCGATATGAATGATGCATTCCTTAAAATTGACACTGGGTATAACACAATTAGCGGTAATGCGTCGTCTGCTATCTCACAGGCTGGACAGGCTGTACAAACAGCAACAAACGCCAGTGAAAAAGCAAGCGAAGCTTTAACAGCGGCGGGGGAAGCCTCTTCGGACGCTGAAACTGCAACTTCAACCGCTAATAACGCATTGACTACAGCAAATCAGGCAAACACAGCAATTAGCGGAATAACTCAAAAAGTGCAGACACTAGAAACAAACTTTGCAACAATTGATGATTGGGTTGGTGGAAATATGACAGCTGGAGCCGCAATTACAACTAGCGTTTTTGGTGCCGCATATTACAACATGGCATTAAAATTAGTAAACATAACCGCACGTATAAGTGCTTTTGCAGACAACATTCCTAGTGGCACAGTTTTATACACTTTGCCATCATCATTTACAAACATAGTAACATCAAATCGCACACTCTATGGTATTTTACAGTGTAGAATGTCAAACGGCACTTTTGACGCTATTGATTTGGGGCTTAAAAATAATGGCGGTTCCATACAATTATATGCTGTAAGAAGCGTAACAGGCACGCCGGGCATGTCTTCTGGTTCAATTAATGTAATGTTAAATGCTAGTCAATGGTAACTAATAAATTACAAATTTAACTATTATAAAATGTCAGATATAATATATCTGACAT
>ERZ1643247.2247-NODE-2247-length-15660-cov-27.006280_pt1 | contig 15660 bp, 2 predicted proteins | sample MGYA00579264_ERZ1643247 | MGnify/ENA primary metagenome ERZ1643247 (study PRJEB29033, sample SAMEA4952262) | chicken gut metagenome | biome: Broiler Chicken; feature: Gastrointestinal Tract; material: Caecum | place: Ireland | collected 2018 | study: Broiler... | reverse complement strand
AACTGAGCGATATTTTTTAAGACCGCTACCTGCTGGAATAAGTTTACCGATGATAACATTTTCCTTAATACCAACAAGGTTATCAACCTTACCTTTAAGAGCAGCATCTGTTAAAACTCTTGAAGTCTCTTGGAAGGATGAGGAAGAAAGGAAGGACTCTGTCATAAGAGCAGCACGAGTGATGCCGAGAAGCATTCTTCTTGCGATTGCTGGGCGTCCGCCTGCACGCAAAGTCTTTTCGTTTTCTTCGTCGCATCTTGAAATGTCAACAACTTCGCCTGTTAAAAGTTCAGTGTCGCCAGAGTCTTCAATTTTAACCTTTTTAAGCATCTGACGAATAATGATTTCGATGTGTTTATCGTTAACCTTAACATCTTGCCCACGGTAAACCTTAATAACCTCGGTGAGAAGATATTGTTCAAGACCTTTAAGACCTTTGGTTCTTAGTAAGTCGCTTGGATTGATTGGTCCGTTTGTGAGTTGTGAGCCAGGTTCAACATTTTCGCCTTCTTTAACTTTCAAAACAACTGGTTTTTTAACTTCGTAATCAACATCGCCTTCGCCAGTTAAAATTGTGATTGTGTAGTTCTTAGCGTCCTCTTTAATGTGAACTTTTCCAGCAACCTCAGAAAGCAAGCATTCGCCCTTAGGTTTTCTTGCCTCGAAAATTTCCTCAACTCTTGGAAGACCTTGAGTGATGTCGGCAGCAACAGCAGAACCACCAGTATGGAAAGTTCTCATGGTTAATTGTGTGCCAGGTTCGCCGATTGATTGAGCAGCGATAATACCAACAGCCTCGCCAAGTGTGACCATATCCTTGCCAGCCAAGTTTCTTCCATAGCATTTTGCACAAACGCCATGCTTGCAACGGCAAGTGATAAGTGAGCGGATTTGAACTTCTTTAATTCCAGCCTCAACAATAGCGCTGGCTTGTTCTTTTGTTATCATTTCATTGGAATGAACGATAATTTCTTTTGTTTTTGGATTAACAATATCGTCAACAGCCACACGACCATAAATTCTGTCTTGAAGTTTTTCAACAACAAAGCCGTCGGATATAAGGTCAGAAACCATAACCCCTTTAATCTTCTCGCCAGCATCGGCAAAGCAGTCTTCAGTTGTGATGACAACATCTTGTGCAACATCAACAAGACGCCTTGTGAGGTATCCTGAGTCAGCGGTTTTAAGAGCGGTGTCGGAAAGACCTTTACGCGAACCACGAGAGTTGATGAAGTATTCGATTGGTGTTAAGCCTTGACGGAAAGATGACTTAATGGCAATATCATTCTTTGTTGCAGAAGCCGTTGATTTAATTCCAATCATACCGCAGTCACTGTTTAACTGCACGTTATTACCACGCGCGCCAGAAAGCACCATAAGGCTGAATGGATTGAATGTGTCAAGAGATTTAACAACAGCATCTTGCACTTTGTTAACCGCATGATTCCAAATGTCGATGTTAGCGTCAAGTTTTTCGTTCAAAGTGATAAGTCCGCGAGCGAGAAGTTTTTCATTCTCAAGAACTTGCCCTTCTGCTTCCTTCAAAATTTCAGCCTTTGCTTTTGGCTCTTCAATATCATAGATATTAACAGAAATGGAAGCAAGTGTGGAATATTTATATCCGATATCTTTAAGTCTGTCAACAAGGTTTGCGGTGTCGGTTGTGCCATATTTATCGTAAACATCAGCAACAAGCGCTTTAAGTTCGCCTTTCTTAACAGGTTTGTTGATTTCAAGTTCGCAGATGTTTTCCTCCTTGGTTCTGTCAACATAGCCAAGGTCTTGTGGAATGATGTTGTTGAAAAGCACTCGTCCAACGGTTGTCACAACGCGTTTTGAATATGTTTTTCCATTGACCTCTTTAGTGAGTCTAACTGTGCATTCTGCTTGAAGGTCAAGATTTTTGGTTTGATAAGCGTAAATCATTTCGTTTCTGGAAGCGAAAATGCTACCTTCACCTTTTGCGCCTGGCTTAACAAGTGTTAAGTAGTAGCAACCCAAAACGACGTCTTGGTTAGGTGTGACGATTGGTTCGCCGTCAGAAAGTTTTAAAATGTTGTTGGATGCAAGCATCAAAGTTCTTGCCTCTGTGCAAGCGTCGATGGAAAGTGGAACATGGACTGGCATTTGGTCACCATCGAAGTCAGCGTTGAAAGCGGTGCAGACAGATGGGTGAAGTTTGATTGCCTTACCCTCAACAAGCACAGGCTCAAACGCTTGAACAGAAAGTCTGTGAAGAGTTGGTGCACGGTTTAAAAGCACTGGATGGTCTTTGATAACATCCGCCAAAATATCCCAAACAACAGGTTTTTCGCGTTCAATCATACGCTTTGCAGTTTTGATGTTGTTTGTTAAGTTCATTTCAACAAGTCTGTTCATAATGAATGGTTTGAAAAGTTCAAGAGCCATTTCTTTTGGAAGACCGCATTGATAAATTTTAAGTTCTGGACCAACAACAATAACAGAACGGCCAGAATAGTCAACACGCTTTCCAAGCAAGTTTTGACGGAAACGACCTTGTTTACCGCCAAGCATAGCAGAAAGTGATTTCAAATCTCTTTGTTTTGAGCCTTGAACAGCCTTTCCACGCTTACCATTATCAATTAAGTTATCAACCGCTTCTTGAAGCATTCTTTTTTCGTTTCTGCAAATAACATCAGGAGCGCCAAGTTCCATCAATTTTTTCAAACGGTTGTTTCTGTTGATAACGCGACGATACAAATCGTTCAAATCGCTGGTGGCATATCTTCCGCCGTCAAGTGGAACCATAGGACGAAGGTCTGGTGGAAGCACTGGAATAACATCAAGCACCATCCAAGTTGGATTGTTTCCGCTTTTTCTGAAAGATTCCACAATGTCAAGTTTTTTGGAGGCTTTAATCTTTCTTTGACCTTTCGAGGTTTTTAATTCCTCTTTAAGTTCCTTAGACTCTTTTTCAAGGTCAACTTTGGCAAGAAGTTTCTTGATTGCCTCAGCGCCCATGCCTGCTTCAAAACTGCCAGCGCCGTATTTTTCCATAGCGTCGCGATATTCTTTATCATTTAAAATTTGCTTATATTCCAAATCTGTGTTTTTAGGGTCAGTGACGATGTAATTGATGTAATAAACCACTTGCTCCAAGGTTTTTGGAGTAAGGTCAAGAAGCATACCAATGCGAGATGGCACGGTTCTGAAATACCAAAGGTGTGTGACAGGTGTGGCAAGTTCAATGTGCCCCATTCTTTCACGACGCACCTTACTTCTTGTCACTTCAACGCCACACTTATCGCAGATAACGCCACGATAACGGATTTTCTTATACTTTCCGCAATGGCATTCCCAGTCCTTTTTAGGTCCAAAAATTCTCTCGCAGAACAAGCCGTCTTTTTCTGGCTTTTGAGTGCGATAGTTGATGGTTTCTGGCTTTGTGACCTCACCATGTGACCATTCACGGATTTTTTCTGGTGAAGCAAGTCCTATTTTAATTTTTTCAAAGTTATTAAGTTCAAACATACTAATCCCCTAAAATTAAATTTTTGTAATACTAAGCCTTAACTTTTTCATTGCTCTCTCGAATTTTTTGACGGAATTCATATCGATCAATAATTATATCTTTGCAGGAAAACATTGTGTTAAACCCAGCAATTTGCCTTTGATCTAAATTTTCACCAAATTGTGGAGCAAAACTTTTTCTGGTTTTATTATAATATGGTTCTCCGCTTATGTCCATATTTTTCCAGTAAAACTCTGAATATCTTTCCAAAAATTCTTCTTGTTCTTTAGTTAAATATATGGTTAAAATTTTATTTCTTTTTGCAACGTCCTTTGGAAGAAAGGTTTTGACCTCTTCAAGCTCATCAAAAACTTTATCCTTTGGGTAGGAAAAAGGTTTATCTTTTGGCACACGAAAGGAAAAAATCTCTCCTTTAGATGCATCATAAACATCTATGTTAACAAGTTTGTCTTCAAATTTAAAATTAAACATTTAACACCTCATAATTACTCATCAAAATCGCCAAAATCATCGAATAAGTCAATATCATCAAGCCCTTGAGGTGAAGTTTGCTCGTCGATAGTTTCTTTAATATCGTCAATATCGTCTTTCTTTTCTTCTTCATCAGAATTATTGATAAGTTCGTCAATATCGAGTGTGACATTTTTAAGGTCTTTTTCCACTTCGTTTTCAAGGCTTGGTTTGTCGTGTTCGTCTTGTGAAAGTTCTGGAAGGTCAATTTCTTCATCGTTTTCGGTCAAAATTCTAACATCAAGTGCAAGTGCTTGCAATTCTTTTACCAAAACTTTGAATGACTCTGGAATTCCAGGTTCGGAAATTGGTTCGCCTTTCACGATTGCTTCAAAGGTTTTAACTCTTCCCACAACATCATCAGACTTCACAGTGAGCATTTCTTGAAGAACATGGCTTGCGCCGTATGCTTCAAGCGCCCAAACTTCCATTTCACCAAATCTTTGACCACCAAAGAGCGCTTTACCGCCAAGAGGTTGTTGTGTGATTAAAGAATATGGTCCAATGGAACGAGCGTGAACTTTGCTGTCTACCATGTGGTTAAGTTTAAGCATATATTTAATTCCAATTGTGGTTTTGTTCTCAAAAGGTTCGCCTGTGCGTCCGTCATAGAGTTGCACTTTGCCGTCCTCTGGGAAATTGTTTTCCACAAGGAGTTGTTTGATTTTGTTAACATCAGCGCCGTCGAAAGCAGGAGTTGCCACCTTCCAACCAAGCGAGCCAGCCACAAGACCAAGATGCACTTCCAAAACCTGCCCCAAGTTCATACGCGCTGGAACGCCAAGTGGGTTCAAAATGATGTCAAGTGGTTTTCCGTTTGCCATGAAAGGCATATCTTGTTCTGGCATAACAATGGAAACAACACCCTTATTACCATAACGACCACTCATCTTGTCGCCAACAGAGAGTTTGCGTTTTTGAGCGATATAAACTTTAACAAGTTCGTTAACACCTGGTTCAAGTTCGTCCTTATTTTTTCTTGAGAACACTTGAATGTCAACAATCACACCACCTTTACCATGTTGAACGCGAAGGGATGTGTCGCGAACTTCTCTTGCTTTTTCGCCGAAAATGGCACGAAGAAGTCTTTCTTCAGGAGAAAGTTCGGTTTCGCCCTTAGGAGAAACTTTACCAACCAAAATGTCGCCTGGGCGAACTTCAGAGCCAATTCTGATAATTCCGTTTTCGTCGAGGTTTTTAAGCGCCTCTTCGCCAAGGTTTGGTATATCTCGAGTGATTTGCTCGTCGCCAAGTTTGGTTGTTCGGCACTTTAATTCTTCTACCTTTAAGCAAATTGAAGTGTAAACATCTTCTTTAACCAAACGCTCGTTGATTAAGATAGCATCTTCATAGTTATATCCTTCCCAGTTCATATAGCCAACAAGCACATTTTTTCCAAGTGCAAGTTCGCCTTTTTCGCAGGAATATCCGTCGATAAGAAGGTCGCCTTTTTCCACCTTTTCGCCTTTCTTAACATAAGGCTTTTGGTTGATACAGGTTTCATCGTTAGTTTTATCAAATTTGATAAGCGGATAGATGTCCACTTGTCCATCTTTATTTTTAACACGCACTTCGTCTGCGCTCACATATTCCACAACACCAGCATTTTTTGCGTATGTGCAGTAGCCACAGTCGTGAGCCACAACTTCTTCCATACCAGTTCCAACAACTGGAGATTCTGGTCTTAAAAGTGGCACAGCTTGGCGTTGCATATTTGCGCCCATAAGTGCACGGTTCGCTTCGTTCGAGTTAAGGAATGGAATAAGCGAAGTTGCAACAGAGATGAATTGTCTAGGGGATGCATCAACAAGGTCAACTTGACGCGCTGGAACATCTACCACATAGTCTTTATGACGGCAGATAATTCTTTTGTTGATAAATCTTCCTTCTTCATCAAGAGGCTCAGTTGCTTGTGCGATGTATGCGGTGTCCTCAATGTCTGCCATATAGTATTCGCATTTATCGGAAACCTTTCCTGTTTCTTTATCCACTTTTCTGTATGGAGTTTCAAGGAAACCATACTCATTCACTTTAGCATAACTTGTCAAGGTGTTAACAAGACCGATTGCCTGACCTTCTGGGGTTTCAATAGGGCAAATTCTGCCATAGTTTGTGTAGTGAATATCACGAACTTCGGCATCTGCTCTTTCTCTCTTAATTCCTCCCGGGCCGGTTGCAGAAACACGACGCTTTTGTGTGATACCTGAAAGAGGGTTAACTTGATCCATGAATTGCGAAAGTTGGCTGGTTGCCACGAAATCGCGAAGCACTCTGTTAACTGCCTTTGGATTGACAATTTGACGAGGTGTCACTTCGGAAAGTTCCTTACCTTGCAAGGTTTCTCTGACATTGGAAACAAGTTTTGTGACGCCAGAGCGGAAGTGGTCGAAGAAAAGTTCGCCAACAGTGGCAATTCTCTTATTTGACAAGTGTTCAATCTTGTCTGTTTTTGCAATTCCTTCCAAAACATCCAAATACATACTGATGGATGCCAAAATGTCATCCATTGTAAGCGTTGTGATCATCAAATCTTTTGCACGCTCTTTAATGGCTTGCATTCTCTTTTCTTTGGATTTATTTTCTTTTAAAATTTCCTTTAAAACAGGATAGTAAACTTCTTCCAAAATGCCAAGTTCTTTTTCGTCGCATGGGAAAACATCGGAAAGACGAACGCGGTTATTGCCACGAACAAGATACTTTTTGTCTGGAAGTTGAAGCCAAACTTCATTGATACCTGCAGATTTAACCTTTTGAGCAGTTTCTGCGTTAATTTCTTGCCCAGCACGAACAAGGATTTCTCCGTCCTCGGTCACAATGTTTTCAGCAGCAACCTGACCTGTGATACGCTTTGCAATGGAAAGTTTTTTGTTTAAGTTATATCTTCCCACTCTTGAAAGGTTATAATATTGGTCAGAGAAGAACCAAAGATTTAAATAACTTCTTGTGGTTTCTGCAGATGGAACATCGGCAGGACGAGTTTTTCTGGCAAATTCCAAAAGTGCCTCATCCTGAGTTTGTTGAGGTTCTTTTTCAAGCACGTGCTTAATGAGCCTGTGGTCGCCGAAAAGTTTGCAGATATCGTCTTGTGTGTAGCCAAAGCATTTAAGGAAAAGGCCAAGGCTAATTCTGTTTCTTCTGTCAAGCACGATGTTCAAAACTTCGTTTGCGCCCTGCTTAACTTCAATATACATACCTCTTTTTGGAATGATTTGACCAACAAGAGTGGAATTATCTTGATTTTTATCTCTTAAAAGATAGTAGTTTGGAGATTTGATGATTTGATTAACAACAACTCTTTCAACGCCATTGATGATGAAAGTGCAGTCGTCAGTCATATATGGAATGTCGCCCAAAAAGACATTCTCTTCAACTGCTTGACCTGTTTCTTCCACAACAAAACGAGCCTTAACATATAAAGGAACGGAATAGGTCACACTTCTTCTTTTGCATTCCTTTTGTGAATATTTAGGCTCTTTATCCATAACGATGTCAAGAAGATAGAGTTTTGCCTTTCCACTGTAATCTACGATTGGAGAAAACTCATCCAAAACTTCTCTAATTCCATGTTCAAGAAAATCCTTGAAAGAATTTCTTTGGATTTCAAGAAGTGGTGGAATTTGAATATAATCTTTAAGCTGTGCAAAAGTATATCTTTCGGCTTTTCCAAATTTTTGTTTTCTTAATGCAACTGACATAAAAACACTCCCCTAAAATTAGATTAAAAAAGGAAACAAGACGGTAAAAACCTTTTACCAACCTGTTTCCAATATTAAGTTAAAAACACCGCTTTTTCCCACATTTGCTAATTAACCACTTCATTATAACAAAATTTAGTTGCTTTTGTCAATAGTTTTTTTAAAAAATAAATTAAAAAATGGCGAAAAACGACTTATTTAATAGAATTATACCAAAATATCAAGCAAAATGCAACTAAAATAATAAAAAGATGCTAATTTTTTTCAAAAGAATTTTTACCACTTTGAAAGAAATTAAACATCTTTTTAAAAATATTAGTCGCCAATAAACTCTCTATCCACACAAACACCATAGTTTGTAACTTGAAGATGTTGTGCTCTTGTTGCACCTTCAATCCCCTCGATGTAATAGGTGTAGGAGATGTTTTGTGAGTATACTGGAAGAAGATATTCCACATTATCTACCGTGCGTTCATAAACATCTGTGCCGTCAACATCAATTACAGTATCACTAGTTGTGAAACTTCCAGCAAAACTTCCTTTCAAATATCCACCAGTGTCATAGGTTCGAGTGATTGAGCCGTCCGACGAGTTAACATCAGTAAAGCCAAGCCCTGTGCTTGCAATAAGGTCATAAATTCTGTCTGGATTTTCTGAATCAACAAAGGTTTTAGGATAGTTATACATATTGTAAGTGTAGTTTCCGCGTTCCACAGTTAAGGTGTCGGTGTGAGTTTCTGGGTTAATTATTCCCATGTCATAGTTGGCAACATTAGCCGTCATGGAAGAAACAGTGTTATAAACTTGAACAACTGCACTAACCGCTCTTCCAATCACTTCGCCAATATAGGTGTTGAAACTTGAATTATAAACAACAGTTGTGATGGAAAGAGTGAAATCAATTCGGTTTGCTTCGTCAACATAGTTGCTGTTTAATGCTGTTCCATCCTCGTTTGTGTATAGGTCAGTGGAAAGAGAAGTGTAGTTTTCAATGCCAACATAATCTTCGGCAAAACTAAATTCCTTATCTTCAAGAACCGACCAACGTGCTTCGAAATCCAAAATTTCCTCTTCGTTATTTTCTCTTTCTTCAATGGATAGGTCTGGATTGTAAAGTTGATTTTCCAAATCTGCTAAGTCTTGTTTATATCCATTAATTTCTTCTTCCGTTAGATTGGAATTATAAAGGCTATTCTCATAATTAGAAATGTTTGTTTTATATTCTTCAATTTCATCATCTGTCAAAGCAGCGTTATAATAACCTTTAATTTCTGCTTCTTTTCTTGCAATTTCTTGCTCTTTTTGCTCCTCTTGGTCAGGATCTAAACCAGAATCTATTTCCTCTTGAAGTTGCGTTATCTCTTCTTCAATCCTTTCTATTGTAGCCTTAATTTCATCCACGCCCATAGTTTCAAGCAAATCACTGTTATAAAGCGATTGCTCGGCATCTCTAATATTCTTCTTGTAGTCTCGTATTTGTTCTGCAGTTAAATCTGAATTATATAGATCCTCTTCTACCGTCGCAATATCATCTCTTAAAGTTTCGATTTGCGTTTCAGATAAGCCTGAAAGATAGGTTTCGCGTTTTAAAGTTTCAATTTCATCTCGATTGGTTAATAGGTCTTTTTGTTCATAGTCGGAAAGAGCATAGATATCTTCAATTTTTGTGGCAACATCATCAAGAACGCTTGAAGAAATGTTTGTGGAAATTTGAACATTGATTGCTCCATTAACAAAACCAATAATTCCGCCTGCATAAGCACTGGAATTTTGTGAAGAAAGTATGCTTAGATAACCATTTGTGAAATTGACATTATTGATGACTAAACTTGTGTTAGACGCTTGTGCAAGCCCAATAATTCCGCCCACAACATGATAGCCAATAAAGCCCGCTTCCACATTGGCGTTTGTTAAAGTGAAGTTGTCTGTCACCATTCCAACCACGCCACCAATGTTTGCAATACCGTCAACTTGAAGAGAACTTGACAGGTTCAAACTTTGGTTCATGGTAACATTTTCCATGCTACCACCGCTGACAAGCCCTGCAATTCCACCGACTGCAGTTGGTGTGTATGGCACTGTGGAGAAAATGGAAAGATAAGTGTCTAAGCCTATAACATCAACATTCAAAACACTTCCTTTGCTTTCGCCAATCACAAGCCCGCCATAGTCAAAAGCATTGATAAGAAGATTTTGATTAATGGTTACTAAAAGATTACTTGCATTTGCATCTGCGTCCACAAGCCCGATAAGTCCGCCAGCCTTAGCGCCGATAACAGCCACGCCCGCATCTAAGAAAATGTCGTTAACCTCGCCATCGCCACTTGCCACGCCAACAAGCGCACCAGCAAAAGAGTATTGAGTGAAAGTTGTGGCACGATTGTCGAACACATTGCTTCCAGAACTTACCGTGTAGGTTGCCGTTGCCGACATTGAGGTTTCGATGTTTTCGATGTTATAATCTCCAACCGCAAGCCCAACAACACCGCCCACGATGTTTTTACCAGTTGTCACCGCGCTTGTGTTACCAGAAACGTTGACATTTGCAATCACGCCAGCATCCAACCTTCCCGCAACAGAACCAACAACTTGAGCATTTGAAAAGACCATTTCACTGACTTGCAAGTTGAAGTTAAGTAAAACTCCAATCGCGCCACTTCTCGACGAACTTCCCACTTCGGCAAAAAGCCCAGCATATGTTAGTGCTTCACTTGAAACCATGTGAAGATTAGAAATTGTTAAGAAGTTTCCTTCCAAGTAGCCCATAAATCTTGTGTTGTATAGGTTGCTGTTATGATCTAGTTCAGAATAGTCGATGTTGTTTATAATTCGATAGTAGTTATAGTTATAGTTAGCGGAATTGTTGCCGTTTAAGATGTAAGTTTCAAATTGTTCGGCGTTTTGAATGAGAATTGGATTGTAAACACTTCCAGAAACACCACTTTCAGGTGTGTTCACATAAACATATTCAACATATGTGACGCCACTTTCTTCGTCATACACTTCTTCTGCAGAATAAAGTTCGCGTTGCGAGAATGCGACGATGTTTGGAGCAACAAGTTGAAGAGTTGAGGTGTTGAAAACTTCGCCATTAAAGGTTGCAGAGCTGTTCCTATTATTATAGAACCAAACGGCATTATATCCACGAGTTTGTGTGTAAACAAAGTTTCTGAAATTTTCTTCAAAGGTTGGAGAAGAAGTGGAGAATTCGCTAATAGCTAAGGAATTAACAGAGGTCGTGCTGTTATTTTCAATCGTGCTGATGTGAGTGTTAATTTCTTCATCATCATCGCTTAGCCATAGGCATGAGGAAATTGTGCCAAGGTTGTTTCTTGCAAAGCCATAGGCGTTTGTGTTGTGATTTCTCAATTTACTTGTGGATATGCTTGTGCCGATGAATCCAGTGGAAGAGTTGGTCATAACAAAGCCAGCAGAATAAAGCCCAGCCTCTTCAAGATTGATGTTTGAATAGCAATCTTCCACATTTCCATTGTTCACAAAAACGAAGCCAGCAATGGAGTTGAAGGAAGCGATGTAGTCATCAGTGCCTTTATAATAAACCGCGTCGTTTGAATTTGTTATTTCGCCAGAAACATAGGATGTGTAGATGTTTCCGCTGTTGGAAAGCGCAAACCCTGCAGTGTATTGCGTGGTGGTGTTGTCGCCATTTCTTAAACTTCCACCCATAAAATAGGAAGAAGAGATTGTTCCAGTGTTTGTGCCAACAAAGCCAGAGATATTCACAGTGGCATAGATATCCACCGACGACCTTGAGTTTGTGATAATTCCAGAATTGGAAGCCACAAAGCCAGTTATGTATGAACCTTGTGTGGAAGTGGAGAAGGAAACAGTTAAAATTCCACCACCCAAAGTGCGAACTTCACAGTTTGTTATGTTTCCAGCATTGCTTCCTGCAATCATGCCGATGGAGAAATTGTCTGCGCTCATCACAATGTTTGTGCTTGCTGAAATTTCCATGATAACATTTCTTATCACCGTGTTTTGACCGACACTTCCAAACAAGCCGAAATTGGTCACCGAAGCATCATAGCGATAGTCGCCCGCCAAACTTATCACGTGCATATTGCCGTCGAAACTTGCAACCCGTGTGGCGATTGGCGAGAATTGATTGGAATTTTCAGAATTTGGAAGGATAATGTCGTTAAGCAAAATGTAATGTTGACCTTCCTGCATACTCATAAGGTCGTCATAGTCCTCAATTGGAATTGGGCTCTCTTCGCTGGACTGATTTGTGACAGTGAAAGCAAACTCCTCTAAGATTGTTCCCGTCGCGAAACTGCCATCAGGCGCTTCTCCGCATTCATAGATTCCGTTGTGCATATAAAACGCGCCTGAAACGCCAAAGTTAAAGATGTTTTGCTCGGCGTTATAAAGCCTAATTCCAGTGAAATATCTTCCATTGATGTAGTAGTAATCAGAACGCAAAGTGGTGTCAGAAGTTATTGGAACATCAACCCTGCCAACAACTGACGAGTCTGTGATTGTGAAGGTGACGCTTTCGGTCAGCCTGTCCACAAAGTTCTGTGCGTTTCTAACAACAGATGCGTTTGAACTGTCGTATTCCATATAATCCCAAATGTCAAGTTCAAGTGGATAAGCACTTCCTATTGCTGTTGTGATAACACCGTCCTCTTCGCCTCGCACAATGTCATAGTCAGTTTCTGGAGAGTTTTCATAGTTAAAGACATATTCCATAACATAAACGATGAGGTCTTCTGAATAGGTAACTGTCACATTGTCAACAATTCGAGAGGCAAAAACATTGATGTTGATTTGGTATCCAATTTGGTTTTGATAATCGATTTGATTTGGCGTCACACTTAAAACGCGTTCGCGTCCTTCGCCTGAAATTGTTGCCACCTCTTCGTTAGAAACTGTGATTTCAATTTCATCAAGCGAGAAGCCATAATAGTCAAGTGTCATGCCGTAACTAAGCCCTCTTGCCACAAAATAGGTGTCGCTTTCGCTTGGTGTTCTGTCGTCAAAGGAAAGGTGAACGTAGTTAGCAAGATGTGTGATGAGATTTATGCTGGAAGTGAAGTGGAGGTCGTTATTATAAACCACATCAACATCAAAAGTGATTGGCATATCATCTTCCACACCTTGAGAGCCTAAAAAGTATTGAATGTAAACTCTGCCGTTGTAGGTTTCGCCGTGATTGGTTAAATATTCAATATAGTTGTTATAACTAAAAGTTAAACTTCCACCATGCATTGCCACAAAGTTGGTGTCGGCAACATATTCAACCACGCCAGAGCTTGTGGATTGATAAACGAATGTGAAAGTCACTTCACTTGCGCCTTCGTTATAGTTTATGGCGTTATTGGAAATGGTGAAAGTGTCGAACTCTGCATCCACAGGGTCGATGGAAATTTCCAAAATGCCATATTGCGATGGCACAATCGACTCGTCCGAAATTGCCATGTCGTTAAAGTTGGAATAGTTTTCAATGCTGACATTTGTTATTTCTGCTTCTTTCAAGAAGAAATCGAAATTGCAAGAAACACCCTCTTGAAGTTCGTTGGCATAGAACACGATGCGATATGAGCCATAGATATTTTGAGTGTTGCGGTTTAAATAGGCACTTGAAACCTTATTCACTGCAAGATTGAAATCAAAGTTGTTTGTGTTACCTATGCGGTTTAAAGTTAACGCAAACAAATCATTTGAAGTAAAGTTGTTCATAAAATCGTTATAATCGTCATCATTATCAAAACCCTCAGCGCTTGGAAGCCTTGATTGAATAACTTCTTCGTTTCCATTTTCGTCTGTGAACAATATTTCATAATAAGCATATTCATTGTTGCGAGATTCAATTGTCAGCGTGTCAGAAAAATCGTCGTTTGATTGAATTGTCACCAAATTTGCCTTGGTTTGAATGGCTGTGGCGGTTTCATAGAAAGCAACACGAATGTTGATGTTTTGAAGCCCGATTGCCATGGTATATTCCTGACCGTTCGAGGTGGTCATGCTTATGTAAGATTCAAGCGAATAATTATCCACACCTTCAATAACATCGTTGTTGACTCTGCCATAAAATATAACACTTTGCCCGTTGACCATGCATCTTGTGTATTCTGGTGCTCCGCTCACGCCATCTCCAACATAAGTGCTGTTAACCGTTAAAGAGTTGTTGCGAGCAAGAAGGATGTCTTGATTGCCAATTCTTATAACTCCATCGCGCGAAACTGAAACCTCATCGCCATTTATGGTGGAATAGTTTTCAAGTTCATAGGAAGGAACAGCGTATAGAGTGGTGTTCCTGTCGCCATAAACATTGACTTGCGAGCCGTTTGTGATGTTAAGAGCGCTGGAACTGTTTGAATTATAGAATATGGAAGTTTCCACATCTTTATTAAAGTAGTTGACGATATACAAAGTCACTTCCACCGAATTTTGAGTGTTCAAAACGCTTTGAAGTCTGATTGTGGCTGTGCCGATGCCAGAAGTTGTTAAATTTCCGTTGATATCCACGCGTAAAATATCCGTTGTTGCCGAAATTATTTGCGCATCGCGAGTGTTGATGGCAAAAGGATAGAGCGTGGAATTTGGATTAAAGGTGTTCATTTCATCAACAACATCTTGCGCCACGCCAGAAAGAAGAGAATTCACAAAATTTTCTGCGTCAAAATAGAACATTAAAAAGACATTCTTTTCTGTTTGATTTCCTGTGCCGTCGTTAACTAAACTTAACTTAAAACTGCTGTCTTCTTCCAGACCTAAGTTTACATCCGCCTTTTCAAATTCATATTGTTCAATGTAAGTGTTGTCGGTTCCTAAAACGAGAAAGTCGCCGTAATAGTTAGAGGTTGTGGTGTCACTTGGATTAACTGCACCGCCGTTTAAACTATACAGATTTCTTCTGACATAGGAAGAAATGTTGAAAGTTGCACTATATGTTCTTCCAGAATTATTTCCAATTGCAATAATTCTGTTGATTTCGTCAGTGTTTGTTTCTTCATTTAATTTTGCACCACCGCTTCTAATAATAATCATGGATGCTTCAAGTGCCGTTCTTCCGTCATCCACTGCTTCAATTGTGTTGTGAGTGTCCTTTTCTGACAGGTTAACATTAACACTTGCTGAGTCAACAACACGACCTCTATAGTTAGCAAAATCATCACAACCTAAAATTCCGCCAGTGTAAGTTCCACCTCGCACAAAAACACGCGAAGTGCAATTTGATATGTAAACAGAATTGTTTTGAGTTTGTCCAGTTGTTGCACTTGGAATGGTGGCAAAGCCAACAATTCCGCCAACATAATGAGAGGAAGTGGTCACTTCGCTATCCACAATTCCACCAACAAGAAGATTTTCAACACGCGTTCTTGTGGAGTGGTAAGTTTCGCCGTCACCATCCTGTGTGCTTGAGGAAATCAATCTTCCAACCGCACCACCAGCATATATGATTGCATTGTTCACATTTTCTTCCACAATTTGTATGTTTGTGACTGCGGAGTAGTTTGTGTAGCCATATAAACGCAACGAGGTGTCGTCCTCTTTTTTAATGGTACCAGTGTTTTCACCAGCAACTCCACCAACATACAAAATGGCAGAGCCAGCATTTGCGTTTAATGAAATTTCAAGAGTGCCTTGGAAATAGACAATATTCTTTGGCGTTTGCCCTGCAAATTCGCCCGCTAAATTTTCAGAGGTGTGCGTGGTAAACTCTAAGTCGCTTTCTGCATATGCTGGGAAATATTGATAAATTTCGCCGTTGTTTTGACCTGCAACACCACCAAAATATAAAGAGCCACTTTGCGTTAAACCTATGGAAGAAGCATAGATGTTTGTTTGAACATTTGTGATTGTGCCATCGTTAACGCCAGTCACAAGCCCAACATAATAATCTCCGTTGGCAGTCATTCTTATATCGCCAGAAATTGTCAGATTTTTGAGATATCCTCCGTCATTTATCTTTGCAAAAAGCCCAGCATAGTA
>ERZ1643247.2245-NODE-2245-length-15677-cov-38.849315_pt1 | contig 15677 bp, 20 predicted proteins | sample MGYA00579264_ERZ1643247 | MGnify/ENA primary metagenome ERZ1643247 (study PRJEB29033, sample SAMEA4952262) | chicken gut metagenome | biome: Broiler Chicken; feature: Gastrointestinal Tract; material: Caecum | place: Ireland | collected 2018 | study: Broiler... | reverse complement strand
CACGTTAAAGTCAAGAAACCGCCTGTTCGTCCCCGGCGGACAAATTCAGTAAGATATGCGCCCCTGTCCGCCGCCCGCGTACACCGGAGGTTGAATGTCCGCCAGGCGGGGATAGGTTAGTCTACAATAACTAAACCGCGATTACATAACCCGAAACGCGCGTCTGTTTTGTAACGTTTGAGGCAGATGTACTTTTCACTGTTACAGCGGTTGTGGAAAGCGCGCTGATCGTAGCCGTTTCGCCAGATGTATTGTTGATAATTGCAATCGGCATATTTTCGAACGGCAAAGTGAAAGTAAATTCCCGGCTAGCAGTTGTTGAAGCTGTGATCGTCATTGTATCATTTATCAGGAGCTTATAAGAATATTTTGTTTCATTCTTGAATGTGTAAGCGTTGTGGTCAATCACATTTTCCCAGATATCGTTGTCCTTCATGCTGTTAATATTGCCGATTGCCGTGCCTGAAAAGAGAATTTTCGTTCTGCCGTTGACCTCATAACCGGAGCATTTTACGCAGGCATTTACAAAATTGAAGTACGTGCTACCACTGTCAACCTGCCACTGCTTGCCGTTGCAGAAATTTCCGATATCTACAATGTTGCGTGAATATGGAACATACACATAGTACGTTGTGCTGCCGACAGTTTTAGTCACAATCATATCAAGATCATATGCCTCTAAGTCCGGTGTTAAAATAACAGCGGCTCCGCGTGCCTGCGTAGGCGTGATAGTCTTTGCTCCATTGCTTGGGCATTGATAGCCAAGATTTCTGTCAAAGTCAACTACGATTCCCACACGATAGGTCGCAGTATTGAGATTCGTAAAGTTGCCAAAAATATTTTGTGTATACATTGTCTGCGTGATTGTGTACCAGCCGTCATAGTTAGCATCGCCGTAATAATACGGGCATTTTGATGCATTTTTTGTCTGGTTGTTGATAGTATTTGTTTGTGTGTCAACAATTAAACTTTTGAATCTGTACTTGTACGCATAGTTGCTTTCAAAGCTCTGGTAATAGCTCATGTTATTGTCTACAGCAATACTAATGTTGTTAGAATTATACTCTATATCATTTGTGAACTGACCGGAACTGAACATATTAAGATCATGCATGAATGTGTTATTGTTAGCAGTAATATTATATCTCTGCAAAGCATTGTTGCTAGTAGCAATACTTGTGAATTTCAGAGGCACGATATTGCCGCCATTCACCATAAAGTTATCAGAAAATATGCCGCTTGTGTAGTCAGCATGTACGCCGCCGCGCTCTACGTGGTTTTCGGAAAATTTGATGTTTTCGCAATACCGGAACTGATAAAATCCATTGAGGTTATTGCTTACGCGCCCGCCGCGCATATTAGCAAAATATACGGCGTTAAGATTGTTTGTAATGGAGCTGAAATGATTGTTGATAAAATACACATCATCACCAGCACCAACTTTCTGGAACTGGAACGCGTCTCCAAGTGTGCCTACGATAGCGCAGTTTTCAATGATAACGTGGTCGATATAAGCGTTATGGAACTGGATGCACTGATAAGGATTGAAAAATCTGAACCCGTCAATCTCAATCTGCATTGCACAAAAAATGGCTTTAAACTGACCCTGATTCGCATTTTCAATGTTGAGATTTTTGAGAATACTGTAATTCAGGGTGTCCACTGCCTGTTTTGCATTAACGCCGTCTACTGAGTTGATAAGTATCCCATAACCATTGGTGTAGTTGCTGGCCAAATACTCGAACGAAAATGTGCTTTTGTTGAAATCAATGTAATAACTGCGGTCGTTGAGAAGCAATGTTTTTTTGATACGATATGTTTTGTATGGCGGAAAAACTTTAATTTTTCCGTCACCGAAAGAATCGAAAAAATCCTGCATTGCCTGACTGTCGTCTGTGCTTCCGTCCCCTACTGCGCCATAATCCATAGGTGTTTCGAATCGTTCGGACAGCATCCTTGACCGCTTATCTTTGATATTAATATCCGCATATCCCGGTATCGTAATTTTACTTACATCCATCAGCTTGCCTCCACTTTCGTAAACTTGAGTTCGCTTGACGCCTGCGTAAACGTGATATTCCATGAGCCAGTTAATGCAAGATTAGCTGTCTCGTTCGCGGTTGTTGCCGTGCTCTGCGCAGAAGTAGCAGTAGTTTTAGCGCTTTCTGCTGTTGACTGCGCCTCTTCTGCCGCTGTCTGCGCGCCTTCTGCCGCTGTCTGTGCCTGTCCTGCTTTTGTTTCCGCGCTGGTTGCTTTTGAAAGTGCGTTTGTTGCATTTGATCGAGCGGTAGCATCCTGTATGGTATATACAGTACCATTTAAGTTAATCTGTTTTACGTCTGCCATTTATTTAACCTCCATAATATTAAGCGTTTCGTTGCTGATGCTGTGCTGTGCGTTCTGGATAATATTTTCAATGGAAAATGTGATGGTTTCCGTGTCCTGTGAATACATAATGTCCCCGAACACACCTTCAAGGTTATTTTTTACCCATTCCACAAACCACGCGTTCATTTGGTTGTCAATAGCATTTTTCATGCCGCAAAAATCCGATGCTAGGATTCTATACAGATTCTCGAGACTTAATGAACCATTAAAATCGTATGGAATCCCGCGTATTGGGGGATAACAGTTACTCATGATTAGCCCTCCTTTAAAGCAATCCATAGAAAAGATCACTGCACTCATTGATTAACTCTAAGTTAATGTTGATGATTAAATCGCGCTCTTGTCTGATTAGTTCCTGATAACTGGCTCCTGCAAAACCTTCCTCTGTTGTATCTTCGGTATGTTCATTGTCTCTTGTGACATTATGATTCCGCGTACTGTTGCTACTACTATTTGTTGTGCTATTGTTATTTCCTACATTTTGTTCTCTGTCCATAGCACTAGCATAATCTGCACCGCTAAAATTAACCTGCGGCGCGTCTGAGTGAATGCTCTGCCCGTTGGTCGTTGTACTGTTATTGTTATTGCTGTCTCCGCTGATATTAACATTTTCGTTTGTATTTTCCAGATCGTCAATTGTCAACTTGCTGTTGCGTGTGATTTTCCGGTTGCTGAGCGGGTCATAATCTAAGTGCTGTGTTGCGTAAAGGTCATGATAATAAGGCATAACATCAATCAACCGCGACTGGAGATAATACTTAAACTGGCCCATTGTTTCAAGTCCGATGGACTGTTGCCAATAATGCCGGATAAACTGTTGCTCAAAATTGCTTTTGTCGTCTGCTCTGTCGTTGTAAAAGGGATAGGTAAAGTCAAAAATCAGCGGCTGACATTTTGCAATCAACTCATCTAAGCTGTAATATGCGGGCGCATCGTGGAAGATGTTAGTAATAAGAAACTGCTCAAAGGTGTTCGTGGTTACTTTCTGCCCGTAATCGTACCATAAAAAACTCATCCGTCCCCCTCCTCATCCTCATTATCATTGCCAACTGTCATGAACTGCTCCGGCATATTGATCGGCGTTACCATGTTGCTGTTCCAACTGACAGTAACATCTAACCCGTACATTTTGTTAAACGCGTCAATCGCTCTCCTGCGGCAAGCCAGGATTCCGTTCCGGGTCGCTTCAATCTCTCCATTGTTGTAAGACGTTTCCGTACTTACCAGACGTTCCGGTTTTTCCACTCCCGTACACTCAATTCCCAGGCCGCCTAAACAGTCAGCAATTTCCTTCATAGCAAAGGTTGATAGTTCGTTGTACTGCGGAGAAACTTTGAGGTCAAGCGATTCAACAGAGACGTCACGTTTGAAATCATTCTTTGCTTTGATAAACGGAATGCCTTGCAACACTTTCTGCAAAAAATTGTCCATGGTCAAGCTGTTCTGGTTTTTCCCGTAAAGCACGGTTGGCGTTCTCTGCTGAATCAAGTTGGTTCTCTGCGTGAGTTTCGCTTCAGCAAGAATCTCTGCGTGGGTAAAAATGTCCAGAATCTCAGGCGTTGCGAACGGCCGCGCCCACATGATAACAGAATCATCTTTCGACAAGAAATCAAAATATTGTCCGTTACTAGCATAAGCAATCCGCTCCACCGGAATTCCATAAATATCCGGCTCACCCACAAGATTCACGCCAAACACTCCGTACATATCAATGTTTTTGTTTTTGGCTAGCACTGCGATACCTTCCCACAACAAATATGACTCAATCATAAGCGGCGGAATCTCATCCGGTAAACCCTCATACGTAATACGGCTCAGAGCCAAATTGACAAACTTGTTGACGTAGTAATTAAAATACTTTCGTTCTTCGGGATTTTCGTTCGGGCCTTTCTTCGGATATCCCCACGCCTCCCGGTTTGATATCCGAAACCTATTCTGATACATGGTTTTGCCTCCTTACTGATTGTCAAGATTATAATTGCCTACGTCATTTGTATGCCAAATTGTAACGCCCCTGTCAAAGATTGCTTGCAACTTACGCATATCGTCAAGCATAATCGAGCCGCTGAAACTTGCACCATTTGTTTTTACAAAATTCCATGTCGGACGGTTGTTAATAAATGGCACTTTGATTTCATTGGTCGCGTATCCAAAAGCCGTGAAATAATCGTCAATCGTGCGTGCCATTTGGTGCGTGATCGTCATTACGTAAAAATTGCAAGGATTCGTACCATAGACAGCAACCGCAGTATTTCCTGCAATACTTCCTCTTGCGGACGGCGGGATAAGATCATGGCTTTCTTTTTGCGCTTGCATATTCGTCTGCTGTAAATAAGGAGCTGTTACCGCGCTGTATACAGCATTTGCTCCGCTGGTAATGCCGCCTAAGATATTGCCGCTCATCAGACCGCTGATTGTGGATACGATACCATTGAAAGCAGTGCCAACTTGATTGACTGTCACTTGCTTTTGTTGCGCCTCCCAAACAGGGGACATTTGAGCGATATAAGCTTGATATGCGTCATTTGTCCACGCACACTGGATAGCGCAGTCAATGTAAATATCGTCAAACCAATTGACAACGCCGGAAGCTTCCCGGTAATCTTCTGGCACGACATGAATCATCGGGTTTAAACCAGTGCTGGAGTTGATCGAAAATTTAAGTGAATGATCAGGTTGTTTGGTTAATTCGAATCGAAAAACTGCTGTTTTGTTGGAAGGGTTTGTGAAAAGCGCGTAGCAGTACGGATACTGGAATAATTTTTTATTTTTTGGAACGTAACCATCAATGGAAGAGGGCACAGGCAGTGTGATTGTCTGGTTTTGTAGACTACTATCGTCACACATAGCCGGATATTGTATAATCTGAACAACCGCATCTGCAATTCCGCTTGACTGGAAATTGTTGAGAATATTCGTCATGTCTTGATAGGTAGCCGCGCCATATCTGCTTAGACCTGTGTATACATTATGATCGTTCACTGGCACTGGCTGTTGCCCTTCGGAAGTAGCACTAGCCAGCAGTGCATAATGCCAGCCGCCAGTTGTAGGAAAGTGATGGCTTGACGCCACATAGTCCCCTGTTTCGATTCCCTCCGGAACTAGATTCTGATAATAGGTATCAGCCTCAGGGCTTACGTGTTCCCTCTCTACAAAGCACGGGTTGATTGTAACATCATAGATGTTATTCTGCCAGTAGTCCGGTTCAAAATGAATGCGGCAGGAATTTGATGAGAGCCACTCAACAGAGGTCACAAAACCGTAATACCACTGTGTATTATCGGGATAGTTCCGAAAAGCAATATAGTTAATCTCTATGAGTGCGCTCTCATTTCCTTCCGCCCGGTAGTCCAGATTCCCCCAGCGCACTGGCGTGGAGGAAGTGAACTGCTTCACCACTTTGCTGGCAACAAAAGAGTGCAGGGCGTTCTTACTGTCAAACAACCGCACATGATTGTAATCATTTGTCCAGGGGATTCCCGCGCACAACATAATAGTGGCTTGCGCGGGTGTGCCTACAACTGTTGCCTGTTCCGGCATATCAATCATGTTGTCCATCATATCCCCTCACTTCCTACGCAGATGCTTTGACCGAAAGAGCGTATGTCTTTGATGGGTCGATACGTGACTTGATCGTCACTGTGATACCTGCTGTCAGCCCTGTCTCATCATGTGCAATCCTAAGAACATTTGTTCCCGGAATTACAAAAGTATCTTTGCTGGAATTTCCGCTGACAGAAAAATCCACACCCTTGTTGCATACGTCCGATGCATTTACTGTGTAATTCAGCGTGCGGTCTGTTCCTGCTTTTGCATCTGTGATCGCCGTTCCTGTAATGGATGTGATACCAACTTCCGCAGTCGTGAACACAAAGATCGGATAAAACAGGGAGTAGGAAAACATCTCTTTTACGGTATAACGCTCATTCCAGCGCAGGCCAGCGTTGACGGCATCTCTGACCATAAGCCGATACTGTTCGCGGATTTTGAAAAATCTTTTGTCCACCAGAACCGCAACAATTCCCTCCGAATCGTTGAAGTTATCAACAACGACCTGCTGTGCCGCCGGAACCATCATGTCCAGATTGTACGCACCGGAATAGGAATATACACGGAACTGCGCGTTACTGCGTGTATCCATGAACAGCAGAAGGGTGTCATCTTTTGCCGCTGAGGTCGCGCCAGCGTAGTTGAAATTTGGGTTCGGAATTTTGGACGCGTTGATATAGTTCTGGATTTCCAGAAGCGCGGCATCTGCGCTGGCCTTGTCTGTGATCGCTTCCACATGGACAGGATAGACACAACCCGCCGCATAAGCTGCGGAAATCAATTCCTTTGCCGTGATAAACTCATCCATGTTACAACCGGACACGATGCTTTCCACTTTTGCGCGCAGAAGGTTGCGCAGTCCGTACTCATCAAGAAAGGCGGTTTTGATATCCTCAAAATAGATCGTAACCGGGTAATCGTTGTTGAAATTGATTTTGTGATACAGTGCCATAATGTAGCTGTCATAGATCGCGGTTGCGTCCTCGATGGAAATTTTGCTGTCGTGCGCAACGCCCGTTGCCATGTTCACATAAATCTCCTGTTCTCCGTTGCCGTATGGCATCGCGTTGCTGTTCAGAAATCTCAGCGGGTTGCGAAACGCCTCTGTACTGATCGACTGAGATGCGATAAGTTCCACAAGTGCCGGAATCAGCTCATCTCGCGCCATCGGGTTGTACGGGTCGAGAATTGTCTGGTAGATACTCTCAATGTTGCTCTGCGTTGCCTCCGGCACGCGGTCGCGGTAGTCCACCGACATTCTGCTTCTGACTGCATTCAGCAGATTGATATTCGTCATAGTTTGAGACATTACTCTGTACCTCCATCCATCATAAGTTCGTCATAATTCAGGTTCTGAATTGTTGCGGGTTCCGGTGCTCCGCTGGGTTTTGTGAAATCCGTGCGTACTGTAACGCTACCGCCGTTCGTCAGGTCTGTCCAGCGGCTTCTGATTTCTGCCTGTGCGTTTTCCAGCCGCGTTTTGTAATCGTCACGTTCCGCAATGAGCGCGTCTCGTTCTTCCACAAGTTCGTCACGCTCTGACATGAGCGCACCAATATCGCTGTTCGCGGCAAGAATTTGGCTTTTCAAATACTCGATTGCTTCGCCGTGCGTATCAATGTCGCTGATCGCACCAATAATTTCCTCCCAGTAGTTCTGTAACGTTTCGTCCATTGTTATCGCCTCCTTATAATACGTTTCGGATACATCCATATTTTCATGTGTTTTGTTTTTTCCGGTAGCGGCGTTGGCGGCTCCGGTTTATCCCCGCCCTTTGAAAAATGACGGTAGATCATAACCGCGTTATTCAGCCGCTGTGCATCTGAGAGATAGTTATTGTTGACTATCCACCCAGTGATTGAAGTATCGGTTGCGTGCTGTGAGATATAATCCGCGCATCTCTGTGCCGTCTCAATACGTATGCCCTCTGTGCCGTCCGTGATACCTTCCCAGCCTTGCATCCACGCTTTTGCCAAATACGCAATATCTTTGCTGTCGCTGTTTAAAAAGTCGTTCAATGTCGCAAAATCTGCCGCCCATCCGGTGCTGTACCAGGTGTTCTCCACAATGAGATACTCGAGCTGCCCGTCTCCATCGTCTGCCGCATAACCGTTGGACGTAAGCCAGCTATGCAACTGATAGAGCCGTCCGTGGGTGTCGCCGCCTGTGTTTGTCCACTGGCCAAGCCCGAAACCATGTTTCAGGTCTGTCCACGTTCCTTCCTGCCGTCCTTCCCATAGCCCGGGATTTAAGGTTGATTCCTGCCAAAAGTTCCCACAGATCGCAGATATCACATACAAGCTGTATGTCTCTGTGACTGGTTCCGGGTATCGGTATAGGTATGTCCATGCGCTGGATGCCGTGGGGCCAGCATTGATGGAGACTTGACGGTCAGGAGGATAGGAAGAGCTGTGCGCGCCCATGGTAATACCGCCGCCGTCCGTAGGTTCATATACCATTTCTGTGTGGCCTGACCGCCATAAAATGTCACCTGCTTTCCACGGGATGGAAGCGTTTGTTTTGTCAAAGCCAGCACCCAGCAAAAAAGATTCCATAGAGCGGGTTGTAAACCATGGGTTATACTCCAAAAATCCGCCCTCATATAGGCACTTGCTCATAAGTGACGAACAGTCACAACCATAGGTGTCGGTTCCGGGAATGGTCTGAAACTCTCGATACGTTTGAGAGTAGCGCGCTTTCGGGTCATTGCAAATTTGGATACAATAATTGTACGCGGTTGTAAGATCGGCCATTAGGTTGCCAGCATATCAGCCCATGTTTTTTCGCCGATCTCACCATCTGGCGTGGAGCCGCAGCCCATGTTTCCGCCGTTTTTGATGCGGTCTGCCTGATATGCTTTTGTTCCCTTCTCCATCAGGTCGCCAAAAATCCGGTCAAGCTGACCCGTGTAAAAACCGCGCGCTTTCAGAATCTCCTGCGCCAGCAGAACATCATTTCCGGTTGACCCTTTTTTGATTAGCCCAACGTCAAATGTCATAGGATTATAAACCTCCTCTGTGCCATAGTCAATCCGCGCGCAAGCTACCAGATCGGAGCGGATTGCACGATAACGCACACCAACGCCAGCATTTGCAAGACTTGTGTTTGTGCTTCCGCCTCCGCCGCTTTCCAGCATGGTGCCTTTTGCGCTGTAAAATGCAACGTGTGTAATATTGCTCGTAGATGTACCAAAAAACAGGAGGTCACCCTCAAGGCAATCCACAAGCTTGATCGCAGATTTTTTGTATTTGTTGTAGAAACCCTGTGCGGTTAATCGCGGCATCTCAAAGCCGCAGTCCCATAACACGCGACAAACAAAGCCGCTACAATCCATGCCGCCGTCTTTTGTTTCTCCGCCCCACACATACGGGACGCCGATATAATATTCAGCGACTGCGCGCCATTCACTTCGCTTCTTCATTTGCGGTTCCTCCGATATGTTCGTACAATCGTGTACAGATTGCCGTATTGTTATCAATACTCTTTTTCAGCTCGGAGATTTCCTCCTTGTGTGCCTCATCCTGTTTGTTCATTTTCCAAAACAGCGCGCCGCACATGACGATAGGAAACCCAAGTGAGCCAATTAACTGCGTAATGGTTGATATATCCATTAGTCCAGCCACCTTTCAATATCTGTGATGGAGTTGCAAAAGATAAAATCTTCGATTGATACGATAGGTGATTTCGAATTGTAGGAAACTGCATCTAAGTTGAAATGATCGTAAAGATAGATGGAATGATTTAAAAAGTCGTTGTTAGAAATGATAATGATCGTGTCTGTGTCATGATTTTCGTATCGTGCGCTATACGCGCAGTACTTACAATCTGAGGTTGTAAGCTGTGTGATTAATTGTAGTAACATAAATTTCATGGCTTGAACCTCCAAGAGCATGGACGGAATTGAACCGTTCACAAGCTGTTGCCGTATCTATCAGATATGCTCATAGGGTCAGGCTATGTGCGCCGACTTACGCGCGGTTTCTCTCTCGAGAATGTCGCTCCGCTTGAACATAGCCTAACCGATTGCCCGGGCGTCTTTTGACGGAATACCCGGGCTGGCGATGTGAATAGGAATTATGGAAAGTAATTTTTTGTAAGTCGCTTTGGGGATGCTCCTTACATTATTTATTATACTGCTTTTGCTGGAATTTGTCAATACAAATTTAAAATTATTTGTAAAGATCAATGGCCAGTACATCAAGTATCATGTTTTTTGCTTTCATGTCGCTAAATCGTAACATACCGTCCTTATAAGCTTCCCTTATGTTATTCCATAAGTAATCATAATGATTCAGCATGACTGTGGTCTGCATGTGATCGGCGGCGCGGAATGTCACCACCATTTTGTACGACTTATCATATTTTGTGGATACGTAGATATAACCGTCCTCAAAATATTCCCATACTCCATAATAATCAGAATCATATAGAATTGTAAAAATATATTTTGATCGGCCTTTCGGTTTTTGAATAAAGGTATCAGCGGCAATCAGGTAATCGTTGCCGCTCATTGCGTTTGTGTACTCTGATTGCTCAAATGCCTTAAAAAGTCCGTTTTCCCGGATTGCCTTGCTAGATGCGGAATTGTAAGAAAATTCAAACACATAACCCTTGCCGTGAAGAATTTTCGTTCCCTTTTGATAATATTTGTAAATCCCAAAATGAATAAAATAAGGGTTGAGCAGGGACACATTGTTAGATAATAGACAGAGACGCATAAAACGCGACTGTTTTCCGCCGCCACGGCTGACGGACAGAAGCAACGACTGAAGTTTTGTTACTTCACCGGAGAGATACGAGCCGCTTTCCGTCTGGAACTCATCCATGATAAGCAGAAATGTTTTCGCGAACATAGGGGAATATTTTTTGATGGAATCCACGTTATTAAGCGACAGCGCAAAACCGAACGGCTGACCATCATTAAATATCTGATAAAATAGACCTTTTGCCACAGGTTTTGCTGTTATCTCTTCGCCTAAATCAGGATACAGAGAAAGAGCATCCTCAAAAATCGCAGAACAGGCATTAAGCTCATAGCTATAGCGATAGAGTAAAATGCATTGCGTGCCATACTCTTTATACAGCACCAGAGCCGCCAGCAGAAACGCGGTTGTTTTACCGGCGGAACGGTTAGAGCAACAGCCGATAATTCCCGGCAGATCACCGTCTGCGTCCCTCTCTGTCAATAATTTGATCGGGTTATAGTAATCGCCAAATTCAATCTTATATTTTTGAAAAAGTGCTAGCCAGTCCGTGTATATAATATCGTCCCAATTCATATAGAAAACCTCCAAAAAGAAAACGCCCGTAGTTTGGGGGGAACCACGGGCGTGTGCGTTTAGCCAAAAGAAACAGATAGGATATATAGCAAAACTATGTAAATAAGATCGTTAACAGTTACATTTTAACAAGTTTCGGCGCAAGCATCTCGCGGCCGTTGTTGCTCTCTCTCCACTCGATGCGGATAGTAATCGGCGCAGCTTTCCATTCGTCAACCGGGCGTCTCTGTGCAACTGCGTGCATCAGTCTGTCCACATAATCGCTCAGGGTCTGGTAAGTGGTACCGTCCGTAGCTACGAGAGTAGTACTCACGCACTCTTCGCCGTTCTGGTTTTCCACGTAGTTCTGGTAGATGCCGCAGACCTCAATTTCCTGTCCTTTCAGAGATTTTTCTTTCATTTGATGGTCAGGAGCCATTACCGCGTTGATCGCGTCAAACTCGTTTTCACTTGTGCTGTAAAGCAGTTCCATTGTTTTTTCCATTGTTCAATCCTCCATGTTAAAATTATTTTCTTGTTGCGTGTGCGAAGAAATCCTCATCAGACATTTCATATGTGGCTGTTTCCGTGCCTACAAGAATCAGCACACACTCCGGGTAGTCTGCAAGAACTTCCTTCTGCTTTGCTTTGGTCTTGATTTCCTCATCGGAAGCGATTTCCGCAACCGGAACAAAACCAGCATCGGTCTTTTTACAGATGTTGTAAATCCATTTTTCAACCTTTGTTCTCTGCATGTCGTTTTCTCCTTTCTATTTTGTTTACATTATTATTATAGCACCATTAAGCACAAAAGTCAACAAATTCTTTTAAAACTTCCCAATATTCATTTGTGACTCCCAGCGTATAAGTTGTATCTAAGATACCAACGTTCGAAGCAGTGGTAAACGTATCGCCGTTTACTGTAATCTGATGCGGTGCGCTGTCATTATACCATGCGGTTGTACGTCCGATATCTTCCATTTCTCTTCCAATTGCAAAGTTTGCGGGACATTTAATGTTTGCGGCTCCCAGCTTCTTTGACATTCCGGCAACAGTCGTTTCAAATTTGGTTTCATTTTTTGCTTGATCGTATTTGATATCACAATATTTTTTCGCACCCAAAGTTTTAAAAATGATATACTGACCGTCAAAATCCCACACACCCATCTGATATTTTTTATCATTTACAATAACTTCCGGTTTAATATCAGCATTATTGATTAGTTCTTCAATTTGTTTGTTCATTTCCTCAAATTCTGCAATGTGTGAAATGTTGACAAATTTTATGCTATCTGTATCAATGTATACCACATCATTTCCAACAATATCCAGCATCTGTTGCAGGCGTTTTCGCGCCTGTGCGGTAACATAGATGCCCCATTGATAATGCAAAAAACTGTTTTTGTTATTATAGTACTTTTCAAGCGCGTGTTCGTCAGCTTCTACTTTTATCCATTGTCCATCTTCATATATAATTTCACTATGAATTAAGTCCGTGACCATCATTCCAAATGTTGAATTGATGCGATTTTTGCTTTTCAGATATTCATACTCTTTCCCCTCAACTCCTTTCAACTCTGATTTTACCCTAAAATAGTCCAGACATTTTTGCCGCAGTTCTGCGGGAAGTTTTCCGCGTGTCGCGTACATTGCACCATTCACTTGCAGGCCATCGTAATCATATGTGCGCCGTATAATATCTAGGTCAATTTCTGTTAAGCTGAGTTCAAGATAGTCAGCGGACAGAACGCGCCCATTGTCGTTACGTATATTACTACGTTTGTAACAGTGGGCTACATCTATGTATGGTACCGCTATGTTATCTTTTACTTTGACATTATAGAGCGATATGTCCATAACCACGCAAAATTTTGATGTATAATAATCCAGCTTTTCTTGCGTATCAAGAGTAACCTCCATGAATTTGCCCATTGGATAATAGTCAAGCAAGATCGCGCCCGGATAGGATGATGACAGGTCATAACTGTATACATTCCAGACAGTTTTATTTGTATATCGTCTATTTGCATGAGTGTTTCCGCCGCGAAATGCTCTTTTGCATCTATCATATTGTGATCGAGTAAGTGCCAGCTTTTTAAATTGTCTGATATTATCTTTCGTCTTCATAGCGTGGCGGTATTCACGGCGCACATATCCGGTATTGGTGAGCGGGATTGATGCAAGTGTATCCTCTTTCATAAGTTCGCGGATGCATTCACACAAGCCTCTAACATCACAATAACAATATGCCTGTTCTTCTTCCGTGAGCGGCGTTTTAGGTGTACGTGTTTTTCTGTAATCGTATGTGTCAACAAGCTTATAAAATCTAACGTTGTTCGTGTTTTCGCAAAATTTAGCAAGCGACATATTTGAGAGATAGTATGAGCACCGGAATTCAATTCCGCTTGTATAAGCTTTCATTACCTTGTGCTTTTCTTTTGCAAAAACAGACTGAAAATTCAGAAAATCTTTCATGAACTGAAATTCGTATGCTAGATTATGTACGTATATCGGGAGAATTAATTTGTCTGATAGATTTAGCTTTTCGCGTGTTATGTTTATGAATTCTGTGAATTCTTCCCATGTACGACCGAACACAACATATTTATCTATGCAAATTTGCCATTGATACATGAAAGATTCACCGTAAAAAGACCCATCATGTTTTTGTATGTTATATTTAGCTAGTGTGGTTGTTTCAATGTCAAAGGCGCATGGCATATTAACATAATATGTCGGATTCTTGCCTTTTTTATACGCTTTTCCATAGATGAGCTTTTCCCACGGAAAATCATGTATGTTATATACGTCACAGCATTCAGTTCCATCAATTGTTGACACATTAATTTGATACATTTATTTCAATAACCTTTTCCGCTTTCTTTTCTCATCCACCTGCTCGAACGTCATTTCAGTATCAAGATATTCTCTATATCCCGCAATAATGTCTTGATACTCTTCCCCCTCATTCAAAGCCTCTGCAAAATCTTCGAAAATTTGGTCAGAATCTACGCGGGATTTCAATTTTTTAAATTCAGACGATTTTAAAAATTCTTCAAAATCGTTCCAACGTGTAATTTTAAAATCTGCGTCACCCGTTTGGTTTTTTATTCTCTGTTCTATACGGTTCCTTGCATTTTCAAAAACTTCCTGCAATCCCGTGTAGGTTGATGATTTTGCTGTCAGAAAATCCAGGAGGGCATTAAACTCTGCGCGCGTCTCTCTTGCGCTCTGGCGCATAGAATAGCTAAATCTTTTGTCATCACCTAAATATTCCATAGCTTTTGAATAGGCGAAACGTGTCTCTCCACGTTTTTCAAGTTCCTTCAATCTCTGGTTAGCAACGCGCGCCAGCTTGGGTAACTGGCGGCGCATTTCTTCTACACCAATATCAAGATCACGGTATATACTATAGTCTTTTTGTTTTCGCGGCATCTGTCAGAACATCTCCTTTCTTTTTCCTGCGGCTTGTTTCGATACGGTTGTTGATTTCTTTCTCAATCTCCTTGATGGATAATTCAAGGTCATATACGCCGACATAGTAACGATCAATTTTATCTACGATAAGTGCCCTCAAAGAGCCGTCCAGTATTTTACTACGCATATACTCCAGCCCAGCATAGAAACCAAAAGCGGCTCCGCCTGTAATGATTAATAGTATATCAATTACTTTCATGTATTTCTTCCTCCAACTGTTGATATATAAAATTCATAGGCAACTTATATAATTTAGATAGCCTATAGATTGATATTAATGTAAGACGTTTCGGCCAATATCTGTTCTCTTCAATGCGCTTTACTAAATCATGCGGAACGCCAGTTTGTTTTTCTACTTGAGAGTAGTTCAAGTGCATATCTTCACGGCATCTGCGAAAGATATCACCTAATGTTTTATCGTTCATATTTCTGTCCCCCAAAACTCACGTAAACCGGCGCGTCCCATAAGACTGTAATAATATGATACGCCTTTGTCTGTATCTCCATCCGCAATCAGCTCACACTCCCATTCAAGATAGCTGAAATCAAGATCATCCACATCGTTAGATTCCCACGTTCTAGGGGAATCGCCGTGCATTAATGCATCAATATCAGCTGACAGAAAACCATCATATCTCTCGTATCCTGCGCGGTAGAATACTGGCGTTGCCTCATTGTCCAGCACGACCAGGTGCAGACCTCCTGCGTTGTCCTCATAAACATAGATTTTGTAAAACTCTTTCATTGTGATTCTCCTTTCTTTTAAGCTATCTCATCAGCGGCAGGGGCTTATGTCTGCCGGACGCCTCCGGAGAGGCGTTTCGAATTTACATTACAATAATACTGAGTTCATTCATATCGGGAATTATAAAGTATACTTCTCTGTCCCAGAACGTTTCAGGAACATTTATGGCGCAACCAGACCATATTATAATCTCATCAGAATCCACAATATAAGTATGCACATCCTGTGGCATACAATCAAGTAATGACATAAGTTTCATT
>ERZ1643247.2244-NODE-2244-length-15696-cov-5.877757_pt1 | contig 15696 bp, 12 predicted proteins | sample MGYA00579264_ERZ1643247 | MGnify/ENA primary metagenome ERZ1643247 (study PRJEB29033, sample SAMEA4952262) | chicken gut metagenome | biome: Broiler Chicken; feature: Gastrointestinal Tract; material: Caecum | place: Ireland | collected 2018 | study: Broiler... | reverse complement strand
GTGGGATTGATGTGGTATCTTTATCTAAGTGAACCCCCTGCTTCCCATTTGGAAACAGTTTGTTTCGCCACCTGCATCTGTTCTGCCAGTTTTTCTTGTGTCCATCCGGCAGCCTTTCTTTCCTTTGCAATGTTTTTCCCCAAGCCCATAAAATTCTCTCCTTTTTTTAACAAAAATCTTTTCTATCTTCCGCCGCCTTCGGTGCAGAAAAGCGCTGGAAAAGTGCATTCCTCCAACAAAAAAACGGATGTTCCTTTTTGGTTCATCCGTTCCTGTTTCATTCTGGGACTTTGCCATCTCCGCGATACGGCGCATATGCTTTTCCTTTCACCTGCACAAATTCCATTTCTGGATAACGCAACGCCGTCAAATAGCCGCCATATACACAGCCTTGGTCAATGTCCACCGTATGATTGATCAAATCCGGACGTTCTGCTACTGTATGCCCATATACCACCAGCGTATCTCCGCGATACGATTCTGCCCAATTACGCCGCTGTGGTCTGCCGTTCTCATCTGTTTCTCCAGTCGTTTCTCCATACAGACATACCGCTCGAATTTTTCCAGAAAAACATCCCATACTTTCTGCCTGCAAACCGCCATGGACTACCGCCAACCGCTTGCGGTCTAACAGCAGATAATAGCATTGGCTTTCATAACACTGCATAAAACGACTGCGCAGATTATGCCGTTCTTCTTTGTTCATTCGCTCCAATTCTGCAACCGTACATTCCAGACCATGGGAAACTCGTACACGATTTCCTAAAAAATATCGATACAGCTTATTACAATGATTTCCATGCACCCAAAATCCGCCGTTCGTCATCACCTGATCCATCCAAAAATTCAGGCATGCCACATTAGCAGGACCTTTATCCGCCACGTCTCCTACAGAAATCAATCGCCGTTTCTGCGGATGTATATAAATTCCATTTTCTTTGCGATATCCCAGCTGTTCCACCAACTGTATCAGTTCCTCATAACAGCCATGTACATCGCCAATAATATCATATTGGTTTTCCCGAAATTCCAAAATTCGGAAATTTCGCTCCCGCCGTTCCTTTTTCATATTCCACCAATCATTTCTATCGTATTTTTGATTCATCCACACGTCTGCCACACAGACACTGCCTCTTGGCGCATTTCTTGCAGCCCGTGCTGTCAGGCAATCTTATTGTATCACATCAACGGACAGATTGCTATGCTCTTGGCAAACAAACTCCATTGCTATCAAAAAATCCGAAAAAATACGCCGACTGATGCATATAGTGAAACCATAGGAGGAGGCGATGCACATGTATTGCAAGCGAGAAATCTCCGCACCGTTTGCGGAAAAAATCACACAGTCGGTACCGTCCGTTCCTGCCCAGCAGTCCAGCAGGCAATCTGTCGGCGGCTGTTCCCCGGCAGCGCTATTTCTGCTGTTGTGGTTGCTTTCGGACTAATGCAAAGCAGTCAAATCCTATCTGCAGGCGTCTGTTTTGTGGAAACACACAACAAGGGAGAGCGTGGATCCCTCATACCGGCGCTCTCCCTTGTTGCACAATCCTTATCATTTTCTCCCGCATCTATAAACCCAGAATCGCCATCACCTGCGTCATGCGTATCCGTTCGCTTTCTGGCATCGTAGCGGAAACCGCCGAAAGCAGCGCCTGTTGCTCCGCTTTGCTCAGCGCGCCACCATCTGCCAGTTTTTCTCCATATTCCAACAATACATCCAGTCGTTCCAGCCCGCTTTTTCCCTCACTTTCTTTCTGCGCTTCCTGCAACAGGCGAATGCGTTCCTCTCCCAATGCCTGTACTTCCGGTTTTTTCCAAATTTCCTCCATGATAGATATCCTTCCCTTCCAAAATCGATTTTGCGTCCATCACTTTCAGTACAGTATCTAACTGACGCTGTTCTTCCGCTGATAAACAAGGTCGGATCGCCGACAGCATCTGTCGACGCCGCAATGCCGGAGGAGCTGCTTCTTTGCTGCGTGCCTGCAGCAGCCCGCCGGAAAGCATCCGCCGCATTTCCATCAGCCGCACTATAACATACAAATCTTTTTGGTATGCCCAGTCCAAAAAAGGAATGGCAGTCATCAGTATCCGCTCTCCTTTTTCTTCTGCAAAGGGCAGCGGTGTTTCCTGCGGCACTTCTTTTCCCTCGCCAGCTGATTGTGTCAGCCGCCGCAGGCGCTGCAGCCGCGCCATGAGGGCGAGCATGTCTTCTGTTCTTGGTTCTTCCAAACCTTTCCACTCCTTTTTTCCTGTCCTAAAAAAAGATATGCGATCCGGCGAAAAAAAATGCCAGCGTCATTCGCAAAAATGCTCCTTCCACATACTTTGGGAAAAAGGAGGTTTTCGCGATGCAGCAAACATCCAACACGCAAGCCCTGCGGGAAACAGACCGGTATACCGGCAAAGGCGTCGGCATCGCCATACTGGATACCGGTATTTCTCCAGTGGAGGATTTTACCATGCCCCGAAACCGTATTCTGGTTTTTCGGGACTTTATACACGGTGGAAAACATCCATATGACGACAACGGACACGGTACCCATGTAACGGGAATCGCCTGCGGCAATGGCTGGCTCTCCGACGGCAAATACTGCGGCACAGCTCCTTTGTCCCATATCATCGCACTGAAGATATTGGACGCCCATGGGCAGGGTAACTCCGCCAAAGCCATTCAAGCGATGCGATGGATAATGGACAATGCAGCGTCATATCATATAAAAGTAGTCAATTTATCCATCGGCACCAATGGCAGGAAAGTACATGTTCCGCTCATGGAAGCCGTTGAACGTCTTTGGCACATGGGCATTGTGGTTGTCGCCGCCGCCGGCAATCCGGATGGCAGGGATGGGTATCTTCCACCGCCTTCGCTCAGTCCCAAAATCCTTTCCGTCGGCGCCTGGGAAGACAAAAAATATTTTGCGCCGCCCAAAGGATTTGCGCGCTTCACCGGTACTTCTTCCGGCATGCCGGATCTCTGGGCACCAGGCGAAGATATCATTTCCGTGCTTTCTCCAGATTACAATTTTTCCCTGCAAAACCGCGGCAGAGACAAAACCGTGGATCAATATTATATCCGCATGAGCGGTGCATCTATGGCAACGCCTTTTGTCAGTGGTGCCGCCGCCTGTTTGCTGGAAAAATATCCCGAAGCTTCTCCTGCGGAGGTCAAGCGTATGCTTTGTAGCGCAGCGGAACAAAACGGCGGGCTGCTGCCAGCTCACGCCTGTCTGTAAGCCGAAATCAGCAAGAAAGGTGGTTTCCTAATGAAAGAAAACACAGTACTGGAATTGGCAAGATCCTTGCAAAACACAAATACAGCGCAAAGAGAAACTGCGGACTTTCTGCAGCTGATGCGCCAGCACCTGGAACAGGATTATCTGCAAAAAATTCGTTCCGCCGCTTCTTTGCAAAAGTGTGACGCCGTAGAGCATCCGCCGCGAGAGGTCACTTTGCTTCGGGCGTTATCCGCCTTTACGGACGAACGTGGGAAACGGCAGCTGGATACCGCCTGCCGCAGTCTGTTGTTTTGTCACACTCTGCAGCAGATTCAACAAAACATTGCCTCCTGCACTCAGGATGGTGCGTTTTTGGAAACCCGCAGCCAATCCGACGGTACTTGTCAGCCTACGCCAGATACCATTCGGATGGCAGGACTGTGCATGGCTTTGTCTCTGCTGGACAGCTTTTAAAAAACATCCCCTGTACGCCGCCAATCGTACAGGGGATGTCTTTCTCTCAACCTAAATGCTGATGCACAACAAACATATTGATTTTTTTCATCACGCGAAGTTCTTCTTTGGAAATACGTAGCATTTCTTTCAATTCTTCATTCTCTTCCATAATATCCGGTGACAGCAAAAACTTAAACGATGCCGGCAGCATCGACTGCGTGGATAATCCAGAAAACATACCAATCATCTGCCCAGACGGACTAAACGAATTGATCGCATATAAAAATACCCGTTCCATTTTGTTGTTCTGGTTTTCAAACTGGAAATTGGTAAAGGTATCATACCGCCGCATCGTACCATGGTACAAATACTTACACTTGTAACAATTAGAATAATCTTCCACATCAGAATATAAATCTGCACTATATACGCCGCTCTCTGCACTGCTTTTTAAGGTAATGATATTGCGTACGATGCGGCTGCGTCTTCCGTCATAAAAATACAAGTACATCTTTGTTTTGCCATACCGTCTGCCGATTTCATGACGGCTTTCCGTCTCTTCTGCCGCTTCCTCGTAATCTATGAGCTGGTTGACGGAAATATCCAATGCATTGGCAATCGTAAATAGCGTTTCGATATCAATGGCAATGTCACCATTTTCATATTTGGATACGGTGGCTTTGCTTTTATTGATCAGTCCTGCAAAAATCTCTATGGTCATATTCTTCATTTTCCGATATAACCGAATTCGTTTTCCCACATGTACGCTGATTTCTCTCATATCTCTCACCTACTTCTTCCGCCTCCCGTGTGTTTCCCACAACATACAATCTGCCTACCAGAAAAAGAACCATCCACATCGTCCCCGGACACCGTGCAGGCAAAATCTCTTCATTTCCCGCCAAATGGCAGAAAACAGGCGGTTCCTTTTCATAACTGTTTCCTAATTTTTCAACAGAAGAAAAAAGCATGCTGTTTTTTTCTATTTTTATGTATTATATCATAAACAAAGTGACTTTCACAGCATTATTTTTTATCTGTCAAGTTTGTTTGTATTTTTTTCTGAACTTAGATAAAACAGTCTGATCTGTCACTGATTTCCATGGTTTTCCCATATTTTCCCAAAAAAAGCAATCTTTTTCTCTCACTTTGTTTATTCTCAGTAAAACCAAGTGCGGAAATGCCATTTTCTTTTATACATCATTTACATGTGCATTTTTTCTTGTTTCTATTGGATTTGCACACCTTTCTTCGTTTTTTTCGACGATATTTCCTGTAAATCTCATGTTTTTACTAAATGTTTTTATAAAAAAACAATCATTTCCAGGTATTTCTTGTACATCCTTTCTATTTCTTCAAAATACTATCTTTCATGAAATATTAGACATTTTGTTTTTATTTTTCTATTTTTTCACTAGTTTTTCCCATTTTCACATATTGCAAAGAAACTTTTGCATTTGTTTTTTTCCTGATACTATTTCACAGACATTTGTGTTTTTTCATTTTTTTCTGCATAATATATTCTAAGCTATTGGTTTTTTATAGGGGAAGATAAAAGACCAAGCAGTTTGTCATCATCTATTTTTTTCAGAGAGAGAAAAAATAAGGAGGTAGTATTATGGAAAAGAAATTTAAGGCAAAAGACATGCTGATCATCGGCGCAGCCCTGTTTGCCATGTTCTTTGGTGCCGGCAACTTGATTTTCCCGCCTTTGCTGGGTCAGCAATCTGGGACATCATGGATCATCGGATTCCTATTCTTCTTCATCTTTGACGTAGGCTTGGCGCTGGTTGCCATCCTTGCATTGATCGGAAAAGACACTTACTCTATCACCGGTTTGACCGGTCCAATGGGCAAAGTGCCCGGTTCTATTCTGGGTGCAGTCGGCGCACTGTGTATCGGACCTTTCCTGGCCGTTCCCCGTACCGCTGCAACCACATTTGAAGTAGGTGTACTTCCCTTAGCTCCTAACTTCAATTCTTGGATCTTTACCGCAATTTTCTTTGCAGTTGTATTGGTGTTGACCATTCGTCCTTCCAAAGTAGTCGACATCGTCGGCGGATATCTGACACCTATTCTGGTTATCTTCCTGCTGATCATGATCATTGTAGGTATTATCAATCCATTGGGACCCATCGAGTCCGAACCGACAGTAAATGCAGTCAGAGAAGGTACATACAACGGATATCAGACTCTGGACGTTATCGCCGCTATGATCTTTATCATCATTATCGCAAACAGTGCGCGGGATAAAGGCTACTCTGACAAAGGTTCTCTTGCCGGCGCGGTAATGCGCTCTGCTGTTGTTGCAACGGTTCTGCTGCTGGTGATCTACGGCGGTCTGACTTTCCTGGGCGCTACCACCGGTACACTGGCTGATTACCAAGGTCTGGATCAGACCTCCCTGCTGGTTGCAATTACAAGAGGGCTGTTTGGCAACATCGGCGTTATTCTGTTGGGTATCATCGTATTGTTCGCATGCTGGACTACCGCAATCGGTCTGATTTCCGCTGTAAGCGAATACTTTGTGGAACTGTCCAACGGAAAACTGAAATACACCACATTGGTTACCGCTATGGTAATCTTCAGCTGGGTTGTTTCCAACTTCGGCGTTAGCACCATCATTCAGGTTTCCGCACCTTTGCTGAACCTGATTTATCCCGGTTTGCTGGTACTGATCATTCTGGCATTCTTCCACAAACAGATCAAAAACAACAACATTTACCGTTGTGCTGCTTACTTTGCAATGATTACCAGTGCACTGGAAATCCTGGCTGGTTTCGGTCTGCCGACCGGATTTGTAAGCGCTCTGCCTCTGTCTGATATGGGCTTCGCTTGGATTATCCCTGCAATCGTAGGTGGTATCATCGGTAAATTCATTCCTTCCAAAAGCAGCGCAGCCTGATCTTCCCTTTCATTGATTCAGCCCTGTCCTGCTTGGATGGAAATAACACCAAAATGATAACAAAAACACGGATAAACCATGGATCGGTTATCCGTGTTTTTTCTATATACTTTCATCTGTTCCGTCCGTTCTGTTCAGAAAAATACAATCCTTCCGGGGTTTCAGTACGGAATCACAATGTCCACTTGATATCCACTTTGTACATCCAATCTTCTGCTCTTTTCTCTGAAAAACCTGCACAAAAAAGGAGAGCATCCTTTTTCTCTTGGATCCTCCCCTTGTTTGCTTCCATTTGGTTTCGTTCTTTTCTCAAGAAAATGGTACCGCACGTTCTGCCTTAACAGCCTAACTGTTCTGCAATCACCATTTTTGCCTTTTCCAAAGCATCCGATATCTTCGAGGCATCCTTTCCGCCTGCCTGTGCCATATTCGGACGACCTCCGCCGCCTCCACCACAGACCACAGCTGCCGCTTTGATGATATTACCGGCATGCGCGCCTTTTTTCACAGCATCATCCGTTGCCATTGCCATCAGGTTCACTTTTCCGGATGTTCCACTCACCAGTACAATCACACCGCTGCCCAGTTTCTGCTTCAACTGATCGCCCATGGTACGCAGTGCATTTCCATCCGCGTCTTTCACTTCTGCTGCCAGCACGGTTACACCGCCAATTTCCTCCTTGGCATTCAGCAATTCATCTACTGCACTTCCTGCCATCTTTGCTTTCCATTTTTCCAGCTCTTTTGCCGTTTCTTTTTGTTCCGCCAAAATCTGATCCAGCCGTGCCAACAGCTTATCCGGTGTGGATTTCACTTTCCGGCAGATTTCTTTGATTTCTTCTTCCTGTGCTTGATAATATTTCAGCGCTTCTTTTCCTGTTAACGCTTCGATTCTTCTCACACCCGCAGCTACCCCGTTTTCAGACAAAATTTTGAACGAGCCAATCTGCGCTGTATTATGCAGATGCGCACCGCCGCATAATTCAATGCTGTAACCGCCCATATTTACCACACGCACCACATCTCCATATTTTTCGCCGAATAGTGCCATTGCACCCATATTCCGCGCCTCTTCCAAAGACATTTCTTCTGCGTGCACTTCATAACTTGCAAAAATTGCGTCATTGACCAGCTGTTCCACTCTTTTGATCTCTTCTGTTGTCATGGCCGCAAAATGTGTAAAGTCGAACCGCAGCCGTTCCGCACTAACGTAAGACCCCGCCTGTTCCACATGCGTTCCCAGCACCGTGCGCAGTGCCTGATGCAGCAGATGCGTCGCGCTATGGTTTCTGGCAGAAGCCATCCGCGTCGGTACGTCGATACTTGCACAGGCAATCTCTCCCACCTGTATCGTGCCTTCTGTCACTTCTCCGATATGGGCAATTTTCCCGCCAACAACCTTCACACAGTCTGTTACCTGCACCACACCGGTTTCCGTGCGAATCACGCCGTGATCGCCTACCTGTCCGCCGCTTTCTGCATAAAACGGTGTTCTGTCTAAAAATACCGCAACACTCTGCCCTGTCTGCGCCATGTCTGTCACAGCATCATCGGCTACCAATGCAGCCACCTTGGCATTTGCCACATCGTACGTATCATATCCCGCAAATGCCGTTTCCAGCGTTACAGGTAATTCATTGTACACCGTATCCGCAGCGCCCATATAATTGGATTTTGCTCTTGCCGCACGCGCCCGCTCTTTCTGTTGCTGCATTTCTACTGCAAAAGCATCTTCATCAATCTCCATTCCTTCTTCTTCCAGGATTTCTTTCGTCAAATCCACAGGGAATCCATAGGTATCATACAGACGGAAAGACTTTTCGCCGCTCATCACGTTATCACCGGTTGCTTTCATCTCTTCCATATCTGCCCGCAAAATTTCCATTCCCTTATCAATGGTTTTGTAGAAACTATTTTCCTCAATCGAGAGAATCTTGAAAATATAATCCTGTTTCTCCACCAACTCCGGATATGCTTCTCCACTGCATGCAATCACTGACTTGGATAATTCTGCCAAAAATTCGCCTTCGATCCCCAGCAGCTTGCCATGACGCGCAGCACGACGCAGCAAACGACGCAGCACATATCCACGTCCTTCATTAGAAGGCAGCACACCGTCCGCCGTCATCATGGTCACAGAACGGATATGGTCTGTAATGACGCGCACAGAAATATCCGTTTTTTGGTCTGCCCCATAGATTACGCCAGCCTTCATACAAACCGCATCTCGGATGGATTTCACGGTATCAATATCAAAAATGGAATCCACACCCTGCATAATGGTTGCCATACGTTCCAATCCCATACCAGTATCTACGTTTTTCTGAGACAGTTCTGTATAAGTGCCGTCTTCTTCTGCATTGAACTGAGTCAATACCAAATTCCAGAATTCCATATATCGGTCACAGTCACAGCCGACACCGCAGGTAGGTTTGCCGCAGCCATATTCTTCTCCGCGATCATAGTAAATCTCTGTACAAGGACCACAGGGACCCGTCCCATGTTCCCAAAAGTTATCCTCTTTGCCCAATCTGACAATTCTCTCCCAGGGCAGCCCTACCTTTTCATGCCAAATATTACCCGTCTCATCATCCTCCTGATAAATCGTCACATATAATTTATCTTCCGGAATTTCCAGCACTTTGGTCACAAATTCCCAAGACCAAGGAATGATCTCATTTTTGAAATAATCCCCAAAAGAGAAATCACCCAGCATCTCAAAAAAAGTGCCATGGCGAGCAGTTTTCCCAACGTTGTCGATATCACCGGTACGAATACATTTCTGACAAGTCGTCACTCGTTTTCTGGGGGGAATTTCCTGTCCCGTAAAATATGCTTTCATTGGCGCCATACCGGAATTAATCAGCAGCAGGCTATTATCATTATGCGGCACCAGCGAAAAACTGGGCAGCCGCAAATGGTCTTTCCCTTCAAAAAAACGCAGAAATTCCTCACGAATCTCATTAACTCCTAAATATTTCATATCTTACCGCCTCCTTAACATATACCTTCCATTTTCCTTGCCGTCTTTCACAGGAAAGCTGGCAACCATAAAAAAACGCCCCTGACAGTTTCAGTCAGGGACGAATGATTCCGTGGTACCACCCTTCTTACGCCTTCCGAAAAAGTGCGTCGCTCCAAGCCTTTAACGCAGGCATACGCTTTGACATACTCTTCTTTCCGCCAAAGAGCTGTGGTTCTTTACCCGAAAAGACTGCTTCAGCAATGTGCTGCGGAAAATCTCTCACCTAGCGACTTTCTCTCTGAAACGTCCACCCGTTGCATACTCCTTCTTTTCTTGGCTTGTTTCTGTATAAAAATATAATTAGATTATAGACAAGCCGTTTCCCTTTGTCAAGAAAAACAGCCGCCATCCTACAAAATTCCTTTTGCTTTTTTTCCGCCTACTGTCTTGCACCATCTTCTCAGAACGTCCGACCACCATCTATATCCCCCGCAGAACTTCGCCCAGTCGTTTCATCCCCACTTCAATCCGATCATCTGTCAGCCCAGCAAAGCACAACCGAATATGCTGCCGTTCCGTTCCGTCAATGGAAAACTGACTGCCTGGTGAAATCAACACATGTTTTTCCAAAGCCCGATTGCATAGAATTTCTGCGTCTACCCTTTCTGGCAGATGCACCCAAAGACTGACACCGCCTTCTGGCAGCAAAAAGGAGGAGCCTGCAGGCAACAGATATTTTCTTGCCATGGAAACCGCCTTATGATATTTGCCGCTGCCATATGCTCGCACTTTTTTGCCATGCGTTTCCCATCCGTTTGCCTGAAGGTATTCCTCCAGCGCTTTTTGAATAAAACCGGAGGTAGAAATATCCGTTGTATATTTCGCCTCCATCACCGCCGTCTTCATTTTCTTTGGCAGCACCATCAATCCCATACGCAGTCCAGGCATTAGAATTTTGGAAAAACTTTTGATATATACCACCCGGTTTTTATAATCCAACGCTTTGAGCGGAAGCAGTTTTTCCTTTCCATAATGGAAATCATAGAAATCATCTTCTTCTATAATATATGTATCATACTTTTCTGCTAAATCCAACAGACGACGTTTTTTCTCCATGGAATAAGATGCGCCGGTTGGCGTTTGATAATACGCCATCATATAAATAAATTTGGGACGGTACAATTTCAGATAATTCTCCAATGCTGCCATTTCCATGCCGTCCATTTCCATCGGTATCCCAATCAGTTTTGCACCACGGGACAAAAATGCACCTGCGGCGCCATAAAACGTTGGGCTTTCCACAAAAACCACATCCCCATACTGCAGTACCGCTTTTGACATGATATCAATCCCCTGCTGTGCGCCAGAAATGATTTGCATGGCGTCCACCGTAGTCTGAATGCCAAAGGAAGCCAAATAACGACACAATGTCTCTCGCAGCGGCAGATAACCCATACTGTCCGTATAACGGAACGCCCCGCCCTTTTCTCTCTCCAGCACGGTATCAAAAGCCTGTTTGAAGGCATCCACCGGAAATAACTCGTTGGGCAGCTGTGTCACCGTAAAATTGATGGCATTCTCCAATGCCGGCATCTTTTCAAACATCGCCAAGTTTTTCCGCGCTACCGGTGCAGGCACTTTCTCCACTGGCAGCGGCGATATGTACGTACCGCTGCCTACACGAGAATATACCATTTTCTTTTGCTCTAAATATTTGTATGCTGTTACCACTGTCACTGGATTGACCTGAAAATGTGCCGCCATTTTTCGAATCGGCGGCAACTTGCTGTCTGCTGGCAGCACACCATCTTCCGCCAGTGCTGCAATTCCATCCGCCAGCTGCCGATAAATTGGGATATCCGAATCTTTCTTTAATGGGATTTGAAAGCAGTTCTCCATCTTTTCTCACCGTCTCTCTCCATACTGTTTTCTGCCGGAAGCACCAGGAATACCCATATTCTCCCGATATTTTGCCACCGTTCTGCGGGAAATACGAATCCCTTCCGCCGTTAGCTGCTCTGTTAATTCCCGATCACTCAACGGATGTCTCTTATCCTCCGTTTCCATCAATTCCGTCAACCGCTTTTGTATCTGTTGTACAGAAATCTCTTCTGCATGATCAGTTGCCACTGCTTTGGAAAAAAAGTCTGCCAAGGCAAACACGCCTTTTTCACACTGCAAATATTTATCTTTCACCGCACGGCTGACCGTAGACTCATGCACCTGCATCCACTCCGCCACATCTACCATGCGCAGCGGCTGCAGACAACCGTCCGGATAAAGAAAAAACTCTTTCTGTGCTGCCACAATCTGCTGTGCCGTTTCCAGAAGCGTAGATTCTCTGCGATGTACACACTGCACGGTCCATTCTGCCTGTCGCAATTTCTGTGCGACATAGTCTTTGGTTTCCTTGGAACTGTCTTCTCGCAGTATTTTCTGATAAGAAGGATTGATATATAGTCTGGGAGTGGTATGACTGTTGATATGAACCGACAATTCGTCACCCCGCCGTTCCACAAACACATCTGGAATAACATATTCCAATGGACGGTCATTGGCATATCCGCTGCCCGGCTTCGGAACACAGGATTTGATTTCTTCTAAAGCGTCCATCATTACTTCCATAGAAATATGCAGTTTCTTCGCCACAAAAGCCAGACGATTTTTCGCCACGTCCGGCAGATACTGTTCTACAATTTCCAACGCCTGGGGACAGGCGCCCTTTTGGCGCAGCTGAATTTGCAGACATTCTATCAGCGTTCTCGCCCCCACTCCCGGCGGGTCCAGCGCCTGCATCTGTACAAGCAAACGCTCAGCTTCTTCCTGCGAGAGCTGATATCGCTGCATCGCTGCTTCCAATGCTCCCGTTTCCAAATATCCGCTTTCTTCCGTACTTTCCGCCAAAAATGTCAGAATCTTTTTCTCCCGCTCTGTGATTGGCAGAAGATGAATCTGAAATTGCAGATATTCCCGCAGACTTTGGGCTTCCTTTTTCCCAAAGCGCAAGTCCTCCCGCTCCCGTTCACTGTCCATCTCCATCTGATAATATCCGCGATTTTGTTCATCTGATTCCTGCAACCATTGCAGACGTTCCAGCAGACGCATTTCCTCCTGCTGCGGCGCACTTTCTTCTTTCCATTCCAACAGCGGATTTTCCTCTGTCATTTCACGAATATATTCCGACAATGCCAATGTATTCATTTGCAGAATTTCCACAGATTGCTGCATCCTTTGCGATAACATTTGCCTCTGCTGCATTTGCAAGGATAAATCCATACTGTTCTCCTCCTTTCTCTATACCATTTCTATCTGCGCCATCCATATCATTCTGTCGCACAATTTCGTTTTCGATTGCTTTATTTTATCACTCCTCAAAAAATATAGCAAGTTTTATGCCAATCTTCTCCATTCCTTCCATATCTTACAATTCAAATTTGTGAAAGATGATCGAACCACAAAAAAAATGTTGGTAATAAATAAGCATTTACAATTGTAAATAATAATAGTAAACTGAAATAGGAGAGTTGATTTGCATACAGAAAAGCTAGGAATTATGGGCTTTCAGCAAGTTTTTTCATAATCAAACGATCCACTCTTCTTTTGTCGTTTTCTTCACAAAAAAACCTTTTTTTCCTGTTTTTTCTGAAAAAAATATTGTGAAATCTTCATTTTTGTATTAAAATATTGCTGTTATATATAGCTATATTTTTATAAAGTATAACCAAATCAAGCGTTTTTGTGCAAATGCTTGCCTTTTGTGCTGTAAACGCAACCAAAACCCGCGCCCCTACGGGCGCAAAAATCACTTGACAGAGGGGGATAATATGCAAGCTTTAACGTTCAAACGTGGAGTTCACCCGCCCGATGGGAAGGCTTTGTCTGCAGAGCAACCCATTCAGGTGATACTCCCCAAAGAAAACTCTGAGTTGTTCTACCCTATGTCCCAGCATATCGGGGCTCCCTGTGAACCACTGGTAGCTGTTGGCGACTATGTAAAAGTAGGACAGAAGATCGCTGAGTCACCTGCGTTTATGTCTTCTCCCATCTTTGCCAGCGTTTCCGGCGAAGTTGTGGATATCAGACCAATGCTGGTACCCGGCGGTGCAACCGTGAAATCCATTGTTGTCAAAAACGATGGCAAAATGGAAGAGATCGAAGGTCTCAACCAGGGCAGAGATTACACAACCATGTCCAACGAAGAAATTCTGGCTGCCATCAAGGACGCCGGTGTTGTTGGTCTGGGTGGTGCGGGCTTCCCCACACATGTAAAACTCAACCCTCCCAAAGACACGCCCATTGATTACATCCTCATCAACGCGGCAGAATGCGAACCTTATCTGACCTGCGACTACCGCCTGATGCTGGAAGAACCCGAACGGATTGTCAAAGGGCTGCAGATTATGCTGAAACTGCATCCCGGTGCAAAAGGCGTCATCGGTATTGAAATGAACAAACCCAAAGCCATTGAATCTATGACAAAGGCTTGTGAAGGCGTCGAAAACATCAGTGTTCAGCCCCTGGTAACCAAATTCCCTCAGGGTTCTGAAAAACACCTGATTTATGCAATCACCAAAAGAGAAGTAAAATCCGGTGCTCTGCCTGCAAGCGCAGGCTGTATCGTAGATAACGTAGATACGGTTGTTGCCATCGAAAGAGCCATCTGCAAAGGCAGACCCCTGATGAGAAGAATCGTAACCGTTTCCGGTAACGCGATCAAAAACCCGGGCAACTACAAGATCCGTATCGGCATGACACTGAGAGATTTGGTAGATGCCATTGGTGGATTCAAAGAAGACAACCCTCCCGTAAAATTGATTGCCGGCGGTCCTATGATGGGTCCTACCCTGTACACACTGGACGTTGCATCCGTAAAGACCACTTCCGGTCTGCTGTGCTTTACCAAAGAAGAGGCTTATATTCCGGAAGAAAGAAACTGCATTCGCTGCGGTAAGTGCGTAGATCACTGTCCAATGGGCTTGATGCCGTTTATGCTCAATGCTCTTGCACTCAAAGGCGATGGCGAAGGTTTTGTAAAACATCATGGTCTGGATTGCATTGAATGCGGCAGCTGTTCCTATGAATGCCCCGCAAAACGCCAGTTGGCACAGTCCATCCGCGCAACCAAGAAAATCGAAGCAGGCAAAAAAGCAGCCGCAGCTGCAGCAGCAAGAGCAAAGGCTGAAGCAGAAGCGAAAGCAAAAGCCGCGCAGAACTGAGAAGGGGGAGAGTAAAGAATGTCTAATTTTGTAGTATCCGGTACCCCTCATGTGCGTTCGAAAGAATCTATTCAAAGCATCATGCGCGACGTAATCATTGCGCTGATTCCAGCAACAGCAGCGGGTATCTTTTTCTTCGGTATTCCGGCATTGATTTTAATTTTGGTTTCCATCGTGTCCTGCGTATTTTTTGAATGGCTGTATGAGAAACTGATGAAAAAACCTGTCACCATCAGCGACCTGTCCGCAGTTGTAACCGGTCTGCTGCTGGCGTTGAACCTGCCCTCCGGCGCTCCAATCTGGATCCCGATTGTCGGCAGTGCATTCGCAATTATTTTCGCAAAACAGCTCTTTGGCGGTCTGGGTCAGAACTTCATCAACCCAGCCCTGGCTGGTAGAGCATTCCTGTTGGCGTCCTATCCGACGGAAATGACCACATGGCCTGCCCCGGTCGGCTTCAGCGGCGTAGACGCAACTACAGTAGCAACGCCTCTGGCAACCCTGAAAACAGGTGTAATGCCTGATGCAAGCCTGATGGATGTGATTTTGGGCACTAACATCGGCGGCTGTATCGGTGAAACCTGTGCTGTTGCACTGATCATCGGCGGTATCTATCTGCTGGCAAAACATGTCATCAGCTGGAGAATCCCTGTGATCTACATCCTGACCGTATTTGTATTGACTGCTGCAATTGGCAGAGACGGTCTGCGCGTACCCGTATATGAAATTTTCACCGGCGGTTTGATGCTGGGTGCTTTCTTTATGGCAACAGACTATGCTTCCTCTCCCGTTACACCAAAGGGACAGGTGATTTTCGCCATTGGCTGTGGTCTGATTACCACACTGGTTCGTATTTTCGGCGGTTATCCCGAAGGCGTATCCTACTCTATCCTGATTATGAACCTGGCTGTGCCTCTGATTGAAAGATTTACAGAA
>ERZ1643247.2243-NODE-2243-length-15699-cov-4.091345_pt1 | contig 15699 bp, 14 predicted proteins | sample MGYA00579264_ERZ1643247 | MGnify/ENA primary metagenome ERZ1643247 (study PRJEB29033, sample SAMEA4952262) | chicken gut metagenome | biome: Broiler Chicken; feature: Gastrointestinal Tract; material: Caecum | place: Ireland | collected 2018 | study: Broiler... | reverse complement strand
CGCTACTGTCGCCTGAAAGGTGGTTCAACCTGCTTTCGCTCTGGTGCGCCGCTATTTTGTCAAAGTCCTCGTCCTTGACGCCCATAAGCCTAAACCGCTCTCTCGGCGTGAGTATTCGTATTCTGCATTTCTTCCCGTCCACTAAAATTCCGTTGTCTGCGGTCACGGCTATTTTGCTGCCCTGCTTACCGCCCCCGCAAGTGTGCAATGTCGGCGCACACCCCGCCGTGTCGTACACTCGTCTGCTTACATCGTGCATTTTCTCCTGCCCCCCCCCCCGACAGGTTCAGCGATAAAGGTGTCCGTTGCTCTGTACTGTCCGCAAGTAATTGTTCTTGCGTACTGCCCCCCCCTATCGTCCAACACAATAGGTTTCATACCAAAAGTGTTGCCTTTGGCTTCTTGTCGCAATCTGTGTTCCAGCATATGCAAGGTCACTTCGGGCGATAGGTAGTATTTCTCGTCCACCTGCGGCTCCAACACGGCTTTAAGCGACGTTTCAAGCGGTTTCGGCTGCGGGAAAGTGTACTCGCCCTCTCCGCCTCGTATGCTTACCATAAAACAGCGATTTCTGTTCTGCGGTACGCCGTAGTCTTTTGCGTTTAGGTTCTTGGCATACGACCTGTACCCCATTTCGGCAAGGCTGTCTATCCACGCTAAAAATGCGCTTCTGTTCGGCTCTCTCGCAACTTCGGGGACGTTTTCCATTAAAAGCACTTGTGGTAACTCCCGCAAGTCTTTCAAAATGCGCTCCACTTCCCACAACAGCCCGCTTCGGGTATTTACGCCTTTCGCCATTCCCGCTCGTTTCCCCGCATTACTCAGGTCTTGGCAAGGGAAAGAGTAAGTCAGCACATAGCAGTATTTGTCGGTGTCCGTTATTTGCAGCTGCCCCCCCCTCGTACTCACTACGGACACAAGGTTGTGCGTCGCCTGTATGTTGTTGTATATCTGCCTCGCTTTGCTTTCGCCCAGCCGCCGTATCTGTTCGTGCGTCATCGGATGGGAGTAGTCGGCGGATATGCCCCTGTCCAGCAAGTAGGCGTAAACCTCTTCCGCTCGTAGTGGGGCGGAGTAGTCCGTGTTGTCGTCGGGCATATGCAGGTCTTTGTATGCCTGTATGCTCTTTACCGCCCACTCCGCTATCTTCCAATGCTCAAACGGCACTCCCAGATATTTCAACGCCAACGCTTGGCTGCCGTACCCCGCAAACAGTTCAATGAGCCGTATGGGCTTGTCGATTTTGTATTTCGGGAGTGCGTCGAATATGCTTGTCTGCCTCATTCCTCGAAACTCAACTCGTACTTTATGCCGTGCGCCTGCATATAGTCACGCAGTCCCTCCAACTGCTGTTTCGTCCCCGCCACCGTCAGCCGCACGGTAGCCACTTGTGCGTTTTCGTCCGCAGGCTCGTTGCTTGCAGCCTTTTCCTTTTCCAACATAGGCAACATCGCCGCCCACTCCGCAGCCTCTTCCTTACGGAAAATGGTCGCCGTTTTGATTTCCATAGTTTTATACCCCCAATAGTTTTTTTGCTTGTTGCTCTTTTTCTTGTAGTTCCGCGTCACGGAAGTTGTCGCCTTCCAAGTGTAGCATTATTGTTGCCATAACATTTATGCGTTCCAAAATGCCTTTGTCCAACCGCAGTTTCTCCCCCAATTCCGCTATGGTGTAATTGCTCGAAAACAGGGTTGGCAGGTTGCAGTTCGCCCTTATGTTTAGCAGTTCAAACAGCTTCTTCTCCGCCCACTTTGCGGAGTTTGCGTTGTTTTCCCTGTCGATAAACTCTTTGCCTAAATCGTCTATGAACACGAACGGCACCGTTGCAAACAAGTCCAATATTCGCTGTTCATTCCGCAGTACGTCGTCAAGCAATTTTGCAAGGTTTGTGAAGTAGCATTGATAGCCAATTCTCATAAGTTCATTACACAGGGTTGCTGTCAAGTAGGTTTTGCCTGTGCTATTGTCGCCATAGAAGTACAAGCCAATGTTCCTGCTCAACATCTCTTTTGCCTGCGCTACATACTTCCTGACAAGGCTAATTGCCTTTTGGTTGTGTTGCGTGATAGTCAGTTGGTCGAACTTCAAAAAGCGGTGTTTCCCCATAAGTGTTGAACAGACAACTCGCTGTTCAAACTCCTGCTGTTTCTTCTGCCGTTCTTCTTCGGCTCGCTGTCTTGCGTAGGCTTCCTGCATACATTTGCAACTGCACCAACTCGCATAGTCCGCACCGATTGCCCACCGCTTGCCATTGCACTTTTGACAATAAGGCAGTCCGTCCGCACCAAAGTATTCGTCGTCACGGAGTTTCAGTTCTCCGCTTTGGTACTTCGCCACAAGGTCGTCTTTGTCTTTACAAAAGAATATAGACATTACCTGTACCCCCTAATAAGTATTCCATAGAGTGCTACCAAACCGTAAATGCACACTACCGCCACCGCACCTATAAGTGCTACCGCCCACATAGGCAGTTCCTTTCTCGGTTTCTTCATTGTTTGTACACCCTTTCGTGCTTGTATTTCGTGCCGTTTTCAGCCGTTCTTTTGCCCTTTGTTGCCGTTTTCTCATTCGCCTTTGTATTCGGCTGTTTTTGTTTTAATTCCTGCTCTACGGCTCTCTCAACGGCTTTCAGCACCACTTCCGCAGGCACTTTGGTGAGAACTGTGTACCACTCGCTGTTCATAAACTCTTCAAACTGTTTCTTTTGTTGCAAGTAGTTGTGTTTCAACGCTTGGCTCTCGGGGTGCCGCAAGTGTTTCAGTTTTGCTCGCTTGTAATCGTCCACCTGTCGCAAAATGATAGCATTGGCAAGTGCCTGCCAATTTGCTATTATAGGCTCTGTGGAGTTTCCGTCTTTCTTCGCCATTTTTCTTTTCCTCTTTTAAGATAATAGGTGGCAGGGCTCCCACCCGTCACCTATTATACTACTTGAAAAGCGAAACGCACGGACAATTATTTTTTTATTGCGGAATAGCCTTTGAGAAACCGCTGTGCCAATATTCTTGTTTGACTACCGTTCAGAATAACACCATACTCAAACCTTGCGTGTTCCTGCTGTTTGTCGGAGCTATTGTCCGCCATTCTCCTCTGTCAGTTCATTAAACACACTGTCTATCTCTACAAGGAAGTTAGCAACGCTCGCCCCTTGTGAAAGTCGTACTGCGTAGGATTTTACCATTTCTTTTAATCTGGGTTTCAACCTTTGGGCGAAATCTGCTCTTACTTCCCCATCGTGCTTTTCCAAAGTTTTTAGCGGACAGGCTTCGTCACGCTCGACGTCCGCTTTCCACCAAACAGGAGCTTTCATAAGTCGGCAAACTCCGCCTGTTTCTCTGTACTTGCAAACTGTGCAGTTGGAAGGCAAATCTCTTTTAAGCATATACACTTTTCTAATCATTTTCGTTTAACTCCTTTTCTGCTTGTTCTAATAAGGTGATAACTTTTTCGTCCGTGTCAATTTCGTTCTCACCTTTACAGGCTATGTGCAATGCTTTGTAGGCAACTGCAAGTGCTTTCGACATTCGCCCAACAACTTCACTTTCTGCCCTTACTGCTATGGTTTTAAGTTTTTGTTCTTCCCTGCGGTGGAAGGCGGTTTCCAATATCCCAATAACTATGCCGATAAAAAACATTGCTATTGCCGTCCAAATTGCCCAAGCCTTGTCCTTGTAACACCCACATATAAGTAGGAGTATTGCCGCCAATTCAGTAGTAATATCTTTGTGTTTCATACGCTATCTCTCCTGTACTTTCCATAATTCACATTTTGCCCTGTGGTAGGCTTTCGGCTCTCCCCTTGTTCGGGGTCGGAACCGTTTCTGTGCTTATCGTCATAGTTGCCGTCAAGCACCTTTGCAAAGTTCGTTTCATTTATAAGCCAATCAAAGTTCGCTTTCCACTTCCGTTGATTGTTGCCTGTTAAGAAGTCGCTTGCTTGTGCTTTCTCAAAAACAAGTTTGATAGTTTCAATTCCGTACTGTTTAAGTCTTGCGGTGATGCGCTTTTTCCTGTCCGCACTTACTGCCGTTACTTTTGAAAAACTTGTGCAGGTTTCGTTGAACAACCGCACCACCGCCTGCACCTGTTCCGTACTTATTTGTTGTATAATTGATTGATTAAGTTCTTTTATTGGTTCAGTATTTAATTGTGGCGGTTTTTCCGTATTCGGTTTTTCCGTATTCGGTTTTTCCGTATTCGGTTTTTCAAAGATGTCGTACTGCCACCCTGCAAACTTACCTTTATCAGTTAGTCGTGTTCTCACAAGATAACCGTACTGTTCAAGTTCCCCAAGAATAGTCATAACACTGTCTTTTTTATCCGTTGAAAGTGTCGATAGTCCTGCAATAGAATAGTCCCATTCGGGCGGCAAAGAAAGCATAACCGACAGCATACCTTTTGCCTTGAACGACAACCGCTTGTCCTGCAAGTGAACATTTGACATAACCGTATAGTTCTTGTCTTTGTTTATTCGTATAACTCCCATTCGTCTATCACCAACCTTTTGCAATCAAAAACCCACCAAACTACTCGTTGTATGCGGCAACTTTCGTAAGGTGGGTGATTACCTTGATAAATATATCGTCTACTCTTGACAAGCACCGCATATACCTATCAAGGCTCTTGTATTGTAGCACATATCTTTGTGCTTTGCAAGCCTTTTTGCAATTTTTTGAAACTTTTTTATTCTTCCGTTTCTTCTTCCACGATTTCCGGTTCGGGTGCTTCTCCGCACCATTCGTTGAAACCGTCAATGAAGTTTACAAGGTCAATGTAGTAGCGGTTTTTGTAAACCTTACTGCAAGTTTCGCCTGTGGAGTAGGACAGCACGGCTGTGCTAAACATAGAAACCAAGCAAGTAATAATTCTTGTGATTTCCGCCATTCCTATTCCGTCACGGCTTGTGTAGCCAATGTACGCAAGGAACGCACCGACACCAAAAGCCATAATAACTTTCTTTACGTAGGCTCTTGCCTTGAACCCTTTGCTTCGGTCGGTTATTGCCCCCGTGCCGTCATTGTCAACCGCACTCATTATGGTTTCTGCGTGGTTCGGTTTTACTGGAAGTTTCCCATATAACAGGTTGTAAAGTTTCGCACTTTTCCACTTGCTAAATGGTATAAGTTTACTTCCGTCTGCGTAGACAAATTCGTAAGATTTCAGTTTCTTTATTTCCTTTTGAGGAACTTTCTCTCGCAAGATTTCCAACTCGGTTACGGAAATGCCGATAGTACCGCATACCATTTCAATATACCGCCTTTTGCGTTCTTCGTATTCCACTACGCAGTATTCACGCAGTTTGGCAATCTTCCGCTTTTGGTTTATCTCCGTAGCCTTTTTGTTGTAACTTTGGCGGTTCGCCACATAGCACTTGTCCTTTTGCCCGTACAATTCTCCGTCCGGAAAGTAGGTACAGTGCATAAGCACTTGCAGGGTCGCCAACATTATGAAGTCCACAACGTCTATTGTGTGTTTAAAGGCAACTTTCATAAGCAGGTAGAACACCAACGCAACAAGCACGGCAAGCGTTAATGTCCAAGTACGCAAGCGGATAGTGGCAAGCCGTGTTCCCACTTCGCCCTTGTATTCTCTCGCCATTTTAGTTTCCCCCTATTCGTAGTCGATTATTTGTTTTTCTGCGTCATTTCCAAAACTCGCAGGTTCACCATATCTTGGTTGTCCTGTGTTATTTGATTGGAAAGTCGGGGCAATAGCCATTTGCCAAGTATGTATGCCGATAGCAAGAAAAACACGCACAGCACCGCATTGACAACCGCAAGTCCATTTATCATTGCTTTGCCAACGTCCACAAAGCGGATAGAGGAACCACCGCCCATTTGCCCGATTTCCCATTCACCATACTTTTGTACTAACATCTCATAGTTTTGTGCAAGTTCTTCGCCCGTGTGCTTTCGGCTGTTCAGCAATTCTTTCATTTCGAGTATGTTGCCTACGCTGTGCCTTACCGCAAAAGCAAAGCACAAAATGCACAGTGCAATACATATCCAAAACACGAACGGTGCCGCCGTCCCGCACAATTTTGCAGATTTTTGCCTGCGTTTGTAGATTTGCTCGGCTGTTAAAGGTTTCTTTGCCATATCTACCACCTACCTTACAATGTCAGCGGTCTTTTCAGCCTTTCTCTTGCCCTTTCCTGCCGTTTTTTCGCTCTCCACGATAACTTCTTCGCTCTCCACACTTTCAAGGCTTGTAGCACCTTTGGACGCCTTCAAAATTGCGTCCTGCAACTTCGCCTTTGCTTCTTCTGGAACACCGATACTGTTATCAAAGTATGCTGCAAGGGCAACAAGAACGGCAAGTATTTCCGTGTACCCTTCCTTTACTTCGGCTATGGCTTTTCGTATATAGTCATTTGCTTCTTCCGTTATCTTACGCAGTTCACTCTCTACAAGGGGTTGTATGCTGTGCTTGAAAGAAACTTCCTTTACTCGCTCTACTCCCTTGTCGGTGGCTTTCTCGGCAATCTGCTCAACATTCAGTTTTGTGATTGTCTTGTTAAAACCGCTTTTCAAACAGCCGTAAATGATTGCGGAAATGATACCTGACAGGGAAACGCCCCCCAATGCACTTACTATCCATACCCAAATTTCGTTCAAGATTTCCATTGTTTTATTCTCCTTTATTTATAATTTTCACTTAATAACATTGCCTTGCTTTCGGTTAAATTTTGATTTTCCATTGGCTACTCCGTGACGTCTGTTTCGTCTTTATCAATAGGAATGTCCGTTTCGGTATAAGTCGGAACGCTTGTGTGTTGAGAAAAGTCGTATTTTGTTAGTGAATAGCAATACCTGAATGCAGAACCGCATCGTTCACAACTATAGACATTATATTTCCTCTTAACTTATTCCGGTAATCCAGTGAATTTCAACAATGTTCTACCAGTTGAATCTAGTAAAAGCACTGAAGTATTAGATTGTATTAATTGTATTCCAAGAACTGCATAAGCTTGTGTAAGCTTAGCTTTTACTTGATCTATATACGTAGGCGAAGGTGCGGTATCCCCTCCAACTATATCTATAATCTGCTGAGTATATCCAGTAATCTGAGATAGTTGCTCCATAGAAAATATTTGTTGCGATACATATTGCATAAATCGAGATAGTTGACCAGTATAGCTCTCTCCAACTGAAGTAAGTAAAAAAGATAATGGAAGGGCTCCAATATAACCTGATACCAACTTAAAAAATGTACCATCATCTGCGTGTCCATTATTCACATAATTAAACCAAGCTTCAAACATCTCTTGAGTTTTTACTGCACATTGAATATAATTTGATGGTCTAACATAATAAGTATTATTAAACTCAGTATCTGTATATGCTGTTAGTACGACATCTGCGCTTGGAGTGTATGGAAAAGTTATTTGATGATAATAATCGTACCAATTAATAGTTTGCCCAACAACTGGGGAAGTGGCTGGAGCATTAACTGCATTACCTTGCTTGACATTAGTTACCTCATACAATTGATCTTCACGTTCCCATCGCACTACATAACCATCAGTCAATGCTGGCAGGCTTTCAAGCGTTCCTGTAACGCCTAGAATTGTTACGTCTTTTTTGATATTTTCGGCAACAATATTACTGTCAATACTGCTTGTAACTGCCTCAACAGTAACTTTACTCAAACCGTCTTTTCCGCTGTCTGCTGTTACAATTTGTTGCGTAGTTGCAGGTGCAACTGTTTTTTCCTGCAATGTCGGTTGAATATTTGTTGTAACTGTTACTTTTGACAATGCTTTGCCAGTATCGGGTGTAACTTCGGTTGTTCCGTTTGTGGAAATCGAAACGCTCTTTTCCTGCTCTGGTTTTTCGGTTCTTATACTCGAAATTTCGCTTTCAAAATCTTGTGGATTGATTAAACCACTTGTGCCTTTCTTCGTCCGTATTGCGTCCGCAACTCCCGTTAGAAAGTCGGTTAAGTTATTATTTTTTGCCATAGCCGTGCTCCTTTACACCGCAGTATTAAGTGCCGTTGTGATTGACGCTGCGATTGCGCTGTTGATTGCGTCCGTTACTGCTTTTTGCGACATTACCGCCGTTGTGCTTGTTCCTGTCGCTTGCACAACTTCACGTGGTTCACCTTGCGGACCTTGTATGCCTTGAATACCTTGCGGTCCTTGTTCGCCCTTGTCCCCTTTCGGTCCTTTCGGTCCTGTTTCGCCAGTTTCGCCCTTCGGTCCTTGCGGTCCTTGTGGTCCACGCTCGCCGGTTGCGCCCTTCGGTCCTTGTACGCCCTGTATTCCCTGCGGTCCTTGTTCGCCTTGTGGTCCACGTGGTAAAGTAATTGACGGGCTTTCAACGTAAGTTCCGTCCGCAAACACGAATTTCAATTTGATATGTGTTTCGTCAACAACGACGACTTGAACGGTTTCAATTGACGCATTTTCAAGCGCCGCTTTTGTTGCGTAGTCCGCCAAGTTATCTTCGTTCACTTCTACGGAAACTTCGTCCGTGTCCGTGCGTTGCACCAATCCTGTAAAGCCTATTTTCAAGCCGTCAGTTGCGTTCCAAGCCACATTTGTTTGTTTTATCATACTCAATGTAGCATTGCCGTTTTGCCTGTTGTAGGGCGTTACAAGCCGTACAATCTGCTGTCCGTAAGACAGTTGTATTTCCGTTGTGTCGGCAGGTTCGGTGTCCGTAGGATAGGACAGCACGAATTTGCCAAAAATGTTGTCGGCAGGTTCGGTGTCCGTAGGAAGTGCAAAAGTCAAAACATTTCCGTCAAGTGCGCCAACTGCCGAATATTCGGGCAGTTCACCAACAAGTCCGGTCTGCACAACAATGCGTTGTGCATTGACATTCAAGCCAAGTGTGGACGGATAAATGCTGTTGCTGTAAACGGAGAAAGTGGTCGGGGTGCTTTCCGTTGTAAACACTTCCAATTCCTGCATAATGCTGTCGCCAATGTTCATTGCCAGCACCGTGTTTTGCAGGCTCTCGAACAGGGCATTGAACGACACCTTTTGCGGGGTGTTTGCTACCAAAGCAATGCTGTTGGAGAGTTCCACAGCCAAAGGGGTATGAACACCGCCCTGCACCGCTTCCGTTGTCAAGCGGAAAGTTACCACGCAGTTGCGGTTTGCGGTTACCCACACTTCCGTTGACGCACTATTCTTGCGTGAAAGTTCAAAAGTACTGTCAAGGGTTTTCTCCGTCATAAACAAGGTGTGGTCGCCCACGCTGTTTGTAGCAACGGAGAATTGAACACCGCTTGCAGGTGTAGTAGGCACCGTCTCCACATACCCTGTACTCGACAGGTAGGAAGTATCGTTGAATACTCTCGGCAAAGCATAGTCCTGCACATACTGCTTGGTGGCACCTGCATTTTTCGTCAAGTAGGTGTCAACAATGTTGTTGCCAAGTGCGTCCGCTACGGCTCTCAATGCCCTACCAACGGAAACATCTCCGCTTATGATGTTGTCAAGTTCGGTGTTGTGAGCAAGCAACCATTGACGAACACTCATATAGGAAGTGTTGGAAGTTTTGACATAAATGTCTTTGATTTCTCCCCCGACAATATCTACCAAAGTGGAGTAGTCTTTTCCTATTCCGTACGTACCTTGCACAATGCCTTGGGTGCCGTTCCCTGCCAATTCCATAGGCGGTATCTCGTACCCACTCCATTGGTTTGCAACCTTTGAGTAGATGTATTTATAGTTTTTGTCCGTGCCTTCCATTATCTGCACGAAAATAACCACATCTCCCGCTTGGGGATTTCTCCCTGCCCGTGTGCGCACGAAATCGGACAGTTGGCTGTCGGTTGGCAAGGTCGAACCTGTAAGTCTGCCAATGTAAGTTTCCCCGGTGGAAAAGTTTTCTTCAATGTTTGCGATTTCCTGTGCGTTCTTGGAAATGTTTTCTTCGTTTGTGGAAATGCGTTCTGCAAACGCAATGTCCTGTGCTTTCAGTTTGCTGATTTCCTCGTTTTGCTCGTTGTCCGTTTGTGTCAAACTGCCAAGTTGAGAAAAAATTGTGTCAAGGTCGCTTGCGTCCACCTGTTCTTCCGTGTCAACACTTTGGCTCGGCATAACTTCCAATGCACATTGTTGCGTGGTAACTTCACGCAACACCTTGTTTGTGCCTGTGTTGATAACCAACACATTGATATTCATAATAGGGGAGTTCGCCCCTTGTCCTGCATAAACCGTAAACTCCTGTGGCAACATTCTCTCAAACAATGCGTACTCCACTCCGTCATACACAAGGTTTTTGAGATAGTTCAAAAAGTATGCCTTGCTTACCTTTATTTGTCCGCTTCGGTCAGTATAGGACATACCAATTTTTACTGTTGTGCCGTATTCGGTGCTGTTCGCCCAATACTTCACAGGAATAGTCGCACCTTCTTCCCCACCAAGCAACGGATATTCTTGCACCTGTTCCGTAAAAATACTCGGTGCAATAATGCTCGTGGGGACATAGATGTTCAGCAGTTTGTTTTGGAACGAATTTTGGTACAAAGGAAAGTCCTTTTTCAAGTCCACAATTCTACCGCTTGTTCCAAGATAAATGCGTATAGTGTCCATTTTTCCACCTCGTAAAAAAATATTTGCTGTGTTTATTATATTACTAATTGAAGAAAAAAGCAATACAATCATTGCTTTTCTCTAAATAATTGCCTTGACGGACTACCGATAAACCAAGTTCTTTTCTTTTGTTCAACAGTCCATTTTTCCGGCAAGTTCCTTGCAACCACAAATTGTGTCTTGTAAGGTATAAAACTTGCGTCCGTGCTGTCCGTTCCCGTGTCCAAAGAAACATCACACAAAAGTACTATTGCCTTTACCTGCGTATAGTTGGTGTCGCCATTGAAGTGTCCGTCATTTACCTGTGCCAAAATATCGTCTATCGAAATCATATATGCGTCAGGACGCCATTTCCCCCAAGCATAATGGTTTTGGAACACAGCCAATGATATGTTGAAGTACGGCGACATTGTTGTGCCGTCGATACTCGTTGGCGTGATTATTTGTGCGTTAGACACATAACCTTGCGAAAGTTTGTTTACTTCGTCCGTTAGCAGAACAAACTTCAAATTTGTTTTATTCGGCAGGAACACAAAGGGAGAAACAACGAAAGTATCACTACTTGTAATCAACTGCAAGTTGTAGTTGATAGACATTGCTTCTCGGCAATCTTTCAACAAGCCAATTCCCCTGCCGTTGAAGTTTGTGTCGTATGCTTTCACATTGGACGCAAGCAGGTCAAATGTGGTGCTACCTACAAAAGGTCGTGTATCTTCGGCAAAATTCTTTGTTTTGATAGGACTGTTCGGAAAAGCGGAAATCTCGTCTTGCGACAAGTCTGTCAACCCCTTGTTACCCAAAATATAGAAGTCCAACAATGCTGCTCTGCCGTAGATGTCCGTATATTTGACTGCGCTCAATGTCTTGTAGGCTCGTGTATTTACTGCAACGCTACTATTCTCCGCACAGGGCAAGACTTGGTCGCCTGCTGAATAGTTGTCTTTCATATCCCATTCGTAGGTCAATGTGTTTTCGCTTGCATAGGCATTTATGGGGTTCAAAAGTTCCAAGTACAAGTCACTCTCGCCAACTGTTTGGTCATAAGTGTTTACGTCTTTATCTCCCTTGAAAACTGTCAATGCGTATTTTGCAAAGTCTGTTCCCACACCGAAAATCAACCCTACAAGATGAGAGATGTCAATAAGATAGTTTTCCTTGCTCTCATAGTCAATGAACAAATTGTCGCTATTGTCAGTCAGCAATACAAAATCATTGATAGCAAGTTCTCGCCAAATAAGGCTTTGTTCGCTTATCTCATAAAACCTCGGTTCGCTTGGAATACCGATAACTTGTGATAACTCGTTGTAGTCTTTGGAGTAGGTTATCTTGCTCACAATGTATGTAGCATAAAAGATGTGCGTTGCCTGTGCAACATAGTACAGTTCACCTTGTATGCGGTACAACTCCCCTTTGTGCTTTATCTGCGAATAGTCTTGCAGCCATTCCGTGACGGTGTAGGAGTTGTTGCCCGTGCGTATCAATTTGCCGTACATATTGTTACCGAACTTTATGCTGTCCACCACGACGTCGGTTTGGTTGTTAAATTGGTTGTGTTCGGGGAAACGGTCATACTTACTGTTCAGCAAATATTTCCGCAAGTCCGGTCTTGCGTGGTTTTGTCGAACGCTGTCCTTCGTACGGTATTTCACATAGAAAGTGAAGTCCGTCACTTTAATATCTCCCCAATAACCGCTTGTTTGTGTAAGGGGAATATTCGCCTTATATCCCTTAAAAGCACAATAGATAACCTTTTTGATTGCGTAGTCGCTGTAAAGGTTGTTGTTTGCTTGGGGAAGTTGGTAATCACCGCCCACAATGCTGTCGCTCCCAAGTTCATAGTACAGGGCAACTCCCCTGTTTGGCACTTTGTCGTATTCGATATCAAGTGTGTTATACACATTCTTTTCATACACAAAGTTTGTCATATCTGCAACAGCACCTGCCGATATATCCGCCTGTGCCACATTGCATTTCACCTTGATTTCCAATAGTTCAATAATGGGTTTGGAAACTGTGATATTCGCAGTATCGTTCGACACAAGCAAAGTTTCCGCATTTGTTTTGGGTGCTACCCATTCTTCAATGAAACCGCCCAACTGCACAATATTGGAAATGTAGGACGAAGTGGCGGAAATGTAATCTTCGACACTTCTACTGTTAAAAATGCTAACCTTTGTGCTTGTGCTTTCGTGTTCTTCCGTTTGCCCAAGTTTGTTGAAAGTAATCAAAAACCTGTCGTCTGCACCAAAACGAATTTCGGGTATTGCGTGTATGTAGTTTCCTACTTCCACCATAATTTCCCAAAGGTTCTTTTGGTTGTAAAAGTTTTCCACAATCTTGGTCGTTGCCAAGTCGTTCACAAAGGCATTGTCTATGTAGAACGGCAGTTTGGACGCATTGATGTCGCCTATGTAAACTCCGTCTTCCTTTTCGTAGATACTACTGTTGATTATTGCCTTTTGTAACAAGGCAAGTGCCGAATACGGAAAGGACGACGAATATACCACTACTTCTGCGTCTATTGCGTAGGTGAAAAGGTTACCGCTCGCACTTGCTTGGTTTGTGGTAAGCACTTCTCGTTCGGTATATGTTCTCGCACTACTTTCGCCTTGTTGCCTGTCGTAAAAACCTTCAACCCAACTTGCAATGTCCTCCCCCGTGTACTTCAATGGGGGATAAGATGTAACATAGTCGGGTGCTGGTATATTGTCGACAAATTGGTGCAGGGAGATAGTCACCCGATAACTTTTGTTCGGCTGTATGTCAATTTCGGGGGTTGTGTAAGTGGGTGTTGCCGCCCCCACACTTGTGTATTTACGATAGTAAAAACGCAAAGTGTTTGATACAAGCCTTATATCTTCGCACAGCCATTCGTTTTTCCAAGTTTCGTTTGTTATTGCCCTTGTAGAAAGGTCACTATTGGAAATGAACGAGTAAGTCCAACTCCGCAAGGGGTTTACTTCGTTGTTAAGGTCGAACTCTTGTATAGTGGCGTCAATGGACGCATATCCCAAAACTTTCGGTACAGTTTCGTTAGGTTCACCGTGCATTATGGCTACTTTGGGAACTACGAACTTCGCCCTGTAAACACCTGTACTAACTTCAAAGTTTGAAATGTTGTTGTAGAGTGTGTCATAGTTTGTGCCTGCTTGTGTTTGGAACTGCAACTTTCCGTCCGCCCAAAAGTATTTACGATAACTCGCTGCTTGGGTGTAGAAGTTGCCGTAGTCATAACTATACACATAGTCGCAGTCTTGGAACTGTGAAATGTCGGGGCGTCCAAATGTAAGGCTCGTTTTCTTCGTAAGGTCAAATGCAGGCTCGGTAACAAGTGTAACATCTTTTAACTTGTAAGTTGCAGAGATATTGTCCACAAGTCTTTTTTGTGCAACCACACTCGGCTCTATAAGAAAAATGTGGTGATTGAAATAGTTGTCGTCACTTAAAATAGGTTGTTCGACAACATCTCTCTCAACACAATAGTGCAGAGTTTCCACTATGGCATTGGTTTCCGTTTCCACAATGTCAACAATCATTTTTGTTTCGGGTGCGAAGTTCTTTTCTTCCGTATAGCCTGCAAGGGTAATTTCCCCTGTATCAAGTATTTGTGTCAAATCTTCATTGACAGTTGTTCCTTGCAACACAAAAGCGGACAGGTTTTCGCCCCTGTAACCGTTGCTTTCCTGTTCGCTATTGTATAGATAAACTCTAATTTCCTGCATACTCTCTCCCTATCTCAACCGCCCTGCGGTCAAACTTATGCTTGCTCTCGCCCGTTGATATTCGATAGCATTATTTTCCTTGAAAACCTTGTAGTTGAACTCTCTCTCCCTGCTTGCGTATTTTACACCAAGTGAGGCACCGCTACCAACCGCAGCGAATAAAGCACCGAGCACAGCACCTGCGGGGCCTCCGGCACTTCCGTATGTTGCCCCCATAGCAACACTACTCGCAAAGCCTGTAACATCTTGGTAGATTTCAACTTCTCTTTCTACAAGTTGTTGATAGGCTTGGTCGCCTGTGTAGTTCCCTATTCCTTGTATCAAATAGTTTACACCAAGCAAGCCAACCTGTCGTGCCGTTGCAAAGCCGTGTGTAATGTTGGTACGCAAAAAGCGGTTTGAAATACGCCCTGTGGTAGTTCCGGTGTCGGTGTCGGTGGGGTTCTCCACTTGGTCGGGGTCGATAGTTCTTCCGCCTGGAACGCCACCGCCTTCCTTACGCACTATTACTTCAATGCGTTGTGTTCCTTTTTGATAAAGCATAATTCCCCCTAACTGTCGGGTTCGGCATTTTTGCCCCACCCTTTAAGCGTTATACTTGAAATTGTGAAGTCGTTGTTTACAAAAATCTTTTCCATTTTGTCGATTATATCTTTGTACACATAGAAGTGTCCGTTACTCGTTATACGCACCCACACGGGTATATTGACGTCTTTTTTTGTCTGTCTGACACCGTCTATAACTCTTGCGGTTGTTTTCCAAAACAGGTCATTGAATGCCAAACTGTATTGATTGTCGAAGTCGAAAAATGTTAGCGTCTTTACTGTGGAAATAGCAGAAACGCAAAAGCCTGTCAAGTCCGGTCTATCTACTGTGGGCAACGGCTGTGATGTCATAATGTTTTGCCAAGACATTCTCGTAAGCGGTATTTCAAAATAGACTGTGTTGGAGGGTATCTTGCCGTCGGTGTACTCGTCGTCACCGTCCAAAGAAAGTTCTACCTTTGTGTCACTAAATGCAAGTGCATTGTTCAAGTAGGCAAGTGTGAAGTTGAAACTTGCCAATATCACTTCCCCCATTTGCGTAACAGTTGGCTCTTGCTCGTAGGACAAAATGCCCAAAGCGGTAAACATTTTAAGTTTCTCGCCATAGACGTTTGTTGTTTCCACAGGCTTGCCCAACAGGTTGTTTTTGATTTTCGCTACATAATAGTCAAGCAGTTCAATTTTGTTCGCTTGTATAAGGAAAGTCACTCTGCCCTTTTTGCTTGCATAGTCAATGTCTTGGCTTGCAACAACTTCTTCGTCCAACAACTCCACCAAAGCATAGGCTTCGTTCAAGGATAAGTTCAAACTCTCAACCCAAGTATCAAAGTCCATATACTCGGTTTGCTCGTAGGGGTTTTCGCCTTTGGATATAACCCTATTT
>ERZ1643247.2242-NODE-2242-length-15725-cov-10.633631_pt1 | contig 15725 bp, 13 predicted proteins | sample MGYA00579264_ERZ1643247 | MGnify/ENA primary metagenome ERZ1643247 (study PRJEB29033, sample SAMEA4952262) | chicken gut metagenome | biome: Broiler Chicken; feature: Gastrointestinal Tract; material: Caecum | place: Ireland | collected 2018 | study: Broiler... | reverse complement strand
GCAGCCTGTGCCGCAGCCAACTAAAACTAGCTATCTACACCACTATGAAAAGCAGATTGACACTTAAACATTAAATATTATTTTCATAATAGATAGTATCATTTTCTATAATCCATGTCAACATAAAAGGCACCTGCTTTTTACAGATACCTCTCATGTCAAGACCGGATCATATTTTGTGACTATACATAAACCTCTATGTGCAGATCATCCCAAGCATTAGGCCTCATAAATGACCCATTTGCTTTCCTATAAGCCCTTGCCTGCTCATAGGTCAGAGTAGTGCTATATACCAGCTTCCTCTTGTCCTTTACTATCGTGTAAGGCTTGAAAGCCATCCTCTTTGTCATTCTTATCTGATGTTCCACTGGTATATTACAATTCTCAGGTGTAACACTTTCATCCTTATTGAAGTCATCAATTGACTTATGGTAGTTTTTATTACTTAAGTTTAGAAACCACTTGAATGTACCTTTCTTCTCATAGTAAACAATATCTACCATTTTGCTTATTACAGTTCTATCTATGACACCAGTACTAAAATCCAGTGTCTCTTTCATTGTGCTTCTGATACTTTCTATCAAATCGTCTAAACTCATTATCGTAGAGTCTGATCTGGTTTTCAAATTAGCTATATTATTCTCATACAGCTTTATATTCTCGTCACACTCCTCCAACTTTTTTCTGAGAGTATCCTTATCCATTAAACCATCAGCACACATATCAATCAGATTGCTTTTCTTATTTTTATATTTAGCTATCTTTGCATTCAGATTGTTTATTTCTGATAGCATGTCTTGCTTATCATCTTTATAGCATTCACGAACTATCTCAAGAGCTTCCTCTATCTCAACGCCACGATTGCTCCATAAATGCTCAAATATATGCTTAGCCATGAATTCCAGCTTCCACTCAGGTATGCTAGGGTTATCACAGGCAGCCTCTGTGTCTAGTTCCATCTTCTCTCTTACAGCTTTTGACCTGTTTATAACTTGATTTCTACACCTGTATCCAACAGCTTCTTCATTGCCCCTCACTATTCTCCAGATGTATCCTACCATAGTAAACCCACAGCTACATAGCAACTTTGATGACCATGTATATACATGCTTGCGCTTACCGACTACCCTTAAACCCTCAGTAGTTTGAAGTCTCTGCTTCTTTATTTCCTGTATCTTATTATATTCTTCTATTGTATATAATGTAGGTACATTTATTTTCTTTAAGAATATTTCCTCTTTAGGCTGCTTTATTTTTTTCTGTTCAAGGAAATTATTGACTTTCACTTGCCCTAATCTCTGATATCCAGCATAGAATGGATTATCAAGTATTCTACTTATAGACGATATCTGCCAGAGTTTTGCGCCGGTAGCAGTTTTTCTACCCAAACGCTCAAGTTCTATCTTTATCTCGGTCAATGATTTTCCTGCAAGGTACAAATCCTTTATCAGTATGACCGTCTCAGCTTCCTCCTCATTGATTGTAAATGGCTGATTGCGACCATGACGAGGATTATATCCAAGTATATTTCCAGTACCCCATATGCTATCTTTCTGGTGCATAGCTATATAAACACCAGCCTTACATCTCTCACTGTCTCTACGGCACTCTTCCTCAGCCATCATACTCATAAGGTTCAGCTTGAACTGGTCATCTGGTCTAAGACTATGTATATTATCATTGATAAAATAAACTTCAACGCCATAGCCAGCCAGCTCTCTTGTATAAGAAACACTCTCTATGAAGTTTCTAGCAAATCTAGATACCTCTCTGGTTATGATGATGTCAAACATACCTTTCTTGGCGTCATCTATCATTTTCATAAAGCCAGGTCTTTTCTTTGCAGCTGTACCGGTAATTCCTTTATCCTGATAGTGACCTACAAACTCGTACCGGTCACTCATTCTGTCTTTTATTTTTTCATACCAAAGTATCTGATTTTCAAATGCAGCTGCTTGCATTTCTTTCTCCGATGATACTCTGGCATAAGTAACTGCTCTCAATCTTCCCATTGTTTACGCTCCTAAATATTGAGGGCCTGTATATTAAATACAAGCCCTCATCGTCCATTAGTTTATGCCATACTTCTTGCAGATTGCTCTAAACGTATCATCGTTTATGAGCTTCTTCTCATGCATTATAAGAAGAATTATGGCAGTACCAGCACTCACCTTCTGCATATTACCCTCTCTTTCTGAGAAGTTGCAATATCTCAGTGCCTAACCACTATATCTCAAAATGGATTTCGCCATTTTATAATCTCAGCAATTTCTCTAATAATAACGCTTTTAGTTTTTATATAAAAGCCGTGAAAATCACGGAATTTATATTTTATATGAAGTCCAAATAAACTCCTTAGCTCGTATATTGCTTTTGCTACCGGCGGTTACTGCTTTAGTTCCAATTAAGGTCTTGTAAAATCCAAAATCCTCTAGTTCTTGCTTATACAGCTCAGACTCATATCCACAGATCAACACATTTTTAAACCGTCTAGCTGACCTGCATAGTTTCTTATGATAATCGTTCTTGGTGTAGACTATTTTATTGTTGTACGCTACATTTGCATCTAAGTATGCCGGATCCAAAAATAAAAATCGCTTATCATTTATGTTGTCGCCGTCTGCATAAAGCATGTTTAGCAAATCCAGTAAGTCCATAGAATAAATCTTATCTAAACCCTTAAACATTTCTAGCGATTTTCTTCTTTTACATATGCTCGTTCTATTTCCAGAAAAGCCCCTACCAATACCATTAAAAGATTTATTTTTCATCAATAAGTATGTAGCAGCTTTCTCGATGATATAATCCGGTTCTAGACTATCAATACTGTTCCAAATCTTCTTAGGGTCATTCAACTTCTTATAATAGTTAACACTATCAAGATTATTGATTACTTCATCCAGCTCCAAAGCTTTCAAAAATACTTCTCTGTTATACTTGCTAAGCCCATAGAATATTGTCGCAACCATTTGGTCTGCGTCATTGGCTATATAAGACTGGAATCTTCCCCTCATTCTTGAAGTTATATTTCCAGCACCAATGCAAGCATCCACAAATTCAATGCAATTACTAGGACATCTTCTGATATAGTCATCATATAGCCCTATAAACTTTGGGTCTGACTTTGCTCCTATAAGAGCAAAGGCTCCTCTACCAACGTTCACCGGTATCACACCCCTTGCTTCTTCAACTGCTTCAAATAGTAGAATCTCTGACTGTTTTTATCAAATCCTTCTTCGTTCTCTACATTCTTGGGTTTTGATACTGTATCCTTCAGTAAGTCCAAATCTCTATTAAGTATCTCTTTAATCTGCTTATCTGTTATTTTTGATTTACTTATATCATATTGGTCTCTTACATCATTTATAGCTTTCTTGAAATCTTCTGGTGTAACCAGACCATATTTGACTCCGTCTGTTTTATCGTCAATATCAATATGTGCACATAGAAGAGCCTTATCGTGAACTTCTTTAGCTATATATTTTGGATTTGAATTTACATAAAAACTGAACTGCTTTTTCAAAATTCTAGTTATGAAATTTATAATTCCATCGATGTCAAATTCAACTCCGGTAACGTTTCCAAGTATCTTAGCAGTTAAACTCAATATTGCAAGGTATATGCACCATCTCCCTATGACATTTTCCAGATTTCCGATCAAACTACTAATTCTGCTATTTTCATCCAAAATATACTTATGTACCTTATCAGTATCATACTGATCCAGCTCTTTCTTGAAGTTCAGTGCTATTGCATAATTATTTTTCGTTGAACTTCTACTCAATTTAATTGCATGTTCCCCTGAGTCTACCAGGTCACCTGCTTTGACATGTAAACCTATCACTCTTCCGAGTATTCCAAGATTTCTATTATGCTGTTTTACCAATCTCAAAACATCATCCTCAGTTGTTATAAAAACTGAACACCTAAAGCGTTTTCCATCATCACTGTTATACTTCAATTTACTATAGCCATCAGCGATTTTATATATGATGTCATCTATCTGCTTTTTTAAGTTTCCTTGCATTGTTGCGAGTTCATCTAATAATATTGAAGAGCCATCTGACTCCTCAAGTTTTCTAAATAAACCAACCTCAGTTGCATTGCATTTCGTCACATTGTCTCCTATATTATTTATAAAGGACATCATGTACTTTAAGCCTATCGTCTTACCTATTGATGAGTCGCCTTGAATGTAAATAATAGGATTAAACCAGTCTCTCTTATCTTCTTCTGCCATTGCATTTATCAATAATGGTGATAAGATACTCAATATGCAAAATTGTCTTAAATAGTTAGCCTCTCCAGCTGGCTTGCAGGTCGTAAAATAACTCTTAAAGTTATCTAATGCTTCCTCTAGATTGAGACTACTGAAATCCTCTGTACTATGCAGATCATTATCGTTAAAAAAGAAATCTTCAAGTTCAAAACCTATTTTCTGAATAGTAGGATTATCACCGGTCACTCCATACTTACCAAATATCTTTCTTAGGTAAGCATTATTATCTTCTGGAAATGGAAATCTAATGTCAAATTCCCTTCCATCAGCTAAAGTTACTATAACGAAGGCTGTACCATCTGGATTCATTACCTTCTGCACTGTTGCCCCAGTCAATGAGACAAGCTCACGTGGCATTCCAAACTTTTTCATTTCTGCCACTCTCCTTTTCTTATATTTCATCAAGTCAACAACATTTCTGCTGCTTTTCTGATGATATTAAGAGCATAACATCAACTTTTGTGTATGTATAGAGCGTATAGACTTGCCAAAAATCACCTGTTATGTACACTATTGGTGATTACACTATTTACAAACTTTGTATAATGTCAACTTTAATGTATTACACTAAAAAGACGAGCTAAGCATTGTCAACTATACTTAGCTCGTCGAATTACTGAATGTATTTATTAAATTTTTATTAAATCGTCCTGAAATACCTAATGACTATCAGCTCTCTTTCAAGGTTTGACTCTAGTTTTTCAAGTAATTTGTTAAAATCTTCTTTGCCAGTTTCAGTTTTAGTTTTGAGTAAATAGTCATTTAACTGCTCTGCACTTTCATCAACATCAAGTAAACCACCATATATTAGTTGCCATTTATTACTTATTTTTTCACCGTATTTGATATAGTACATTGCATATGTTCTATCATTTCTTGGTACCCTAAAAGGATTAAGCTTACTATATTTTTCTTTGTAGTTCTGAGCTTCTACTTCATTATATAATTCTAGTCTGTCTGGATCAGCTGCAAACTCTGATCCTGATTTTATCTTATAGTATTCTTTATCACTTGATAAAAACTTTTCTTTCCAGAAGATATCAAAATCTGTTGAATTCTGTCTCTCATATATAAGCATAAATAAAATTATTTCTAAGTCACTTTTTTCCTCTAATAGATGTTTATCTCCAATGAAGCACTCTTTACTTATTCCTGTATGCTCTTCAATTTTTTCTGCTGCGTCTTTTGCTATTTTCCTTTTTGAAGAATTATTAGTCGTATCAATAAACTTGCCTTCTATTAACTTTGATATCTGTTTACCACTATATGATTTAGTATTTTCACTTGTTAAACCAAGTACTAATTTTATAAACCAATCTTTTGTTGAATGTCTGCATTCCTTCCAGAACAACCACATGAAAAGTATATTTATAGCTGTTATATACCCTATTTTTTCTCCAGTATCTTTATTTTCAAGTACAAGATTTCTATATTTTTTGATGTATTTATTATCTGGTAATTTGTCATATGCCCCAGCCATGATAGCTCAACCTCCTAACTTTTGGTTCTATTCTATCATAGTGCAGGAAGCATATGCAATTACAAATCAGCTTTATATGCTTATGAAATTAACATACCTGCTGCACTCCAAAACTTATTTGAAGATTATCACTTTACACTCAAACTGCTTTCTAGTGTATGTATCCACCTATTAAACTTGAAATTTCTATTGAAAGCTCATTCTGCATAAATTATTATGTATCAGCAGCAACCACAAGACTGTATCTGGATTTAGAATACCTGCTGTACTCCAAAATCTATTTGAAGATATCCAGTTTCACTACTTTCCGTCAGTAAATGCTCATTATCATCTATTCTGCACATTTCAGCTCTTTAAGTTCAATTTCAATGGTATTACTTCTACATTTTTACTGTTCGCAGAATTAGCATACCAGCTGCACTTCAAAATTTATTTGAAGATATCAAGGATCCACCAAACTTCATTTCCAATGCTCTGTTTTAAAGTTGAGCACCACCTATCATATCTTATGATTTTTCCAACTTTCTAAGCTATTTCCACTTTCACTTTAATGCTATTGATTTTATTATACTAGCTGTACTCCAAAATCTATTTGAAGATATCAAGGATCCACACCAATCCCATTTCTCACATTTTATGCTCATTGAAAATCTTTAATGTTTAAAAATTTCAAATACCTGCTGCCTTCCAAAATCTATTTGAAGATATCCTTTCTGCTCCCATCCTGACTTAACCCTTTAAACACCATGCGTGTTTCTTAGTCACGCATATATTTGCTCCATGGTATATTTTTACCACTTGCATGAATTTGCTCCAAACTACTTTTGATTTCTCTTACTGCTTATTCCATTTGCTCCAAATTACTTTAAAACTGTCCATAGAGCTTTATCATTTGCTCCATAGACAGTTTTAGCCTATTGCTATTATTTGCTCCAAACTACTTTTATTTTAACCCTACTGCATAAGTCATTTGCTCCATTATACAGTTTTCACCCTATGTATAATCTCAAATAAACTCAAAGCTTTATCATAATGTATCATCTAATATCCAACCATGCACTCTTATTTTTTATATGTAGAAACTTGCTCCAAATTGATAATAATTTGCTCCAAACTGCATTTTCCAAAATCAAAACCAAGCTTTCAACTCATATGTCTTTTTATCAATGCTTCTTTTCTAATCAAGTATATTTTTATCAAAAGTATTTTTATTTTATCCTCATTGTCGTTTTAATTCTTGATCACTTATCAAATTAAATGCAAAAACTTTATTATCATATATGCTTTATTTAATTTAGAGTCCTCTTTGATATGCTTTATTTAGACATGCACTATCCAAAATATTTTTTGTGAGCTACAATTTATTTTTCAAAATTTCACTCATACTTTTATTCTCTCTTAAACTTATTCCATGTTCTTCCCTATCTACCCTCATGCTTTTTCTGGAAAACCCACTTTTTTAACCACTTTTTCAAAAATAAATCCCACTTACCAAATTTTCCACTTTTTATATAATTTTCTCTTTATCTCTAGACTTAACTTTTTCCCTTATAAACCTTTATGCTTATTTAATCAAGCTCATTATTTTTATTTACTGCTTATTTGCAAAAGTATTCTTCTTAATTTTTAGTTATTCCAAACATTTCTTTAAGCCATTCTTCATCTGGTTCTTCAAACATGCTCTCCATTGTGTCTGAGATAGTTTTATTCAATCTGTCTATTCTTCTCTTAAGCCATCTCTTAGGTACATTGTACAATCCAGCCATCATGTTTAATTGCTCATTACTGTCATATGTATATCCCCATGGGTTACTAAATTTAAGTACATCACATAGCTTACAGTCTATCTCCAGATTATCATTGCCGTTTAATGATAAAATCATATGATGAACAAATTTCTTATTAAGGTCTCTAATTGATTTAAAGTCATAATATTCTACATCACCTGTAATCTTTTTATCACTAAGCTCCAACAACTTATTCGCTGCGCTTTCTACATACCTATAAACATGTTCACTGCTAAGTCTCTTGTTTCTATGAGGTGCCATCTTTGTCTTTAACATAGTCACAAGATCAACTAATACATGGTCATCTATATTTTCTTCCGGACTAAATACAAAACACCTGACTCTGACCACTTCTCTTATGAACCAATCCTCATTTAACTGTTTCATATATTTTATTTTGTTTAGCTTTTTTAATCCTCCTATGTATATCACTTCATCATTGGAGTTATAAAACATATAAACAGACTTGAGATTTTCAAATATTATAAAATTTCCATTCCAGTTATATGCTTCTTTAAATTCATTTAAAGCTATCCTCTTAAGCTTTTGTTCAAACATGAACATTGTGTATCCTCCATTTAAAATAGGAACGCCATAATCTAAATGACTATGGCGTTTAATATATTATTATCTATTACGCTTACCCTGCAATCTCATAATCTCCATAGGCCCTAAAATAAGGCTCTTTTGCTTATCCATAGCATTATACAGCTCATTATATATGGAAGTTATATCAAATGATCCGTTACCTATTATATTTCTAAGAGCTTTAATATCACTTGCAACTGGTTCACTTTTCTTTCTTATTGTACAAACTCTTAGAGTGATATTTCCATTATTATCTGTCAAGAAATTATTGATAATCATATGCAGTCTAAATTTCTCAAATCTTGACTCTTTGTATAGTACTGCAAGTAAACCAGCTAAACTACATATATTAACTTTCTGTACTAAGTCAGTATAAGAATCAATACTGTAATAATTACTATATCTTCTGTTCCTCTTAGGTTCTATGCCAAAGTCTGATACCATCAATGTAGCTGTGTCATGTACAGCTTCTCTCATTGCTTTTATTACCATATCAGTTTTTTGTGATTTTCCGCACTCATTATACTGTTTAACATCTAAATACTTATGTATATCAATAATTCTATTGCAATCATTCTCTGCTAATATCAGTATTCTTATATGACTAACTTCCTTATAAATCCATGCTTTATCTTTTATCATGGTCTTAAAATCACTTACATTACTGTAATCTCTTATGTATATTATGTTCTCATTCTTATCATAGAAAGCACACAATAACGGAAAATTCATGTCAGGCTCTTCAGAATAATTATTGTATATATCTGATAAAGCCTTCTCTATTACATTGTTTTGATTTATGTCTACATCATAGATATACATGTGTTTTTATCTCCTTTATCTTTGCTTAACAAACTTGCACAACGCCTACTCCATAAACTCTATTGAGTTCTTTTTGATAATCCTGAGTGAATACCTTTCTCTTAACATGCTCTACAGGTATTCCCCAAATCTTACTTATCATTTCTACTGGTATCTTTTTCTTCTCAAAGCATTCCTTTAATCTATCTACTGTAGGTATTCCACTATCCCACCAGTCAGCATATCTTAACTGGTCAGATGTTATTGTATCACAGTCACATATGTCAGCAAATGCAAATAAACTTGAGAAACTTTTATAGGTCTTATAGTCACTATTCAGACTATCCAAGCCATTCCAAGTATCTATTCCAGTATTTCCAAGTTCACTATCTGCTATTTCCAACATCAAGGTAGCATATTTATCAATGTAATTCTTTACTTTATCATTGTTCTTTAATGCTATATTGTATCTAGGCTGCTCTTTAATGATTAAAGCTGCTTCAAGGTCATCTAATATTTTCTTATTGCCAATCTCACCTCCCTCTGAGCCAAAGAACTTTATCTTGTCTATCTCTCTTACTAAGCCATATTCATTAAACTTGTGGTGATTACCCATTCTATTGATAAAATGCTTTGCTTGACCTATGTAAATTATTTCACCTACACGATTAAACATCATATAGATACCGCCATTATCTTCTATACCAGAGTCAAATAATTTCTTCTCCAGCTTATGTCTTACATGTCCTCCCATTGGTCTCATGTCCTCTTTTATATAGAATGAGCTACATGCTGCTCTCTCCCTAGGTATTGTTACACTGTACAATTTCATTGACTTTTCCTCCAATTTTTTTAAAAATTATACTTATACAACAACCACATGCTTATTTTCATGTATCCAAAACTTGTAAATAGCTACTAGGTTTTTCGCAAATGCTTATACTCTTCTATTTTTGTATATTTTTATTCTCTATTGCTATTTATTTTCTTGTTCATGTATCACTCCAAAACTTATTTGAAACTAATAAACCTGCTACTTACAAAGTTTTATCTAATGTAATTGATTTTGATATACTAGGTACACTCCAAAACCTATTTGAAGATATCAGGATCCGCCCCCATACTGTATAACATTCATTCTTTTCAAGCTTTCCTATGTATCAGTCTGATTGCATGTAAAATATGCTTAACTATATGTCACCAAATGCCTATTCTTACATGCTATTGAATTTAATATACCTGCTGCACTCCAAAATCTATTTGAAGACTACCCTTGGTCAATTAAACTCTTTTCTTTATAAGCTTATGTATAATACAAACAGCTCTGCCTATTAAGCTATATTGCATATGCTTTTGAATTTCTTATACCTGATGTACTCCAAAATCTATTTGAAGATATTCAGTTCCACTCCCATATTGAAAGTATCAATGCTACTGCAATTACCTATATGCTCCTGAATTTCTTATACTGGCCGTACTCCAAAATCTATTTGAAGATATCTCGTTTACACCCATTAAAAAAAGAGCCAATGCTTTTAAACATTGACTCTCATGTTTAAACATCAACCCTTATGCTTGTATATTATCTCTTAGGCTTAGTCTATTATGTTATTGGACTGCTCTTCTACTTTCTCCAGCTCTTTTAAAGCTAGACTGTCTTGAGGTAATACTACTATTGCTGGAAACATTTCCTCTCCCTTGATCGTTGTCATACACTTAGCCACTAAACCTGTATTTCTAAGCCTATTGTTTAATATAGCAGCTATTACATATAATTCATCCAGTACACCTAATTGCTCTTTTTCTTCCATTTGCATATCCTCCTGTATAATTTGAGAGATTTTAACGCTTATCTATTTATTTTTCAACATAAAAAAATCCCCCAGTGTTCCTCCCATTTAACACCAGGGGATTATATATAAAATGCAGCCGTTAGGCTACATAATGGGCTACTGATGATTTCTCATACAGTAACCCTATATGGAAGATATAGCTCAACAAACCTGAGCTAGTGCAGATGTAGGATATTCTCCCACATCTACTAATTGATAAACAATGGGTCCAAGCTACTGCTTGTCTAAACGAGTATAAGCTTTTACACTTATACTCATGGTATAACATGTTTCAAATAGAAGCCATTTATTCCAGACTATTGTCTGTCAAATGTAGATGTAGGGTATTTCACATACACCTACTGTCTTTTCTTATACCATTATCTCCAGACTACTGTCTGTCAATTTTAAGTACAGACATTTAAACCTGTACTTAATGCTTTTAAATGGATTTTTTCCAGATAAACATCTGTCAAGTGCAGGTACAGAACTTTCCCTCCTGTACCTGCAGAGGATTCTCTACATGTTTATTATAAAGCACTCCAAGCTAATGCTTGTCAATTACAGGCACAGTTTCTTTTTCCGTACCTGCTTTTATTAAGGATTTTTTCAATGCGTATCCAGATAAACTATCTGTCAACAACAGGTGCAAATGTTACTCTACACCTGTTTCATAGTAATGGGGAGTTTATATGAAAACTCTAAAACGTGTAATAATCACTACTCCAAGCTAATGCTTGTCAACTACAGGTGCAAGTCTTACCTTACACCTGCATTATTAGTAAAAAGATGTTTAATATAATAAAGACTTTAAGCGAATAATAACAACCACTCCAAGCTAATGCTTGTCAATAGCAGATGTAAGTTTTACCTCACACCTGCTTGTGGGGATATTAAACATGAAGTTTTAATACTCCAAGCTAATGCTTGTCAATCATGGGCATAGTCTTTTCAGTCCTATGCCCATATGTCATATAAAGGAGAACCAACCATTGAGTTCTTCAGATAAATCATCTGTCAATTTCAGGTGCAAGATGTTATCTCTTACACCCAAAGGAGGTGTCAAATAAAATGAATGCAAATAAAGTAATTATAACTCCAAGCTAATGCTTGTCTATTACAGACACAGCTTTTATTCTATGCCTGTATAATAAAAAGGAGAATCCTCATTACGAGTTCTTTCAGATAAACTATCTGTCAAATGCAGGTGTAGGATGTTCTCCCACACCTACCATAGAGGTAATGTAAAATGAACATAATAATTATTTTTCCAAGCTACTGCTTGTCTAAAACAAGCACAAGTTTTTATACCTATGCTTGTTAAATTGGAGTAAAAAGTATGAAATCTTCCAGATAAACTATCTGTCTATAGCAAGTGTAAATTTTACTCTACACTTGTTTATTCTCTTAATGACTATTACATATGTGCTTATGTATTATATTTCTTTATAATTTCATATGCACCAATTGTATCATGTCTGTATATGTACAGACGTTTATTACCAAATGCACAATTGTTACATTTCATGTAAAATACAATTCCATTAAGTTCATCATATGTTTCTAACTCTATTAAACCTTTTCTTCTTAGTATGCTATCAATCTGCCAATAAAGCCAAATAGTTTCATTATCATCTGTGAATTTTTTATTTCTTTGTGGTATGGTTTCAGGTTCATAGCCAACATAACTTACACATTTTATTTGATTATATTTTTTAATGACATCTCTTATACTACGAGCTGTATATATTAAATAATGCATATTATCAAAGTCTATATTTTTTAATTTTCTAGTCTTTAAGTCTATATATGTTAAGTCTCTAGTCTTTATTCCATAATTGTGTATATCAGTTGCAGCTCTTATGAGTCCTGCCAATTCAGAAGCACTCTTTTCTTTAGGACTAAGCTCATTAAACTCATATATTGCCGCATTGTAATAACGTGCATAACTAGATACTAATGCCTTTATTCTAGATAGCTTATTTTTATTATAGTCATACTCCCAATGCTCAAGTATAAAACACCTTATGATAGCTATATCTCTATTCTTTATTGTTAAATTCTCTGTTAGCAAGCGTTCATTTTTTCTGTCATACAGCTTAGGTAGTGTTATTACCTCACTTGACATAAGTCCGTTATTATTAAAAGCTACACAAATTGCAGGCATATCTTTATCAAAAGTATATCCTCCTCTATGAAGTAAACTCTTAAGTATATTAACGTTTCCTTCTCCAATCACTGCTTCTCTTGCTTTATTAAAATTGATATCAAAAACAATCATAAGTTGTTTCCTCCAAAAATTATATGTTTTTTTTTTATTAAATACCAGATAAACTATCTGTCTATAGCAAGTGTAAATTTTACTCTACACCTGCCCATTTTAGAAAGCGATAAACTAATGAAAACATTGAAAAAGTCATTCTAACCACTCCAAGCTACTGCTTGTCAATTACAGGTGCAGGTTTTTACCCTACACCTGCTTATTTATCACATATACTTGTAAGAATTATTAGCTCTTATGTACTTCTTAACATTATCAGCTATTTCATCTGTATATCTACATAGGTCTTTACCATCAAACATTTTATATGTTTTATAATCAAAGTCATCTCTATCATATCCAACTGGTTTGATACCAATATGTCCACCTATATAGCTTACGTAATTTATCTTATCAAATTTGTTAATATTCCTCTTTATTTTGGTATATGTAAGATATGCTCCATTACATTTTGTATTCCAGTATATATGTTGAATGTTATTTTGCTCCTCAATAAATTGATTCAGAGCCATTTGATTTCTTAGATTGCCACCGCTTTTCAAAAACCTCCATAAAATCGTATTAAATATGCTCGAGTAAGATTTTACTAATCTTACCGCTTCAGGTACATTAGCTATGTTATGTCCATACTCCCAAGACTCAAGCATAAAAAATCTTACTACGCTAATATCACCAAGTATAGCTTGTATACCATTTACTGTATCAGATAATTTCTTAAAAGCGTCTACTCCATAAATTCTTCTGTCATTTCCTAAATATACACAGATCGTAGGGTAATCCTTATAAACCTCATAGCCTTTCTTATTCTTGATCATGTTAAATGCATCTAAATAGCCACTTCTCCAGAATATAGGACTTGCTTTATCAATCTTGATCTCAAATACAAACATTTGTCTTTCCTCCAATAAATTGTTTTACATATGCAGGTGCAGGTTTTTTCCTACACCTGCTTTCTCTCTCACACACTTAAGATATCTTACTATAAGGAGCTGTTATAAATGACACTCTTACACGCTTTACATAGCCAATCTCAGGCCAATCTCTCAGTGTCACCCTTATCTCCTCAGCTCTTGTGATTGCACGCCTTCTATTCAAGATGTACTCACTCTGAGTCTTGTTAGGCTCTCTCTTAAGCTTACACACAGCTGCTACTTCCTGATTATGACTAGAATGATACTTTATATAGAACTTGTCTAACAAATGCTTTATCTGCACTATATCCTTCATATCACGGTACTCATTAGGCTCAAATACGAAACACCTGATAAACTTCACTGCATTGAAGTCTCTACTATCATTAGCCTCGTAATTTATCAGATCAGAAAGCCTCTCTTTATACCCTACACATGCAGCTCCTCCAATAACTGTGTCATACACATATATCACAGGGCAATTTCTAAAAAGCTTGTACCCTTTCTTTCTCTGTATAACATCAGCTAAACCTGTCTTAGGATTTCTAGTAAAAGCATTACTCAACTCGTTCATTCCAATATCAAAGATAAACATTAAAATTCCTCCATATCTCTAGTTTTTTTAATTTTTAAAATTTATACCTATTCAACATTCCAATGCTTATTTTAATGTCTATCTATTCTAGTAAATTGTTTTACCTTTTTTGCTATTGCTTATTCTATTCACTTCTTAGCTTATTTTTTATCCATTACAGCTCACTTAGATCTATTAAACTTCTATCACCTGTATCCTTATCCCCTATTTCAATGTATTTTATGCTATTGATTATTTCATCTACACTATTTTTTATTTCAAATCTTTCAAGTAATAATTTCTTAAAGTCTATGCTTATTATGTCAAGCTTATCTCCTACACGCTCTACTACCAGTTTTATTATGCCATCTGAAAAACTATCCAGCCAAATCAGTCCAGTAAGGTCATTTTTATCCTCTAAACATATAAACTTACTTCCAAGTACCATATTGATATACTTGCCATTATTTTCAATACTTAATGTATTAGTGTTGGTAGTGTTGGTAGCCATTTTTTTATCCTCCTTGTCAAATTATCTTTTTATCTGTCTGGTCATTCTAACGCTGTCTATATATGAAAACAATATTTTTTACATTTTGAAACTTTTTATCATACCCTCCAAAATAAACCATAATTTTGATGAATTTTTCTAACCTCCTACCATTTCACCCTCTAAACTTCTAAAAACCAAGTATGTTTTGCAGTGCATACCAATTTTTACCCTACTGCATACCCTATTTTCAACTACCATGTATCACTTGAAATTCTATGTGAAAATTTTTTATTTTTTAGACACGATTTATTTTAAGTATTGCATGTATTTTTTCATAACACTTTTTTATTTTAAATTAAGTCTAAAATCAGCTTAGTGTTATCAGTTTTTTACCTTAATGTTTTATACCTTATAAACCTAAATGCTATACTTATTTTTAACTTTAAGTCCAGTTTTATAATCTTTTAAGCCATATTTCTGTAATTATGTAATTTCAAGATAGGAAGTAAAATACTACATGTTATGCTTGGAAGTAAAATACTACATGTAGGTCATTGCAGTCATTGCTTTATATTTGAGAATAATCTAGTAAACTTTAATATTATAATTGCTTGATGAGCATACAGGAGCAGCCAAAGAGCAGACAGGGACAGCCTGAGCAGCCATGAGCAGCTAAGGGTTCAAAATGTAGCTCATTTC
>ERZ1643247.2239-NODE-2239-length-15759-cov-27.606661_pt1 | contig 15759 bp, 14 predicted proteins | sample MGYA00579264_ERZ1643247 | MGnify/ENA primary metagenome ERZ1643247 (study PRJEB29033, sample SAMEA4952262) | chicken gut metagenome | biome: Broiler Chicken; feature: Gastrointestinal Tract; material: Caecum | place: Ireland | collected 2018 | study: Broiler... | reverse complement strand
CACAGGCTTGTTACTTTGTCTTATATTCCGTAACCGGAGCCGGAAGCATCCTCTCTCCACCCGTTCTGGATACGTGAGTCAATCCACTGTATCCGACTGATTTTCGGAATGAGGCCAAAGCAGACGGGAGGCAGGTATTGTGTACGCACCGTTGGAGCTGCGCCGGCACTTAGAGCGCGTTTTTTGCGCTCTTATGTACCGCTGCGCTGCGACCGAGTGAAAACGGGTGCGCAAACAATACCTGCCTCCCGTCGGATATTTTGTCAGTCTGAATATGGATTTACAGCAATTCCTCAAAGGTATCATAGAATGTAGGATACGACACATCCACGCATTTGCTGTCCAGTATTTTCGTATTCCCATCTGCCACCAGCGCGGCGATACTGAACGCCATTGCGATGCGGTGGTCGAGCAGGGTGTGGATGGATGCACCTTTGAGCTTTCCGCCGGTAATTGTCATTCCGTCTGATGCGGGGGTTACATTACAGCCCATTAACTTGAGATTGTCACAGATTGTTTCGATGCGGTCAGTCTCTTTGACTTTCAGCTCGGCAGCGTCTTTGATGACGGTGGTGCCTTCCGCGACAGCTGCCATGACAGCGATGACCGGAATTTCATCGATGAGTGTAGGGATAATATCGCCCTCGATCGTGATACCATGAAGTTTACTTGTGCGTACGAGAATGTCGGCAATCTTCTCCCCGCCCTCGACACGCTCGTTGAGGAGAGTGATGTCCCCGCCCATATCTTCGCAAACCTTCAGGATGCCGGCACGGGTCGGGTTGATACCCACATTCCCAATGAGAATCTCCGAATCCGGTACGATCAGGCCTGCCGCGATAAAATATGCGGCTGAAGAGATATCGCCGGGCACGGTGATATTCTGAGCGTACAGCTCCCTGCAGGGAGAAATGGAAGCGGTCGCCTTTGTGCTTCCAAGTTCATATGTAGAGCGGATATCGGCGCCGAACTCTTTGAGCATAAGCTCGGTATGGTTCCTGGAAAGGGACGGTTCGGTGACGGAAGTTTCTCCGTCGGCATACAGTCCGGCCAGCAGGATACAAGACTTTACCTGTGCGGAGGCAACAGGAGAATTGTAATGGATTCCGTGAAGGCTGCCGGGAGAAATGTACAGCGGGGCACATCCGTTCCGCAGGATGCTCGATATATTTGCTCCCATCTGAGTCAGCGGATCAATGATACGCTTCATCGGACGTGAATTCAGCGATTCATCCCCGGAAAGTTTTGATTCAAAAGGCTGTCCGACGAGAATTCCGGACAGAAGACGTGTCGTCGTACCGCTGTTGCCCACATCAAGGATGTCTGTCGGCGCGGACAGACCGTGAAGTCCTTTGCCGTGTACGAGAACAGTGGAATCTTTTTCTTCAATATCAATGCCCAGTGTGCGGAAACACCGGATGGTTGCAAGACAGTCTGCCCCTTCTAGGAAATTGTGTATCTCCGTCGTACCGCTTGCGATAGATCCGAACATTACGCACCGGTGTGAAATTGACTTATCACCGGGAACTGAAATCTTACCTTTTAATCCTGTAATACTGCATAATTCCATATGTTTTATCCTTTCTTCCGGACGCCTTTTTCTGGCGCTCCGGTATTATGTGTGATCTGTAAAATGTAAACTGTTGTCTGTACCGCGTTGAGGCGCCGGGATCAGGTCTCATATACAATATAATGATGTTTCTGCAGAAGACGGGACGCCTTGGTAGAAGAAGATTCATCGTAGAACTCGATCTTAAGTGCGCCCTCCTCAAACTCCCTGTTGTGTACAATGCCGATATTTTTAATACTGATATTGTTGGTGGCAAGTATAGTGGCGATGGTTGCGATCCCGCCTGCCTCGTCAATGATATCACAATAAAAAGCAAACTGTTTCTTGATCGGTCCGGCGGAGCTGTTTGGCATGGAATTCCGATAGTCTCTGGAGGTTTCGAAGAGCGAATAAAGTGCGCTTTCATTTCCGCTGTCCACAAGTGCTTTCGCGTGTTCAAGTGCATCGATATATCCCCCGAGGATATGAGAGATATTTGAACGGTTTTTCAGGCAGATCTGCTGCCACATAACAGGAGAGGAGGATGCGATCCTCGTGATATCTTTGAATCCGCCGGCCGCCAGAGCTTTCATCAGCTCGTCTTTTGTATCCGTATCGCGCACGTAATTTACAAGAGTCGATGCGATGATGTGCGGGAGATGACTGATAGTGCCTGTGACATAGTCGTGTTCCCGGTAATCCAGAACGATCGGTATCGCTTTCAGGGAAGCGATGAGGTCCCGGTAAGCTTTGATCTTTTCCTCTGGTACTTTTTCTGTGGGCGTCAGGACGTAATAAGCGTTTTCGATAAGATGCGCCTTGGAATTGGCAAATCCGCTTTTCTCAGAACCTGCCATCGGATGTCCGCCGATAAAGTTTTCTTCCATATCCAGAGCCTTGATCTCCTCATGGATGGAAGTTTTTACACTTCCCACGTCCGTAAGGATGCAGTCAGGGCTCATGATGTTTTTTAACTGTGACAGATACGCTGTGTTGCACGAAACCGGAGCGCACAGGAAGATATAGCTGCATTCTCTGAAATTATCATCGATAGAAGAGCATGCGGTATGTATGATATCGTCCTGAACGGCGAGAGCAAGAGTCTCCCTGTTCTTGTCAAATGCAATAATTTCGTAGCCGGGATAATATTTACGCAGGGCTTTGGCAACGGAACCTCCGATCAGCCCAAGCCCGATAAATCCAATTTTGGTAGAAGCCATGATAAGCTGTATTCCTTTCATAAATAATAGTGGGAAACCGAAGAAACCCACGTTTACAGAGATATCTTAGCACTTTACATCGTAAAAGTAAACGATAAATAATGTATGTGAAAAATGAATAAAATAGTTGTAATTACAGCGTAATTTTAGTACAATATATCCATGATGTGCCTGCCTGACTGAAAATATGGTGGGCAGAATAACTACATACAAGGAGGCAGCAGCATGAAGGTTTACAGAACGGACGAAATAAGAAACGTGGTATTGCTTGGACATGGCGGAAGCGGAAAGACAAGCCTTGTTGAGGCAATGCTGTACGTATCGGGAGCGACGAACCGTATGGGTAAAGTATCAGATGCCAGTACGGTAAGCGACTTTGATAAAGAGGAGCAGAAACGTGGATTTTCTATCAGCACAAGCCTGGTTCCGATCGAGTGGGAAAAGGCGAAGATCAATATTCTTGATACCCCGGGATATTTTGATTTTGTCGGTGAGGTAGAAGAAGCGGTCAGCGCGGCGGATGCGGCTGTTATAGTGGTATCCGGAAAGGCCGGCGTGCAGGTAGGAACGGAGAAGGCGTGGGAACTCTGCGATAAGTATAATCTGCCCAGGATGGTATATGTGACAGAGATGGATGTAGATGACGCAAGTTTCCGTCAGGTAGTCGAGGATCTGACTGCCCGCTACGGCAAGAAGATTGCTCCGCATTTCCAGCCGATCCGCGAGAACGAAAAGCTTGTCGGATATATAAATGTCATTAAAAATGCAGGACGCAGATATACGGGAATCGGTCAGAGAGAAGAATGTGAGATCCCGGATTACTGTAAGCCGAATCTTGAGATCCTGAGAGATTCTCTTATGGAAGCGGTAGCTGAGACGAGCGAAGAGTTTATGGAACGCTATTTTAACGGCGAGGAGTTCTCTATAGAGGAGATCCGTGCAGCCATGCGTACTGAGGTTATGGACGGAGATATCGTTCCGGTGGCGATGGGATCCAATGTTCAGGCGCAGGGCGTTGCCAACCTGCTGTCCGACATCGTTCGTTTCTTCCCGAGCCCGGACAAGAGAACGTGCGCGGGAATCAACCGTACGACAAATGATATCTTTGAGGCGAACTATGATTTCTCAAAGGCTAAGACAGCATACGTGTTCAAGACAATGGTGGATCCGTTTATCGGAAAGTATTCATTTATAAAAGTGTGCTCCGGAGTCCTCAAGGGAGATGACGTTCTCTACAATGCAAATACGGAATCAGAGGAAAAACCGGGCAAGCTCTACACAATGTGCGGCAATAAACCCTCGGAGGTATCAGAGCTTTTTGCCGGCGATATCGGCGCTATTGCAAAACTTGCGAATACACGCACAGGCGACACTCTCTCCACAAAAGCAAATCAGGTGACTTATGCAAAGACAGATTATTCTGTACCTTATACATATATGAAATATACCGTGAAGAATAAGGGCGATGAGGACAAAGTATCGCAGGCGCTGGCGAGAATGACAGCCGAGGATGTGACGCTCAAGGTTGTGAACGACAGTGAGAACAGGCAGTCCCTTATCTATGGTATGGGAGACCAGCATCTGGAGATTACGGCGAGCAAGCTGGCTGCAAGATATAAAGTGGAGATAGCTCTGGAGACTCCGAAAGTTGCGTTCCGTGAGACGATCCGCAAGAATTCCGATGTGGATATGAAATATAAGAAACAGACCGGAGGACACGGACAGTACGGGCATGTTAAGATGAAATTCGAACCGTCGGGCGATCTTGACACACCTTACGTATTCGAAGAATGCGTTGTCGGCGGAGCGGTTCCGAAGAACTACTTCCCTGCAGTTGAAAAGGGACTTCAGGAATCTGTGGTCAAAGGACCTCTTGCCGGATATCCGGTAGTCGGCGTAAAAGCCATCCTTTACGATGGATCCTATCATCCGGTAGACTCTTCAGAGATGGCGTTCAAGACAGCCACCATCCAGGCGTTCAAGAAAGGATTCATGGAGGCGTCTCCGGTACTGCTTGAGCCTATCGCTTCGATCAAAGTTACGGTTCCGGATGATTATACAGGAGACGTAATGGGAGATCTGAATAAGAGACGGGGGCGTGTGCTCGGCATGAACCCGGTGGCCGGCGGCAAACAGGTCATTGAGGCGGATATTCCTATGACAGGACTGTTCGGATATTGTACCACACTGAGATCCATGACTGGCGGACGCGGAACCTATGAGTATACATTTGCGAGATACGAGCAGGCTCCGTCCGACGTACAGGAGAAAGAGATTGCTGCAAGGGCAGCAGAAGAATAGAGCGGGGAAATAATTATCCGCGCACGCGGGGATGCGGGAGCCGTCCGTAAGGGCGGCCTCTGCCTCCCTGTTTCTGTATGTTTATAAGCGTTTTAGAATCCGTGTCAAGAAAGTGCTAAGATTGTTGTACTTTGATTTTAAAGGTGCTATAATTGCTCTGCTGTATATGCAGACAATGTGAAAATGCTGTATTGCGGCACTATACTATTGATACTACAGAGGGAAAAGTAATGAAGATTGTTATCATTGGAGACGGGAAAGTGGGGTACAAGCTTGCGAGACAGCTTTCCGTCGAAAACTATGATGTGGTGATGATCGACAGCAATGAAAAGAAACTGAAATATGCTGTGGACCGGCTGGATATCGCCTGTGTGACAGGGGATGCGGCGGACGTCGAGGTACAGAAACAGGCAGATGTACCTCATGCGGATCTTGTGATTGCATGTACGTCGGAAGATGAGTGCAATATGCTGAGCTGTCTGATCGCAAGGAGGCTCGGCGCAAAACACACGATTGCGCGTGTGCGTAACCCGATCTATTTTAAACAGATCGGACTTCTGAAAGAAGATCTGCACCTCAGTATGGCGGTGAATCCGGAACTGATCGTGGCGGATGAGATCAGCAGGCTTCTGCTGTTCCCTGATGCAAGCAAGATAGAGACGTTTGCAAAAGGTAAAGTGGAGCTGATTGAATACCCGATCCAGAAAGAAAGCAGGCTTATCGGAATGTCTCTGGCCGATATGTACAGTAAATTCCAGATTAAGCTGCTGGTCTGTGCGGTTGAACACGGCGGGGATGTACTTATTCCGGACGGATATTATGAGATACGGGAAGGGGATAAACTCCATATCGCGGTTTCTCACAGTGAGATGGAACGCTTTTTCCGTATGTTCGGAAAACACAAGGGAAAGATCAAAAAGGTTATTATCTGCGGCGGCGGAAGAGTGGCTTACTATCTTTCTTTACAGCTTTGCAGGCTGGGAATGCAGATTAAGATTATTGAACGCGACGTGAACCGCTGTGAGGAACTCTGCGAATTGCTTCCGAAGGCAACGATCATCAACGGAGATGCCACGGACCATGATCTTCTGATTGAAGAAGGAATCGAAGAGGCGGACGCGTTTGTAGGCCTGACGGGAATGGACGAGGAGAATATCATTACAGCGCTCTTCGCCAAGAAGCAGGGTGCGTCCAAGATCATCGCGAAGATCAATGAAGACCAGCGTGCCAGCATGGTGGAGGACTTTGGCATTGACAGTATTGTTTCCGCTAAGACAGCGACCGCAGATGCGATTCTGAGTTATGTCAGGGCGAGAAAGAACTCGCAGGGAAGTTCCAACGTGGAGACGCTTTACCAGCTGGTCGACGATAAGATCGAAGCGCTGGAATTTATTATAAAATCCGAAACCAGATATACCGGGATCCCGCTCAAGGAGCTGGAGCTTAAAACAAACAATCTGATCGCGTGCATATCAAGAAAGAGACAGATCATTATCCCGGGAGGAGATGACTGTATAGAGGTGGGAGACAGTGTGATTGTGGTCACGATGGATACTCACATAGAAGATCTTGAGGATATTTTGGTGTAGGTGCGGAAAAATGAATAAAAAGATGATTATATACATACTGGGAAAGATGCTGGGCGTCGAGGGCGCGGTGCTTTTGATCCCTGCGTTTGTCTCACTTATATACTGGGAGAAGAGCGGATTTTCTTTCCTGATCGTAAGTGTGATTCTGGGTGTTATTTTTCTCATATTCGGAAGGAAGAGGCCCAAGTGCACGAGAATATACGGAAAAGAAAGCTTTGCCATCGTGGCTTTGGCGTGGCTTTTATGGTCGCTTTTCGGGGCGCTTCCGTTTGTGATATCTGGCAGTATCCCGAACTATATCGATGCGTTCTTTGAGACAGTATCAGGATTTACTACGACCGGTTCCACGATCCTTCAGGAGATTGAGAGCCTGCCTATGGGAATCAACTTCTGGCGGTGTCTGACTCACTGGATCGGAGGAATGGGAGTGCTGGTCTTTGTGCTTATGATCACATCCCTTGACGATGAAAATTCTATGCCGCTCATGCGTGCGGAGATGCCGGGCCCGGAGTCGGATAAACTGGTTCCTAAGGCGAGAAATACAGCGGCGATCCTTTACGGAATGTATTTTGTGATGACGGCGGTGGAAGTCGTACTGCTTATGCTGGGTGGAATGAATCTCTGCGATGCCCTGATCCATTCATTCAGTACCGCGGGAACCGGAGGATTTAATAACCGGAACTCAAGCGTTGCTTTTTATGACAGTGCTTACATCGACGGTGTGATCACTGTATTTATGATTTTGTTCGGAGTAAACTTCAACCTGTATTTCCTGCTTCTTTTAAAGGACTGGAAGAGTGTGCTGAAGAATGAGGAACTCCGTGCTTATCTCGGAATCATAGCGGCTTCTATTGCGGTGATAACGGTAAATATTCTGAGCATATACGAGAATGTATTCCACGCGTTCCGGTATGCGGCGTTTCAGGTGGCGTCGGTCATTACAACAACAGGATTTTATACAGCGGATTATGAACTATGGCCTGAACTGTCGAAGGCGATTCTTCTGGCGATTATGTTTATAGGCGCGAGCGCCGGGTCCACCGGCGGCGGTATTAAAGTGTGCCGTTTTGTGATCCTGCTCAAGTCGATCCGGCAGGAGATCCATAAGATTCTCCACCCGAATGCCATTAGTGTTGTAAAACTGAACGGAAAGAAAGTAGGGCAGGATACACTCAGAGGTATAAATGTGTATTTTGCCGCATATGTATTTATACTGGTTGCATCCGTTTTGATCGTGTCTATTGATAATTTTGATTTTGCTACATCTTTCAGCGGAGTCCTGACAACAATAAATAATGTAGGACCGGGAATTTCTAAAGTGGGACCTGTGGAGAATTTCCATATGTTTTCACCTCTTTCCAAGATCGTGTTCTGTTTTGACATGCTTGTGGGAAGACTGGAGATTATTCCATTCCTGCTCCTTTTATCACCGGCACTCTGGAGAAAGAAATTCTGACAAGGAAGATTCGGAAGAAGTATCAACGAATGATGCCCCGCAGGGATTGCTGCGGGGCTTTTTTAAAAGAAAGGGGAAAATATGAAAAAGATCAGACATAAAATAATTGCTATAGTAGTCGTGATCCTTTTGCTGGGAATTTATTATTATGCGGCGCTTCCGGCATTTAATATCCACTCCACAGAATTCTGGATATTTATCGGCATACTCATCCTGCTGGGCGCGGCGTTGTTTGTGAAGAAAAAGGGACTGAACGGATATGAGCTCAAAGAATCAAAGGGGCTGAAAGTTATCCTGGGACTGTTTGCCGTGGTGGTTATTGCGTATCTGGCGGGCTCGCTTTTGTCATCACCGATCGTCAACGCGGATAAGTACCAGAAGCTTATGACAGTTGAATCCGGAGAATTTGCCGCGGATATAGAAGAACTTTCATTTGACCAGATTCCGCTCCTTGACAGGGATTCCGCTACTCTTCTGGGAAACCGGGAGATGGGAAGTATGGTGGATATGGTGTCTCAGTTCGAGGTGGATGAGCTGTATTCCCAGATCAATTATCAGGACCGCCCGGTACGCGTGTCGCCGCTGAGATATGCCAGTATTATCAAATGGCTGACAAATAACGGTGAAGGTATCCCTGCATATATGAAGATTGATATGGCGACTCAGGATACAGAGCTTGTGAAGCTGGACGAAGGAATGAAGTATACGACGAGCGATCATTTTAACCGGAATATCTACCGGCATCTCAGGTTCCGCTATCCGACTTATATTTTTAATGACCTGAGTTTCGAGGTGGACGAAGAAGGAACTCCCTACTGGATCTGTCCGGTAAAGAAATTTAATATTGGACTGTTCGGGGGAGTGACGATCGGAAGAGTAGTACTCTGCAATGCGATTACAGGAGAAACGGAAGATTATGCGATCGAGGATGCGCCGCAGTGGATCGACCGGGCGTATTCGGCGGACCTTCTTGTAGAACTGTACGATTACCATGGAACTCTGCAGCATGGTTTCCTCAACAGTGTGCTCGGACAGAAAGACTGTCTGGCGACCACAGACGGATACAATTATCTGGCGATCGATGATGACGTGTGGGTGTATACGGGAGTTACCTCCATTACCGGTGACCAGTCAAATGTCGGTTTTGTTCTGATGAATCAGAGGACGATGGAGACAAAGTTCTACGAGGTTGAAGGGGCAACGGAACAGTCGGCCATGGATTCGGCGGAAGGACAGGTACAGAATCTGCACTACACCGCGACTTTCCCGCTTCTGCTCAATATATCGGGCGAGCCTACGTATTTTATTGCCCTGAAGGATGATGCGGGGCTGGTGAAGATGTATGCTATGGTCAATGTGCAGAAATACCAGATCGTAGCTACGGGAAATACGGTAAGCGAGTGTGAAGAGCAGTATACAACTCTGATGTATCAGAACGGAATAAAGGAAGTAGAAGAAGATACAAGAGAAATTCAGACAGTTACAGGGAAAATTACAAAAATTGCCCAGGGCGTTATTGAAGGAAACTCTCATTACTATATTATGGTAGAAGGGTCAGAAGGAATATTTGATGTGTCTGTTGTGGATTATATCGACGTCATCCGTTTTGATGTGGGAGACGAGGTGACGATTGAGTATAAAGAAGGAGAGGAGACCAATACGGTTCTGTCGATGAACGGGACGCAGGTATCCGGAACGACAGATAAATCCGGCCCGGATGCGGCGGACGGGGAATGAAATTTTCAGAAAAGAACAATAAAGGGAACAGCGGCGGCAGAATTATTTACCTGCCGCCGCTGTTCTCTTTTAAATTTCTTATGCAGCTGACTGTGCATCTGCATTGATATATCGGTATGTTCTTTCTAGGAAATTACATTGTAATCAGATGAATCAATACCGGAAATCTCTTTTTTATCCGCGCCGATGCTCAGATAAAAATCGATGTTGTTTTCGGAGCTTATCTTACTCAGTTTCTGCAGGAAAACAGGAAGACTTTCAAGAGTGATGTTTGCCTGTTTCAGCACGCTGTCGATAAAAATTGTTTCGATGTCGTGATTGCCGGCTACCATGCCGTAAAGGAATCCTACGAATTCTTCAAGGGTAAGGATATCTGGATAATCAGCCATACGGATCGCACGGATGTTAAAATCTACCGTGTAAGTATCCTTGTGGCTTTTCTTGATAAATACTACGTTTCCGTTGGAAGTTTTCACCTTCTCGTTTGCAAGTTCGATCATTTGCTGTGTCTTTCCGCTGCCTCTTGGGCCTGTAATTAAATTTACCATGGCGAATCTCTCCTTTATGTATGTATTGTTTGAGAATATCACCTCTCAAATATCATATACTCATTATACACTAAAGATATGTGGGGAACAACTAAAAAAAGGATAAAAAAATAAAATTAATTGAGCAATCTGACTATAACGGAGAAATGATAAAAGTTCTCAAAAAGCTTATTGAAAACAAAAATCAGATATGATAGTATTAGCTCAATTGAAAATCATTCTCATAATCAAGGAGGAAACATGCCTGCGGAAGTATTATCATATTTTCTCAAAAATCGTGACCGGAGACTGAGACTGGCGTTTCAGGTAGTGCTTCAGTGCGCGCCTTTTCTGAAAGGATTGAAAATATCCTGTGTCATATCGCTGGAGGAGACTCTCTATGAAGAGCTTTCAGATCTGCTCCGCGATACGGGTATCTTATATCACAGACTTTCTTGCCAGGAAGGGAAATGCCTTGTCCTTTTTTACCGACCTGACGAGCTGGAAAGATACCTGAACAGTCCGAAGATACGCAGTCTGATACGGGAATACGGATATACGGATACGTATCTTGAGAGAATGCTTGATCGTCTGCACTCCCGTGTGGAGGATTTTGCAAAGCGGGGGATGGGATTCCCTCATGAGATCGGAGCGTTTCTCGGATATCCTGCTGACGATGTGAAGGGATTTATTGAGAACAGGGGGAACAGATATCTGATGATCGGATACTGGAAAGTATACAGCGATCTCGCTAAAGCCAGAATGATCTTCAAGGAATATGACCGCGCGAAAGACTGTGCGGTAAATGAATTTATCACCGGAAAAAGTATCCGGGAAATATGTGGAACGGAGGAGAAAAAATGAGTGTATCAGTAGTATATTGGAGCGGAACGGGGAATACTCAGGCTATGGCGGAAGCTGTTGCGGAGGGGATTCAGGCAGCCGGAGCAGAAGCGAATGTTGTAGAAGTAGCTGATGCCGATGCGGCAGCCCTTGCATTGGAGAATGCGTTTGCGCTCGGGTGCCCGTCTATGGGGGCAGAGCAGCTGGAAGAGACGGAGATGGAGCCTTTTGTGGAGTCTCTGGAGCCTCTGGTGTCGGGAAAGAAGATTCTGCTGTTCGGCTCCTACGGATGGGGAGACGGAGAGTGGATGAGAGAGTGGGCGGATCGCATGAAGAATGCGGGCGCTGTTCTGGTAAGAGATGAGGGAATCATCGCAAATGACGCTCCTGACGACGCGGCTCTTGAAGAGTGCCGGACTGCAGGTAAAGAGCTGGCGGCAGGAGTATAAAACTGCCCTCATATCCGGAGGAAAATGCTATTCGGATATCCGAAAGGCGTTGACAAAATCTTCTCCTCGTGCATATCATAAGACAACGAAAAAATACCGACAACAAAAGTCATACATTTGATATATAATTGCCGGATAAAAGGGAGAGAAGATATGAATCAGAATACACTGATCGGAATATTAATACCATTTGCCGGGACCGCCCTTGGCTCGGCGATGGTATTTTTTATGAAAAAAGATATGAATGAACGGCTGCAGAAACTGCTTCTGGGTTTTGCATCGGGGGTTATGATGGCGGCCTCGGTGTGGTCGCTGCTGATCCCTGCTATTGATATGGCGGAGCAGAAAGGGGGAATATCCTGGCTCCCTCCTGCGGTCGGTTTTCTGCTGGGAATGGGATTCCTGCTTGTTCTGGATACCCTGACGCCTCATCTGCATTTTACGGATGAAAAACCGGAAGGAGTTCCGGCACATTTAAAAAAAACAACCATGCTTGTCCTTGCGGTCACACTGCATAACATACCGGAGGGTATGGCGGTGGGCGTTACTTTTGCCGGCGTACTGACCGCGAATACGACAATGTCCCTGGCGGGGGCTTTCGCCCTTTCTGCCGGCATTGCCATTCAGAATTTCCCGGAGGGAGCGATCATCTCCATGCCTCTGAAAAGTCAGGGACTGTCGAAAGCGAGAGCATTTATATACGGCGCGCTTTCCGGGATCGTAGAGCCGGCGGCAGCGCTTGTTACGATCCTTCTTACCGGGCTTGTAGTCCCGCTGCTTCCATATCTTCTTGCCTTTGCCGCCGGAGCGATGATCTATGTTGTGGTGGAGGAGCTGATCCCCGAGGCTCAGACCGGATCACATTCAAATATCAGTACTGTGGGGGTGGCTGCCGGTTTTGTTCTCATGATGATTCTGGATGTGGCATTGGGATAAGAGCTGCACATGGCGGCCGGTTGTGTTATATTGAGGTATAAGCGGATGGAGGTACGGAAATAATGATAGATTACAGGATGGCGAGAGAAGAGTTTGAGCGGTATCTGGACGGCTATGACAGAGAAAACGATAAGGTGAAGCTTAAGATTGTGCATACCTATGGCGTGGTGGCGCAGAGTACTGAGATCACAAAGCGCATGGGGCTTCCTGTGGAGGATGTCTCACTTGCGCGTATTATCGCTCTTCTCCACGATATCGGAAGATTCGAGCAGCTCAAAAGGTATGACAGTTTTATGCCGGATACAATGGACCATGCGTCCTATGGCGTGCAGGTCTTGTTCAGAGAGGGGATGATCCGCAGATTCGTGTCAGAAGATACATGGGATGATATCATTGAGACGGCGATCGCAAAGCACAGTGATTTTGTTCTGGAGGGTATAGAAGATGAGCGGACACTTCTCCATGCACGTATAATACGTGACGCGGATAAGCTGGACAATTGCAGGGTTAAGCTTGTGGACGCGCTTGAGACATTTATGGGAGCGGACGCAGAAGAGATCGGCGCTGCATCGATATCGCCGAAGATACGCAGAGATGCTCTTGAAGGGAAGAGTATCCTGTCGGCAGACAGGGTGACCCTTATGGACTACTGGGTCTCCTATCTGGCATACTTTTACGATTTGAATTTCCGGGAGAGTCTGGATATTGTGGAAGAGCATGACTACGTGCGGCGGATCATACACAGGATTCCGTATACGGATTCGGAGACAGCAGAGACAATGAAAGAGCTGGAGAGCTGTCTGCTGGAATATGTACATAAAGCGAAGCGATGAAAGAGAGAGCGCTGCGGTTATCCGCGGCGCTCTCTCAGAGTATATACATCTTCTCTTAAATGCCTGAGAACAGGAATTTGTTCTCTCACTTCATCACACCGTCTCAGATCTATTTCCGTGATCCGAAGTTCTCCTTTCGCTTCCATCTGGGAGATCGTATTGCCCCATGGGTCGGTTATGATACTGTGTCCCCAGGATACATAAGAGGAATCCGCATCTCTTGCCGGGGCGGTGCCGACGATAAACGCCTGATTGAAGACCGCCTGAGAGCGGAACAGAAGTTCCCAGTGCATGGGACCGGTCGTCATATTGAAAGATGCGGGAACAAGGATGACCTTTGCCCCTTTTGTGACCATAAGCCGGAACAGTTCCGGAAAGCGGATATCATAACAGACTGCAAGTCCCATGGTACAGAATTCGGTTTCAAATACTGTGATATCATTTCCGGGAGAGAGAACGGCAGATTCCTGAAAATGCTGACCGTTTTTTACATTGATATCGAAAAGGTGCATTTTCCGGTGCTTTGCAATCTGCCGGCCGTTGCGGTCGAATATATAGGCTGTGTTGTATATCTTCCCGTCAGAGTCTCTTTCGGGCATGGTGCCGGCTGAGAGATATATACCGAAAGCGCGGGCGAGGTCAGAGCATATCTGCCAGAGCGGCCCGCCCTCTTCTTCTGCAAAAGCAGGAAAACAGCTGACGTCATAAGGACAGCAGAACATCTCGGGAAGAGTCAGGAAGCCGGCGCTTCCATTTACGGTCTGCTCTGCGAGGGCTTTCAGTACTTCGGTGAGTTCCTTTCTGTCTGTGTATACGGGCATCTGCGCCTGTGCGATCCGTAATGCTGTCATGGCGAGTCTCCTTTCTGTTTACCGCTGTCGGAATATAAGTTTATCGTATGGAAAGATGCTTCAGCGTACGGCGGGCGCGGCTGTAGAATCGCGCACGATAAGTTCTGCGTGGAGCAGGACAGTGCCCAGCGGTACCCCGTTTAACAGTCCGCTCAGTGCGTTGAATCCGCTTTTCCCAAGCTGGATGCGATCCTGCCGGACAGTGGTCAGAGGCGGCGACGTGTAGGCGGAGAGAGGTATGTCGTCGAAACCGATGATGCTGATATCTCTCGGAATCTGATAGCCGAGCTGCTGGCATTGTGTAATCGCTGCGCTGGCGAATGTATCCTGGCAGCAGATGATCGCTGTCATACCCATGTCGAGAAAACGGGGCAGATGCTTTTCCATGCACTCGGACAGATAATAGGAACATCCGGAGTACGACGAGTCGGTTTTCAGTCCGTGGCTGCGCATCGCCTGAAAGAACGCTCTGTGACGCACCTGCATGATATGGGAACCGAGCGCACTGCTTAGATATCCGATCTTTTTGTGGCCCAGTTCTTTCAGGTGGCCTATGGCCAGGTACATGCCTTCTTCATTGTCGATACCTACGTAGGAGATCATCGGGTTCCCGACGATGTGATTATCATAGAGGACGGTCGGGGTGTGGCAGGTGTGAAACTCTTTCATCCACGGTTCTGCAAGGGAGAAACCGAGCAGAAAGGCTCCGGAGAAATCATGCTGCAGCATAAATGCTTCGTAGGAGATCTCTCTCTGGACATCTGCATCTACCGGAACTACCGCTACCTCATATCCGGACGGTTCAGCGATCTGCCGGAATCCCATGATGATATCATAGGCAAAGTGGTGAGGCTCTTCGTATTGAATGTTGTTTCTCTGCACGATAACACACAGTTTTTTTGCCGGTTTCTTATAACGGCGCAGCTTTGTGTATCCGAGCTCAACTGCGGTTTCAAGTATTTGTTTTTGTAATGTTTCGCTGATATCGGGGGCGTTATTCAGTGCTTTTGAGACAGTACTTTTGGAAATCCCCAGTTTATCAGCAATATCCTGTATAGTTGTCATAATCTGTTATCCCCCTGATTTCCGAAAAAACTTCTGAAAATATTATATAAAAAAACGGTCTTTAATTCAATGTGAATGATAATTGAGTCAAAATGGTTTAGATAAGTTTCGAAAATGGATAAAAATGAAGTTTGAGATAATAAATATGCACAAAAAAATAATGAGGAAATTGTGCATAACAGATAAAATCATAGCGGAAAATGAAATTTGATTGACGATTAGCAGGTGAAAGAGTATGATATGAATTACCGAAACAATACGAAACTTATGCAAGGGAGGAAGAAAAATGAAGAAAAGAGCGGTATCAGCACTGACAGCGGCAGTTATGGCCGCATCGCTGGCTGTAACAGGACTCACGGGATGTGGGAGCGGAGACGGCGGAAAAGAGTCTGTGCGTCTGATG
>ERZ1643247.2238-NODE-2238-length-15760-cov-4.837886_pt1 | contig 15760 bp, 17 predicted proteins | sample MGYA00579264_ERZ1643247 | MGnify/ENA primary metagenome ERZ1643247 (study PRJEB29033, sample SAMEA4952262) | chicken gut metagenome | biome: Broiler Chicken; feature: Gastrointestinal Tract; material: Caecum | place: Ireland | collected 2018 | study: Broiler... | reverse complement strand
TCGTGGTTGCCTTTGAGCAGCAGCTTTTTTCCGGGCAGGCGATCCAGATAAGCAAAATCCAGATCCGCGTCCTCCAGCTTCATGGCCCAGGAGATATCCCCTGCTATTACAACAGTATCCTGCGGGGTGACGAGAGCATTCCAGTTCTTTGTCAGACGGGATACATAATCATTCCAGCCCGGGAACACATCCATCGGTTTTTTTCCATCGAGGGACAGATGTAGATCGGCGATGGTATAGACGGCCATCGGATCACACCAGCATCGAAAGAACGGTGTCCGACATCCCGCTGACAGGGCAGCTTCCGGTGAACCGGATCGCTTTTCCGCGCAGCGCCTGAATCGGCTCGGGTACAGGGGCACCCGTCATAGCGGCAAGCTCGTCCACGCAGGCAAAATCGTCTTCCAAGGGCTTTTCCCCTGTCAGGGCTTCCAACACGCCGGACGCAAATTTGTAGGGGCTGGCTGTAGATACCAGAACAGCAGGCGTTTCCAGATCCTTCGTTTCCTCCACATACTGATCATAGACATGGACAGCCACAGCCGTGTGCGGATCACAGACATAGTGCTCCGTTTCATACATGGAACGGATGGAAGCTTTTGTATTCTCATCGTCGCAGAATCCGGCCCAGAAGAGCGAGCGGATTTTCTCCAGCGTAGAAGCGTCGACCACATATCGTCCGGAGACTGCCAGTTCTTTCATCCAGGCGGCAATCTGTGCGCTGTTTCCTCCGGTCAGATGGTAAAGCAGCCGTTCCAGATTGCTGGACACCAGAATGTCCATGGAAGGTGAGAGCGTGGCATGGAAGGGGCGATTCTTATCATAAACGCCTGTGCGCAGGAAGTCCGTGAGGACATTGTTGGCATTGGAAGCACAGATCAGGCGATGGATGGGAAGCCCCATCTCTTTGGCATAGTATGCGGCCAGAATATTACCGAAGTTCCCTGTGGGAACGGTGACGTTGATTTCTTCACCGGGGCGATCCATCTCTCCCGTGGCAATCAGATCGCAATAGGCAGAAAAATAATAGACAATCTGAGGCAGCAGGCGCCCCCAGTTGATGGAATTGGCGCTCGAGAACATCATGCCGTGTTCTTCCAGCTTTGCTTTCACGGCGGGGTCGGTAAAGATGCGCTTTACGCCCGTCTGTGCATCGTCAAAATTACCTTCAATGGCGCACACAGCCACGTTGCTTCCTTCCTGCACCTGCATCTGACGCTTTTGCATATTGCTCACGCCGTGCATGGGGTAAAATACAAGAATGCGGGTGCCTGGCACATCGCGGAAGCCTTCCAGCGCTGCTTTTCCCGTGTCTCCAGAAGTGGCAACCAAAATCACCGCCGTGCGGGGATTTCCTGTTTTGTGAAGAGAACGGGTCAGCAAATGCGGCAGCATCTGCAGCGCCATATCTTTAAAGGCGCAGGTCGGCCCGTGCCACAGTTCCAAAATATAAAGGTTCTTTTGACCTTTCTGCTGAAGAGACAACGGAGCGGGAGAATTACCGGAAAATTTTTCTTTGGCATACGCCGCATTTGCACAGGAGAGGAGCTCCTCTCTGGTGAATTCGGGCAAAAAGTCCGACATGATGCGGGCAGCCCGCTCCGGATACGTACAGTGTGACAGCCGAATCAGATCTTCATGCGTATATCGCGGCAGAGATTCGGGCACGTAAAGCCCGCCGTCTGCGCTGATTCCTTGGGAAATGGCCTGCGAAGCGCTCACACGCTCGCGGTCATTCCGTGTGCAACGATACATCAAAAGGAACAGCCTCCTTATTCATTGACAGAAGGATATCCTTCTGCCGCTTTCCTCTTATTCTATCCGATTCCTTCCGTTGTGTCAAAGCTTGCGGAAAAATTGACAGGCATTTTCGAAAAAAATCTTTTGGATCAGCTCTTCAGAACAGCCTTGCCGGCTGAAAAATGCTGCAATTTTTTCCATGGACTGTACGCCGGAGATGCCATTTGGAAGCGGCGTACCGTCGAAATCACTTCCCATGGCCAGGACATCTTCCCCGCCCAGGGAGAGAAAATGCTCTGCATGGCGATACAGGTCTTCGATTCCGGCGTTTCCGCCATTGCGGAGAAAATCCGGGCAGAAATTTAATCCAACCAAACCACCCCGATCCCGTATCAGGCAGAACTGTTCATCCGTCAGATTGCGCGGATGGCTGCAGAGCGTGCGGGAATCAGAGTGGCTGGCCACAAGCGGCCCGCTCGTCTGTTCCGCAACGGCATAAAACAGGCGCTCGCTTGCGTGAGAAAGATCGATTGCTATGGAAAGCCGTTCCATTTCACGCACAGCCTCACGGCCGAATGCCGTAAGCGTGCCGGGAGCCCGCACGCCGCCGCCGAGCTCATTGACGCCGTTCCAGGTCAGCGTGATCATGCGGACGCCCCGTCGGTGCAGGTGGCGGAGCTGTTCCAGACTTCCCCGCATGGCTGCGCCGCTTTCCACCGTTAAGATAGCGCCGCATTGGCCCTGGGAAAGGTGGTCGATCTTCTCCCCATCCCTCACAAGCACGATCTCGGGATGCAAGGAGGCTTCGCGTTCCAGCAAATCTGCGGCATCGTCAAATAAGCGGGATGCACTTTCACCGCGCTTGTTATCAGGAATACAAACGGCAAAACACTGCACCCATGGAAAATAGGCAAGTCCCCGTTCCACAGAGAGCTGCAGGTCGTTTTGAAAAAGACTTTTTCCCTTTGTCAGGCATTCCAGCAATGTGTCGCAGTGCAGATCAAACAGCTTCAATGCCAATCGCCTCCCTGAAATGCATTTTCAATGTGTGTGATCCGGTATCGGCCATTTTCTTCCCTCACAAGGCCAAGCACATCAAAGCGTGGCTGCAGAGAGGATGGAAACTTCATCAGGTAGAGCAGGGCTGTGCGGATAATACGCCTTTGTTTTTGCGGTGTGACGGCTTCCAGCGGAGACACCGGGGAGCCTTCTTTCCGTTCCTTGATTTCCGCGAAAACAAGGTATGATTCCTTCTGGGCGATAATGTCTATTTCTCCGCCCTTCACCCGATAATTGCGCTCCAGAATGCGGTAGCCTTTTCGTTCGAGAAAGGAAGCGGCAGCCTGTTCTCCCTCTTTTCCTTCCTCATAGCTTCTGCCCACGCTGTAGTTCCTCCGGTGTCAGAATTTTCTTCAGAAAACTTTTGCGATGAATAGGACAGGGACCATATTTCTTTAACAGTTCCACATGCAGCTTGGTTCCATATCCTTTGTGTTTTGCAAATTGATATTGTGGGTAAAGTCGGTCTATTTCTACCATATAGCGATCCCTGCTGACTTTGGCCAGTATGGAGGCTGCGGAGATGCTGGCGGAAAGAGAATCCCCCTTTATGATGGTTTCCCCCGGGATTGGCAGGGGCGGCATGCGGTTCCCATCTATCAAAGCGTAATCAGCGGCTGGATGCAATCCTTCCACTGCACGCCGCATGGCAAGAAACGTGGCCTGCAGAATATTTACCTCATCGATTTCCTGTTCGCTTGCGCTGGCCACACACCAGGCAGCCGCCTGGCTGCAAATGGCGTCGTAGAGAGATTCACGCTTTTTTGCCGAAAGCTTTTTGGAATCGTCAAGGCCGGGGAGATCAAACCGTTCCGGCAGAAGAACGGCTGCGGCATACACGGGCGCTGCCAGCGGACCGCGTCCAGCTTCATCCACACCGCACACAAATTGATATCCTTTTGAGTGGGCACGTGCTTCATAGATCAGGTGCTCTGCTTCGCTCATTGGTTATCCTCCGCTTTTTCCAGCGTGATGTGTCCCAATCGCGCGCTTCTGAATTCGTCCAGCACGGCAGCTGCAGCTCGCTCCGTATTGATGACGCCGCCTGACATCAGCATACCGCGCTTTCTTCCGATTTCCTCTAGAATTTCATCTCCGCGTTTTCCTGGCAGAAAACCGTCGTCCAGCCGGTAACGTTCGCAGAGAGCCTGGGGATAGGAAACAACAAGCGTTTCCAGGAGACGGCCGGCCAATCGTTCCGTGTCTATTACTTCATCCTTGACTGCGCCGGTAAAAGCCAGGTGCTCACCCACAGTTTTGTCTTCAAATTTTGGCCAAAGCACGCCGGGTGTGTCCAGCAGTTCAAACCCTTTGCCAATGGTGAACCATCGGTTTTCCCTCGTGACACCGGGCCGATCAGCAACAGCAGCTTTTCCTCCCCGGCACAGCTTGTTGATCAGGGAAGATTTTCCCACATTCGGGATGCCGACCACCATCACGCGGATGGTGCGGCCCACCATTCCCTTCTCTTCCCAAACGGCTATTTTATCGCGCAAAACCTCCCGCACAAGCGGAATAAAGCCATTCAGACCCTTTCCGGAACGGCAGTCAACCGCCACGGCAGGCGTTCCCTGCGCGCGGTAGCGCTGCAGCCATTTTTTTGTTTCAGCGGGATCTGCCATATCGCTCTTGTTCAAAAGGATCACACGCGGTTTTCCCTGAATCAGCTTGTGCAGAACAGGGTTCCTGCTGGAAACAGGGACGCGTGCGTCCACAATTTCTGCAACGGCATCTACCAGGCGAATAGATTTCTCAATCTGGCGCTTGGTGCGCGTCATGTGGCCGGGAAACCATTGAATGGAAACGGCTTCCATATCCTGCGGCATTTTATCGTTTTGGCGGTTCATCCGCTCTCAGCCTTTCTTTTAAGTGATTTTTCCGAATCGGTCAAAGGGGAACAAAATCCACTCAGCCTTTCCCATGATATACCGTTCATCCACCATGCCCACATCCTTGCTGCGGCTATCGTTGGAAACGGCGCGGTTATCTCCCAAGACAAACACGTGCCCGGTCGGAACGATCAAAGGGAAGGTGTAGTCGGAGGGCTGTGTGGTGGTTCCGTTCTCCAGGTAAGCGCTTTCATCCAGCATTTTCCCGTCCACATACACCGTCCCCGTATCAAAATCGATATCAACCGTCTGTCCCTCCGTGGCAATCACGCGCTTGATGATGGGCTGCGTGAGTCCCTGTGTCCTGGTGATGACAATGACGTCTCCCTCCTGCGGTTCATGAAACAGCATGGAGATTAGGACACGATCGTTTGATTGCAGAGAAGGAAGCATGGACGGCCCGCTGACGTTGACCACACGGAAGAAAAAAGTGAAGACAATCGCCAGAATGATGACCGCAAAGACGAGGGATTCCATCCACTCGTAGCAGTTCAGGATAAACGGGCCGATGTGGCTCTGCTTCTGTGGCTTTCGATGTGCGGCGTTTCCCAACAAGGCCGGTTCCCTCCTTCGTCAGGTCAATTTCCTCCAAAAGAAAACAACACTTTTCCAATCACGTAGCGTGCATCTATCATTCCCAGATCGGAGGAACGGCTGTCGGTCGAAAACTCACGATTGTCGCCCAACACAAAGACACACCCTTCGGGAACGGTTTGGGGGAACGAAAGATCATAGCTGTAAGTTTGGGGATACGCAAGGTAGCTGCTCTCATCCAGCGGAATACCGTCCACCAGCACGGTACCGGAGCCATCCAGATCCACCGTTTGTCCTTCTGTTGCAATGATGCGTTTGATCACAAATTCCTGAAGCGGCGTGTGCGTGGCGTCGATCACCACTACATCGCCTGCGCTGGGCTGGTAGCCAATTGCCTGAACAATGACGCGTGTTCCTTCCGTGTAAGTGGGCAGCATGGAACTTCCCTTCACCTCGTTGACACGCAGAAGGAACGTGAAAATCAGCATAGCGATGATAATCGCTGTCCCCAATGCCTCCAGCCATTCATAAATAGCCTGCACTTTTTTGGAGAGGCCTGATACACGGGTTTCTGTCTCATTCTCCATATGGCATTCCTTCCTTCCCGCTGCTTTGGTAGATAAAGAAAAAAGGGACATGAACATGTCCCTTTTTCCATGCGGTCGATTATTTAATCTGCTCTTTGACCTTCGCAGCCTTGCCGATTCTATCACGCAGGAAGTACAGCTTCGCTCTGCGCACACGGCCTTTGCGGACCACCGTAACGCCCTTTACATTCGGGGAATGGAGGGGGAACACTCTCTCCACACCGACGCCATAGGAGATACGGCGGACGGTGAACGTCTCCGAGATACCGCTGCCCTTACGAGCAATCACGGTGCCCTCAAAAACCTGGATTCTTTCGCGCTCGCCCTCGCGGATGTTCACGTCAATTCGAACGGTGTCGCCAATGTCGAACTGAGGAATCTCCGTCTTTACGGAATCCTGGGAAATCAACTTCAATGCATCCATTTCTTTTCCTCCTAGTTTTCAGACATTCATGCCCTTTGTATCTTCTCGTTGGCAGAGGACTGTCCGCTTCAATGTCACGGCATAACCGGGCATTAACCCCCACTGGCAGGCCAGCGGTACCTGAAATGCTTATATATGATACCACAGAACGCATTTTTCCGCAAGAGGCAAATTACCGGTTTATTCAAATAATTTGCGCTCCGCATCGTACAAACCGGTGCGGGCCGCTTCGCACAGGAAAGAGGCTCCCTGCTGGTGCTCCAATGCATCCGTCAGCAAATAGGGTGAAATGTTTTTTTCGCTGCCTGCCGGCAAAAAGGCGGAAATACGCACGGTGTTTTCCTCCACTGTGAAAGAGGTTTCTGCCAGATACGGCTTCAAATCAAAATGGATCATGCCGCTTTTTGTGTGCTTGCTCACGGGAATTTCCGGCTGCGAAAGCAAGGCGCTGCATTGCTGCGCCAGCAGGTCTATATCCCCGTTTTCCGGTTCCAACACTAACTCGTAGGAAGCCCAGGTGATTTTACCGGGCTTCATGACCGGTTCGGTCACAGAAAGCACAGGAAGCGTACCGGGCAGTGTGCGTGAAAGCCGTTCCCGCACCTCCTCCATGGTGATCTGTGTTTCATCAATTTTAATGTCCAGCGCCTCTCTTCTCCCTTCAATGCCGAGAGGCAGCGGAAGGGCAAACACCATGTGGGCTCTTGGGTTAAAGCCCTGTGTATACCACAGAGGAATTTTGGCGCGGTGAATGGCGCGCGCCATGCAGTGCGTCAAATCCAGATGAGAGATATAGCGGGCTGCGCCTCTTTTTTGAAACCAGATTCTAACGGTTTTCATAGCAGATCCCTCCCTGGAAGCATGCAGCGCCGCAACCCGAGCAGGCCTCCCTGCAGTTTGGCGTCACCTGCGCGGCATATGCCCGCTCGCATTCACTGCGGAAAAAATCCTTTGTCACACCGTAATCAATGTGATCCCAGGGAAGGATCTCGTCGAAGTTACGGCGGCGGTTGGCGTAAAATTCCGGTTCCACGCCGCAGTCGGCAAAGGCGCGCCGCCAGCGCTTGAGTGAGAAATAATCATTCCAGCCGTCAAATTTGCAGCCCAATTCATGGGCACGCAACAGTACCGGGCCCAGGCGACGATCCCCTCTGGCAAACACCGCTTCCATGAAGCTGGTGTCGGCATCATGGTAATGGCAAGTAATCTTTTTCGTCTTTACGGATTGTACCAGGTGCTGCTGCTTTTCGTGCAACGTCTCAATGGTGTCCTGCGGTTCCCACTGGAAGGGGGTGAACGCCTTGGGCACAAAGCCGGAAGCACTCAGCGTGACAGAAACGCTCTTCCCCTTTCTCCGTGCCGGGTTGGTATAATACAGGTCTACCACTTTTTGTCCCAGCTCCGCGATGCCGGCCACATCTTCCATCGTCTCCGTCGGCAGGCCGAGCATGAAATACAGCTTCACGGAATTCCATCCGCCCGCAAAGGCGGTGGATACGGTGCGCATCAGCTCGTCTTCGTATACATTCTTGTTGATCACATCGCGCAGCCGCTGTGTGCCGGCTTCCGGGGCAAAAGTCAACCCGCTGCGGCGCACAGAACGGATTTTGTCCATAATCTCAGTGGAGAAATTGTCTACACGCAGAGATGGAAGAGAAATGCCTGTTTTTTCTTCCTTTGTCCACGTCAACAGCTGGTCGAGCAGTTCATTGAGTTTGGAATAATCGCTCGTGCTCAGCGAGGAGAGAGAGATTTCATCATATCCTGTGGTAGCGCAGAGATCGCGGCATTGCTTGTCAATCACACTTACTGATTTTTCGCGCAGAGGGCGGTACAGAAAACCGGCTTGGCAGAACCGGCAGCCACGGATACAGCCGCGGAACACTTCTGCAACGGCGCGGTCATGTACAATTTCAATGAAGGGCACAATAAAACTTTCCGGGAAATAGGATTCGTCCATGTGGAGCATCAGGCGTTTGCGCACTTTGGCCGGCGCACCGTCAAGCGGCTCAATGGCGGAGATCAAACCGTCTTCCCCATAAGATACTTTGTAAAGAGAAGGAACATAGACGCCGGGAATCTGTGCTGCCTCCCGCAGGAACGTTTCTTTCGAGGACCCCTTCTGCTTGTGTTCACGGTAAAGACGCACCAGCTCGCAGTCAACCTCTTCTCCTTCGCCGATGAAAAAGAGATCAACAAAATCAGCCAGCGGTTCCGGGTTGCAGGCACAAGGGCCGCCTGCAACCACAAGGTGTTCAAGTCCCTTTCGCTCTGCAGCCAACAGAGGGATACCGGCAAGATCAAGCATGTTGAGCACATTGGAATAGCTCAGTTCATATTGCAGGGTGAAACCGATGATATCAAACTCTGAGAGCGGATCGCCACTTTCCAGTGCGTACAATGGTATGCTATGGTCGCGCAGCTGTGCTTCCATGTCAACCCAGGGTGCAAAAACGCGTTCACACCATACACCGTCCATGCGGTTCAGCACACCGTAAAGAATTTTCATGCCGAGGTGGGACATGCCCACTTCATAAATATCAGGAAAACAAAATGCAAAGCGCACGTCGACACCTGCTTTGTCCTTGACAATGCTATTCAGTTCCCCGCCTGTGTACCGGGCGGGTTTTTGTACCTTTAGAAATATTTTTTCAAGGCCGGAACTCATTCTTTCTCTCCTGTCCAATCAAACATGTCCGTTCTTTTCACAGGCGGCAGGACCGCTGTGTGATGACCTGTCTGTTATTATAACGGACTTCCGTGTGGATTGCAAACCCTTTTCCCGTTTTCGCATTACAGGAACCGCCCGTCTTTGAGCAGAAACAGTGCGAGATAACAGGCCGCCAAAAGCAGGGAAATATTTCCGCGAGACTGAAACAGCAACCAAAACCCGGCGCAGGCCAGCGGGAGAAGAACGAAAAAGGAGAGAAGAAAGACAAACCGCTCCGCTTTCCCGGCATCCCAGAAGACACAAAGGACAGCGTAAAGACATTGGCCGCCGTCAAGCGATTCTATCGGCAGCAGATTGAAGACGGCAAGCAGCAGATTACCCTGAAAAAAAACAGAGTCCTGTTGGTGAATGATCAGGCAGAGTACACAACAGCATAGGTTGGCAAGAGGTCCGGCAAGAGAGAGGAGCGCATCCTGCCAATATGCGGCTCGCAGGCGTTGTCTGCACACCAGATCGATCCCGAACGCCGTGATACGGACGGAACGGATGGGCACTTTTTGCACAAGGATAGCTAGAAAATGTCCTGCTTCATGGCAAATTGCCGCTGCGAGACCCGGCAGGACAACATGCTGCCGATCCCAAAATAGGAGAAAGGCCAGCAGGGCAAAAAATAGGTAATCAATGGACACACGGCGTCCGCAGAGAGAAAAAGTCACGGCGCATCACTGGAGGATGGTTCCGGCTCTGAGGGGGCAGAAGAAACAGAAAAAAGATTCCAGGATTGAAGATCTATTTCTCCCCAGTTCTGTTCCAAAAGGATACTGTTGTTCAAATGTTCCAAATACCAGGCGCGGATCTCCTGGTAAATACTGCCATCCGTTAGGCGTAGGATTAGGGCGGCCAGAAGTACGGCACAGCAGGTGCAAACCTGAACAGCAAGCACCAGGTGGCCGCCTCCCGGTTTTTTGACGGGCTTTGCCTCATGTTTTGGCTTCGGCCGTCTGTACCGCCTGGGCCTGCGCATTTCATGCGTCCTTTCATCCCATTCAGACTGCCGTGTGGATTCCAAATTATCGTACATATAAATTCCTCCCCCGTTTTGCTGGATCAAGACTATTGCCGTCTGTTATGATATATGCAGATAGTGGGAAAGAAAGTCCAAAAAGAGCAGGTGCGGCATGGTACCGCACCTGCTCGGAAGCATCAAACTTTATTCCGTTTTCGCCTTGCCGCGAATATAGGCGTCAATGGATTTGGCAGCGCGCTTGCCTCCGCCCATCGCCAGAATCACGGTTGCGGCGCCGCTCACGGCATCGCCTGCCGCATAGACGCCAGGCAGCGAGGTTGCGGTCGTTTCCTCGTCCGCCACAATGCAGCCGCGGCGGTTGACCTCAAGGCCGGCTGTGCTGGAGGGGATCAGCGGGTTCGGGCTGTTGCCGATGGCGATGATGGCGCAGTCCACGGGCAGTTCGAAATTGGACCCCTTCTTTTCGATCGGGCGGCGGCGGCCGGAAGCATCCGGTTCACCGAGTTCCATTTCCACACACTCAATGGAGCAGACACGGCCGTTTTCATCACCATGGATTGCCACGGGGTTCGTCAGAAGGCGAAACTCAATGCCTTCCTCTTTTGCGTGGTGGATTTCCTCGGCACGTGCGGGCATTTCCTTTTCACTGCGCCGATACACGATGTACACATTCTCCGCACCCAGGCGCTTGGCTGTGCGGGCGGCGTCCATGGCCACGTTTCCACCGCCCACGATGGCTGCGTTCTTCGGGCGGATGATGGGGGTATCATATTCCGGCCGGTAAGCCTTCATCAGGTTGACGCGGGTGAGGAATTCGTTCGCGGAATAGGCGCCGACAAGACCTTCGCCGGGGATGTGCATAAAATTGGGGAGCCCGGCGCCGCTGCCAATGAAGATGGCTTCAAAGCCGTCCGCAAACAGTTCGTCCAGCGTCAGAACCTTGCCGATCACCATGTCGGTCAGAATGGTAACGCCTTTTGCACGCAGGCCGTCAATCTCCTTCTGCACAATTTCCTTCGGCAGACGGAACTGCGGAATGCCATACATAAGGACACCGCCTGCCGTGTGCAGCGCTTCGAACACCGTGACCTCGTATCCCATGTTGGCAAGGTCACCCGCGCATGTCAGACTGGCGGGACCGGCGCCGATCACGGCGACCTTATGGCCGTTGGAGGCAGGCCTGGCGGGCGTTTCCTGACTGTGAGCCATGTGCCAGTCGGCGACAAACCGCTCCAGACGGCCGATGCCGACCGGCTCACCTTTGATGCCGCGCACGCATTTGCTCTCGCACTGCGTTTCCTGGGGGCACACACGACCGCAAACGGCAGGAAGCGACGTGGCCGTTGTAAGCACCTGGTACGCCTCCTCAAACTCGCGGTTTGCCACATGAGCAATGAAATCCGGAATGGGAACCATCACAGGGCAGCCGCTTACGCAGGGCTTGTTTTTGCAGTGCAGGCAGCGCTGAGCTTCGCTAACGGCCATCTCTTCCGTATATCCAAGAGCAACCTCTTCAAAATTGTGATTCCGCACGTCCGGCTGTTGTTCCGGCATCGGCGTCTTTGTCATCGTCATATTCGGCATTTCTTTTCCCCCCACTTATTTCTCAGCTTGCTGCATCAAACGGCAGTTGAATTCCCGTGCCGATTCGCGTTCCATCTCCGCGTAGGTTCTGGAGCGCTTCATGACCTCATCAAAGTCCACAAGGTGTCCGTCAAAATCAGGCCCATCCACGCAGGCGAACTTTGTTTCACCGCCCACGGTCACACGGCAGCCGCCGCACATGCCCGTGCCATCAATCATGATACTGTTCATGCTGATAATAGTTTTGATTCCGTATTCTTTTGTCAGATTGCAGACGGCTTTCATCATGGGAAGCGGGCCGATGGCTACAACGAAATCATATTTGGCGCCAGCTTCGATGTTTTTTTTCAGGGCATCCGTGACAAAACCTTTGTTCCCGTTGGAACCGTCATCTGTCATCAGATAAAGGTTATCGCTGGCAGCACGCATTTCGTCTTCCAGAATGATGATATCTTTGTTGCGGAAGCCGGCAATCATGTCGACTTTTGTGCCGAGATTGTGCAGGGCCTTGGCCTGCGGATACGCAATGGCACAGCCCGCACCGCCGCCGATGACAGCGGCATAGTGGTAACCTTCCAGCTCAGAGGGCTTGCCGAGAGGACCGATGAAATCCAGAATGCTGTCGCCCTCGTTCAGCGTATCGAGCAGCATGGTTGTTTTGCCAACCTTCTGAAAAATAATATCGATTGTTCCCGCTTCTCTGTCATAATCGGCAATGGTCAGCGGAATTCTCTCTCCATACTCATTAACGCGCAGAATAATAAACTGTCCGGCCTGTGCTTTATGAGCGATATAGGGCGCAGCAATGCGCATTTGGGTCATACTGTCGTTCAGGCGCTTTTTTTGCAAGATTTGAAACATTTCCTGATTCCCCCCGTGATATGGATCTACCGTAGTATTTCTATTATAAGGGCAAGCTGGTCATTTTGCAAGATCCTTTCATAAAAAACCCTGTGTTCCTTTACCCTGTGAAAGAAAAAAGCAGAAAATGATACAAAACAGGAAAAAAAGAGAATCGTTTTGAAGGATTTGTTTCGTTTTCCTTCAAAAAAGCAAGAGCAATCACCAATTCGGGCATTGTTGTATAGTATGGATTGCAAGGAAGGAGGATGGCTGCTGATGAGAAGAAAACCCTGCTGCAAATTTCCCTGCAGGCCAAATTATCTGATTGCCTTCGGGCTTGGTCTGATGCTCTCCTGTTTCTGTCCCAGCGGGGTTTTGTTTTTTCTGATCTCCGTCATCCTTGTCTGGATCGGGATCAGCCTGCTGCGTTTTCAGTCATGAAGCTTGCCTGCTGGCCGGAGACCGATCAAAATGATTGCTGAGGAAAGGCGGTACATAGGAATGAAAGTTGTTGTGGTAAAAAGCTCAAAGGTCATTGGCTTTTTTCTTCGCAGACTGTTCCATATCAGAAGAGTGGAGGCCTGATCCTGCCTCCTGCCCTGCCGCTGAGAAAGAGCGGCAGGGCTTTTTCTGCATAATCATGCCGTGGGCAGAATACCATTGGGTAGAAACGAAAAAGGGAGGAAGCTTTGTATGGACTATACTGCGGAGAGAAGCCCACTCAGCGCCATGGAGCTTATCTATGACGGATGCCAGGAACAGTCTGTCGATCTGGACCTGACGCTGCCGGATTATTGCCCGGATATCCAAAGAATTTTGAAATGTCAGGTTTATCCAAGAATTCTAGATCGTTCGCTGGCAGGGGATCGCTTGGAGATCAGCGGGATTTATCAGGTTAAGGTCTTTTACCTGGACGCGGATGGGGGTAGTGTTCGCTGCTGTGAGAGCAGCGCGCCGTTTTCCGCTTCCATTCCCCTCAAGCAGCATGCGGAAAAAGGAAGAGTGAAGGCATTTGCACGTGTGGAATATATCAACTGTCGGGCTGCAAGCTCGCGGCGGCTTGATGTGCACGGCTCTTTTTCGATCTGTGCAAAGGTTTTTGTGTGCGCGGACTGTGACGCCGTCTCTTCCTTGAGCGGAGAGGATGTGGAACAGCGCTTCCTCGATGTGCCCTACAGCCGGATGTCGGCGTTTGCTGTGCAGCTTTTTCAGGTGGAGGAGGTCCTGGAGCTCCCCGGAAGCAAACCGGAGGCCGAAACACTGCTTTACAGCTGTGCTGTGCCGGAGCTGCAGGATTACAAGGTCATTCAAAATAAGCTGTTAATCAAAGGGGAGCTCAATCTTCACCTTTTGTATTTATCCGCCGAAGGCAGTTCCATGGAAACGATGGAGTACGCCATACCATTTTCCCAGATGCTTGACTGCGAGGGGATCACGGAGGAAGCACAGAGCGACGTCCGACTCTCGGTGGTGGGAACGGACGTGCAGATTAAAAACGATTATTCCGGTGGGAAAGTCTTTTTTGATGCCTCAGTCCGCCTTTGCGCCGATGTGACGGCATACGAAACGAGACAGGCAACTGTTGTTTCGGATGCCTATTCCCGCCGCTATGAGATGGCACTGGAGGTCCGGCAGCACATGGTGGAGGAATTGACGGAACTGTTCAGCGACAGTTTGCCCACCAGGGCGGTCTTCACCGTGGAGCAGGGAATCTCCAAAGTGCTCGACGTCTGGAGTGAGAGCTGTATCGTATCCTCTGCCGGCCAGGAGGAGGGCAATCTGATATTAAACGGGAAATACAGCATCTGTATGCTGGCGATTGGGACTGACGGTGCACCCTTCTATTTCGAGAGAACGCCTGAGTTTCAGTACAAGCGCCCAATTGCGGAGAAAGGGACCGTTCGGTGTGATCAGGATGCCTGTATCACGGGGATCAGTTATCGCCTTTCCGCGAATGAGTTGGAAATTAAGGCAGAGATTGCGCTCCAAGGTTCTGTATTTGCACAGAAAAACTTCCGCATGGTTGAGGCTGCGCACGCCGATGAGACGAAACCTCGCGAGCAGGATCAGAACGCCTCGCTCGTGCTGTATTTTGCAGAGGAGGGAGAATCGCTTTGGGATATCGCCAGGCTTTACTGTACCTCCATGCAGGCTATTCAGGAGGAAAACCATTTGGATTGCGAAAAAGTTGAGGGAAAAGGCATGATCCTAATCCCCATGCAAGCCAATTGAGGGAGGGAGAACAGTGGAAGATCACAGCATTTACCGGGATATAGCGGAACGCACGAACGGAGATATTTACATCGGCGTTGTCGGTCCTGTGCGGACTGGCAAATCCACCTTTATCAAAAAGTTTATGGACACCATTGTCCTCCCGAACATTGAGGAGGATTTTAAGCGCGGCCGAGCGGTGGATGAGATGCCACAGTCAGCCGCGGGACGAACGATCATGACAACGGAGCCCAAATTTATACCGGAACAGGCTGTCCACGTCAAAATCGATGACTGTGCCGCATTTTCTGTCCGGCTCATTGATTGTGTAGGGTATATTGTGCCCAGTGCGCTCGGCTATATTGAGAACGATCAGCCCCGCATGGTTATGACGCCATGGTATGAAGAACCGATTCCCTTCAATATGGCTGCGGAGATCGGGACCAAAAAGGTGATAACGGAGCATTCCACCATCGGCCTTGTTATCACAACGGACGGCTCCATCAGCGACATTCCCCGAGAAGAATATGAGGAAGCAGAAGAACGCGTGATTGCAGAGCTCAAGGAAATCAATAAACCGTTCATTGTGATTTACAACTGCGTAGAGCCTGACACCGAGGAGGCTTCCGCCGCGGTAAAGCAGCTCTCAGGAAAATATGGCGTTCCTGTGCTGCCGATCAATTGCCTGGAAGCGGATGAGAGGCAGATTCGATCCATTCTGGCGCAAATCTTGTATGAGTTTCCCGTCAAAGAAATCCGCATGAATATACCGAAGTGGGTTTCCGGCTTGGAAAACGAGCATTGGCTGCGTTCCTCCGTCTATGGTTCCATCCAGCAGGCAGCCTCACAGATACAGAAGATTCGGGAAGTCAACGATGCCGTCAGCAAAATTGAGCGGTGTGAATATGTGACGGAAGCTGAAATCTGTGAGATCGATCTCGGAAGCGGTCGCACGCGCATTCAAGTGACTCTTCTCCCCGATCTGTTCTACCGTGTTTTGGGGGAGCGCACCGGCCTGACCGTGCGGGATGAAGGGGAATTGTTGGCGTGCATGATGAATTTTGCAGCCATGAAAAAGCAATATGACAAGATAAAAGACGCCTATGAGGAAGTGCAGAGCACGGGGTACGGTATTGTAATGCCGGGGCTGGAAGAGCTGAGCCTGGAAGAGCCCGAGATCATCCGGCAGGG
>ERZ1643247.2237-NODE-2237-length-15761-cov-8.165606_pt1 | contig 15761 bp, 14 predicted proteins | sample MGYA00579264_ERZ1643247 | MGnify/ENA primary metagenome ERZ1643247 (study PRJEB29033, sample SAMEA4952262) | chicken gut metagenome | biome: Broiler Chicken; feature: Gastrointestinal Tract; material: Caecum | place: Ireland | collected 2018 | study: Broiler... | reverse complement strand
CAGGGCTCCCGAAAATCGCAACGAAGTGAGATTTTTGGGAAGAGGAGGAGCGGAGTGCGCATGCGAGCATTGCCCCTTAGGGCGATGCGAGAGCGCAGCCGACTGCTCCGACGAGGGTGCGCTTTTCCAAAGGCGTGGCTTTGGAACGCGCAATTTGGTTATTTATAAAATGGGGTATAGAACGGGCAAAATTTTTTCGTGAGAAAAAGACGGCCCCGCCGCTCTTGTAAGAGCGGCGGGGTTTTTGCGTTGCGTTTGTTTTAGGGCACGGTTTGATAGAAATACCGCAGCTTCACCTTGCCCCGATGAGCCGCAGGGATGCGCCGCGCCTTACGGGCGCGCGCCCTGCGCGATCTGTCGGATGATATGCCCTGCCAGCAGCAGCCCAGCACTTGCGGGCACATAGGAGAGGCTGCCGATAAAACGCTCGCCTTCGGCGGCGTCCCCGCGCGCGGGGCGGCGCGGCTCTTCCTCCGAATATACCGCCCATACGCCCGTCACGTTCGCGTCGCGCAGTCCTTTGCGCACCAGCCGCGCCAGCGGGCAGACGCGCGTCTTTTCCACGGGCGCCACGCGGAAGGCGTTCGCGTCGAATTTGTTCCCCGCGCCCATGCACGAGATCGCGCCCGCGCCCGCCGCGCGCGCGCAGGCGAGCAGCATGATCTTGTCGGGCACGCTGTCGATGCAGTCCGCAACATAGTCGTACAGCGAAAAATCAAAGCTGTCCGCCGTTTCCGCCGTAAAAAAGCGCGGGATCGCGCGTACCTGCGCGTCGGGGTTGATCGCCCGCGCGCGCTCCGCCATCACCTCCGCCTTGTTTTTGCCGATCGTGCCCGTCAGCGCCACGAGCTGGCGGTTCAGGTTGGACGCCGCCACTGCGTCGCCGTCCGCAAAGTCGAGCGCGCCGACGCCCGCCCGCACGAGCGCTTCCGCCGCGTACGAGCCGACCCCGCCGATGCCGAACACCGCCACGCGCGCCTGCGCAAGGCGGGCGAACCCCTCCTCGCCGAGCAGCGCGATCTCGCGGATAAAAGCCTCCCGCATAGTCCTTATCTCCCGTTTTTTTCTCCGCTATTATACCGCAAGGCGGCAAAACAGGCAAGCAAAACGGTGAAAAAGCACATTTTTTTCGCTTTTTTTTCATTTCCTATTGAAAAACCCGCGCGCATGGTATATAATGAAAAAGGCGGACGCTTGCATGCGCTTGAATCTCTGTCCGCCGATAAGGGAGTACTGCTATGATCATTCAGGGCGAAAATATCCGCAATGTTGCGGTCATCGGGCACAGCGGCGAGGGCAAGACCTCCGTCTGCGAGGCGATCCTCTTCAATGCGCGCGCGACAGACCGTTTGGGCAAGGTCACGGAGGGGAACACCGTTACCGACTACGACGAGCAGGAGATCGCGCGCAAGATGTCCATTTCCCTCTCCGTCGCGTACGTGATGTGGGATAACGTGAAGATCAACCTTTTAGACGTGCCCGGCTTCTATGATTTCGAGGGCGAGCTTTCGGAGGCGCTGCGCGCCGCGGGCGGCGCGCTCATCGTCACGGGCGCGTCGGGCGCGCTCACCGTCGGGGCGGAAAAGGCGATCGACGTCTGCCTCAAAAACAAGATCCCGATGGTCATTTTCATCAACGGCATGGATAAGGAAAACGCCGACTACGCGGGCACCGTCGCCGCGCTCAAAGAAAAATATGCGGCGAAGATCGCGCCCATTCAGATCCCGCTGATGGAAGGGAACAAGATGATCGGCTACATCAACGCGTTGAAGGACGCGGCGTACCAGTTCACGGGCACGGGCTTAAAGGACATCCCCATCCCCGACGACATGCGCGGCACCCTTGCCGACATGCAGGCGAGCCTCACCGAGACCGCCGCCGAAAACGACGAACAGCTTCTGGATAAATACTTCGGCGAAGGCGCGCTCACCAAAGACGAGGTCATCCTCGGCATCCGCAAGGGCATTTACAACGTGAACACCATCCCCGTCATGGCGGGCTCGGCGCTGCAGAACCGCGGCATCATCAACCTCATCGAGGAGATCGTAAAATACATGCCCAACGCCGTCGAACGGCGTGAGATCCTCGCGCAGAGCGAGGACGGCGAGGAGCTGGTGCCCATCTCCTGCAAGGCGATGGCGCCCTTTGCCGCGCAGGTCTTTAAAACGACCGTCGACCCCTTCGTCGGCAAACTCAACGTGATGAAGGTGTTCCGCGGCATTTTAAAGGCGGGCAGCACCGTCTACAACGCGAACACGGGCAAAACGGAGCGCATCAGCCAGATCTACCTTTTAAAGGGCAAAAAGCAGGAGCCGACCGCCGAGCTCGGCGCGGGCGACATCGGCGCGGTGAGCAAACTTGCGAACACGAACACGGGCGACACCCTCTGCGACGAAAACGCGAAGGTGAAATTCGACCCCATCCACTTCCCCCGCCCCGTGCTCTCCATGGCGATCTACGCCGAAAAGAAGGGCGAGGAGGATAAGATCTTCCAGGGGTTGAACAGGCTCTCGGAGGAGGACCGCTCTTTCACCGTCACCAAAAACCCCGAAACGGGCGAAATGATCCTGAACGGGCAGGGCGAAACGCAGCTGGACGTCATCAATAAAAAGTTAAAGGCGAAGTTCAACGTCTCCGCCGTGCTTAAAACGCCCAAGATCGCCTACCGCGAGACCATCCGCAAGACGGTCGAGGCGGAGGGCAAGCACAAAAAGCAGTCGGGCGGGCACGGGCAGTACGGGCACTGCAAAGTGCGCTTCGAGCCGTGCGAGAGCACCTTCGAATTCGCCGAGGAGGTCGTCGGCGGCAGCGTGCCCAAACAGTACATCCCCGCCGTCGAAAAGGGGCTTGTGGAGTGCCTGCCGCACGGCGTGCTCGCGGGCTACCCCGTAACGGGGCTGCGCGCGGTGCTCTACGACGGCAGTTATCACGACGTAGACTCCTCTGAAATGGCGTTCAAACTCGCCGCCGCGCTCGCTTTCAAAGAGGGGCTGAAGAACGCGCGCCCCGTCCTTCTGGAGCCGATCATGAAGCTGAAGATCGGCATTCCCGAAGCGTACCTCGGCGACATCATGGGCGACATGAACAAGCGCCGCGGCAGGATCCTGGGCATCGACCTTGTGGACAACATGCAGGTCGTCAACGCCGAAGCGCCGCAGGCGGAGCTGCAAAAGTACGCGACGGATCTTCGCAGCATGACGCAGGGGCGCGGCAAGTTCGCCATGGAACTTGCGCGGTATGAGGAAGTCCCGCCCGCCGAAGCGGAAAAGATCGTCAAGGCAAGGGCGGCGGAACAGGCGTAAAGGGTTCACGAAATTTTTTCGAGCTGACGAAAAAATTTTCCGTGAGTTGAGGGGGACACCGCCGCTCTTGCGAGACGGCGGTTTCTCCCTCTTTCGGGCACTTTTTGGGGCACACCATTATAGAAGTGCCCGAAATTCACCCTCTTCCATACAGCCGAAGGTTTTCGGCGAATTGGGTGCGCTTTTCCAAAGGCGTGGCTTTGGAACGCGCAGTTTGATTATTGGAAAATTCACGCGTTTCTCGCGCAAATCTCGCAAAAGAGATGCTGCGATTTGCGCGATTTTGAGGGGAAAACCGCTGCCCTTACGGGACAGCCGTTTTCCCCTCTGCGTGCGACTTTTAAGGGCTCTCCTATTATTAGTCGCACGCATTCACCCCTTTTCGGAAAAGCCGAAAGTTTTCGGCAAATTGAGGGCGCTTGCAAAAAGTGCGATTTTTGCGCGCGCAGTAAAATTATTATATCCTTAGTGTCACCCTGAGCGAAAAGGCAACGCAGTTGCCTTGTAGCCGAACGGGTCTGAGTAGGTTCGCGCGTTAGCCGTATGCAGTCTGTGTTGCTTGACTGACTGCATACGGCTTTCAACGTTTTCGGCTCAGATCCCTCGGCAAGCTTGGGATGACACCTATTGGCGCTTTTCCTTGTCATCCTGAGCGGAGCGGGGCGGAACGCCCCGCGAAGTCGAAGGATCTCTATTCAAATGTTGTCGATATTCAAATAGAGATCTCTTGGCGGGCTCGGGATGACGGGGGTAGGCGGTGCCTTGGTCTTGTGCAAAAAAGGCGGGTAAAAAGGGGTGGAAAAAAGCCGCAGGAAACCCTGCGGCGGCTTTTTATCCGCTGTTCAAAGCGTTTTATGCAGGTTCAGTTTTACGTTGCGGCGGTCGATCTCCACCAGCCCCTCGCGGCGCATGTTCGCAAGTTCGCGCAGCATGGCGCTGCGGTCTACGCAGATGTAATCCGCAAGGTTGGTCTGCGAAAAGGGGAGGGTGAAATACGAGCTGCGGCTCTTTGCCGCCAGCATGTGGAAGTAGGCGAGCAGCTTTTCGCGCGTGGTGCGGTGGCTCAGAATTTCAAGGTGCTCCGAAAGCGCCTGCGTCTTTTCCGCCATCAGCCGCACGAGGTTGCGCACGATGGTGCTGTGGTAGGCGCACGCCTTGGGGCAGCGCTTCATGATGTGGTCGTAATCCACATACAGCACGTCGCAGTCCTCCTCCGCCACGAGGAAAAAGTTCGTGTCCGCCCCCGCGATGCTCAGCATCGCGCCGAACACGCCCCCTTCGCCGAGCTGTTCGAAAATGGTGCGCACGCCGTTCACGTCCGTCTTCATCACGCTGATCCTGCCGCGGTGCACCACGCCCACGCGCCCCTGCGGCATGGCGACTTCCTCGCCCTTGCGGTGCGTTTTGAGCGTCGTTTTAAAGCATTCCGTCATGCGTGCGTACTCTTCGTCGGTGATGCCGTCGAAGAGGGATGATTCTACTTTGTCCATAGTCCCCTCTGTTGCATTTACAACACTTGTATATAGTATACGGCAGCTTTGCGGCAAAGTCAAGGCAAAACCGCAACAAAAAACCGCGCACATTTTGTGCGCGGCGACCCTTTATTTTTGTTCGGTCTGCGGCTGCGGGGCGGCGGTTTTTGCGCTCTCTGCGGGGTGTTTTTGCCACAGCGGCGCGGGCTGCAATACGGAAACGCCCTTTTTTACCAGCGCGTTCACGGTCAGCATCAGGGGGATGCCCAGCCCGTACACCCATACCGACTGCGTAACGAGCAGGGATACAAAATTCGCCCAATACCCGAGCTCCGTGCTGTCCGCCAAAATCATCACGCACGGCACGCCGAACGCATTGACAAGGACGGGGAACAGTCCGCCTAAAATGAGTTTGAGCGGCATATTGCGCACCAGCCTTCCGACGCCGTATGTGCCGATCGCGGCGACGAGCGTACACAGGCTTCCCAGCCCGATGTCCCAGCCGCCGTACCCCGAAAACACGTTCGCGAGCAGGCACCCGACGTACAGCGCGGGGATGCTCTCGATGTAGAACAGGGCGAGCAGCGTCAGCGCTTCGGCGAGGCGGATCTGAAAGCCCAGCGTCCCGTACGAAAGGGGGCCGAGCGCCCAGGTCAGCACACAGTACAGCGCGGCGATGACCCCCGCGCGGCAGAGCATCTTGGTTGAAAACCTCTTCATGATTCAGTTACCTCGGTTGTTTTTAGGTAGTGTTGTCCGAAAACCTACCGCGCGTAAGGATACCACGCTTTTTCGCGTTTGTCAAGAATAATTTAATAAGAAAAAGCGGGAGATATTGACATTTTTAAAATTTTATGCCAAAATTATATTGTAAACAAACGAATGATAAGGGGAAGAACAATGTTTGTCGCAGCAGATAAAGACGGAAACAGAGTGTTAATTGAAGATGCGGTAAAAGGCACTGAATATTTTTGTCCTGTTTGCGGGAGAGGGGTAATTATCAAAGCGAAGGAATCTTTGGCGATGGCGCAGCATTTTGCGCATAAAAAGGGAGAATGCTGCCCTGATAAGTGGAACTATAATGATAAGAGTGAATGGCATCGAGCTTGGCAAAATTGGTTTCCCAAAGAGTGTCAAGAGGTTGTCGTTGAAAATAACGGGGTCAAACACAGAGCCGATGTTTTAATAAACGGGACGGTGATCGAATTTCAGCACAGCCATATATCGCCACAAGAAATCGCGGAAAGAAATAAGTTTTATACAGAAAGCGGTTGCAAGGTGGTGTGGGTTTTTGATGCAAACAAGAGTGGAATCGGGAGCATAAAAAATAAATCTGGCGGTACGATTGATCCGTTGTGCTGCGGAGAAGAGGATTTGTGTTGGGAAAGGAAGAAGAAAGAATTTTCAATAAAAATGCCTGAAAACGTAACGGTTTATTTGGAATATAAAACGACAGATTTAATTGAAACACAAGAGAGAGAAGAAGATGGCATATTGCTTCTTACGCGAAAAGTGGAGCCGAAACAGATAACATTTTATAAAACTGACGAGCATATCCATTGTTTGAATTTTTTGAAAGAATACGGAGCTCCCATAAATGGAGAAGTACTTTCCGTAACAGAAATCATACAGAAAACAATCGCGCACCAGTTTAATCAAAGACCGCAAGTAGGGCAGGTAACAATACAATTAAAACCGGTAAGGATAGTAACAAAAATAGTAAGGCGACCTTATAGTAGAGGGAGAAGAGGATTATAAACGAACAAAAAGATATTAAAATAAAAGATTTGCCTTGTGAAAATACATTGAAAGGCAAGTCTTTTTTTGTAAACAAAGTGCTTTTAATAATTGCATTGCGCGCGCAAAAATCGCATTTTTTGCAAGCGCCCCCAATTTGCCGAAAACTTTCGGCTTTTAGGGAAAGGGGTGAATGTGTGCGATTTCTATAATACGTAGCCCTTAAATATCGCACACAGAGGGGAAAACGCCGTCTCGTAAGAGTGGCGGTTGCCCCTCCGCTCACGGCATTCCGCAGCGCCTTTGCGCGAGGAATGCGTGAACTTTTTTCGTGAAAGTTAAAGGATTATATTTTCCAGCAGCAGATAGTCGAAGTCCACCCCTTCGACGAAGTCGCGGGGCAGAAAGCGCACATGGTTGAACTTCGCAAAGTTGAAGATGTGCGTCTTTAACAGCACGGGCGTGGGGCAGTCCAGCTCGCGGCAGATGTCGAACAAATAGTTTAAAAAGTGTGAAAAGGTCAGCTTTTCCTGCCCCTCGTACACGAATTGGCGGACGATCTTCCCGTCCTTCATCAGTTTTGCCCAGATCTTGAACACGATTTTTTCTCCCGTATGCCGTAAGTATACCGAATTTTCGGCGGAAAGTAAAGCGGAACGGAAAATATAATTGACTTATTTGCCCGATAAAGTTAAAATGTTAGTATTCCGTACGCGGGTATGCCTGCGCGGGAGAGGGGAGGTCTGCCATGAAAAAACTCGAATCGGATATCCTGAAAATTTTGCAGGAGGACTGCCGCGTGTCGGCGGCAGAGGTCGCCGTCATGCTCGGCAGGGAGGAGGCGGAAGTCGCCGCCGCCATTGCGGAGATGGAACGCCGCGGCGCCATCGTCAAATATACCGCCATCCTCAACAGCGAAGCGATGGAGGACGAACTCGTGCAGGCGCTCATCGAGGTCAGGGTGTCGCCCCAGAAGTCCAGCGGGTTCGACGCCATCGCCGAAGAGATCTACCGCTGCGAGGAAGTGACGAGCTGCTACCTGATGAGCGGCGGGTTCGACCTTGCCGTGTTCATCGAAGGCAAGTCGCTGCGCGAGGTGGCGCGCTTCGTTTCCGAGCGCCTCTCCACCCTCGACGACGTGCTTTCCACAGCCACGCATTTCATTCTCAAAAAATATAAGATCGAAGGGACCATCACCGATAAAGAGGACGAAAATCGGGTGAGATTGTCGGTGCAGGCATGAGGAACTTTGTCAATCATCGCGCGGAAACGCTCAAACCGAGCGGCATCCGCAAGTTTTTCGATATCGTGTCGGAGATGAAGGACGCGATCTCGCTCGGCGTGGGCGAGCCGGACTTCGTGACCCCCTGGCACATCCGCAACGCCGCCATCCGTTCGGTGCAGCGCGGGTACACGCAGTATACGGGCAACCGCGGGCTGCCCAAATTGCGCGAGGCGATCGCGCGCTATATGGAAGAGCGCTTTGCCGTGCAGTACCCGCCCGAAAACATCATCGTGACCGTCGGCGCGAGCGAGGGCATCGACCTCGTGATGCGCGCCGTGTGTGAGCCGGGCGACGAGATCCTCGTGCCCGACCCCGGTTACGTTTCGTATGTGCCCGCGGTGCAGCTTTCGGGAGCCAAGCCTGTGCCCGTGCACTGCGTGCAGGAGGACGGCTTTATCTTCACGCCCGAAAAGCTGGAGGCGGCGATCACGCCTAAAACGAAGGCGCTCATCCTGCCGTACCCGAACAACCCGACGGGCGGCATCATGACGCGCGCCCAGCTTGAGGCGATCGTGCCCGTCATCGAAAAGCACGACCTTCTGGTCATTTCGGACGAGATCTACGCCGAACTCACCTACGGCGGGCGGCACGTTTCCATTGCCTCGCTCCCCGGCATGAAGGAGCGCACGGTGCTCATCAACGGCTTTTCCAAGGCGTTCGCCATGACGGGCTGGCGCATCGGGTTCGTCTGCGCCCCGCCCGCGATCGACGAGGCGCTGTTCAAGATCCATCAGTACGTCATCATGTGCGCGCCCACCGCGTCGCAGTACGCGGCGCTCGAAGGGCTGACGGACGGGTTCACGGACGGGTTCGCCGTCGTCGAGAGCATGCGCGACGAATACGACAAGCGGCGGCGTTTCATGGTGGACTTTTTCAACGGGTGCGGGCTGAGCTGCTTTGAGCCGCGCGGCGCGTTCTACGTATATCCCTCCGTCGAAAGTACGGGGCTGAGCGGCGAGGCGTTCGCCAACGAGCTGCTGCGCGCCGAAAAGGTGGCGGTCGTGCCCGGCGACGCGTTCGGCGAAGCGGGCAAAGACCATGTGCGCTGTTCGTACGCGACGTCGCTTGCCAACCTGCGCGAGGCGGCGGCGCGCATCGAAAAGTTTGTAAATTCCGTGTGCAAAAGGGGATGAATCCCCGCAAATTTATGCCCGCTGCCGCGCGGAACTTGACAAATCCGCGTTCGGGGAGTATAATATAGCAGGTCAGTCGAAAGGAAGTGGTTCCGCTAAATGGTGCGGAATCACTCTTTTGCACGTTGAAAAGGAATCAAAAGCGAAAAAAACTGCCGTAGATCGGCAACAATGTAAGGAGAGAAGGAAGGTATTATGGCGGAAGAATTCATCATGACCCAAAAGGGATATGACGAAGCGGTGGAGCGTCTGCGCTATCTGCAGACGGAGAAGAAGAAAGAGATCACCGAGCGCATCAAAGTGGCGCGCGGGTTCGGCGACCTCTCCGAAAACGCGGAATACGACGCGGCGAAGAACGAGGAGGCGCTCAACGAGAGCGAGATCCGCGAACTTGAAAACAAGATCAAGAACGCGAAGATCATGGAGGAGAGCACCGACAACAGCAAAGTGCACTTCGGCAACGTGGTCACGCTCTACGATTACGATCTGGAAGAGACGGTCACCTATACCATTATGGGCAGCACCGAAGCGGACCCCGACAAGAACATCGTATCCATCGATTCGCCCATGGGGGCAGCGCTCGTCGGCGCGCGCTGCGGCGACAAGGTGACGGTGCACGCGCCCAACGGGTTCGACTATGTGGTGGAGATAAAGGAGATAAAGTAAACCCTGTTTCGCGCAAATCTCGCAAAAGAGATGCTGCGATTTGCGCGATTTTGAGGGGACAACTGCTGCCCTCCCGTTGGCCGGGACAGCCGTTTTCCCCTCTGCGCATGACCTTTAAGGGCTCTCTTATAATTAAGTCATGCGCATTCACCCTTTTCGCGTGAGTCGCAAGTATGCGACAACAGGGCTCCCGAAAATCGCAACGGAGTGAGATTTTTGGGAAGAGGAGGAGCGGAGTGCGCACGCGAGCATTGCCCCTCGGGGACGATGCGAGAACGCAGCCGACTGCTCCGACGAGGGTGCGCTTACCGAAAAACGTGGTTTTCGGACGCGCAGTAAAATTATTAAAACACTTATTCAAAATGCGGTTTAGGAACGCGCAATTCGATCATTAAGAAGCGCTTAGGCAAAAGCGTGGTTTTGCCTTTTGCGATAGATCTGATCTGTGCATGCTCCCCCCTTTCGGGGCAAAAAAGTAAAAAATCGGACGCAAACGAGGAACAATGGACGCAAAGATCACAAAAAAGAGGCTCGGGCATCAGCTTTCGTATGACTGGATCAAGATCGCGGGGACGTGTATCCTGGCGGTCGTGCTCCTGCTGGTGCTGTTCACGACCATCGCCACCCGCCCTACCGCGGGGCAGACGTTCGATTTTTATACCTTTTTCGACGTCCGTTTCAACTCTTCACGCCTCGGTTCGCTGGACACGCTGAAGGAAAAGGGCGCGCTCTCGTACGACATCCAAAAGCTCAACACCTACGAGGTGACCAGCACCGGCTATGAGGACATGATCCTCTCCACCCGCTTCGCCGCGGGCGAGGGCGACGTCATCGTCGCCTCCGACGTGGGCGACGTCGTCGCCGAGGACGGCTCGGGCGCGCTTACCGACCTTTCGGGGCTGAAAGAATTCCTCTACGGCTACCGCGGCAACTGCATGTGGCTGGGGATGGACGGGCAGCCCTATACCACCGACCCGACGTACAGCGGCATGGAGTTTTCCAACTACTTTGCCGACTGCGCCGCTTATCTGGACAAGTATTTCCCCGGGGCGGGGTATCACGACGCCGTTACGGCAGGGCAGTATACCGCGCTCGATACCTCTGCCACGCTGACCACGTCGGGGATTGTTGAAGCGGATTTCCGCGAGCGCATGCGGGGGGACAAGCGGTACAAGACGGAAGAGCAGATCAAAGAGGGGATAAAGGACGAATACAATCGGCTGAAAAATCTGCGCGACGCCTTCGTCAAGGTGTGGAACTCTGTTCAGACGGACGGCGCGATCCGCGTCAACACCCTCAATTTTTCCGCCGACGTGAACGGGGACGGCTCCGTCGCGGCGGACGGGTCCGAAACGTTCAGCTGGAGCTATTCTTTTGACATCAGCGGGCTGGAGGACATCACGGACGTTCTCGTGACGTACACGACCAGCGGCAGCGGCACCGTTACGGGCTCGCGCGAAGGGCTGAGCATGTGCGTGGTGCGCAACGGCACGTCGAGCGAGGAGGAACTGCGCTACGAGCCGTTCACCATGCTTGCGTACTTTGTGGAAGAGTTCAACGGCGGCGACTGGACGACCTATCATACGGGGGGCGAGACGGACGCATGAAGCTGCACATCTTTGAGGCGCTCGCCGCCTATAAAAAGAGCAGGCCCGCGCGCTTCCACATGCCCGGGCACAAGGCGAACAGGCGGGGCTTCCCGCTGCTGAAAGACGCCGCGCTGGACGTCACCGAGCTCTCCTTTTCGGACAGCCTCGAATGCCCGAACGGCATCATCGCAAGCGCGCAGGAGGATATTGCGGGCATCCTCGGCGCAAAATACAGTTACATCCTGACGGACGGAGCGACGGCGGGCGTCTATGCCATGCTGTACGCCGTGCGCAGGCAGGGCGGGAAGGTCGCTATCGCGCGCTCCTCGCACAAGAGCGTGTACAACGCGTGCGCGCTGTTGGGCGTGGAGCCGTATATTTTACAGAACAACGAACGCGACGGCGTGCTGCTGCCGCCGGGGCCTGCGGATGTGGAGGCGGCGCTCGCGCGCGAGCCGCGCATCACGGCGGTGCTGCTCACTTCGCCCGACTATTACGGGAACACGGCGGATCTTGCCGCCGTGCGCAAGGTGTGCGACCGCTACGGCAGGCTGCTGCTCGTGGACGGCGCGCACGGCGCGTACCTGAAATTCGACCCCGACCTCGCCGCGGAATACGCGGGCGGGTATGCGGATATGTGGGTGGACGGTTCGCACAAGACCATGCCCACGCTCACGCAGGGCGCGCTTCTGAACGTCTCCGACGAGCGGCTGCGCCGCTCCGCGGAGGAGGGGCTGGATCTCTTCCGCACGACCAGCCCGTCCTATCTTGTGATGGCGTCCGTCGAATACGGCGTCAAATATTTCGCCGAGCGCGGCGCCGCGCTCACCGATGCGGTCAAGCGCGAACTTGCCTTTGTGCGCGCGCGGCTCAATAAGCGCGGGTTGTCATGCTATGAAGGCAGCAAAACACTCGTCCTCGCCGTGGATTTCGGCGGCGCGGGGATCGCGCCGAAGGCGGCGTACGAAGTGCTGGAACGGCGGGGCGTGTATGCCGAACTGTACGATGGGCGGTACGTGCTGTTCTACCTTTCGCCGCTCACGACGGCGGGGGATATCGCGCGCATGGAGCGCGCGGTGCGCGCCGTGGCGCGCACAAAGGCGCTGCGCGGCAGCTATGCCGCCGCCGCCGAAGTGCCGCCCCCGGGCGAGCGCAAATTCAGCTTCCTTGCCGCGAGCGCGATGCCGTACGAAGAGCTGCCGCCTTTGCAGGCGGTGGGAAGGGTCTGCGCGCGCAACGCGGGCGTCACGCCGCCCTGCTACCCCGTCGCGGTGGCGGGCGAACAGCTCACGGCGCAGGCGGCGGAGCTGCTCGCGTCGGCAAAGCATACCTTCGGCCTGCGCGAAGGCAAAGTCGCCGTCCTGAACATCGGCGGCAGAAAGGGAAGAGCATGAGCGGAACACAAAACGAAAAACGCGGCGCGTTTATCGCGTTTGAAGGATGCGAAGGCGCCGGCAAATCCACGCAGATGCGCCTCCTTTCCGAACGGCTGCAAAAGCAGGGCGTGCCGCACACCGTCACCCGCGAACCGGGCGGCGGCGAGATCTCGGAGGCGATCCGCAAAGTCATCCTGAACGGCAAGTTCACCGCCATGACGGACGAGTGCGAAGCGCTTCTGTACGCCGCCGCGCGCGTGCAGCACCTGTCGGACACCGTCGCGCCCGCGCTGGCGCGCGGCGAGATCGTGCTGTGCGACCGCTACGTTTTTTCGACGTACGCCTATCAGGGCGAAGGCAGGGGGCTTCCGCGCAAGTTTTTGGAGGAGATCAACAGCTACGCTTTGGATCATTTTATGCCGGACGTATCGCTGTTTTTGGACATTCCGCCCGCGCTCGCGTTCGACCGCAAGCACGGCGCGGATGAAAACGACCGCATGGAATGCGCGGGGGACGGGTTCCACGCGCGCGTGTACGCGGGGTATAAAAAACTGCTCGGGGAGTTCCCCGGTCGGTTCGTCGCGGTGGATTGTTCGGGTACGAAGTTCGAAACGAACGCGAAGATCGCCGCACTGTTGGAGGAGAGGGGGCTGATCCCCCGCGCATGATGGAGATCTTTCGGCAGACCAAAGCCTATCAGCTTGTGGACGGCGATCTGCGGCAGGGGCGGCTTTCGCACGCCTACCTGCTGCTCCTGCCCGACGCGGGCAGCCTCGGCGGCTGCCTGCGCGTGCTCGCGCAGCGCATCCTCACGGACGGGCTTGCGCAGGGCGAAGCGGAGCGCGTCGCGCGTCTCGTCGCGCAGGACCGCCACCCTGACTGCCGTTTCTTCCCCGCCCCGGGCGAAAAATGCGGCGTGGCGGAAGTGCGTTCGATGCTCGACGAGTGCTACATCAAGCCCGTTGAAGGCGCGCGCAAAATATTCATTCTCGGCGCCGTGCACGATATGCTCGCCGCGGCGCAGAACAAACTTTTAAAGGTGTTGGAAGAACCGCCCGCGGGCGTCGTGTTCCTGCTCGGCTCGGCGAGCGAATATGCGGTGCTCTCCACCGTACGCTCGCGCGCGAAGCGGCTGGACGTGCACGCTTTTCCCGAATCCGCGATCGAAGCGTATCTCCGCGGGAAGTACCCGGACCGCCCGGACGTAAAGGAGATCGCCGTGCTTTCGGGCGGGCTGCCCGGGCGCGCGGACGAGCTTGCGCAAAGCGGCTCCGTTTCGGGCGAATGCGAACGGCTCGTGCAGCTGGTGCTCAACCTTTCGCCTGCGTCCGTCCCGCTTGCGGCGCGTTCGTTTGCGGGCCGCGGGGACGCGGTGCGCGCGCTGGCGCTGTTGCGGCTCATCTTCCGCGACCTGCTCATGCTGCGGCTGGGCAGGGAAGATCTGCTGCTTTCGGGCGGGGACAGGCGCGTGCTCGCCAAAGCGGCGCAGCGCTATCCGGAGACGGCGCTCGTACGCGCGCAGGGGTATATCGGGCAGTGCGAGCGCGAACTGCGCGCAAACGCGGTCGTTCCCATGAGCATCGAGTCGCTGCTGCACAGTATTTTGGAGGACAGATGAACGTAATCGGAATAAAATTCAAAGACGGCGGAAAGATCTATTATTTTTCGCCGGAAGAAGGGGCGGAATACGCCGAAAACATGGAAGTCATCGTGGAAACGGGCAGGGGGCTGGAATTCGCTTTCGTCGCCTTCCCGCCGCGCGAGGTGGAGGACGCGGAGGTGACGCAGCCGCTGCGCCCCGTCGTTCGCATCGCGACGGAGAAAGACCGCGAACAGCGCAAAAAGAACCTCGAACGCCGTTCGGAGGCGATCCGCACCGCGCAGGAAAAGGCGAACGGTTACGGGCTCGCGATGAAGATCATCGACTGCGAATTTACCTTCGACGGGAACAAAGTGCTCTTTTTCTTCTCGGCGGAGAACCGCGTCGACTTCCGCGAGCTGGTGCGCGACCTTGCCGGCACCTTTCACAGCCGCATCGAACTGCGGCAGGTCGGCGCGCGCGACGAAGCGCGGCTTTTGGGCGGCATCGCGCCCTGCGGCAGGGAATGCTGCTGCGCCGGGGCAATGCCGGACTTCTGCAAAGTCTCCATCAAAATGGCGAAGGTGCAGGGGCTTTCGCTCAACCCGGGCAAGATCAGCGGGCTGTGCGGCAGGCTGATGTGCTGCCTCAGCTATGAAAACGAGTATTACAGCGAGGCGTATAAAAAAATGCCCAAGCTCGGCGGCGAAGTCGCCACGCCCGAAGGGAAGGGCACCGTCGTTTCCAACAACATGCTCACCTATACCGTGCGCGTGAAGATCGAAAAGGACGGCGGGCTGGTGTACAAGGATTTCCCGCTGGCGGATGTCCGTTTCCGCAGCAAGGGCGCGCCCGCCGAAGAGGAGAGCGCGCAGGACGAGGCAGACGAGCTTCCGCCCGAGGAAGGCGCGGAAGGGCAGCGGAACGCGCCGCGCAGGCAGGGCGAACGCCGTAAAAACGAAAAGCCGCGCACGGATAAGCCGCGCAGGCAGGAGCGCCCCGCGCAGAGGGCGGAGGAGCTTCCGCCGCGCGAAGGCGGGCAGCCGCAGACGGAGGGGCAGGAACGCCGCCCGCGCCGCAAACACAAACGCGGGCACGGCAAAAAAGGCGGGAACGGCGGAAAGGCTCCTGCGCCGCAGCCGGGCGGAGCGGAGTGATTTTAAAATTTTTCCCGAAAACTTTGACGCCGCTCCTTTACTATTTTCAAAATGTATGGTATAATACAGAAGACGGTAATGCCGTCCGAGTATATTTGGGAGGTGAATTATAATGGCTCATAAAATTTCCGATGCTTGCATTTCTTGCGGCGCTTGCGCTGATACCTGCCCCGTGAACGCGATTTCGCAGGGGGATACGCAGTATCAGATCGATCCGGATGTCTGCATTGACTGCGGCGCATGCGAAGAGGGCTGCCCCGTCGGCGCCATTTCGCCCGAAGAGTAAGCCAAACAGCTCAGTTCATGAGAACCTGCGCGGAGCGGCGCTCCGCGCAAGTTTTTTGAACGCAGCCGCCGAGCCGGAAAACGGGTGCTGCGCCGCTTGGAAACAGCGCGGGCATACATACAGAACGGGGATATAGCTCAGTTGGTAGAGCGCTTGAATGGCATTCAAGAGGTCATGGG
>ERZ1643247.2236-NODE-2236-length-15765-cov-12.911394_pt1 | contig 15765 bp, 13 predicted proteins | sample MGYA00579264_ERZ1643247 | MGnify/ENA primary metagenome ERZ1643247 (study PRJEB29033, sample SAMEA4952262) | chicken gut metagenome | biome: Broiler Chicken; feature: Gastrointestinal Tract; material: Caecum | place: Ireland | collected 2018 | study: Broiler... | reverse complement strand
GATAAATACGATGTTTTTGGAAGATTTACTTTTTATAAAGTGGCAAAGTCGGGTTATAACACATTCATGATCATAGAAATATTATTTTCCCAATTTTTTGTATGAATTAATCTTTTATAACATAATTTTCCCATGATAATATCTCGTTTGGTTAATTTTGATGCATCTTCCCATTCTCCTTTAAAAACATACGTTGCATTATTAGGCTCGTTTGATTCGAAATAATATACATTTCTTTCTGTATAACCGTAGACGACATATCCATTAAAACTTTCTTCTCCAACTGCCACAAAATCCGGCTCATATTTCGCTAAGAATTTATGTCTTTTTTGTATCGTTTTTATTTTACTCTCAGGAACGCTATTGAAATAATTTTTAAGGTACTCTTTAGCTTTTTCCCATGGATATTTTCCCGGAGGTAATATTTTCCAAGGTATATGTTTTATTGTTGTAGTACTAATTGATTGCAAATTAGCATCTACAACTTCACATACTCCAAAAATTTCTAAAAACATATTAATTACATGTTTAATCCTATCATAATCTTTTTTTCGTAATATTTCTGAACGGATAATCGTTTCATCAATAGTTATTTCTTCACATGGAGGCAATACCGTTTGTATTGGAAAACACATTCTAGTTTGGTAACATGTCCCATAGTGATCTTGCCCATGCCAATCAATTATATGGAAATCATGTTCAATAATTCTAGGTTCTTTATCCAAATCTTTCCTTACTACTTTTTTCCCGTCAGCATTATAACGAGTAACTGGCCCTATTGGACGAGGAATCACTTTAATTCCGTTTTCAACTTTCATACATATATTTTTTTCTTTTAAAATATCTCTATTTTTAGAAGAATTTTTTACACAGATATAAAACTGATCTATGTCTCCAAGCCTTTTCATATATGTGGCAACATTATTGATTCTTTGCTTTTGTATTATCATTTCTCTCACCTCTATTCAATATTATTTCGTTCATTCCCATCTGCTTTTGAACGAATATATTTTGTTCCATTTGGCAAATTTACAGTCTGATATTGTCGATAATTGGGATTTCCCTTTTCAATTTGTTTTATCGCATGTTCCAATGATACATGCCTCCCCGAATCAATATTAACAAACTCTGTATTTAATCCGGTCGTTGACTGTTTTGTAGCTTTTAACTTCATAGTTTTCTATACTCCTTGTTATTCATAATATTTATATATGTAAACAAAGAATGACCCACTTTGAAATTCACGATTTCGAACAACAGTTTTGGGATTGTAATATCGAATGATAAATGATAAATTAGATATGGTTAAATTATCTAATGATCAAAAAGGTCATTAACAACTAGCTGAAGTTGCCGCTTCAGCTTTTTTGTTGCCGCATTCACCTGCAATCCCGAATTCATCCCCCCTTTCCAATTTTCAATAATTCTCAAGTGCATTGTATAAAGGTTCCAATTCTTCTTGAATACACTGTACTATTTTATCAATATCTAGGCGTTCAATCATACCATTGCTTTTCATTCCTTTATAGTACATATTGTTCGCCTTTCTAAATAGCTTTTTTAATTTGTCATATCCATTTTTGCCAGATACTTTTGTTTTCTTTGGCAAACGAAGAAATGATATTATTCCCTCCGTATCAAACAAAAACCAATCTTCAATAGATTGCTTTGCCTTTATATGAATAACGTTTTTTACTCCGTACTCTTTAAAAGTACTCTCTACCTCTCCCCAATCTACAGGAGGTTTTGGAGATAATTCAAAAACATCTGTGTCCCTACATAAAGCAATACTAAATTCACATTCTTCACCATATTTGGGTTTTATTTCTTTTATGAATTTTCTTAAAGCTATATTTTTAAATCCTCCGACACCTTTGACATTTTTACACTCAATACTAATATCAAACCTTTTTTGTGGACGTTTCTGTCTGGCATTTAATAATACACGTTTATAAAATTCAACCTCCGTATCCCCTTCAACAAATAATACAAGGCATTTATTCATGTACATCACACTCCAGATAATCTTCCCACTTACTTTCTTCATCAGCCAACATTGAAAACAAATAATCTCCTATGCTCATTTTAAAATCAATAGCGTCTTGTTGTAATAATCGTTGTCCTGATTTTTTCAATGTATAAAATTCTGCAATTCCTGGTTGATGACTTACACCCACATGTATCCATGAAGGATCCAAATAACTCACAACATAAGGAGAATGGCTTGTTATTATTATCTTACAGTCGTCCAACAACTGACTAATTATTTGAATATATGCCTGAAATAAACTTGGATGTACAGAATTCTCCGGTTCCTCAATAGCAATCAAAGAAACATTTCCTTCATTCGCCAAGATGATTCTTGCGAGAATCATGAATACACGTTTCGCACCGTCTGACATCATTGCAAAATCAATTGGATGAATTAAATTTTTATCTTTAACATATAAAACATGTATTGCATTTGCTATTATAAATGGAGCATCATCTGGCAATTTACCACCATCACCACCATTAAATTTGTATTGCTTTACAATAATATCCTCAACATTTGGAAATAAATCTTTATATACTGCTTTTAATAACGCAAATTTATTTGGATTTTTTTCTTGTAATTGATATATTACACGTGGAAGGCTTTCCGTATCAACAGCCATGTCTTCTAAACCTTTGCGTATAATTGGATCCGGCTGATAAAAACTTTTTGCATCTAGATTATTTTCCATATAAAATCTCATGCTATTCAACTTTTTAATAATCTCAGCATAGAATAACTCATCATACGCTCGCAACTTATTTACAACAAGTTCTGTTGACTCAACATTTATTTTAGATGAACATCTACCTGTTTCAGAACTTTTATATAATGCCCTTTGAACATTCCTATTAATTAATTGCGTATATTTCTGACCTTTATCCTCTAACTTTATCCTCAAATATTCAGATACAATCTGTGGTTTCGCATTTTCATCACACTTCCAAGCAAACTCATAACCATATAATACGCGATATTCCTTACTAGCCAATTCAGTCAAAACTTCCATTTCAAATTTATAATTTCTACCAAACATGAAACAATTAATCGGTATTAAATTAGAATTGGACATCATATCAGGCTTATCTTCCATTTTAGCTTTAATAAATGTTAATCCAAAATCAATTCCAGCAAGGACATTTGACTTCCCAAAATTGTTAAGCGCTACTAAAGCTGTGATATTATCAAAACTAATTTTTACATTCGAAAGATTTTTAAATCCATCTATCAAAACGGCCTGAATTTTCATAACAAAGCACCCTTCCTTTTGTATCATGTATATATTATACCTCCTAGTTTAATAATATGCAATATATTTTTTCATATCAGTAATAGTATATTACATTTTACCGGATAATAACCCATATAATGTAATTCATTTTTTCGTATTTCAAAAATTCATATGATGTAAAAAAACTTTGCCTACTTCTAATTTTCATTCTACGAGCTGGCAAAGTCTTTTTTATCTTTTTATATTTTCTTATTCTATCCAAAGCTTTTTACAATACTTTTTTTATCCTTTCAATCAATCCTACATCTGCAGGTAGCCAATCTACACTGTATAATGTTTCTTTTGATAACCACCTTGCCGCTTCATGCTCCTTTAATTCCAATCCTCCTTTTACAATCTCGCACCAAAAGCAATCCATAGAAAGATGAAAGTTTGGATAATCAAATTCAATCGTATCAATCAGTGCTCCTACACTGATATCTGTATCCAATTCTTCTTTGATTTCTCTGACAAGGGCCTGTTCAGGTGTTTCTCCCTCCTCAATCTTACCTCCAGGAAATTCCCATCCGTCCTTGAATTCTCCATATCCTCTTTGTGTGGCAAAAATTTTATCATCTTTTCTAATTACCGCTGCTACTACACGTACAGTCTTCATCACATTTCTCCATTCTGTTTCTTTTTGTTATTCTTACGTTTTTTACCATCAATCACTCACAATATAATCATAAATATCACTTCTTACCGGCACATCTAATCGATAGTCTATCTCAAAGGCATTGTCCTTTGTTTTTTCCATATAAATCTGTCTTGGATTTCCCTCTGCAAAGATTTCTCCCAAAAAATAGAATTCTTTTGCCTCATTATCATCCTTATTTTTTCTGACAAAAAGGAAAATACGATTATTTTTATCCTCTTCGGATTGCTTGTAAATATGAACAGCATCACTGGATGTAATTTTTCTTGGATGTTTGGAAAGTGCAATTAAATGACCTTCCGATACAAAACGATCTTCATAAGCAATTGCATCTTCTGCTTTGTGGTAATTAATAAATACAGGAAGCGTCTTAGTATCACTATCATAATAATAGCCTCCAATATTCTGAGCATTTAAGTTTTTGTTCCAGTTAAGCAAACGGCATACATCTTCATATGTATATTTTTGATATAACGTGAAATTGGTCTCTCTATAAATTTGTCCATACTTTTCCTTCCACTGTTCTATACCAAAATCCAGTAATTCCAAGATCATCTGCCTAAAGTTTTTATTCAAGAGTGCCTTCTGAAATTTTGAGGAAAGAGAATAGCTTCCATCTGTGTTTTTTTCTACCAGATCACAGTCCGAATATTTACGGCGCTCTTCTTCTTTCGGAAATTGATTTTTCAAATTGCGGATCACCGATTTCTCTACTTGTTCATTCATGCCCACATGATATTTTTCCTGCAGGAGTTTCTGATACTGCAGAAGACGATTTTCCCTACTGATCAGCATTCTCAGCATTTCCAGCTCATGAATTCTTTTGTAAGCTATCAGTTTTTTTGAAAAATACTCTATTATAATTTCTTCCTGATTCGTCAAATGCACATGATATTCTGTTTCATATTTTTTCAAAAAGTTATGATAAGATCCGCACTTTTCAAAAATTTTTGTGACGTCCACAGAGCCAAATTTCTTAAAATCGCGTATAGTCGGAATTCTTCCCAACTTATATTTCAGAGTTCTATAAGATTCTCTAAGCAGCTTCATATCATTGGTTCTTGCTGTATCAATAGACGCATAGATTCTCTTTTTTGAAATTTCATCAAAGTGAATGGTGGAACTTCCAGGAATCACTCTAGCTCCTTCCCGAATGTAACGGCGCATCGCGTCTTTGTTATAACTTCTGTCTCCAGACAATGCGATAGGAATCATAAAGTTGTTCATATAATTCCCAATAAAATCAAGGATCACTACATATTCTTTTCCTTCATATTTTCTGAGTCCTCGCCCTAACTGCTGTATAAACACTACCGGAGATTGAGTCGGTCTTAGCATAATAACCTGATTGATTTCCGGGATATCGACACCTTCATTAAAAATGTCTACGGTAAAAATGTAATCCAGCTGATCCTCACCATCTTCATCATTTGTCAGTCTGGCAATCACACTTTCACGTCGTTCCTGAGTATCTTCTCCAGTCAGAACCTCCGTTCTCAATCCACGCTCATTAAACTTTTTCGACAATTCTTTTGCCTCATCTTTTCGGCTGCAGAAAATCAGCCCTTTTACTCGGTCTCCGCTAAATCCATAATAATTTGCCTTGTCAATCACATAATCGACTCGGGCATCAGAAATCAGATTCGAAAAGTTCTTTACGCCCGCATTATCATCAAATACTTCTCCATTTATTTCCAAATCTGTAATTCCAAAATAATGGAAAGGGCACAGTAAATCTTCCTCAAGAGCCTGCTGAAGACGTATTTCATAGGCAATATGATGATCAAAAATCGAATAGATATCATACTGATTAGTATCCGGACTAGCAGTCATTCCCAGCCAGAACTTTGGCTTGAAATACTGCATAATCTTCTGGTAGCTCTCTGCACCCACATGATGACATTCGTCCAGAATAATAACATCAAAGTCCTCTGGACTATAATGAGACCTAATTTCTTCTTTCGACATCATTTGCATAGTGGCAAATAAAAATTCTGCCCCCAACTCTCTGCTATTTCCTGATAAAAGTCCGTAAGTTCTTGATGATCCAAAAACTCTTTTATAACTTTTCAATGTCTGTTTGGCAATCTGCTCTCTGTGAACAATAAACAGAGCCCTTCTTGTCCCCATCTCCCGCAACATAAATGCGGAAGCCAGGGATTTTCCTGTCCCCGTACTACTTAAAAGAAGAGCTCTATCTATATGCTGTGCTCTCATTTCCATTACATTTTTCACAAAAGCGACCTGCATCTTGTTCGGCTTTAACCGATAATTTTCAAGCTCTACAACCTGCTCTGATACCGCCTGCTGCTTCTGCTTACGAATCATTTTTTCATTCAGATACTCTTGACGGTAAGCATCAATAAAATCTTCAAAAGCTAAGGAATGCTCATCCCGCCATAACTCATCGAATTCCTGTAAAACTGACTGCGTCAACTCACCCTGTTCTGTAGAGACAATTTTGGTATTCCACTCTTTGTTCTTTGTAATGGCACTGAGTGTCATATTGGAACTTCCGATAATAATCCGATAAATTTCTTCTTCACGAAAAATATATCCCTTTGTATGAAATCCACCAGTTTCTGAACTCGCAACAAACATTTTCAATTCAATGTTTTTTAATCCCGCCAACTTTTCCAGGGCCTCTGGCTCACTGAACATAAGATAATTTGTCGTCAGGATTTTCCCAGGAATATTTCTTTGTTCCAGATCTTTTAAAGTCTGAAGAAGTGGCGTAATTCCGCTCTTGGTAATAAAAGCGACACTGATAAAGAATTCTTCACATCTTTGTAATTCTTCTTCAATTGAAACAAGAACTTTTTTCCCAAGCTTATAATTATTTGAAATAAATTCCGGTCGATATGCCAGATTAGAATTTATAGTATGATCCAGATATGCTGTCTGGATTCCTGTCTGCAATGTTGTTATTTTATCATTATGTAACTGCATTACCAGTAACCTCCCCGAGGTTTAATAGTTGTATATATTGTATCACAATTTACCTTTTCTCACTAATGGTAGAAATTCTGCTCCTGCATAACTTGTTTTATCTCATTAATCAGTGTTTGTTCCAATGGAACATAATACAGCTCTATATCAAATTGCCTGATTGCCTCTGCCACAAATGAATTTCCCATCAACTGATTGTATTCCTCAATATCGCAGACGACAATCATTTTTCTATATCGTTTTCCATTATGGCTCTTCTCAAAAAGAAGCATTTTTAAAATATCGGCTTCTATTTTATGTAATTGCGCAGACTTTAATTTCCCAAGATGGGTATGAATCTCACCTATTATATGTTTTTCCTCTGAATAAAAATCGGGACAGATCCATATATTATTCGCCTTTGAAATCAGTATTCTTACATTACTCTGTAAATCATTACATTTTAACTTGCTTTTTAAATTTTCAAATATTATTTCTTCCGCTTCTCTTTGAACCTTTGAATCTGACAAGTACCTTTTCTCCATAAATCCCCCACTATACTTCTGTGTCACATCTCCAACAACAGATTGTCTAAAATAATGACTTCGCCCATTCTTCAGAAATCTGATTTTCTTTTAAGACAAGTTCCTGCCAGATCCCGGCATAATAAATACCTTCATTACTACCCTTCACAGAATTCTTTCGATTGCTTTCAATGTTATCAGTAGCATATGCTTTACAATATTTCCAGGTTGCTTTTGGTTTTCCCGGCATCGTCAGCACACGTTTTTTATCATACAAAAATGTGCCTGCCCCCGGCATTTCAGGAGCAAAGGAAAGTTGTTTGCTTGCTGTAAAAATCACATTATTCTTCTCTTCATAAATACGTTTGTCACAGGCGTGTGGATGCCAGAACAATTTCTTTTGCTCGTCAGGATCAGTGATAATGCCTCCAACCTGTAAATATCCCCATACGACCTGCAGCGGCATTCCCAGATAAGTATCCTCTGTTTTATCCGTTTTTCGAACATATTTATACTTTCCATGATTCTGCTTTATATGACGGAAATTACCAAAGAAAAGAAATAGATCTCCTTCAGAAATATGTTGATTCTTTAGATAAGTTGCAGCTTGATTAATCTGTCCAAAAGCCGGTGTCCACTCATGAATTAATTCCCGCCTTCTGTCTTTCACCAGATCGGGATCCAAATGGCAATGCTCTACTCCCCGATACCCAAGCGCATTCATAATTGTTTTCATGCAAATTCCATCACAAAACAATTCGTCATATCGAATGTTGTCCTTCTCCACATCTTTACTTGGGATAGGGAATGAAACCATTGTCCCATCTTCAAAAATAGGACTCATGATACCGCCATTCGTGCTGTCAAATCCTTTACGACTTAAAACTACTTTCATTGCCCTCACCTTTTATCATTAAGAGTTATTTCTTCTCAATCTTAAAACCACATTCAGCCACCGAAATCCCTGTCTCCCGCTTACATCTTCGCTATACCACAGCTTCTCCAGCTTCATTTGTTTATTTACCGTCAGGATTTTCTCTACCAGCTGTTCAGTAAACTCAAGGAAAAAACGTCCGTCCGCCACTTCTCCTGTGGAAATTCCACTTTTCCCGGAAGCATATACAATTCCATTGTCATTCAGATACATGTCGATCTTCCTAAAAAAACAAAGCACTTCTTCCTCTTGCAGATGAATCAATGACGCACACGCCCAGATTCCGTCGTACCGTTCCGTCGGCCGATAGTTTTGGATATCTGAACATATAATTTTTCCTGAGAAAACTTTCCGGATTTCTCTGCAGAGATTATTTGACGGTTCCAATGCAGTCACCTGATATCCCTGTTTCTGGAAATAGCATGCATCACGTCCGCTCCCGCTTCCCACATCCAGAATCTTGACACCATTTTTTAACAGGGGAAGGAATCTTTGATACTGTTTTGACATATCAGCGGAAAATGTTTCTGTCGCATAGCGTTCTGCATTTCTTTCATAATAGTTACACATCATCTTATGTCCTCAAGCTCCAACTGGAAAATCCCATACTTTTTGCCGATTGATAGACCGGAAACATAACCTCTTCCAAACGCCCGGAAAACTCCGTTTCCGTCAGACCTCTCTGATAAAGTTTATGCCTGATCTCCGGATTGTTCAAATGCTCCTTCGCACATTTGTCAAAAGCTTTATGTACTTCCGGATATTCCCACATCAATTCATAGGATAAATATTCCATTTTGCATAACATTGGGAAATACCTGTTCCAGTCTGGAAGACTGTTGCTTTTACTGCTGTTGATACTTCGAATGGTAGGCGTCAGATTCCACAATTCATCATGCGCCACATAGGACCAAGGTACAAAATGATCAATAGATATATTTTTTTCATTAAGCGGCTTATCCCCATAGATTTCGCAGACAGCTTTTATGGAAACAAGTATTTTCCAATATTTTTTCACCTTTTCCAGGTTCCGCTCTTTCGGTGCATAAAGCTTGTCCACGATTCCTGGAACGCTGGGGTTCCTTCTCTGAAGATACTGGATCAGATTCAATTCCACCCATCCCTGTATGATTTCATAATTACGGTCAATATAATCCGCCCATTCTTCCTGTATCTGGATTTGGGTATTCAGGCCACGGAATTGCAGGAAATAATACATCAGCCTTTGTTCCTGATTAATTCTTTCCGCAAGATTTTTTCCCGATCTCTTCCACTCTGTTCCTTTCATAGACTCCATAAAAGGAGCCTGTAAACGATAGGGAACATTGTAAGATAACGTCCGTTTCATGGCTAAAACTTCTTTATCTTTACATGTCTTCACATACTCCAGAACAACGTCTTTCTTCTCACAGGATTTCATATTACTGATCTCACCCAGCCGGTGAACCACCCGTTCCAGTGCATCATTAGGGCCAAGATTCAACCGGTACTCCAAAACCATATACCAGGCATCTGCGATCATTTCATCGATCAATGCTTCAAATGTAATTGTTTTCTGCCCTTCTTTTATTTTCCGTGCGATCGCCTGAAACCAGAATAATTTGTAACACTCGCTTTTGTTATCAAACAATCTGGAAAAATGGGCAATATCCAATATATCAGAATGTGGCAGCTGCATGTCATTCTCCCAACTCAGTATATTTTTCTTTATGTCCGTATGCTTTTTCTACCGGATATTTTTCTGCATTCCGCTTTACCTTTTCCTGAATGATTTCATCTAAGTCCAATCCGCAGGTATCTGCCATTAAAATACAGTAATTCAGTATATCCGCCAGTTCTTCCCTGACCTTGTCTTTTTTCTCCTCGCACCAGACATCATCTGCACTCCACTGAAAGACCTCCAGCAGTTCCGCCGCCTCCAGGCTAATCGATATAGCCAAATCTTTCGGGTTATGGAACTGTTTCCAGTTTCGATCATCTCTAAATTTTAATACCTGTTCTATCGTTTCCTTTGTCACTTTTTACCCTCACTCTTCCGTGTCTCCAGACATTTCTTCAGATAAGCTGCCAGCCTTTTATCTGTACAATATACATAGCAGCCTTTCATACCGCGTGTCATTAATGTCCGATATGTATTTTTTATAATTTCGTCCGCTTCTTTATTTGCCAGCTCCGGATTCTCTTTATACAGCTTTTTAATTCCCTTCAAAGACTGGTCTGTTCTGGCTCTTTTTGTAAAATCTGTAACGATCATCCCGTTTTCATACCGCATATCATCCCCAATGATGACTCCTACATAATCGAATTCCAATCCCTGAGAGGTATGTATACATCCTGCTTCATGAATGGAATCTTCGTCAATGGCAAACGTAGTCGTATTTTTCAGATTCCAGCTGATTTCAAAATCTCCAATTTTTATATCATGTACAGATGGATCATTGACTCCTTCTTTTTTCCAGTTCCAACAGTAACCAGCCAGAATTCTCGCTCTGTTATGCGAGGTACGATTTCTTTCGATAATCAGCTCCTGCATTTTTTCCGGCGAATCAAGAATTCGGATATCATAATCGATATCCTCCATATCAAAATTTGCCGTATCCCGAATTACCAGCGTATGATCCAACCAGGCAAGATATCCATCAGAACCGTTGCATCTGAACTGAGACACCAGTTCCATCTCTGTGACCTGAGCTTTTTCCTCCTCCGCCCATTTTCTGATCTCATCTACCCGTCCTATGTCCTGAAGTGTAACTCTTTGGCTTTCATCAATAAAAAATACGCTACATTTCGCTGCATGAATAATTTCTTTAATCTGGTTTTCTCCCATGTTATGGAACATTCCAGATTTCTCATTCAGGCGATGTGCTTCATCTACAAGGATCGTATCAATCATATTATTAGCGGTTTCTGTGTAAATACCTGAACCCTTGAACATATTATCGACACTGCTTTTCCTGATGCTTCCTTTTAACTTTTTCCGATACACATTTCTTGGTGCTGAATTTTTGGATACATACTGGCAAAACTGATTCTCTTTTGTTAATTCGGCCAGGAGATTTACCGCTACTACACTCTTACCTGTTCCCGGACCGCCCTTTACAATCACAACCCGCTTTTTATCATCTTGGACAGACTGTCTGGATTCATTCAGGATTTCTTCGTAAACAACCTTCTGTTCATCCAACATAATAAATTCACGGTTGCCTTTCAGCATTTTTGCAATAGAATCCTGGAGGCTTTTCGATGGTTTAATACGTCCCGAATCAATCTTGTAAATCAATTCCTTATTATCGCCAGTTCGTATACTCTTTTTAATGAAATCTCTCAGCTTTGTGACTTCCCCACGTGTAAATGCCGGTGCATCTTCCAGATAAACTTCATACTGTTCAGCATCAAGCGGATCCTGATTATGCCGCCTGTAATTGTGCAGATAAGCACACGGAAATATGGAAACCATTCCTTCCTGTACAGAAGCATTGTAATCACTGATCAACATGGCATATGACCACGCCTGATAGGAAGGATGAACTACTTGTCTCAAAGCATTTCCGGTATATGTCTGCACCAGACCATCCCGCCCCGGAATTGCCTCCAGCTCGTCCCATTGCTTCAGTTCAATCAAAACGACATTTGCATCTTCTTTTTTCCCATAACCGGATATCAGAAAATCAACTCGCTTGGATGTCTGTGGAATATTGTACTCGATAGCAATTCCTGCATCAGATGGAATATCCTGATCATTCAATACTTTATACATATATTCCATGGAATTTTCCCACGCACGGAATTCATTCTTCGCTGTATGGCGATGCATTCTTTCATAAATATTGTTCTCTATTTCTACTGCAATTGTATCCTGCTCTACACTCGATAAAAAATTGTCTTTTGTTCCTTCATAAATTAGCATCTAGTCACCTCGGTACTAATATCATTTAGCCTTATCTTATTTTAACATATTCGATACATTTCTCTATATAAAATCTCTAATTTAAAAGTGAATTTTGATTCAATGTTCTGCACGGATCTGATGTGTTATTTTATCCTTCGATACATCTCCTAAAGAAATTATATATTTTTGAATTTATTATTTCATATGAACAAAAGTTTTTAATACTAGTAATTTACAATATACGAATGATATACTAGTAACACATAAGAAATTATTTAAGAAAATTTAGGGAAAGAGTGACACAAAATAAACCACTCTTTCCCTGTACTAATACCATCTATTCCCCACTAACTCCTTTTTAGTCATAATATTGAATAAAACTTTTTCTACACAAAATTATGTTTTCTTTATATGTCTCCCAATTTTTTTCTAGAAACAAATGATAAGTAATCCCTAGGAGTAATTTTTGATTGTATAAATTTTTGATGTATTGCTTCTCTCCACTCTTGTTGACCTTTATCAGTAAATGTCTTCCATACACTTCTGATAACAGTTAATGCTTTCGTCGCCCATGCAAAATACTCTTCTCTTTGAACATAATATATATCAGTAGCATATATACGAGCCTCTTTTTCTATTCCCTGAGAATTAGTGATAAAAATCGTGTAAATATTAGCATTATCCGATATTCTTTTTTCATTTTCCAAAATCCATGTTTTGTGCCTTCCTGCTTCGCTAACATGAGCTATTGGAACATCTTTTATCTGATCTTTCTCTTCATATATTTTGTCTTCAGAAACAATAAGATTATTCTCGTTAATTATCCAGTATGGGTCTGGGGCTCCCGACGATTCTGGATTTTCAGCAATATACCCTAACATTATTCCCAATTCTTTATGCCCTCTTTCAAATGTTTTTCCGTCTGTAGAATTTAGTGCCTCTAACACTTCATTAATTCTTTTTTCTAATTTAGGTAGCGTCGGTATAGAAGTAAAAATATCTTCTATACGTACAATACAATCAAAGAAAAAATCATTTATATCACTTTCTTCTCTTTTCAAAGAAAACAATTTGGAAGGTAGTTCTGATAGCCATCGTATACTAATATTGCCATTTAATGCATCCTGATAATATTCTATACTAGGTATTCTGTACTCCGATTCTCCTTTTTTAAAAAGATAGTAAGCCATACACCCTGTCATATAATTCCAAAAACATTTATATCCACTCAAAGCTGGAGCATCCAGCGTTGCAACAATATTACATGCATAGTCATATGCAACTTTATAGTCTTTTTTCCATATTGCATACTGAAACTTTAATTCTAAAATTGCTGATTCATATAATTTTTTATTAAGTTCCTGTTCAACTTTATCTTCTTCGTTCCAATATCCATTTCTTAATTCTACAATATACTCCTCTGCATTTAACCATTCTTCAGTTTTACTAAAGAAATCTTTAGCTTGAACTATCATATCGTCAATCGTTTCATATTCGACCGAATTTTCTAAACCAAACTGTATCTCAGCTCTTAACTCTGGAGGATATTGACTCATCTTTTTCTGTTTTGTCAAATCATTTTGAATAGTATCACCCATGACACAAACAATAGAATAATCACTAGGATTCCTGGAACACCTGCCCACTGCCTGAATTATCCTCGTTCGTATTCTTTCTGAGTATAATTTAGATGCTCCCATTCTAATAGCCAAAAATCTTTCTTGTAGATTAGTTACTTTGGGAAGATTCCAAATAAACAATAATCTACTTTCTTCATCAGAAAAATCTACACCATCAAATCTATTAGCCAGTATAACTGTTGCCTCATCAGCATTAATAAACTCTTGCTTAGAATTTTCTACACTTTGGGTTTCAAAAACCTGAACTTGAGCTAGATTATTTATGTAGAATTCTTTTATTTCATCGGCTGATAATATATCTGGAACAAGGAATACGCTTTTTTTACATAATTTTTGAAGCGATATGACAATTTCTCCATACTGTTCCTCACCCAATGATAAATCTGGAAAGACAAAAAATTTTCTCCCTAATCCTTTTTTATCCCAGTCATTTACGATTGGTAAACGACATATGTTTTCTAATCCAGTAATACGTTCTAACTCTCCACTCCTACCTAATGTTGCCGACATTAAAACCTTTTGCTTTACTTCTGCAAATGCTCTATGAGTCATGGTTGGTGCAATCCAAGGACGTATAAGTATTTTCCCATTTGCAAGATATATATTACATTCTTCCAAATTTTCGTATATTCTTCCAAATGCATAATAATTCGCTGTTCCTTCTTTTATGCCTTTTTGCAATATTGCTTGAAGTTCATCCATTTTATTTAACAATAAAGGCATCGGTAACATATTACACCAAGTTGTCACTTCAGGAATATATTCATCTTCTATCAAATAATTGTAATCCGTTTCACTGATTAACGATTTAAGTAATTCTGTCATTTCCCAAAACAGGCCATCTTCTTTATCAATTTGAACTGTCCAATTCGATATTATATAATCTTCACATGAATGAACATCATCCATTATTAAAACATCCACATCTTCAAAAAAAGAATGCACAGCAAAAAAAGAACTATATGTTGTAACACCAATAGTATCCGCCAAAAGAAAACTGCTTTTATCTTTTGTCAAATAATTTTTTTGTTTTCCGCAAAAAGCAATTGCTTTTAGTCCATATTTTGACTTTGCCTGTTCAACAACTTGATAAACTAATTGATTAGTCGGGCATAAAAAAAGAACTTTTTCTTTATTTTTTCTTCGTCTATATTCTCCAATCAATAGTCCGACTAATGTTTTTCCACTTCCTGTCGGCAATTCTAATGCTAATGCTTTTTTGTCTTTATTCTTCATATATGAGTCAAGCATAGCTGATTGATAATCTAATGGCCCCATAATCTTTTTTAATTTATTATCCTGATACATCTCTTGGGGTGAAGAATAAGAAAATATTTCTTTTTTATGTGTTTTGAATGCCATAAAACGCTCCTTTCAAATTTTTTATATTATTTATCCAATTTGCAGCCCAATAGAAGCTCAAAAATCATATACTAAATTTTTATTATTCCTATATGTAAAATAGTTTTTCTACAATCCTTTTTCTCGTAGCTTTTGAAATATCTGCTCGTTCTAGTATAAAACAATAAATAAACATACGCATAATACTGAAGTTCACTATATTAGCATCGTCCATAGATACTATATCTCCATGCGCTAGATGATTTCTATAATTTGCGTACTCATAAGATAAGTTAATATCATCAGATAGTTCCATTTTCTTTAAAAGCTGTTCCTTTATAGCATTTATTTCATCTGAAAAATGGTTTAATGAAAATGCAAATTTTTCTTCTAAACGCGTATCTGTATGTTCAATTAAATGTTTAAATTTCAACCATGCACTATTTTTTTTATTATTTTTTGAAACACCTGATTCAATAATTTTATTATCAATCAACTCAAACTTCGCACTTGAATAAGTGCCTATGCACCTTGAAAATTCAATAAGTT
>ERZ1643247.2235-NODE-2235-length-15779-cov-4.615301_pt1 | contig 15779 bp, 16 predicted proteins | sample MGYA00579264_ERZ1643247 | MGnify/ENA primary metagenome ERZ1643247 (study PRJEB29033, sample SAMEA4952262) | chicken gut metagenome | biome: Broiler Chicken; feature: Gastrointestinal Tract; material: Caecum | place: Ireland | collected 2018 | study: Broiler... | reverse complement strand
CAAATTTCCATACCCAAAAATGCCAATTCGAATACTCATGTCAATCTCTCCTTAGTATCGTTTATTTGCAGGGAACAAATTTCTTTGTCCAGTTTTCCTGTTTAGAAATATCATTTGTCCTAAAGCTTTTATATAAACAATTTTTCTGATTCTATTTTTCATTTATTGAAGCACCTGTTTTACATCCGGCGCGATAAAGCCCTTGACGAAAGCCCGTTTTTGCGAATTGCAGACCTCCATCTGGACTGTGCAGCAAGTTTATAAAACAGGCGAGGAAACGCAGGTGATAAAAACTGGTTTTTAAAATATTCCTGTTCCCTTATTGTATCAGACAGCGCATATAATCCATCAAAGACCGGGCCGAGCGGGCCGTGATGCGAAGAAAGATTCGAAACTGCTGTCAACATGCCGCCTCCTCCTATCCCGAGTCCGCCTTTCCAGCTAAAACCGCACCGTATACACCAGTTTTCTACCATTTGAAGGGCATAGCGCGTCTGTTCCCCCTCAAAAAAACCACAATTTACCACTGCATATACAGAAAGAGTACACATATCCCGTTCTGCAGCCATCTGCTGGACAGTATGCATATGATACAAAAGATGTGATGGAATGCCATCCACATAAAGCGGGAAAAAGAAAACAAGGACGTCCGCCTGCATCACAGCGTCCCATTCCCTCTCTGATAAAACGCTTCCTGCAAAGAGAGAGAGCGTTTTCGTCACATTGCTGTGAAAAAGCGGTATCATCCCCTCCAAAAGCCGTGCGGAGGCGCTTTCCTTACGTTTTGGGCTGCCGTTTATCAACAAAATATTCATGCAAGCACCTCCTTTATTTTTTTCTTGTCCGAAATAAAAGCAACTGTGGCGTCACAATCAAAATTTAATGCGCCGTAGCACGTTCTGCCGTACTGATATCCTCTCCATAAAAAATAACTTTTAAAAAAAAGCGGTTTAAATAACGGCGGCGATGATGCATTTCATCATTTCGTATAACGAAATCTGGATGATTATAAGAAATGCTCCGGTCTATCACGTTTTTTATAAACGGGCTATAGCTGCCATAAACACATCGGCTTATTATCCACAGTTCTGTACACCGAGAGAGAAGTTTCCCCATATCCCCATAGGTATCACGGATAACACACTCGCCCGGCGTTTTCACCCAACATCCAAAGCAGCCAACACAAGGGCGGATCGGCTGCTTTTCTGAAATGACAATTGTCTGCTGTTTCTTTTCCAAAAATCGATGTTCTTCCGATTCCTGCGGAAAATCATGGACAATCAATATCATATTTTTCTCCGTTTCATGGCCTCCATACTATTAAAACAAACGAATCTGTTCTGTTTGAAGCTGGCTGACACGGCGGTCGTAAACCCGATCTTCTGCCCCAATTTGGCTGCACAACAGCGGCGATGTACTGTCATACTGAAAGGCAGCATATGAAGAGCCCGCTTTTTTCGTATTGGCATAGCAGTAAGCGCACCCGCTGCTACATGTATTATACGCCCCAATGTCGACACTTTCAATACATCCGCACGCTGCGCGCTGGGCTTTGTCTTTGACAGCGCATATCGGTTTTCCCATCAACCGTTCAATTCTTGCTTTATCAACACAGCATCCCTTCTCAACACCTGCTCTGATAAGATCAGCTTTCTCTGCGCAGCTCATAATATGCATCCCATTTCCCGCCGCAATACGAGACATAGCCATTCCCATCTCCAGCATCTGTTCTTCATCCGGTACAACAACACCTTGCTCCGATACCCATTTTTTGATTTTTGCATAAATGTCTAAAAAGCTTATAACAACAGTATCTGTATAACTTCACAGCTCCCGTGCTATTTAACGGAATGCATGCAGATGATACGGAATCGAATAGCGGGCGCTCAAAAAAATGGGATCGTAGCGCCATACAACCCGCTCTTTTCCGACTTTTCGCGAAAGGCTTTGAAATATAGAAAGCAGGGATCGTTTATCTGCCAAAGCAGGTTCTATTTCCTTTCCGTATCCAGTCAAAGTAAATTGAAAATAATAGGGATATGGATCAAGCTCTGAGAGGCCGGACAGCATACCGTCCGGGTTCTTTGTCCAAAACACAATACAGTCAATTGTGTCCGGCGACAATCTGATACGGCTAATTTGATGTGGACTGACCGGATTACGCACACATACCGTCCCTTCCCGCAGGCGTCCATAAAACCAAGATGCATAGTAGTGCGGGATATCCGTTCGTCGGCTGACACTTAAAATCACTGATCCTTCTCCTATTTTTTTATGACACCAAATCCAATCCCTATTTTCCCGCCTTTTAAAACATGCTGTTTGATACTTTTCTGCATAGAAGTCTCTTCCTTTAATGAAGAAAAATCTGTCCATTTAGACGGTACGCCAAACACCCAGACAAGATATATTCACAGTCTGCATAAGCGGGGAGGTAACGCGAAAAAAATGCCTCCGCTTCATAAAGCGACTCGCCTACCAGAGCGCGGCTGAAATGTGCATCTGACGGAATATGGATCGAGATTGCCGGTTTTTCATTGTGTTTTACCATCTCATACTCCAATTCCCCTATACGGAACAATTGCATACTCAGCTGGCGATACGTCCACCATCCTCGATCAAAAACAAGTTTCCCCGTCCGCTTCTCTGTTTCTTCCAAAAATCTTGTAAAACATTTCATTGTATTAAAAAAGACCGTATCCGGTATTCCCATCTTTTGATAACGGCCGTAAATTCTACATGCCCCTATTAAGTTGCAGGTGAGTAATCCTGCACCATCTTCATCCGAAAATGAAGCTGAAAGCTTACGGTACGCGTCTTCTGCTGTTGCAATATCCAAAAGCCGGATGATTTCCGACTCCATATCCATTGCTGCCGGTACACACTTCATAACACGTTCCTGCATCTTATCAGGCAATCCTATTTCCCTGCACAATGATTGAATATCCATTGTCCAACCTCCTATTTCGTCTAAACCCATGCTGGATGTATTTTTATCACAGCAGAATAGTGCAATTTCCAGAGTTTCTGGTTCCACTATCCTCTCATTTATACTAATTATGCAAATTTTATGTAACAGCCTATGCTTTCCTTGCCGGTCCGGCTCCTTATAAATCCCTTTCCGGTCCAAATCCTATCCTTCAAAGGGTAAAGGGCTTGAATGGCAGTCACTCTTTCTTAACCGTTATAACATCTTGAACTGTCAATACATCGCCCTCTACAGAAAATCGTATTTCCATTCCAGCAAACTCCATACCATAGACTCGCTTTGGATCATGCTGATAGGCGGGCCTTGGATCTTCTTCTAATATCCCTATAACAGCCTTACGATAGCGAGAAGGGATTTTCCGCATCCGCTCCTCTGCACAGCAAACGACAAGACGATTTTGATACACGTTTCCTGCAAAGCCTCCAACAGCTTCCGGATGACTATCTGTAAATGGAAGATATGGTTTGATATCAAAAACCGGTGTTCCATCCATAAAATCTCCGCCTGATACACAGAGTACCGGTCCGTCTGCATTTTCCCAATCGATCTTATCCAATTTCACACAGGAAAGGCCTATTGGATTCGGTCGAAACGGAGAACGCGTTGCAAACACCCCCATTCTCCGGTTGCCGCCCAAACGCGGCGGACGTACTGTCGGAGACCAGTGTTCCTGTTGAGATTCAGAGAACTCCCATAAAACCCATATATGAGAAAATTCTTCAAGCCCGCGCAATGCATCCGGATTACGGTACTCTGGTTCAAATGTAATCGTTGCTCTAAGAGACAACACCAAACCGCTCTGTCTGGGGATTCCGAATTTAGAAGAAAAATCGCTTTGTATTTTTGCAATCCTTTTCAATTCTTATTCTCCTCCATACTTTCCGCACGCACAAAAACTTGTCCTCAGCTTTTTATGGCCGGGACCCCATAATCCATCGCATGCTGCAATGCATTAATCCAATTTCTCATATGCAATGCGCGGGCTTCCGTCTGATACAAAAATAGTACCGCATAAGGTAAAGCCGTTTTTTATAATCAAATGCTGCATAATCCCGTTATTTCCATGCGTATCAATTCGTAAATGCGGGGTTATTCTGCTGCAAAAATCTATTGTTCTTTTCATAAAGCCTTTTGCTCTTCCGTCACTTGCTACACGATGGATTGTTCCGTATGGGCTGTCCGACAACCACTCTCCATCCACAATCGCATGATAGGACGGATCTTCGCCTAAAATAAAAGCAAATACACCGTGGGCCTTTCCTTCTATTTCTTCAATAAATAACTGCCCACATATAATATCTTCTAATAATATCGATTTTTGTGGATAGCTTTCTCCCCATTGCGTCGGATTACCATTTTCCATCATAAATTGCCGTGCAGCCGAATAAATTCGAAGTATCTCCGGCATATCATCAATATTGGCTTTTCGGATCATATGTGCCTCTCCCAGTTATACAGAAGCGTAAATTTGTTATGTTACAGCCATTATATAGATCTGGCACGGATTTGACGAATCCCAAAGCGTATCTATACATTCAAACTCTCGAAAGCCAAGACTCTTATAAAATGCGTTAGAAACATCGTATTCAGGGCATCGGCCTTCCTTTACAGTTTTCACTTGAATAAATAAATAGCCTCTTTTTTGGACGTAATCATAAAAACGTTCAAAAAGTTTATGACCAATCCCCATTCGATGGTATTCTTTTCGCACGCCCATTACATATATTTCCGCGGTATAGGGGCTGGTTTCCTTCAAAGTGATAAAGCCGCGCGGTATGCCGCTGCATATATCCGCACAAAATGGATATTCCCGACATTCTTGAACATAGACCGCTGTACTCTCCGGTATTCCAAACCATTCCGGCAACGACGCTAAAACCGCAGCGCTTATCCGCATTTTCTCCTCTTCCTGTTCAATTATCTCTACCACTCTGTATCCTCCGCTGTGCAGATATTTTAAGCATTTTGGAAATCCAAAATCACTTTCATTTTCCAGTAAAGCCTTTTATAAAACAGTATCGAAATACAAACATTTCTTTTGATGAAAATCAAACCCCATCATTTCTATATCAATTTTACTTTTCATGCCGATACATTTTATTTTACTATGTCTCTTGACTTTTCGTCAATACATATCAGAAAAATCCGTTATCTCCTTTTGTACTTTTACAAAAACGTCAGACGGCAAGAACCAATTGGATTCCAATTGATTCTTGCCGTCTTCTCATTTTCATTATTATGCAGAAAAAATAATCAATAGCTTAAATATCGAAGGCGCTTTATTTCTCAGGTGAAATTTTTTGCCTTTTTCTGTATTCGGTTAACAATGTGCTGCTACCGAAAACATATATTTTTGTAGTCAAATATATTAACTTGCAGATAAGGTTTGAAAATGAATATAGATTCCAAAAACCTTATTATTCTTATATATTATTGTAACTGGTTTATGAAATACATATTCAATACAGGTTAAGCTCTCTTCAGGCAATTCGAGATACTGTAGCGCTTCTTCTACTGCTGTATGATCCACAAGACCGTTTCCAACTATTTTGCGTCTCATCTTTTCATTTAATTCTTGGATTGTATTCTCTACTTCTTCCTTTGTCATACCAAAGGTGATTCCGCAGACATCCATATTTCCCGGCTTCCCGCCAATCATCATAAAATACCAAACCGTACTCTTTTGATAGTCCGGCGCATCATCGCTCCACCTCATTGCGACCTGCATTTCATAATAAGGCAAACGGGTCGGATCGGAACGCAATGTCTGTAGCTGATCCGTAGCGTAGCTGGGATCAACATGTTCTTCTTTATAATACAATTGCGGAAAAACCACAGGAAAATCTGCAACCGTCGGTATTGGCGACATGGCCATAGTTTTCCCGGCTACCCAAAAGTAATTTGGCCCTTCTTGTATCGTACAGTAAGTCAGCATAAAGAGGCCCAATATAACCGAAATAACCGAAAGACAAGCAATGATCTTTTTTCTCATAAAGCTTTCCTTCAGATAAAACAGATAAAATTTTTCTTTTAATGTTAATAGACAAGACGCTATTATAGTACAAAAACTTCCTTATTATTAATTACTTCTTTTTTATTCATCAAAAATTATAGTATATTCTGCATTGGTAACACCTTCTACTTTTTAACATAATTTTACCATAATACTTTTGCAAAATCAACCCATTTATATTATTTAATATTAAATATACATGAAAAAGCGACAAGAAAAGCTCTTTTAACCAGCCTTTCTTGTCGCTTTTAGTCGGTTTGTTTTTTTACTGCTGGGCGGATGCGTTTTCTTTCATCTTGCAGCACTTTTTATACTTTTTCCCGCTTCCACAGGGGCATGGATCGTTATCTCCAATCTTTTCTTTTCGAACGGGCTGGCGGCGGACAGCTTTATCTTGCTCCCCATGAACCGCCATCGTCGGTTTGGCAACTTGTTCCCGTTTAACTTCCTCCCGCTCACGCATCCGCACCGTCAACAGCATTTTTACCGTATCTTCGCGGATAGCTGCGATCATCTCGTCAAACATATCAAAGCCTTCTGTGCGATACTCTATAACCGGATCCTTTTGTCCATAAGAACGCAGACCCATGCCGCGCTTCAGTTCATCCATTGCGTCAATATGATTGATCCATTTGGTATCAACATTTTTCAACAGGATAACCCGCTCCAGTTCGCGCATCGTCTGCTCGCCGAATTCCCGTTCTTTTTCCGCATATAACTCTTTGGCGCGGTCTGTCAGAAGTTTGACTACATCTGATTTTTCCATCTCCGCCAATTCTTCTACTGTATAATTCAAATCATCCGGCGTCGTCAGATAGCCGAGAAAATGATCACGCAGCCCAGCCATATTCCAGTCGTCATGAACATGGCCATCTGTCAGATAAAGATCCACATCACTCTGGATAGATTCCTCAATCATTTTGGAGATGACATCTTTCAGGTTGTCGTTATTAAGCACCTTTAAACGCTGGCTATAAATGATATTCCGCTGCGTATTCATGACATCATCGTATTGTAAAACCCGTTTGCGGATTGAGAAGTTTCTTCCCTCGACCTTGCGCTGTGCCGATTCAATGGACTTGGTCAACATCCCGGTTTCAATCGGTTGATCCTCTTCCACATTCAAGCGCGTCATTAAGGCCTGAATCCGCTCCCCGCCAAATAGACGCATCAAATCATCCTCAAGGGAGAGATAAAAACGGCTGGCACCGGGATCCCCTTGCCGGCCGGCACGGCCGCGCAGCTGATTGTCAATACGACGGGACTCATGCCGTTCCGTTCCAATAATAAAAAGCCCGCCCAGATCGCGCACCTCTTCCGCCTCTGGCTTTAAACGCAATTTATACTCGTTTTCAAGCGCACGATATTCTTCTCTCAGCCGGATAATCTCCTCATCATCTGTTTCGCTATAGCTGGTGGCTTGTGAAATCTGTTCTTCATCATAACCTTTTTTCCGCATCTGTGCCACGGCAAGAAATTCCGCATTACCGCCAAGTAAGATATCTGTACCGCGTCCAGCCATGTTGGTTGCAATGGTAACTGCTCCTTTTTGGCCTGCCTGCGCAACAATCTCCGCTTCTCGTGCATGTTGCTTTGCATTTAATACGTTATGCTTGATACCCCGGCGGCGCAGCATATTTGAAAGAATTTCTGATTTATCGATTGACACCGTACCAACAAGAACAGGCTGTCCGGTTTTATTCAGCTCGACAATCTGCTCAATGACAGCATTGAATTTCGCCTGCTCCGTCTTATATACTACGTCATCATAATCCTTACGAATCATCGGCTTATTGGTTGGAACCGCAATGATATCAAGATTATATATTTCGTTAAACTCCGGCTCTTCCGTCATAGCAGTACCCGTCATACCGGACAGCTTGTCGTATAGTCGGAAAAAGTTTTGGAACGTAATTGTGGCCAAGGTACGGGATTCTCTGGCAACCTGAACATTCTCTTTGGCTTCAATCGCCTGATGAAGGCCCTCGCTGTAACGTCGTCCAATCATCAAACGGCCGGTAAATTCGTCAACGATAATAATCTGACCGTCTTTTACTACATAGTCCACGTCCCGCTTCATGATTCCATAAGCGCGAATCGCCTGATTGATATGGTGCTGGATGGTCAGATTTTCCGGATCCATTAGATTATCCAAGTGGAAATATTCTTCCGCTTTTTTTACACCGGCAGGCGTTAACGAAACCGTACGCGCTTTTTCGTCTACAATATAGTCCGCGTCAACATCATCGTTCAGCTGCTTGGTATCCTCTTCTACTACCCGATGCGCCCGCAAGGTTTTGGCAAAACGATCCGCAATGGTATATAAGTCGGTCGACTTTTCTCCGGGGCCTGAAATAATCAGAGGCGTACGTGCTTCGTCAATTAAGATGGAGTCCACCTCATCGACAATGGCATAGTGGAAACCACGCTGCATCATGTCCTTTTTATATGTTGCCATATTATCACGCAGATAGTCGAATCCCATCTCATTATTGGTGCCATACGTGATATCCGCAGCATAAGCAGCACGTTTCTGCTGAGAATCCATATCATGGATAATCAATCCAACGGTAAGGCCGAGAAATTTGTATATTTTTCCCATCCACTCTGATTGATACTGCGCCAAGTATTCATTGACTGTTACGATATGAACGCCCTTGCCTGTAAGCGCATTCAAATATGCAGGCATCGTTGCAACCAATGTTTTTCCTTCGCCGGTTTTCATTTCAGCAATACGGCCCTGATGCAGAACGATACCGCCGACAATCTGTACAGGATATGGTTTTTGCCCAATGGTGCGCCATGCTGCCTCACGGCACACCGCAAAGGCATCCGGCAAGATATCGTCAAGCGTCTCACCATTTGCAAGACGTCCCTTTAAAATATCAGTCTGCGCCTGAAGCTCTTTGGTAGGCATATCTGCATATTTACTCTCAAGATCCAAAACTTTCTGCTTAATCGGCTCAATACGTGCAAGTTCTTTTTTGCTGTAAGAGCCAAAAATTTTTTCTAAAAATGCCATACTTTCACCTCATAAACTGGGAACACATTCTTAATTATTATAGTCGTTTGCGCTGTGACTTTCAAGGCGTTTTTGTGAACATTACAGTATATACGGAAAATTTTACTTTCGGGAATCCGCCTTTTGCATACAAACCTGAAAAGCCCTATATTCTTTGAAAGTGCAGTGATAAAGTATCAATACGCCTTTCCTTATATTTTAATTCCCTATTTTTATTTTGAAAAGCCAGCAGAAGAAAAACGCAACCCTTTCATCTCCTGTATCTTGCTTTTGGAAAAAGATTCGCTTATAATATAAATGTGTATTTGCGCCGGTTGGTCTATTTCCGGACAAGCCGGTCCGCAGGCAGCGGCGTTTCCTTGCCGGATATACCTGCGGAATCAAATGCCAATTTGACCAGCCTGGTTAAAATGAAAGGAGCAGCAATATGAACTATTCTCATGAAGTTGAGAGCATGTGCACTCTCACAAAAGGTCCGAAACATGGTCCTGCCCCAATCCCAGAAGAGGGGCGTTGGGTAAAAGCCTATCAAATCTCTGATATCTCCGGTCTGTCGCATGGTGTCGGCTGGTGTGCGCCGCAGCAAGGTACCTGCAAGTTGACATTGAACGTTAAAAATGGCGTTATTGAAGAAGCTCTTGTCGAAACACTTGGATGTTCCGGTATGACACATTCTGCCGCAATGGCTGGCGAAATACTGCCGGGAAAAACAATTTTGGAAGCGCTTAACACCGACTTGGTATGTGACGCGATTAACGTCGCTATGAGAGAAATCTTCCTCCAGCTTGTATATGGCAGAACACAGACCGCTTTCTCAGAAGACGGATTGCCGATCGGCGCCGGCCTTGAGGATCTCGGAAAGGGCCTGCGTTCACAGGTTGGCACTATTTTCTCCACCCAGAAAAAAGGCGTGCGCTATATGGAAATGGCGGAAGGCTATATCCTCAAAGTTGCAATTGACGCAAATGGTGAGGCTATCGGTTATCAGTTTGTCCGTTTGGGTAAAATGCTTGAAGATATCCGCCATGGTGTGGATCCCAAAACCGCATATGAAAAGAACATCGGCACATATGGCCGCTTCAGTGAAGCTGACGGTGCTGTGAAGTATATCGATCCTCGCGAGGAGTAAACAAAATTAAACTTTAAGGAGGTAACTGTCAACATGGCACAGTTTGAAGGTAAAGAGAGAAGAATGCCAAAAATCGAGAAATGTCTTGCTGAGTACGGCTTCTCAACGCTTGAGGAGGCAAGAGATTTCTGCCTTGAAAAAGGGATTAATGTAGAAGAGATCGTCAAAGGCGTTCAGCCGATCGCTTTTGAAAATGCAGTATGGGCTTATACACTTGGCACGGCTGTCGCACTGAAAAAAGGTGTTACAAAAGCTGCCGATGCTGCAGAAGCTATCGGTATTGGTTTACAGGCTTTCTGCGTTCCGGGTTCCGTCGCTGAACAGCGTAACGTAGGTCAAGGTCACGGCAATTTGGGTGCAATGCTGCTCCGTGAAGAAACGGATTGCTTCTGCTTCCTCGCGGGCCACGAATCTTTTGCCGCGGCAGAAGGCGCAATCGGTATTGCAAAAACGGCAAATAAGGCCCGGAAAAAGCCGCTCCGCGTCATTTTGAATGGACTGGGCAAAGATGCCGCTTATATCATTTCTAGAATCAACGGCTTTACTTATATCGAAACCGATTACGATTTCTCCACCGGGGAATTAAAAGTTGTACGTGAAGTTCCATTCTCTAAAGGGGAAAAAGCTGCTGTTAAATGCTATGGTGCAAACGACGTTTTGGAAGGCGTCGCGATCATGAAAAAAGAAAGTGTTGATGTTTCCATTACTGGTAACTCTACCAATCCGACACGCTTCCAGCATCTCGTTGCCGGCACCTACAAAAAATGGGCAATTGAGAACGGTAAAAAATACTTCTCTGTCGCTTCCGGCGGTGGTACCGGTCGTACCCTCCATCCAGACAATGTTGCAGCAGGTCCTGCGTCCTACGGCTTGACCGATTCCATGGGCCGTATGCACGGCGATGCGCAGTTTGCTGGTTCTTCCTCCGTTCCGGCTCACGTAGAAATGATGGGCTTGATGGGAATGGGCAACAACCCGATGGTTGGCGCTACCGTTGCCTGCGCAGTTGCAGTGTCCGAAGCGCTGAAATAAGGCACGAAGCCGCATAAAATAAGGATTTTGGACAAACAGGGCATTTGGTGTGATAGACACCAAATGCCCTGTTTTACTGCTTCAGAAGCTGTTTTGACAACCATTTGCCAACCACAAAATGAGATGTTGTCAATCGGATTCGTTTTTCTCCGTTCTCTGATATAGCTGCCGCAGAATTTTAAGCCCCTCATCATTCATCTTATCGGTCAGATGCAGATAATATTTCATCTGATAGATTCCCAATTCCGGCTTGATATGCAACCGGAGTTTCTTTTCATAGTTTGTAATGGCAACCTGCCTCAAATTTGCTTTACAATATGTTTCCATCTAATAGTCAAGAACGTCGTTAAAGCGGATTTCAGACGGAACGAAATAAAGTCCGGCTTCATTGAATTCTGCCTTGGCCTTGATTCCAGCAGCAGATGCGTCAGCTTTTGTACGGAATCCGCTTTTGCTGATTCGTTTCCGCTTTCCTTCTATTTTGGCTGCTTCAAAAGAATATTTTCAATACTTACCATGTTTTCCGACTGTAATTTCACGCATATCATCCTCCGCTTTTCTATTTCAGAGAATTCTTTATGATGAAAGAAACTTTCTCTATTCATCAATAAAGAATCTAAATATTGCCCGGGCTTTTCTCAAAAACGCCCCGATTATTTTACTGGATGAAGCGACGGCAAGCCTCGATGTGGAAAACGAAACCCTCATACAAACCGCTTTGTCACGGCTGATAAAAAACAAGACCGTGCTTGTGATCGCCCATCGTATGCGTACTGTAAGCGGCGCGGATAAGGTAGTGGTGCTTTCAGATGGAATTGTCGCCGAACAGGGAGCGCCGGAGAAATTGCTGCATTCAGGAAAGATTTACTCTCACATGATGCAACTTCAAAGGATGAGTGGAAGTTGGAAAATATGATGAGTATGCATTGGCTGCTATACCCTATTTACAATAGTGAAGTACGGATTAGGTACAGAAAACTGCCGAACTTAAAAGCTTCCCTCTCTACTGCCCAAAAAGCAAACAGGAAACGCTAATCAATATAAAACAACTAAAGATATCCGTTATCAAAGAACCAGGCATACAGACGCAGAGCCGATAACACGCAAAATAAAATGCGGTTATCGGCTCTGCTATTTTAATTTGAAATATGCCGCCGTTAAAGGCTCTTTTGTATTAAAAAACGAAATTAGGGAGGTGAAAGGCGTTCTTTCACTGTCCTATTCATTTTTCCGGTTTAGACAACTCTTCTGTCAACTTCAAAATCAACGGTGCAATCTTTTCCCTCTCTTTTTTGGTAATATACACATATAGCGGATAAGCAACACCTATAGCCGCTATCCCAATGATCCCGATCACAACACCGGGAACAAACCAATTCCCCATCCATACTAATGTACAGCACATTCCGATTCCTAACAGCAAGCATCCGACGACGCCCAATACAATAGCTATACCGCTGCTTTTTTTGGTGACATTCCGATCCAGTTTACGAAGCTGTTCCATTTTATCCTGTTCTTTTGGCAAATACTTTTTCCGAATATTTTGTATCTCATCCTGCTGTTTAGCCGAATAAGTATAATAAAAACTGTTTTTTCCGTTTTCCAAAATAAAATCATCCTTTCTGATTTGCAGGACAATATATATTCACTATTGTTTTATCGCTTCCAGTTTCTCATCTTGATCCTGCGTATTATTTTTCAATTGTACAGTAGAACGGGCTATCATATAAATCGCCATGGTCAAAACAATCACACAGACAACACCTCCGGAAGCTGCAAGCATTATGCGGCGAAACACCGGCTCATCACTTCCAAATTGCGTAAGCATAGCGGTTTCCAACGACAGCATGGATACCAGTGCAGCTGTTAAATTAACAACTTTTGCTGCCGACATCACCGGGCTTCCACAATTCCTGAATTTCACCACGTTTACAACCGCCGCAATGATCAAGTAAAAAGAGTACATTGCCATTGCGTAGATCATAAAACCGGAATAAGAGAATCCCTTATTCTGCGTTACCATATGCACGATAATGCCTACTAGTGCCTGATTCATCAAAAGCAAGATAACACCGCAAGCACGGTAGCGTCGAAATTCGGCTGCAACATTCTGCCCTACCGTCTTGCGGCTGACGTAGCGAACCAGCACAGTACGCATTGCAGACAATAGGGTATAATAAAAAGCGAGCGCAATAAACCACATGGAACGGTACCGAATACCGGAAAACAAGTTCAAAGCAACATATAAAAGATTGATAAAAAGTCCGACGTAAAGTGTGATTTCCGATCGAAAAACAATATCATCTAATAAACGTTTCCCCAAAGTAGTACTGCGGATCTTCTGAATTAACGTCATTTTCTTGATCCCATTTTGTACCGCTTCCACCACATTAGCGATTCCTGTTACCGTGATAACCAGCGCATAGGCTGAAAGGGCATATACTATATAGGTGATAAAAGAGTGATCTTCCGCGCTAAGAAGGACAAAAACCAAAATAAAGGAAGGAATGGAAATGAGTGCTGTTGGCAGAGGCGGAAGAAAAAACAATTTCTTTAGAATTGCTTTAAGACGTTTCATCGGGCTTCCTCCTAAGCTTTACTGTAAAAGTACTCCCCTTTCCCACTTCGCTGCTAACAGAAATAGTGCCGCTCGTAATATCTATGACCCGTTTTACCAACGCAAGGCCCAATCCATTTCCCTGCGAAGCATGAGAAGTGTCGCCTTGATAGAATTTCTCAAAAATATGTTTCCCTTTCTCAGGCGGAATACCGCATCCGCTGTCCGCTACCTGTACAATGACGAAATTCCCCTCTGATTTTAGTAAAAGCGAAATATTTCCATTTTCTTCTGTGAATTTGATAGCATTTGAAAACAAATTGTTCCAAACAAGAGAAAGCAGTTCTGCATCTGCGTTTATCAGCACATCTTCTTCTATTTTCGTTTCAATATTTATTTTTTTCTCTTCCCATACATCTTCGAAAGCAAGCAGACATTCACATAGCTGTTCTCCGAGATTATATGTCTCAGCTTTCGGATAAATCTGCTGATTTTCCAGTTTATTAAGTTTTAAAATATTCGTAATCAAATTGGCAAGCCGCCGGGATACATCGGCGACGGATTTAGCATATTCTATCCGCTCTGTTTCAGGAAGTCCTGTCTGCTGGAGCATTGTTGCGTAGTTCTGAATAATTGCTAACGGCGTTTTTAACTCATGAGAGACATTGGCTATAAAATCCGTCCGTAAGGTCTCCGTACCTGAAAGTTCCTCAGCCATCTTATTCAAACAATCTGCTATTGCGCCAAACCCATCCGCATTATCTACACCATAAAGGGACGGAATCCGTACAGAAAAATCCCCCTTCATAATCTGCTCTGCCGCTTTTACAATTTTTCTAACCGGACGATCTACCATAAATTTTCTTCGGACGCCGTCTATTACAGTACACAATAGGCTCAGCAACACAACATTTAAGAAGGTGGCTTTAGCAGCTTGCTCAATATGCTCTTTGGCAAGCTCGAGCCCTGTCGTCCTTGCCATCATGTTAAGAAATAAGATCATACAACAGCTAATAACAAACGCCATCAGCAGGAAAAAAGTAATGTACCGGCGCAGTGCAAGCAGCCAAAAGGTATATTGTTTCTTTCGTTTGCTGCCAATCATTTTATTACCGCCTTATATCCAAGACCATGCACTGTAACAATTTCAAAATCATTGCATTCTGAAAATTTGTCCCGCAGTTTTGTCATATATACATCCACTGTCCGGGGACCAGAGGAAGACGCGCTGTCCCAAAACTCATCCATAAGCTGAGAGCGGGTAAAAGTCTTTTTCGGATAGGACAGAAGTTTATATATCAAATTGAATTCCCGTACCGTCAAGGGGATTTCCACTCCACATAGATAGGCAGTATACTCTTCTGCATCTAATGTTAAACTACCCACCGTCAATTTTTTGCTGGTGGCTATTTTCGCCCGCCGAAGCAGAGCTTCAATACGCAAAAGCAGTTCATCAAGATCAATGGGTTTTACCATATAATCATCAATCCCCATTTTAAAGCCGCGACGTTTTGAGGCGATATCATCTCTTGCTGTCATAAAAAGAATTGGTATTTCCTGATTTAGCTCCCGCACAGTTTGGGCAAATTCAAACCCGTCTACTTCCGGCATCATAATATCCGAGATAATAAGATCGACCAAAGTGCCGCCATACATGGCATCATATGCTTCGTTGGCGCTTAGGCATCCCTGCGCTTCATAACCGTTTTGATTTAAATAAGAACATACTGTTTTATTTAGATCCCGATCATCTTCCACTACCAATACTTTAATCATAATCCCGCCCCTTCCTATTTGATGTGTTTAATATAGCATAGAAATGTTAACGTTTTGTTTGTATCCCGCCGCTAAGAACAAAAAATCCCGGATCTGAACACAGCATCTGTATTCAGATCCGGAAAATTAACCGATCTTGAACTTTTTATAAACGTCAGGCTGTTTACACTCTCCGGATTTCATCCCGCAGCGGACAGAAAATACTGTTTCATTCTTTTTTCAAAAAGAAATTAAAAACATTCTCTAATACATTGAACTGCA
>ERZ1643247.2227-NODE-2227-length-15815-cov-4.860406_pt1 | contig 15815 bp, 9 predicted proteins | sample MGYA00579264_ERZ1643247 | MGnify/ENA primary metagenome ERZ1643247 (study PRJEB29033, sample SAMEA4952262) | chicken gut metagenome | biome: Broiler Chicken; feature: Gastrointestinal Tract; material: Caecum | place: Ireland | collected 2018 | study: Broiler... | reverse complement strand
CTGGCTCCTCTTTTAATGTGGTGCGCGTCGCTCCACTCGGCGACCCCATTCATATCGAAACCCGTCGTGTGAGCCTGGTATTACGCAAAAAAGATCTGGCCTTATTAGAAGTGGAAGCGGTTTCCTGTTAATACGGTGATAACAACAATGAAAAAATTAACCATTGGCTTAATTGGTAATCCAAATTCTGGCAAGACAACGTTATTTAACCAGCTCACTGGCTCACGTCAGCGTGTAGGTAACTGGGCTGGCGTTACCGTCGAACGTAAAGAAGGGCAATTCTCCACCACCGATCATCAGGTCACGCTGGTGGACCTGCCCGGCACCTATTCTCTGACCACCATCTCATCGCAGACCTCGCTCGATGAGCAAATCGCCTGTCACTACATTTTGAGTGGCGACGCCGACCTGCTGATTAACGTGGTGGATGCGTCTAACCTTGAGCGTAACCTGTACCTGACGCTACAACTGCTGGAACTCGGCATTCCCTGCATCGTGGCACTGAACATGCTCGACATTGCCGAGAAGCAAAATATTCGTATTGAAATTGATGCTCTGTCGGCGCGTCTGGGCTGTCCGGTGATCCCGCTGGTTTCAACCCGTGGTCGCGGTATTGAAGCGCTCAAGCTGGCGATTGATCGCTATAAAGCTAACGAGAATGTGGAACTGGTGCATTACGCACAGCCGCTACTCAACGAAGCAGATTCACTGGCAAAAGTGATGCCTTCCGATATCCCGCTGAAACAACGTCGCTGGCTGGGCCTGCAAATGCTGGAAGGCGATATCTACAGCCGCGCCTACGCCGGTGAAGCGTCGCAGCATCTGGATGCCGCCCTCGCCCGTCTGCGTAATGAGATGGACGATCCGGCGCTGCACATTGCCGATGCGCGTTACCAGTGCATTGCTGCCATCTGTGATGTGGTAAGCAACACCCTGACGGCAGAACCCAGCCGTTTCACCACTGCGGTAGATAAAATCGTGCTCAACCGTTTCCTCGGTCTGCCGATTTTCCTCTTTGTGATGTACCTGATGTTCCTGCTGGCTATCAACATCGGCGGGGCGTTACAGCCGCTGTTTGACGTCGGCTCCGTGGCGCTATTTGTGCATGGTATTCAATGGATTGGCTACACGCTCCACTTCCCGGACTGGCTGACTATCTTCCTCGCCCAGGGCCTGGGTGGCGGTATTAACACCGTGCTGCCACTGGTGCCGCAGATCGGCATGATGTACCTGTTCCTCTCCTTCCTTGAGGACTCCGGCTATATGGCGCGTGCGGCGTTTGTGATGGACCGCCTGATGCAGGCGCTGGGCTTGCCGGGGAAATCCTTTGTGCCGCTGATCGTCGGTTTCGGTTGTAACGTACCGTCGGTAATGGGTGCACGTACGCTTGATGCACCGCGTGAACGTCTGATGACCATCATGATGGCACCGTTTATGTCCTGCGGCGCGCGTCTGGCTATCTTCGCAGTATTCGCGGCTGCCTTCTTCGGGCAGAACGGTGCGCTGGCGGTCTTCTCGCTGTATATGCTCGGTATCGTGATGGCGGTGCTGACTGGCCTGATGCTCAAGTACACCATCATGCGCGGTGAAGCGACGCCGTTTGTCATGGAGCTGCCGGTCTACCATGTACCACACGTTAAAAGCCTGATTATCCAGACCTGGCAGCGTCTGAAAGGCTTCGTTCTGCGTGCTGGTAAAGTGATCATCATCGTCAGCATTTTCCTGAGCGCTTTCAACAGCTTCTCGCTGAGCGGGAAAATCGTCGATAACATCAACGACTCGGCGCTGGCGTCCGTCAGCCGGGTGATCACCCCGGTCTTCAAGCCAATTGGCGTGCATGAAGATAACTGGCAGGCAACGGTTGGCCTGTTTACAGGTGCCATGGCGAAAGAAGTGGTAGTGGGTACGCTCAACACCCTCTACACCGCAGAAAATATTCAGGACGAAGAGTTCAATCCGGCAGAATTTAACCTCGGTGAAGAGCTGTTCAGTGCGATAGATGAAACCTGGCAGAGCCTGAAAGACACCTTCAGCCTTAGCGTACTGATGAACCCCATTGAAGCTAGCAAAGGCGACGGCGAAATGGGTACCGGGGCGATGGGTGTGATGGATCAGAAATTCGGTAGCGCAGCTGCCGCATACAGCTACCTGATTTTCGTCCTGCTGTATGTACCGTGCATCTCGGTGATGGGAGCCATCGCCCGTGAGCCGTGGCTGGATGGGCTTCTCCATCCTGTGGGGGCTGAATATCGCTTACTCACTGGCAACATTGTTCTATCAGGTCGCCAGCTACAGTCAGCACCCAACTTACAGCCTGGTGTGCATTCTGGCGGTTATCCTGTTTAACATCGTGGTTATCGGTCTGCTGCGCCGCGCGCGTAGCCGGGTGGATATCGAACTGCTGGCAACCCGCAAGTCGGTAAGTAGTTGCTGCGCAGCCAGCACCACCGGTGATTGCCATTAATGGCTTCACTTATTCAGGTGCGTGATTTGCTGGCGTTACGGGGCCGTATGGAAGCGGCCCAGATAAGCCAGACATTGAACACTCCACAGCCAATGATTAACGCCATGCTGCAACAACTGGAAAGTATGGGCAAAGCCGTGCGGATTCAGGAAGAACCTGACGGCTGCCTCTCTGGCAGTTGTAAAAGCTGCCCGGAAGGAAAAGCCTGTCTGCGCGAGTGGTGGGCGCTGCGTTAACCTTACTCCATCGCCTGTTTTGGAAAGCCCGGTATGCGTCTGCATCCGGGCTTTTTTGCGTGCGGCTTTCCATAAAAATGCAACTCTTGCAGCACGGCGTAAGTTCCTTTGAAAGCATCTCGCAGGGATGAAAACTCGCTAATACACAGGTGTGGAGTGGCGCGTAGAGTCGCGGCATTCAAACAACAGGTGAAGGAACGCCATGAGCAAAAAGCAGAGTTCCACCCCACACGATGCGCTGTTCAAACTCTTTTTACGCCAACCGGATACGGCACGCGATTTTCTTGCGTTTCATTTACCGGCACCCATTCACGCGCTCTGTGATATGAAAACCCTCAAGCTGGAGTCGAGCAGCTTTATTGATGACGATCTGCGTGAAAGCTATTCCGATGTGCTGTGGTCGGTGAAAACGGAACAAGGACCAGGATACATCTATTGTCTGATTGAACATCAAAGCACCTCAAACAAACTGATCGCATTTCGCATGATGCGTTACGCTATTGCCGCAATGCAAAATCACCTTGATGCTGGATACAAAACGTTGCCGATGGTGGTGCCATTGTTGTTTTACCACGGTATTGAAAGCCCCTATCCCTATTCGCTGTGTTGGCTGGATTGTTTCGCCGATCCCAAACTGGCAAGGCAGCTTTATGCCTCCGCATTTCCGCTGATTGATGTCACCGTCATGCCTGATGATGAAATCATGCAGCACCGACGTATGGCGCTGCTGGAGTTAATTCAAAAACATATTCGTCAACGCGACCTGATGGGGCTGGTAGAGCAAATGGCCTGCTTATTAAGTAGTGGATACGCTAATGACAGACAAATCAAAGGGCTGTTTAATTACATCTTGCAAACCGGCGATGCGGTACGTTTTAACGATTTTATCGACGGCGTTGCCGAACGTTCACCGAAACACAAGGAGAGTTTAATGACTATTGCGGAAAGATTGCGGCAGGAGGGGGAACAATCCAAAGCCCTGCATATAGCCAAAATAATGCTTGAATCCGGAGTTCCTCTTGCAGACATCATGCGCTTTACCGGGCTGTCAGAAGAAGAGTTGGCTGCGGCGAGTCAGTAAAGTTCTGTCTCGCCATTTCAAAAGCCACCTACACCCTCTGCTTCAACGCCACCAGCAGGTGACAAAACTCGGCCGGATGCGAAATAAATGGCGCATGGGCCGCTTTGGCGAAGATATATGATTCGCTGTGAGGCCAAAGTTTATCCAGCATCGGCACCACTTTGCGCGGCACCAGACCGTCGAGATAGCCATACAATCGCAAAAACGGCATGGACACGTTTTGCAGCGGCTGACGGAGATCGACCGTTTTCAGGATTTCCAGCCCGCCATTAAGCACGTCAACCTCCGGCATCGGTAACGCCAGAACAGTTTTCTTCAACGCCCGCGCATCCTGGCGCGCCGTTTCAGTCCCCATGGTTTGTAACGCCAGGAACCGCTCCACTGTACGCTGAAAATCATCACTGAGTTGCTGCTGAAATCCCGCCAGCACGTCCGGTTTTATCCCCGGCCACTCGTCACGAGCACTAAAACAAGGTGACGACGCCACGGTGACCAGCGCCTGAACACGCTCGGGATGGGTTAACGCAATCTGGCTTGCCACCAGCCCGCCCAGACTCCAGCCTAACCAAATGGCTTTATCAGGTGCCTGTTGCAGCACGGCTTCGGCCATATCAGCAAGTGACAGCGCACCAAATCCCCGGCTACGCCCGAAGCCGGGCAGGTCAACAAGGTGCAGCGTAAAATGCGAGCTAAGTTCCTCGTCAATGCAACGCCACACTTCGGCATTCAGTCCCCATCCGTGCAGCAGCACAAGATGAACATTCCCCTGACCTTTGGTCTGCCACCAGATGTTATTCATCCGCTATTGTTCTCTTTTGACTTACAAGGATGAACATATGCTAACAGTACCGGGATTATGCTGGCTATGCCGAATGCCACTGGCGTTAGGTCATTGGGGGATTTGTTCGGTCTGTTCACGCGCCACCCGCACAGATAAAACGTTATGCCCACAATGTGGATTACCCGCCACACACTCCCATCTTCCCTGCGGTCGCTGCCTGCAAAAACCGCCGCCCTGGCAAAGACTGGTCACGGTTGCCGACTATGCGCCGCCGTTAAGTCCGCTTATCCACCAGCTTAAATTTTCCCGGCGCAGTGAAATCGCCAGCGCCCTGTCACGTCTGTTACTATTGGAAGTCTTACACGCTCGTCGCACCACCGGGTTGCAATTGCCGGATCGCATCATCAGCGTTCCGTTATGGCAGCGGCGTCACTGGCGTCGGGGATTTAATCAGAGCGATTTGCTGTGTCAGCCGTTATCACGCTGGTTGCACTGCCAATGGGATAGCGAAGCCGTCACACGTACACGGGCCACTGCGACCCAGCATTTTCTCAGTGCCCGGCTGCGCAAGCGCAACCTGAAAAATGCCTTTCGTCTTGAATTGCCCGTGCAAGGTCGCCATATGGTGATTGTGGATGATGTCGTTACCACCGGAAGTACCGTCGCAGAGATTGCAGAGTTGCTTTTTCGCAATGGTGCGGCGACTGTCCAGGTCTGGTGCCTTTGTCGAACCTTGTAGAGCCTCGATGATGGGCGTATTATAACCAACTAAAATAGTCAACTATTAGGCCATTACTATGATCCGTATTTCCGATGCTGCACAAGCGCACTTTGCCAAACTGCTGGCAAATCAGGAAGAAGGGACACAAATCCGCGTATTTGTGATTAACCCTGGCACGCCTAACGCTGAATGTGGTGTTTCTTATTGTCCGCCGGATGCCGTGGAAGCCACCGACACTGCCCTGAAATTTGACCTGCTGACCGCGTATGTTGATGAGTTAAGCGCACCATACCTGGAAGATGCAGAGATCGATTTTGTTACCGACCAGTTGGGTTCCCAGTTAACGCTGAAAGCCCCGAACGCCAAAATGCGTAAAGTGGCAGACGATGCACCGCTGATGGAGCGCGTGGAGTATATGCTGCAGTCGCAGATCAACCCACAGCTTGCTGGTCACGGTGGTCGCGTTTCGCTGATGGAAATCACCGAAGACGGTTACGCCATTCTGCAATTTGGCGGCGGCTGTAACGGTTGTTCCATGGTGGATGTGACGCTGAAAGAAGGGATCGAGAAACAGCTGCTGAACGAATTCCCGGAGCTGAAAGGTGTGCGCGATCTCACCGAACACCAGCGCGGCGAACACTCCTACTACTAAGTTATCCCCTCTTTTGTAGATTGCCCGATGCGACGCTAAAGCGTCATTTCGGGCCTACGTTGAACATGTGCCAGACGTTGGCGCAGCATTGCTTTGTCAAATCCTCGGTTCGTTTCCCCGCGATAATATGACCAACCTCTCATAATTTAAATTTACCCCGCTCTGGTGATTCTCAAACGCCAGATGTTACCCGTATCATTCACATGGGTACCAAACATACTCCTGACATCTGACTACAATAATTAGTTTTAGTGGGTATCAGTCGTGGTGCCGCAATATCTCTGTTCCCGATTGGGATAATTAGAGTTTGTCGTCAGAAAATTGACGTTACCCATAACAAATGAAAGGCCAGGTAAATCATGCCATTAGTCATTGTTGCTATCGGTGTAATCTTGTTGTTGCTCCTGATGATCCGCTTCAAAATGAACGGCTTCATCGCTCTCGTCCTCGTGGCGCTTGCTGTTGGATTAATGCAAGGAATGCCGCTGGATAAAGTTATTGGCTCCATCAAAGCCGGTGTCGGCGGGACGCTCGGTAGCCTTGCCCTGATCATGGGTTTTGGCGCAATGCTGGGCAAAATGCTGGCAGACTGCGGTGGCGCACAACGTATCGCCACCACGCTGATTGCCAAATTTGGTAAAAAACACATCCAGTGGGCGGTGGTACTGACCGGTTTTACCGTTGGTTTTGCCCTGTTCTATGAAGTGGGCTTTGTGCTGATGCTGCCGCTGGTGTTTACCATCGCGGCTTCTGCGAATATTCCACTGCTGTATGTTGGTGTACCAATGGCGGCTGCACTGTCTGTGACCCACGGCTTCCTGCCACCGCATCCGGGTCCGACTGCGATTGCCACCATTTTCAATGCCGATATGGGTAAAACCCTGCTGTACGGTACTATTCTGGCAATCCCGACCGTGATTCTCGCCGGTCCGGTTTACGCTCGCGTGTTGAAAGGTATCGATAAGCCAATTCCGGAAGGTCTCTACAGCGCGAAAACCTTCAGCGAAGAAGAGATGCCGAGCTTTGGCGTCAGCGTCTGGACCTCTCTGGTGCCGGTAGTACTGATGGCGATGCGTGCGATTGCCGAAATGATCCTGCCGAAAGGTCACGCTTTCCTGCCGGTAGCGGAGTTCCTCGGTGACCCGGTAATGGCAACGCTGATTGCCGTGCTGATTGCGATGTTCACCTTTGGTCTAAACCGTGGTCGTTCAATGGATCAGATTAACGACACGCTGGTTTCTTCCATCAAAATCATTGCGATGATGCTGTTGATCATCGGTGGTGGCGGTGCGTTCAAGCAGGTGCTGGTAGACAGCGGCGTGGACAAATACATTGCTTCCATGATGCACGAAACCAACATTTCTCCGCTGCTGATGGCCTGGTCGATTGCTGCCGTACTGCGTATCGCGCTGGGTTCCGCAACCGTTGCGGCAATCACTGCGGGTGGTATCGCGGCACCGCTGATTGCAACGACGGGTGTTAGCCCGGAGCTGATGGTTATTGCGGTTGGTTCCGGTAGTGTGATTTTCTCTCATGTGAACGATCCGGGCTTCTGGCTGTTCAAAGAGTACTTTAACCTGACTATCGGCGAGACCATCAAATCCTGGTCGATGCTGGAAACCATTATCTCGGTGTGCGGTCTGGTAGGCTGTCTGCTGCTGAATATGGTGATTTGATAACACTGACTGCCGGATGCATCGCATCCGGCATCAACCGCACTCTACTTCTTCTTCGCTGCAGCTCTGCGCCGTCTGTCCAAATCCTTCAGCAACTTGTTCACGCCATCATCGGCAAACATCGTCTCAAGCGTTGCGGAAAGCTTGCGTCGCCAGTTTTTATACTGGTAACTGGTGCCAGGAATATTCACCGGTTCGGCCATATCCAGCCAGTCTTCCGGCTGTAGTCCTAACAGAGCACTGTTACTGTCGGCAATGTAGCGCTGCAAACCACGGTTCAGCGTCGGCGTCATCGACATCAACGATGCCTTATGCCCGGCACGTTTTGGCAGACAACCATATTTATGCAGTGCATCCAGCAGCCCTTGCTTCGCCAGTTCGCGATCCTGATACAGACCGCGCAGTACCACTTCATCCGGATACAGCCCCAGGGTTTTGCCCAGCGTTAGATCCCCGCTCTCCCAGTAACCGCGTAGCGTAGGCAGGTCATGTGTCGCCGCAACCGCCATCGACTGCTCCGGATACGCTTTCGGTGCACGGAACGTCTTCTCGTGGTCGTTTTCGAAATAGAGCACTTTGTAGGAGTAAACACCGCTGCTGCGCAGCTTGCCGACAATCTCTACCGGTACGGTACCGAGATCTTCACCAATCACCATGCAGCGATGACGCTTACTTTCGAGTGCCAGAATTGAGAGCAGATCATCCACCGGATAGTGTACGTATGCCCCCTGATCCGCCGTCTCGCCATACGGTATCCACCACAAACGCAGCATCGACATCACATGGTCAATTCGTAATGCGCCGCAGTTTTGCATATTGGCACGCAACAGCTCGATAAACGGTTCATAGGCACGCGCGGTGATGATATGCGGGTCCATTGGCGGTAATCCCCAGTTCTGCCCCAACGGGCCGAGGATATCCGGCGGCGCGCCAACCGATGCTTTCAGGCAATATAGTTCACGGTCACACCAGGTTTCCGCCCCACCTTCCGCTACGCCAACCGCCAGATCACGATACAAGCCAATCGGCATTTCATAGCCCTGGCTTATCTCCCAGCAGGCGGCAAACTGGCTGTAAGCCAGCCACTGCAACCAGAGATAAAAATCGACGTCATCACGATGTTCTTCGCAGAACTGACGCACTTCTGGTGAATCCACGTTCTGATACATCTCTGGCCATGCAGGCCAGCCCCAGCGCATTTCGTCCTCTTTCACTTGCTGGGCATGTAGCGCATCAAAGGCTGCCTGCCAGAACAGGCTGTCGCCCTGCTCTGCAACAAACTGGCGAAACGCGGTCATCTGCTCATCATCACGTTGCGCGAAACCTTTCCACGCCATTCGTAATGCTGTCATTTTTAGGGCGGTAACCGTGGAGTAATCGACCCAGTCGGCATCGCGCGCCTGTTGCAGCGTCTGTTGCGTGGTCGGCAACTGCCACCAGGCCTGAGCCTCTTCGCTAAGATGGAAATCTTCAACGGCGTTAACGTCGATATAAATCACATTCAGCCAACGGCGAGAAGACGGGCTGTATGGGCTGGCGCTCTCCGGATTTGCCGGATAGAGCGCATGAATCGGGTTCAGGCCAATGAACGACCCGCCACGTTTTGCCACATCCACCAGCATCGCTTTGAGATCGCCAAAATCCCCAATACCCCAGTTTTTTTCCGATCGCAGCGTATAAAGCTGAACGCAGGCACCCCACAGCTTTTGTTTATTCAGCAACGCCTGCGGTTCGTAACAGCGTTTCGGGGCGACAATCACCCGGCAATGCGCGCGCTGGTCGTCCTGGGTGAGTGTCAGCGTGTGATAACCTTCCGGCAGCTTCGTCGGTAGATTGAACGCTTTGCCCCCCGTTACATGGCCTTTGTACTGCGTTCCTTCTTCGGTGGTCAGCAGCCAGCTATATTCGCCGCTGCCCTCCACCACCATCGGCATTTTTTTGCCGCTGGTATAAACCATGACATTCGGGACTGGCGTTACCGCCACTTTCGTGGCGGTACGTTGATGCATCGCGTCAAGCAAACGCCGTTTGGTTTCGGCGCTAATCGACTGCGGTTTACCGTGGGCATTGATGTAATTGGGGCTAATCCCCGCCGCCAGCGCGGCATTATCCAGACGTTTGCTTTCCATCGAGCTTCCTTAGCGTTTTGCCTGCCAGATACGAGCCTGATAATCGCGAATAGAGCGATCCGAGCTAAACATACCGCAGCGGGCGGTATTGAGGATCGCCGCGCGAGTCCAGGCCTCCTGGTCGCGGTACAGCACATCCACCTGCTTTTGTGCCTCTACATAGGCTGCGAAATCCGCCATCACCAGATACGGATCGCCGCCCTGTTTGCCGATACTGTGCAGCATCTGGTCGAAGGCATGCTTATCGCCGTCGCTGTATTTACCGCTTTCCAGCTCTTTCAATACTGCGTCCAGCACCTTATCTTTCTTCCGCCATTTCACCGGGTCGTAGCCTTTGGCCAGAATTGCCTTCACTTGTTCCACGGTATGACCAAAAATAAAGATATTTTCTTCACCGACTTTCTCGGCGATTTCAACGTTCGCCCCATCCAGCGTACCGACAGTAAGCGCACCATTGAGCGCCAGTTTCATATTGCCGGTACCGGAAGCTTCTTTACCTGCAGTCGAAATTTGTTCGGAGATATCCGCCGCCGGGATCAGTTTTTCCGCCGCCGAAACGCAATAATCCGGCAGGAACACCACCTTCAACTTATCGCCAACCAGCGGATCGTTGTTGATCACGTCAGCCACTTTGTTGATCGCAAAGATAATATTCTTCGCCAGGTAGTAGCCCGGTGCCGCTTTCGCGCCGAAGAGGAAGACGCGCGGTACGCGATCAGCCTGCGGGTTTTCACGAATTTCTTTGTACAACGCCAGAATATGCAGCAGATTCAGGTGCTGGCGTTTGTACTCATGCAAACGTTTGATCTGAATATCGAAAATCGCCTGTGGATTGATCTCAATACCGGTACGAACTTTCACAAACTCCGCCAGACGGACTTTATTCGCCTGCTTGATCTCGCGATATTGCTGACGGAATTTCGCATCATCAGCGAATTTTTCCAGATTGATCAGCTGATCGAGATCGTTAGCCCACTCTTTTTTCAGTGATTTATCCAACAGAGCCGCCAGTGCCGGGTTGCACTGTTTGATCCAGCGACGTGGGGTAATACCGTTGGTGACGTTATGGAATTTGTTCGGCCATAGCTGGTGATATTCCGGGAACAGATCTTTCACCACCAGATCCGAGTGCAGCGCCGCAACACCGTTCACCGCGAAACCGCCAACCACACACAGGTTCGCCATATGCACTTGTTTGTCGTGCACCACCGCCAGTTTGGCCCACACTTTTTCATCGCCCGGCCAGGTTTTCTCTACCAGCGTTTTAAAGCGAGTATTAATTTCGTTAATAATCTGCATGTGGCGCGGCAGTAAGCCTTTCACCAGTTTCACATCCCAGCGTTCCAGCGCTTCTGGCATCAGGGTATGGTTGGTGTAAGCGAAAGTTTTGCTGGTAATGGCCCAGGCGTCATCCCAGCTCATCTGGTGCTCATCGATCAGCACGCGCAGCAGTTCTGGAATCGCGATAGTTGGGTGGGTATCGTTCAGCTGAATAACTTCGTAATCCGCCAGTTCGTGCAGTTTACGCCCCGCCAGATGATGGCGACGCAAAATATCCGCTACCGAACAGGCACACTGGAAGTATTGCTGCATCAGGCGCAGCTTTTTACCGGCAGTATGGTTGTCGTTTGGATAGAGAACTTTGGTCAGTTTTTCCGCATTGATGCCCTGCTGTTCGGCACGCAGGAAATCACCGTCGTTAAATTTAGTCAGATCAAACGGATGCGCGTGCGTCGCCTGCCACAGACGCAGCGGCTGCGCCACGCCATTACGATAGCCGACAACGGGGAGATCCCACGCTTGACCGGTAATGGTAAACTCCGGCTCCCAGCGTCCGTCTTTCGTCACTTTACCGCCAATCCCTACCTGCACATCCAGTGCTTCGTTGTGGCGGAACCACGGGTAGTTACTGCGATGCCAGTCATCCGGCGCTTCAACCTGTTTGCCATCGACAAAAGACTGGCGGAACAAACCATATTGATAGTTCAGACCGTAACCCGTCGCAGACTGACCGACAGTTGCCATTGAGTCGAGGAAGCACGCCGCCAGACGTCCCAGACCACCGTTACCCAGCGCCGGGTCGATCTCTTCTTCCAGCAGGTCCGTCAGATTGATGTCATAAGCCTTCAACGAATCCTGTACATCCTGATACCAGCCGAGATTCAACAGGTTGTTGCCCGTCAGGCGACCAATCAAAAACTCCATTGAGATGTAGTTAACATGTCGCTGATTCGCCACCGGCTTGGCGAATGGCTGAGCACGCAGCATTTCGGCCAGTGCTTCACTCACTGCTAGCCACCACTGGCGAGGAGTCATTTCAGCCGCAGAATTTAAGCCATAACGCTGCCACTGACGTGAAAGCGCTTCCTGAAATTGCTTATCGTTAAAAATAGGTTGTGACATAGGAGTTCCACTTTTCTTAGATTTTCAACACAACGTTATCGCTAGTTTGCCAGGCTCGATGTTGACCTTCCTCATCCTGCGGGGGATTAGGCAGGGAGGAGTTGCGGGGATGAGCAAGGAAATGTGATCTCAACCACTTAAAGCTAGTGCAAACCACAGGATTAGCATCAAATCAATGCAATACAGCGCAGAAAATCTGTATCTAAGTGCAAAAAATGGCCGTTGCGTATTTTCAAAAAGCGGAAGGTAACTCTATAAATTAAGTAAAGGAGTGAAACAGTTTCATAAGTAAAATATCCAGTGTGCTCCATCTCATTCTTAATAGATTTATTAAGATCATCTTTTTAGATGGCACTTTCATCAGGAATGAAGAAGAAACCCTTGCTTAAATGAATCTGATGAACATAAGGGAAACCAGTATTCACGCTGGATCAGCGTCGTTTTAGGTGAGTTGTTAATAAAGATTTGGAATTGTGACACAGTGCAAATTCAGACACATAAAAAAACGTCATCGCTTGCATTAGAAAGGTTTCTGGCCGACCTTATAACCATTAATTACGAAGCGCAAAAAAAATAATATTTCCTCATTTTCCACAGTGAAGTGATTAACTATGCTGATTCCGTCAAAACTAAGTCGTCCGGTTCGACTCGACCATACCGTGGTTCGTGAGCGCCTGCTGGCTAAACTTTCCGGCGCGAACAACTTCCGGCTGGCGCTGATCACGAGTCCTGCGGGCTACGGAAAGACCACCCTCATTTCCCAGTGGGCGGCAGGCAAAAACGATATCGGCTGGTACTCGCTGGATGAAGGTGATAACCAGCAAGAGCGTTTCGCCAGCTATCTCATTGCCGCCGTGCAGCAGGCAACCAACGGTCACTGTGCGATATGTGAGACGATGGCGCAAAAACGGCAATATGCCAGCCTGACGTCACTCTTCGCCCAGCTTTTCATTGAGCTGGCGGAATGGCATAGCCCACTTTATCTGGTCATCGATGACTATCATCTGATCACTAATCCAGTGATCCACGAGTCAATGCGCTTCTTTATTCGCCATCAACCAGAAAATCTCACCCTGGTGGTGTTGTCACGCAACCTTCCGCAACTGGGCATTGCCAATCTGCGTGTTCGTGATCAACTGCTGGAAATTGGCAGTCAGCAACTGGCATTTACCCATCAGGAAGCGAAGCAGTTTTTTGATTGCCGTCTGTCATCGCCGATTGAAGCCGCAGAAAGCAGTCGGATTTGCGATGACGTTTCCGGTTGGGCGACGGCACTACAGCTAATCGCCCTCTCCGCCCGGCAGAATACCCACTCAGCCCATAAGTCGGCACGCCGCCTGGCGGGAATCAATGCCAGCCATCTTTCGGATTATCTGGTCGATGAGGTTTTGGATAACGTCGATCTCGCAACGCGCCATTTTCTGTTGAAAAGCGCCATTTTGCGCTCAATGAACGATGCACTCATCACCCGTGTGACCGGCGAAGAAAACGGGCAAATGCGCCTCGAAGAGATTGAGCGTCAGGGGCTGTTTTTACAGCGGATGGATGATACCGGCGAGTGGTTCTGCTATCACCCGCTGTTTGGTAACTTCCTGCGCCAGCGCTGCCAGTGGGAACTGGCGGCGGAGCTGCCGGAAATCCACCGTGCCGCCGCAGAAAGCTGGATGGCCCAGGGATTTCCCAGCGAAGCGATTCATCATGCGCTGGCGGCAGGCGATGCGCTGATGCTGCGCGATATTCTGCTTAATCACGCCTGGAGTCTGTTCAACCATAGCGAACTGTCGCTGCTGGAAGAGTCGCTTAAGGCCCTGCCGTGGGACAGCTTGCTGGAAAATCCGCAGTTGGTGTTATTGCAGGCGTGGCTGATGCAAAGCCAACATCGCTACGGCGAAGTTAACACCCTGCTAGCCCGTGCTGAACATGAAATCAAGGACATCAGAGAAGACACCATGCACGCAGAATTTAACGCTCTGCGCGCCCAGGTGGCGATTAACGATGGTAATCCGGATGAAGCGGAACGGCTGGCAAAACTGGCACTGGAAGAGCTGCCGCCGGGCTGGTTCTATAGCCGCATTGTGGCAACCTCGGTGCTGGGTGAAGTGCTGCACTGCAAAGGCGAATTGACCCGCTCACTGGCGCTAATGCAGCAAACCGAACAGATGGCACGCCAGCACGATGTCTGGCACTACGCTTTGTGGAGTTTAATCCAGCAAAGTGAAATTCTGTTTGCCCAAGGGTTCCTGCAAACCGCGTGGGAAACGCAGGAAAAAGCATTCCAGCTGATCAACGAGCAGCATCTGGAACAGCTGCCAATGCATGAGTTTCTGGTGCGCATTCGTGCGCAGCTGTTATGGGCCTGGGCGCGGCTGGATGAAGCCGAAGCGTCGGCGCGTAGCGGGATTGAAGTCTTGTCGTCTTATCAGCCACAGCAACAGCTTCAGTGCCTGGCAATGTTGATTCAATGCTCGCTGGCCCGTGGTGATTTAGATAACGCCCGTAGCCAGCTGAACCGTCTGGAAAACCTGCTGGGGAATGGCAAATATCACAGCGACTGGATCTCTAACGCCAACAAAGTCCGGGTGATTTACTGGCAAATGACCGGCGATAAAGCCGCCGCTGCCAACTGGTTGCGTCATACGGCTAAACCAGAGTTTGCGAACAACCACTTCCTGCAAGGTCAATGGCGCAACATTGCCCGTGCACAAATCTTGCTGGGCGAGTTTGAACCGGCAGAAATTGTTCTCGAAGAACTCAATGAAAATGCCCGGAGTCTGCGGTTGATGAGCGATCTCAACCGTAACCTGTTGCTGCTTAATCAACTGTACTGGCAGGCCGGACGTAAAAGTGACGCCCAGCGCGTGTTGCTGGACGCATTAAAACTGGCGAATCGCACCGGATTTATCAGCCATTTTGTCATCGAAGGCGAAGCGATGGCGCAACAACTGCGCCAGCTGATTCAACTCAATACGCTGCCGGAACTGGAACAGCATCGCGCACAGCGTATTCTGCGAGAAATCAATCAACATCATCGGCATAAATTCGCCCATTTCGATGAGAATTTCGTTGAACGTCTGCTAAATCATCCGGAAGTGCCAGAACTGATCCGCACCAGCCCGTTGACCCAACGTGAATGGCAGGTCCTGGGGCTGATTTACTCCGGTTACAGCAACGAACAAATAGCGGGTGAACTGGAAGTGGCGGCAACCACCATCAAGACGCATATCCGCAATCTGTACCAAAAACTCGGCGTCGCCCACCGTCAGGCTGCCGTGCAGCACGCGCAGAAACTGCTGAAGATGATGGGTTATGGGGTGTGAGTTTAGCCGGATAATGCATTGGATCCGGTTTACATCTTTACATCATTCAATACTCACCCGCGTTACGCCATCTGTTTCTATCAAACCAAACCGCACCGGCAAGAAACGCTCCACCACCGCGATATTGGTCAGCAGATGGCATGAGGGATGGGCGACCGTAAATTCTCCCGCGCCCGCCAGCGCCATCGGTAGCACCAGCTGGTCGGCGAGATATTCCCCCACTGCCGCCGGGCTTGCCAGGTAGCGTTTCACCTCTTTCACCAACTGTGCCGCAACCACCTCGGCACTGACGCGCTTTTCACCGACGACAAAAAAGCGTTCGGTGATATTTTCACTTTCGACTTCAAGCGAGACG
>ERZ1643247.2226-NODE-2226-length-15817-cov-5.064332_pt1 | contig 15817 bp, 11 predicted proteins | sample MGYA00579264_ERZ1643247 | MGnify/ENA primary metagenome ERZ1643247 (study PRJEB29033, sample SAMEA4952262) | chicken gut metagenome | biome: Broiler Chicken; feature: Gastrointestinal Tract; material: Caecum | place: Ireland | collected 2018 | study: Broiler... | reverse complement strand
AGGCTCGTGCCGTTCTCGCTCTGCAGCGTGTAATAGGCTGCGCCCACGGAGCTGTCGAGCGTGAGTTCAAGCGTGCTCATGCTCACGGAACCGAGCGAGGAGGTCGTGATTTGATAGGTGCCGATCTCCTGAGGCTCGGCTGTTTCCACGGGCTCTTCCTCCTGCTGCACGGGCAGCACGTCCCGCGGGACGGTGGTGTCGATCTCACACTCGCACAGGAAGCCGTCCTCGCCGTAGAGGCGGACGGTGAGCATGCTCGTCTCCTGGTAATCGAGCGCCAGGTGGCGGAGCTGTTCATCCGCCGGGGTGCGCTCGCCGATCTGCGTGCCGTTATACCAGATCTCAAACTCGGTGATGGCCGGCTCGAACGTTTCCGGGATTTCCAGGCCGAACACGAACACCAGATCCGAAATGTCGGTGTAGATGTAATAGTGGGGCGTCGTCGCGTCGTCGATCACGTAGCTGTCGCCGCCGGTGCCGGTGTCCGTGGAGAGGGACGTGCCGGAAAGATAGGGGCTGATGGCGCCGCACGTGGTGGCGTCGAGATCGTAGAGCAGCTCATTGTAGGATGCGAGCGCGTCGATGAGATCGAGCTGGAGGCTCTGGTATTCCTCCTGCTTCGTCTTGACTTCGCTGTACTCGGCCTTGCCGAGCTGGTTGAGCGAGGAGAGACGTTCCAGATCCTCGCGCGCCGTCTCCGTCGTCTCCGCGAGCTGCAGATAGGCGTTGCGCGCCGTGACAATCGACTCATACGCCGTGCGGATCTCATCTTCGAGCGTCTTCTGCGCCGATTCAAAATCGGAGTTCGCCGTCTCGTACTCCTTGCAGGCGGTGAGCAGCGCGTAGAGGTCGTTTTCAATGTATCGCGTGCCGCTCAGCTCACCCTTGAACCATTCCTTCGTGAAGCTGAAGAAGAGAATGCGGATGCTGCCCTCCCACGGCGCGTCAAAGGAATCGAGCATTTCATCGTATTTGATCTGGAAGGCGGCGTAATCCACCGATTCGCCGTTGCGCACCTGCGTGAGAAAGCTGTTGATCCCGTTCATTTTAGAGCCGTACTGGTTCCGCATGAGAGATTCATAGGAATCGAGGTTGACCTGGGCCGTGGAGACAGCCATCTTCGCCTCATAGATCGTCTGGCTGTCGCTCATCGCGGAATCGATAATCTCCTCCAGATCCCCGCGCGGGATCTCGGCGTCCACAAGGGGATTGGCCAGCGTGTAGCCGGAACTGACATCGATGTGGATGAGATCGCTCAGCTCCTGCAGGGAAGTCTGCAGGTTGCGCTTCTGCTGCGCAAGGTCGCTCGTGAGCGTGTCCACGGAGCTCTGCATCGTGTCCACATCGCTTTGCGTCGCTTCCCCGGTCGAGAGGCGCGCCTGGTTCCGCTCGAGCTCTGCCTGCGCGGCTGCGAGCCGCTCCTCGGTGAAGGCTGCCTTTTCCTGATTGACATATGCAGCGAGGAACGATTTGTTCAGCGCGGCAAGCTCGCTGTACTCCTGCGTGGCCATCTGGTGGCGGAGCACATCGATCTCCGTCTGCAGGTTCAGCGGCTTCACGTTGAGGTCGTATTCCTCGCTCATGTCGAGCTGCTCGGGGAATTTGAAGCTGAGCAGCGGCGTCCAGCGGAAGCTCGTGAGGTTTTTCACCTTGGCCCGGATGCCGTCCACGGCTTCGGTGTACTGGATCTGCTTGAGCAGGATCTGGTTATAGGTCTTGTTGATCTCCTCGTTGTTCGAGAGGGCCATGTTCTGCGCCTGGGAAAGCTGCAGCGTCTTGGAAGAGGCGGCCTCCGCCGGGGGAAGCGCCGCGAACGCCAGGAGCATGGCGCAGCAGAACACAGCTGTCATGATGCGGGCGAACGCCCGCCTTCCCTTTTTCATTCCTCTCCTCCTTCCTGCGAAGCGGCCGAGGAAGCGCTGTCCGCCGCCTGTGCGGACGATTCCTCCCCGCTCAGAGAAACGGAATAGAACGAAAAATCGGACGTGCTGCTGTCGCAGTAGAAGGTATAAAGCAGGCCGTCCGCCTGATAAACATAGATGTAAAGCTCGTAATTCTTATCGTAGGAGGTCACGCTGTAGACGTCGTCGAAGCCTGCGGTCATCTCCATCTCGATGTCCGGGAAGCCGCCGCTCCCCGCCTCGCTCAGGCGGCGGATCGCCACAGCCTCGCTCAGCGTGGGCCAGGTGTAGCCGAAATAGACCGGTTCGCCGAAATAGGCGGTGAGCTCGTTGATGCCGGTCAGGAGGGCGTCCGTTGTGGGGAAGGAGGATTCCTCCACCACAATCTCCCCGATGGTCCACTCCGCGTCAAGCGAGTTGGAGCCGTCGTTTGCCGTGTAGACGACGCCGATCTCGTCGAGGGACACACTGTTTTCACCCGAGGCGTTGTACACGGTTGTGTCGCCCGTATACATGGAGGCGGCCTCAGCCGTCGTCTTGCCGAGCAGCTCGCTGAAGAGCGGCCGGTCGGAGAGGAAATTGCCGGCGAAAATGGCGTTGCCCCCGCTGTTGTAAAGCGTGCCGGCACCCGATTTGAGGCCCCTGAGGAAGCCGCCCTGGTATTCCAGCACGCCGCTCTGGCGGTAAAGGGAACCCTGGCCGCTGAAGAGATTGTCCTCAAACCCGCCTTCGTATCGGAGTACGCCGTCCTGATAAAACAGGCTGCCGGAGCCGTTGTATTTGCTGTCCTCAAACGCGCCGCTGTACACGACGCTGCCGTCTGCCCGGTAGAGGACGCCCTGACCCTGGGCCACACCGCCCCCCACCGTGCCTTCGTAGGCCACGTGGCCGTCGGCCGCCGTAATCTGCACATTCCCGCTGTAGAATTTCAGCGGAAGGGCATTGTAGCGGAACGAGGGGAGCGACGGGCTGGAGGCGGAGAGCATGGCGCTCACCGGCGAGAAGAACAGGATGTAGAACACGCTCAGCAGGCCGAGGACAATCACCAGCGCAAAGGCCAGCCGCTTGCTGACAAGCCAGCGGAGCACCGGGTAATAGTCGCTCTGGCTGCGCGGCTTGACGTTGAGCAGCCTGGAAAAGAACTGCCGGAACGTATTGACGCCCTTTGTCTCCCAATAGGAACGGCTCGTCCACAGGCGGATCTTCGTCCACAGCGCCATCATCTTTGCCTTCACCACGCCAATAAGCGTGTTGAACAGACGGAGCATGTCTCTTCACCTGCCTTTCCTGAAAATCCGGCGGCCGTGCGCCGCGGTCCGTTATTCCTCTACGCCGAACAGGCTGTATGTGATGCCGTCCGGATCGGTCTTGTGGAAGAAGTGTTCACACGCAAACAGATACCAGCGGGCGATGCCGTCGTTCGGGTTGCTCTTGAGAATGGCGGAAAACAGGTTCCGCGCGAGATAAAAGTCATCCTGGCAAAACAGGCCGATTCCCTTCTGGAACTTCTCGTCATAGGAAAGGCAGAGCGCCTTTTCCAGATCGGAGCAGCCTTCGAGAATCTGATACAGTTTATATGTATATTTCCCGTCGTCGGACGAGACAAAGCCGATGTAGCGCGCGGCGCACGGCCTGTCAAACGATTTGAGCGTCGCCTCCGTGGCGGCCACGGAAACGCCGGTGCCGCGGAATTTTGCGGGAAGCGTCTGCAAAAAGGCGATCTCGGAGGAGGAGAGCAGCGGGAACGTGCGCTCTTCCGAGCCGACAAGACCATAGAGGAACGAAGCCCCGTGCAGCAGGAGGAAGAAATCAGGCGTATGCTCCTGCTCCTGCGCCGTCATTTCGCCCTGCAGGCCCAGCGCGAACGAGAGGCCCTGATCCGGCGATTCACGGAACAGGAATTCCATGCCGCCCGGGTGGAAGCCGCTCGAGAGGAACAGGCCCCCGGCCGACGCGAGCTGCCGGTCGATCACGGCGTAGCTGTCGTTCAGGAAGGCCATGTAGCTGCCATCATCCACGCTGAGCCGGATCTCCTCACGGTTCTGGATGGAGAGCACGCCCACCGTGCCGGAAACGTTCGCCATGTCGCCCAGACTCGTCTCCATGATGGAGGCGCGGTCCAGAAGCTGCTCCAGGCCGCGGGGCACGAAGCGGTAGAAGGAACGGACGGTCGCGTTCGTCTCGTAATCCTTGATCCGAAGCGCCACGGACATCTCGCGCAGCGACTGCCACATGTCCCCGATCTCATCCGCCGCCGTGCGGACCGGCGCCAGCGTGAGGCCGCCCTCCGATACGGAGCGCATCCGGCGCACGAGCTGGCGCAGCGGACGCATCATGAGGAAGGAGAGCAGCGCCGCCAGCACGGACACAACCACAGCCGCCAGCAGCGGCACAGCGTAAAAGCGGAACCAGGGCTCGGCCGGCGGGCGGAGCTCCGCCCGCGTGACGAGCAGGCCCTCCGTCTCCCCGTAGCGCACGAGCGGCACGGCGGAGACGGCGCAGATCGCGCCACCCTCGCGGAAGGACACCGTTTCACCGGAGGACGGGATCTCCGGCACCTGGAGGCCGGACACCTGCGCGGCCGGCGCGCCGGCCGCCTGCCCGGCGGAGAGCAGCACCTGCATGCCGTCCGCAGACAGGATGGCGGCGGAGATTTGCAGCTCACCGCCGCAGGTCGCTTCCGCCGGAAGCAGGAGCGGGCGCAGCGCGGAACGGTCGCCTTCCGCCGCGAGGGCGGCGTGCAGATCCTGTTCCTCGAGCGCGGCGGCGCGCACCTGCGCAGCCGCCTGCGCCTGCGCCTCGAGCGCCGTTTTTTCCCCCCCCGCGCGACAGCACGGCGGAGACGGTGCCTGCCGCCAGTGCGGCGAAGAGCGCTGTGCAGATGCAGCAGGCCGTGAAGCGCACCGCCAGCCGGTGCGCCCTGCGGCACACGAGCACGGTGAGCAGGACGGCAAACGCCAGCAGCACATAGACGGCCAGCAGGATCAGCAGGCCGGGGAACTGGAACATCAGCCGGAAACGGAACGGCACGCTCAGGCTCTGGCGCATGACTTCCCCGCCGGAGGAGCGGATCAGCCTGGCGCCCCCGTCCTCGGCGGAAAGGGCCGCCATCTCGCCGGAGGGGCCGCCGGCCCCGCAGAGAACGGCGCTGCCGTCCAGCAAAACGCCCGCGCCGCCGCTGAGCGAGGCCGCGCTGCCGCATGCCGTGCCCGCTTCCTGGCGGTAAGCCCACACGGAGCCGCGGGAAGCGGAGAGGACGGTGCAGCCGCCGGAGCCGACCGGCTCCTTCTCGCCGTTTTCGCCGGGACGCACGGAGAGGACAGAGCCGTCCTCCAGCAGGCAGAACAACCGATCCTCCGCAAAGACGGCGGAAACGGGCGTCTCCGCGCCGGAAAGCGTGAGATCCATCAGGGAGAGAAGCTCGCTGCTCTCCGCCGTTTCCCCCTCGCCAACCGCTTCGATCGGCAGGCGCAGCACGGAGATCGAGCCGCCGCTGCGGAACGTGAGATCGATCGACTCGGCGGAGACGGAAACGGCCTCCGGCGGGTCGGGCCGGTCAACAGGGTTTTGCAGCACCGCCCAGGCGTTCCCGTCCGAAAGATGCATGAGCTGCCAGCCGGACTCCGACGCGGGCACCAGGACAAAATAGATGCCGCTCTCCCCGGAGGCGAGAAGCGTCACACGGCCGCCCGCCTGGCGAAACGCGGAGGAAACGGTTCCCGTTGCGTCCACACCGTAAATCCAGGCGCTGTCGCCGCGGTTTTCCGCAAGGAGCACGGCGCCGGTTTCGTCCACGGCCATCGTTTGGGACGCGCGATCCAGCTCCGGCAGGCCGGCAGGGGAAAAAAGGAACAGCGCGCAGAGGAGAATGCCGAGCAGCACGGCAGCCGCAGCAGCCTTTTTCATGCAGTTCCCTCCCCTCATGTTTTCGTCAAATCTTCTGTGCCGATGGTTTCAAACGTGTTCTGGAACAGCCGCAGCAGCGGGAAATCCCCGAAAATAAGCTGGCTGATCAGGATCACCAGCGCCAGCACAGCCACCACAGCGCAGACGCGGAGCAGCACGCGGAACAGCACGTCCCGGTTCCGCTGCCAGGCGCCCCTGAGCCGCTGGCGCAGGCCGGTCTTTTCCTCCGGCAGCGCCGTGATGCGGATGTCCCGGTAAAGCTCCGGGAACGCGTTGTAGGCATCGCGCTTCGCCTTCTTGCGGAGCAGCTCAAAGCTCTTGAGCTGCCGGCGCGAGCTGCGCTGCAGCAGGCTGAGCAGGACCTCCACACAGCGATCCACGCACTGCGGCTCGCCGATGCTCTCGTCAAGCCTTGCCAGATCGAAATAACAGGTGAAGTAGACGCCGCCGTCCTGTGAAAGATGGGTGTTTTCCCCGCTCAGCGCGAGAAACAGGAGCGGGAACGGCAGCGGGCTGGAAAGACAGGCCATCACCAGATTGACGGCGGTGCGTTCCCGGTCTCGCATGGCGGTGAGCTGGCCCTCCGCGAAGCGATCCAGCCTGCGCTCCTCCCGGTATTCAAAGAGCAGGCAGAGCCGGTCGTTTTCGGAAAACAGGCGGAGATACGGCTCCTCCCCGGCGGATTCGCGGCGGCCGTTTTCCAGCACGGCCAGCAGCCGTTTCGCCGTGACGCGGTCCTTCACCGCAATGAGCGTGTAGCACGCCCGTACCGGCGAGCGGAGATCCTGGCAGACGAGAACGTCGTTGACCTCCCCGCGGAACACCTCCCGCACGGGAGACAGGATCATGCCATCCGTATGATACACCAAGCCGCCTCACCTCCCCCGCGCCGGATGCGCTCAGGCCTCATCGCCGTCTTTCGGTTCCTTCTTTTTCACAATCGCATAGGCATATGTGCAGATCAGCGGCGCATCGGCGCAGCTGATGCGGATCTCATACACGCCCTCCCGCGCGGGAGCCGTGTAGACGCCGTCCGCCGTGATCTCGCCCGAATCCTTGTCCGTGAGCTCATACGTGAGGCCGCAGGGCTCCATGTTGCGGAAGCGGACGTTGAAATAGCAGCTCTCGCGCGTGCCCAGCAGGATGGTGGGCTGCACGGGGCTGATGCTCTTGTCGGAAATGCGCTGCAGGAGCGAGCGATCCTCCTCCGACGGCGTCTTGATCGCCACCCAGCGCAGCAGCAGCATGACGTAGGACGTCTCGCGGAGCAGGCGCGCCGCCACCACGAAGCTGCCCCTGTCGTTCATGACCTTGACGGCCGTCTGCGCGGGCTGGATCGGAAGCTTTTCCTGATCGAAGAGGGAGACGTCACCGTAGATGGTGTTTTTCGCCGTGGCGGAAAGGCGCGCATCCTCCGCCAGATATTCAAAGCCCACCTGCACAAAGACGTTGCCGGGGCCGAGGCCGTGCATGATTTCACTCGAATAGAAGATCTCGCCGCGGCGGGCTCTGTCACCCAGCGGGATCTCGCATGTGCCGGTGGCGTAGAGCGGCTCCTGGAACGCCAGGCTGCCCGCCATTTCGCGCGGCAGGCGGGGTTCCCGCGATGCTTCGCCCGCGCCGGGGCGGCCGAACCAGCTCTCATACGTGCGGCGGAGCTCCGCCGTCGAAGGCGAGGAGAGATAGTGCTTCACGCCGCGCTCCTCGACATGCTCGATGAGATACGCCTTTTTCGTGAGCTGGAGCGTGATGTCCGCCAGACGGATGTAATCGGGCGCAGGGGCCAGCGTGCGCGCCTCCAGGCTGACGCGGCCCACCTCACGGGCGACAATCTTCTCGGGAGAATCGGGTGAGATGGCAGCCCGCAGCAAAAACGACTCGGAAGCGGCCTTCTGCTCCCCGCCGATCGAGATCCGCACGGCTTCCGGCTTTGCGAGGATCATGGCTTCTTCTGCGGGCTGTCCTGCCGTGAGCCAGCCGGTGCAGTCGAACGTCTCCCCCTGCGAGAGCGCCAGATCGGCGGCAAAGAAGCGCACCTCATGGCCGCCGCCCTCCGCAAGGAAGGCCGGGGCCTGCAGCGTGCAATCGAGCGAAAGCTTCTTTTCCTTTTCCGAAAGCTTCTGCACGCGCACCAGCAGCTTCACCGTGCTGCCGGCGCTCACCGTGGCCGGCATGAGCGCATACACGGTGTAATCGCGATCCTCGAAAAGGGTGGCGCGTGTGAAAAACTCCGTCTCCGGTTCCGCCGGTTCCTCCAGGCTTGCGGCGTCGGTCAGAAACAGCTCCCAGCCCTCGCGCAAACGGTTCAGTTCATATTCCTCGTCGCGGTCCGTGCGGTTCAGCGTGACGACGGGGTGCACCGCTTCCTCGCGGTAGCGCAGGCAGAGCGCCGCCCGATCGCCTGTGAGGGATTCAAAGCCCTCGATGGCGGAAAGCTTCCGCACCACCGAGTTTTCCACGACGATCTCACGGCCGAGGCCGTCCAGCGCGGCGCCGGACTCCACCATGATGGAGAGATCGTCCAGGCTGTAAACGCTCAGCCCGCAGAGAATGCCGGCACCGAGCGCCATATTGTTCAGGAAACGGCGTTTGTTGTTGAAATAATTCTGCTCGGCCTGAAAATCGGCCGAGGTTAAAAGCTTGCCGGCATAGTAGCGGTTACGCTCAAACGGCAGCAACTGACGGTTTTCCATGCAATACACCTCACAGCAAGATAGTTGACACCACTCTCCGCCCGGCGGAGCGCCGCTTCCCGGCTCTGTTTCCGTTTTGCGGGGGCAGGAAGATTTTGGGCATGCCTCCCCCTTCATTGAGTGTATCATATCATAAAATCGCCCGTTTTTTTCTAAAGATTTTCTAAAATGCACAGTTTCCGCCGTTTTTTTCGCCGCAAGGGACTCTTTTTGACCTGGACGGAACACCGTCAGGCTGAGAAAAAAGACCGGGCTCCCGTGAGCCCGGTCCCCGGCGGCGGTGCCCGCCTCATGCGCTGTCCGCTTTTTCCCCCTGTTCCTGCGGGAGCAGGAACACGATCGACATGCCCTTCCCCGGGCTGCTGCGGGCGCTCACGGTGCCGTGGTGCGCCAGCGCCGTGACGTAAACCAGATACAGCCCCATGCCGTTCCCGTGAACGCCGTTTGAACCCTGATAATTCAGCTCAAAGACATGCTCCGCCTCCTCGCGGTCCATGCCGGCGCCGTCGTCCTTGAAGGCAAGGAACACCTGCTTGTCCTCCATGAGCGACACCGTGACGGTGATTTTTCCCGCAGCGTTCATGTATTTGAGGCTGTTTTCCAGGATGTTGTAAAACGCGCGTGTCAGCCGCGTGCGATCGCCCTCGAACGGAAGCCGGGGGGCATCCGTGATCAACTGGATGCTGATCCCCAGCTTCTGCGCAGCCTCCCGCATGTCTCCCGTGATCTGGCGCAGCAGCTCGATGAGATCGAAGCGCTCCCACACGGAGATGCTGAAGTCTGCCTGCACGCGGGCCTCCACGAGAAGCTGACCCAGCACGGTGGTCAGATATTCCGTGCGCTCCCGGATTTTGTTGAGATACTCGCGCTTGGCGTTCTCGTCATGAATCAGGCCGCTTCCGAGCAGATCGGCATAGCCCTGGATGACCGAGATTGGGATGCGCAGACTGTGGGCCGTTTTGCTGTAAAATGCGGCGAGCTTTTCCTTCGCCTGCGCGCGGCGCTTTTCCGCCTCCTCCTGCACACGGGCCACCGCTTCGCTGCCATGGGTTTCCGCCTCTTCCAGGCGGCGCTGCACGGCGCGCAGCTTTTCCTCCTCGTGCGCCTGCACACGGCTGTTCAGCATGACCGACGCGATCGTCAGCGCCGCCGCCGCCGCGGCAAGGAGAAACCGGACGGGAAACGGCAGGCCGGGAAGCAGGGCGGCAAGCAGCCCGCACGCCAGGCCGCCCAGGGTGAGAACAGGAACGATCCGTTTGATCTCCATGTCAAATATCGCCACCATTCTTCTGTGTTTCAAAAAAGAGCTTCTTTTGGGCTTTCTTTTTCAATTATAAAACGCGGCCCTCCTGTTTCGCAATCCAAAATGACAAAATACCCCGTTTTTCTGTTCCTGCGGCCTGAAAAGTATGGAAACGATGTGCCCCGGCGAGAGCCTGACAGGGAAATCCACGGAAGGCTCGCCACTTTTTCCTCTTTTGTTTGACAGAAAAAAACGCGCGTGATAGAATATTTATTAGTTTTATATAAGTTTCTGATGATCCCGTGCACCGGCATCTCCCAGCCCCGGCAGCGATGCGCTTCCCGCGGCATGACCCGCTGCGAAAGTTCCTTCCCGCGCAGAGCCTTCCGGTGTGCTGGCGCACGGCTCTCCGGCCTTTTCCGCAGGGAATAAAGCGCCCCAAAACAGCCAATTCCTTTTTGGACAAAGGTCTGAGAAAGAAGGAGGCATGGAGCCTGTGAACCGCATTTTATTGGTGGAAGACGACTGCGATTTGGCAAATATCACCGGGTTTTACCTGAAGCGCGCCGGGTACGAGGTTGATATAGCCGCAAGCTGTGCCGAAGCAACCGATTTGATCAACCGCGTGGAGTACCAGGTTGTGCTGCTCGATTCGGTTTTTGCCGGATGGGAAGGGAAACGAACTATGCCCCTTGATCCGGGAAAAAGACCGGCTGTGTCCGATCCTCTTTCTGAGCTGTCTCGATGACAGCGAGAGCATTATCTCCGCCCTTGAGCTCGGCGGGGACGATTACATGGTGAAGCCCGTCAAGCCGCAGGAGCTGATTGCCCGCATCCAGGCAAACCTTCGCAAACGGCAGATGTATGAGGCCGAGCTGAGGAAGAAGGAAAAACCGCACCACCTGGAATTCGGGAACCTTACGGTGGACACGGAAATGCGCGAGGTGCGCAAGGACGGCGAGATCGTGCCGCTTTCCTCAATCGAAAACGATCTTCTGCTTTACATGATCCGGCACCCGGATACGCTGCTGCTGTACGACGAGCTGTATGAAAATGTGTGGAACACGAACAGCTGCGGCGACACGCGCACCGTGATGGTGCATATCTCCAACCTGAGAAAGAAAATTGACGCGGACCGCACCGGCCTGATCCGCACCGTGCGCGGGGCCGGTTATGTGTTTCACTACAACCCGAACCCGGAAGGAGGAGACCGATGAACCTTTCCGCCGCTTTTTCCCCCGAAACGAGAGAGCTCCCGTTTGCGAGCTACGGCGAATACACCGATTATCTGTTTTCGTGCGTCGATCTGCAGCTCTCCGCTTACATCCGCGACCTGATGGGGCTCTTTGCCCGCGAGGACGGGAGTTTCCGCAACATCCTTTATCCGGACATCGACACGGCCTACAGCCTGTGCGAAAAGCACCTGGCCGATTTTGCGGCCCGCACCGGGCGCCAGGACATGCCGGAAGAGCAAACCGGACCGGAGACGGAAGAAGACGACGGGCTGACGGATCTCTTTGCATCCCTTGCGGAGCCTGCGCCCCAGCCGGAGCCGGAACCGGCCCCCGCCCTCGCCATCGCGGAGCTGCTTGCCTATGTGCGCAGCCGCGCGGAAAAGACAGACCCGGCCGTGACGCCGCTGCCGCTGCACGCCCTGTGCGAAAAGCTGGGCATGGACGACTTCACGCTCTTCTGCTTTGCCTGCGCGATCCTGTCCTCCACGCAGACAAATTACGCTTCCATCTTCCAGATCACGAACCAGAACGGCTCCTCGCCGACGCCCACCGTCGAATCTGCCGCCCGCGTCTATTTCGGCGAATCCTTTGCCATGACGACGGCCTACGGCGAGATGTCGCTCGCACTGGAAACGCTGCGGCCCGTCATCGATCTGCAGATCGACAACGCCATGCCGTTCTCGACACCGATCTCCCCCGACAAGCGGCTCATCGACTTCCTGTTCGGCAAACACCCGGAGCGGATCGACGAATCGTATGACCGTTTCTTCACCACGCTCACCGGGAATGAGGAACTGGATCCGTTCATCGCCAACCGGGAGGTGCTCGACGCGCTCAACATTTCCTACGACGACGGCACACGCCTGTTCTCGCTTTACGGGGACGAGGGCGCCGGGCGCAAGTTCACCATCCGCCATTTCTGCGCCGATCACGGCCTTGCGTGCGTTTCGGTGAACGGCAGCAAGCTTTTCGTATATGATTTCAGCTTTGTGGAAAAAGCGCTGTGGGCGCTGTGCCGCGAGTGCATCCTGCTCGGCGCATGCTGCTGCCTGGACAATCTCGAATACCGCGAGGAGGAGAAGGACAAATTCTTCGGTTACATGGATCTGGCCTTCGAAAAGCTCGGCAAACACAACATCACCGCCTTCACGGTGAGCCGCGACAAGCTGCCCCTGCGAGAGATGACGCAGATCGAATTCACGCAGCTCGAGATCCCCACGCCGAACAACCAGGAGCGCGAGGATGTGTGGCGCTATTATGCGAAGGACTACGTGCTCTGCAACGATGTGGATCTGCAGGAGATGGCCACGAAATTCCTCTTCACGCCGGGCAAGATCAAGAGCGCGCTGCGCCAGGCAAAGTCGCTCTCCGCGATGGCGAAGTACCTCAACATTGTGCGCTCCTGCCTGTTCCAGTCGTGTTATAACCAGATGAGCCACGAGCTCACAAAGAAGGCCACGAAGATCAAGGCCACCTACACGTGGGACGACATCGTGATGTCGAAGGATCAGCGCGAGGCGCTCGAGCACGCCTGCGACCAGATGCGCTACCGCAAGCAGGTGTATGAGCAATGGGATTACAACCGCAAATACCCCTATGGCCGCGGGCTTTCCGTGCTGCTGTTCGGCGCGCCCGGCACCGGCAAATCGATGTGCGCGCAGGTGCTGGCAAACGCGCTGAACCTGGAGCTCTACCGCGTGGATCTCTCGAAGGTGATCGACAAGTACGTGGGCGAAACGGAAAAAAGCATTTCCATGATCTTCCGCGAAGCGAAAAAGTGCAACGTGGTGCTCTTCTTCGACGAATGCGACACGCTCTTTGCCAAGCGCAGCGACGACGGCGGCAGCAACCAGGCCAGCAACAACAACAAGACGGCCCTGCTCCTGCAGGAGGTGGAGGCGTATGACGGTGTTTCCGTGCTTGCCACCAACTACAAGCACAACATCGATCCCGCGTTCTTCCGCCGCATGAAATTCATCGTGGAATTCCAGTTCCCGGACCCGGAGACGCGCTACATCCTGTGGAAGACGACGATCCCCAAGGGGACGCCGCTGGCCGACGACGTGGACCTCCGCTTCCTGGCGGACCGTTTCGAGTTCGTGGGCGGCAACATCAAGAACTGCATCCTGAACGCGGCTTTCCTCGCCGCGTCCGACGGCGACGGCAAGCAGGTGCATATGCGCCACTACCTGCAGGCCATCCGCTATGAGTTTGTGAAGACGGGCAAGGTGTTCACGCGCTCGGACTTTGAACCGTACGCCGACGAGGTGCTGTAAACAAAAAAGCGGGAGACCCGTTGCCCGGGTCTCCCGCTCGTTTCAGGCGGTTATTTTTTGGTGCGGAACACGGCGCCGCGGTCAAACACGGAGGGCTGGGTGTTGATGCCGCCGAACCGCTTTTCCATGCCCTCGTCGAACACGCTCTTCGCCGTGTTGAGCGGCATGTGGCGCGGCGTCTCCATCTCAACCTCCACCTCGTCGTCGTATTCCGGCGGCTTCTGCAGCAGCTGCTGATCGCGCTGCCTTTTCTTCACGTCAATCATTCTGTCCAGAATCTGTTTCACGGCCGTCGCCCCTTTCCTTCCCGTGATCCGGTTTCCCTCTTTCATTATACTGCCCGGGCCGCCGCGGCGCAAGCCCCGCGTGCCGGAGGGCGCAACAGGAGGCGTGCACATGCAACCCTTTTCTTCCGAACGTGAATGGCGCGAATCGTGGCTTTCCCTGCTGGACTGCCTGCTGAACGCGCTGACCCTTCAGGACCGCTCCGCCGCCGGGAAAGACGGCTCTCCCTTCCGCCCGCAGCCGGACACGGGCCTATATGCGGCCTTCTGCCGCCTGCTCGACCGCGAAGCGCTCTCCCCCTGCGGCACGGTGTGCGGCCTGTTCCGCAAACTCACGCGCACGCCGCTGGAACGATTGATGCTTCTGCTCGCGTTTGCCCCGGAATGGGACCGCCGCTATGAAGACCGCTTTGTCCGCCTGCAGGGGGAGGCAAACGGGCGGCGCGCCTGCTTCGGGCTGGCGCTTGAACTCTGCGCCCTGCTGGAGGAGCCGGACGAGCGGGAAGCACGCGATGCCGCGGCGCCGCAGTCCGCGCTGCTCCGCTTTGCCCTTCAGCGGGAAAAGGAAACGGGGACGCTGCGGCTGGCCAGCCCGCTGGCGGTGAGCGACACGCTGCTGCACACCGCGCGGGGGCTGCCGGGCCTGCCCGAAAAGCTGCGCGCCGCCTGTGCGCTCCTGCCCTTGCCACAGCGGCCGGAGCCGCTGCTCCACGGCGAGGAGGTCGAGCGGCTGCGGCGTTTCCTCGCCGGCCATGCGGAAAGGCCGGACGCCCCGCACGGGATGGCGCTTCTCTATGGCGCGCCCGGCTCCGGCCGCCGCTTTGCCCTGCGCCTGGCGGCAAAGGAGATCGGCAGGCAGGTGCTCTCCATCGACTGCGGCGTGCTTTTGGCGGGACGCCGCGACACGCTGCGCGAAGTGCTCGGCGGCGCGCTCGCCTTCTGCTTCCTCACCGATGCCATTCCGGCGCTGTGCGGGCTGGACGGCGCGCACGTGCCCCAGGGGGAGGAGACGCTGCCGCCGTGGATTCTCAGCGAGACGGCAGGCGCCGTGCCGGCCTCAGCGCTGTGCGCGCGCGCCCCGCTGCGGCTCGAGCGGCCCGTGCCGGCCGAAAAGCTCGAGATCAGCCTGCGGGAGGCTACCATCGAGGAACAGAAGCTGCTCTGGGAACAATGCGCCGCCGCGGCCGGCTATCCGCTTGAGGGGGAGGACGACGCCACCTGGTATGCCAGCATCTATTCGCTCACCCCGGGGCAGATGGAGGAGGCGCTCGCGGCCGCGCGCACGGTGTGCATTGCGCGGCAGGAGCCTGCCATCACGCGCGAGGCCGTGGCGCACGGCGTGCGCGCCCTGTGCCGCCCCCGCATGGAGGCCCTGGCCCAGCCGCTGCGCTCCTCCTTCACCTGGGAGGACCTGGCGCTGGAGCCGGAGGCGATGGAGCTGCTCAAAAAGCTGTGCGGGCGCATCCGCTACCGCTGGCTGGTGAAGGGAAAATGGGGCTTCGACGCCAAGCTGCCCTACGGGCGCGGCGTCTCGGTGCTGCTCTACGGCCCGCCGGGCACCGGGAAAACGATGACGGCGCAGGTGCTGGCGCGCGAATTCGGGATGGACGCCTACCGCGTCGATCTTTCCCGCATCCTGGACAAATACATCGGCGAGACGGAAAAGAAGCTCGGGGAGCTCTTTGACGCGGCGCGGGAGGCAAACGCCATCCTGTTTTTCGACGAGGCGGACGCCCTGTTCGCCAGGCGCACCGAGGTGGAGGACAGCAAGGATCGCTACGCGAACGCGGAGACGGCTTACCTGCTGCAGCGGATGGAGGAATTCCACGGCATCTCGATTCTGGCCACAAACGTGGCGCAGAATTTCGACGAGGCATTCAAGCGCCGCATCCAGTTCATGATCCCGGTCTCCATGCCCGGCGAAGAGACGCGCAAACGGCTGTGGCGGAGCGTGTTCCCGCCGCAGGCCCCGCTGGCGCGCGATGTGAGCCTCGACTTCTTTGCCAAACGGTTTGAGCTGACGGGCAGCTCCATCAAGAACATTGCCCTCGCGGCCGCTTTCCTGGCGGCGGAGGAGGGCGGGCCAATCCGCCGCGCGCATATCGCACATGCCCTGCGGGACGAATACCTTAAGACGGGCCGCGTTCTCATGGAGCATGAGCTTTACTGAGTTCAGCGGGTGAGCACGCCGTTGTCACTTCGGAGCAGGATCAGGATCTGCTCCTCCATGCCGGTGTCGGCATTCAGATAGACGAGGACCTCTTCCCCGTTTTCCGCCT
>ERZ1643247.2225-NODE-2225-length-15820-cov-154.923311_pt1 | contig 15820 bp, 15 predicted proteins | sample MGYA00579264_ERZ1643247 | MGnify/ENA primary metagenome ERZ1643247 (study PRJEB29033, sample SAMEA4952262) | chicken gut metagenome | biome: Broiler Chicken; feature: Gastrointestinal Tract; material: Caecum | place: Ireland | collected 2018 | study: Broiler... | reverse complement strand
CCAGTACCGCTATGATAAGCAATCCCGCTCCGGCAGCTGTGACCAGAACAAAATGATGGGGCGTAACAATGACGTTCTCAGCCGCCTTTCCAAACAGTGTGCCTAGAGTCCCCGCCATTTCCCGGCTTGCCAGATATGCCAGTGGAAATGCTGCTATAGCAACCAGGCAAATCTCCAGCATTTGCTGCAATAGGACTGCGTACTTTTCAATCCCCACTGCCAGCAGGATCCCGATTTCCCGTTTGCGGCTTCGGATAGACATGGAAAGGATCAGGATGATCAGTACCATGCTTACCACGGTAATCATTACAATCAGTGTTGTAACCAAAGTGGTGGTATCCGAGAGAGAGTTTGAAATACGCTCATATACTTCGTTGTTTACCGTGATGTAGTAGGAGTTCCAGTCGATGGAGGTGTTGTTCTGGACTTCCTGAACAATGCTCTCCAGCTTCGCCGCGTCAGAAACAAAGAAATCTACGGAAGTAATCCCATTCCCTTCGCTTGCCGTATAGGGCGCAGAAACAGCCGACATGGTATCCATATCTGTAAAGATATAGTTCTCGTAATCGTATAAGGTTGAGGGCTTTGCCATAGTTGCCTGCTCGTCGTCATCATCCGCGATGACCTCAAACAGACCAGCAATCTCACACTCAACCAACGGGTCGTCTGGATTCCCGTTTTTAATTTCGAGCGTATCGCCAAGGGACAATCCATATTTCTCAGCCAAGCCTTCGTACAAAATAATTCCACTATTACCCTCCGTTACATGGCGGCCTTCTGTTAAACGCAAGGCTCCACTAAGAAACAGTGGAGAATACTCCGAATCAAAGCAGCCTGTTCCATAAAAAAGGTCTGCTACATATTCTCGTTCATCTGTCCCTTTCATCAAAGTATCTTGATGATAGAGATTTACGATTGTCCAATGGGAAGTGTTATAGGATTCTACTCCGTCAATCGCGGCGATCTCCTCAATCATCTCATCTGTGACAGGCTGCAGGGTATAGCCGTTGTTGGCATTGACAGTAAAACTGGCACCTGTCACGCCTCGCAGCTCCTCCGACTGCTCCTCCTGTGCATCTGCAATCGCCAGCCCCGACAACACCAAAGTCGTAATAAAGAGAAGCAGGCAGAAAAGCAGCAGTGTCTTTTTCCATTTTCGGACGGTATGTAAAACCGCCCGTATTCCTAAATTCGTTTTGTGGTTCATATCTCGTCTCCTTTATTCCATCTGGGATAAGATCTGTCTCGGCTTCAAACGCATGGCCGAGATGCTGGATATCAGAACTGCTGTAATCAGCAGAATACCGCCCCCGACAGCAACCAACAAAAAATGCTCTGGCAGAACGATTACACTTTCTGATGCCTTGCCAAATAGCGTTCCCAGGACGCCTGCCACCTGCTTGCTGGAGAGGTAAGCCAGCGGAAAGGCCACCACCGCAATCAGCAGCGTTTCCAGCACATATTGGAGAATCACCGCAGGTTTGGCAATCCCCACTGCCAACAGGATGCCGGTTTCTCTCTTTCGGCTGCGGATGGACATGGAGAGAATGAGGATAATCAGCACCATACTCACTACAGTAATAACAACGATCAGTGTAGTGATCAAAGTTTCCGTGTCAGAAAGGGTGCTGGAAATATTCTGATATACCTCGTCGTTGGCAGTAATGGTATAGTTGTTCCAGTTGATAGAGGAAATACTCTGCACTTCTTCAATAATATTGTTCAGTTGTGCTGCATCATTCACATAGAAGAACGCATCCTCGATCCCTCCACCGTCGGAATACTCCACCGCCATGGCGGTGGTAGCGTCATTGCTGCAAAAAGCATATTCGGTAAAATCCCACAGGGAGGAGTCATCATACATATTGGCCTCGTCCTCTTTGTCCGCCACGATATCAAAAACCCCTACCAGTTCCATCTCTATCTCTGGATTATCGTAGTTGGGATCCCAAATCTTTCCAATTACGGTATCGCCAAGCTGCAGGCCGTTTTTCTCCACACATTCCCGGCTTAAAAGGATGCCATTGGTCATATCCTCGGTGATATGGGAGCCTTCTACCAATGCAAGCTGCCCTGATACAAACAAGCTGTTGTATTGAGAATTAAAAGAACCATACGCATAAAAGCTGAAGCTCTCCAAGCTCAGGCTTTCCCCCGCCGCATTGCTCAACTGCGGCAAACAGCCGGTGGAGGCATCATAGCCGGCAACGCCTTCCACCGATGCAATTTCCTGAATCATCTCTTCGGAGATAAACTCCTGTGTGCTGTAAGAGCCGCCATTCTCACTGGCCCAACCACCCGTAGATAAATTTCTCTCCACGGTGAAGCTGGCACCGGTGGTTCCCCTGACTTCCTCTGTCTGCTCTTCCTGGGCGTCTGCAATCGCCAGACCGGATAATACCAGTGTGCTGATTGCTAAAAGTAGGCAGAATACCAGCAGCGTCTTTTTCCATTTCCGGACCGTGTATAAAATTGCCCGTCGTCCTAAATTCATATCATCAATCCCTCCTTTATTCCATCTGCGCCAAAATCTGCCTGGGCTTTAACCGCATGGCTGAGATACTGGATACCAGCACCGCCACGACAAGCAGTATGCCTCCCGCAATGGCTACCAGAATAAAGTGCTGCGGCGTGACGATGACATTCTCTGCTGTCTTGCCAAACAATGTTCCCAGAGTGCCGGCTACCTGTTTGCTGGATAGGTATGCCAGCGGGAAGGCTACCACCGCAATCAGCAGGGTTTCCAGCACATATTGGAGAATGACCGCAGGCTTGGCGATACCCACCGCCAGCAAAATGCCTGTTTCCCGTTTCCGACTGCGAATGGACATGGAGAGAATCAGGGTAATAAGCACCATGCTCACAGCGGTAATAACAACAATGAGGGTGGTAATCAGGGTTTCGGTATCAGAGAGGGCGCTGGAAATATTCTGATATACCTCATCATTGGTAGTGATGTTAAAGTTGTTCCAGTTGATAGAGGAAATCTTTTGCACTTCTTCAATCACGCTATCTAACTGAGCAGCGTCAGAGACATAGAAATAGGCTTCGGAAATACCTTCGTTTTCGTCGCCCCAACCCTCAAGCAACCCTTCCGCTGCTTCCATACTGCAAAAGGTGTAGTTTGAATAGTCGAAATAGGAGGCATTATCATACAGATTCACCGCATCGTCTTTGTCAGCGACAATATCAAAAATACCCACAATTTCCATATCCACAGCCGGAGTGTTGCTTTCAGGATAATAAATCCCTGTCAAGGTATCTCCAATTTCTAACCCATTCCAATCAGCAAGGTCCCGGCTGATGATAAGTCCGTTTTTCATATCTTCAGTTATATGAGAACCCTCTACCAGTTCAAATCTTCCCGATAAGAACATAGCGTTGTACTCGGAATTATAAGAACCATAAGAATAAAAACCGTATCTTTCTGTTTTCAATGCCTCGCCATCTTCATTAAAGAAATCTTCATGTACAATAAGAGAAGCATCATAGCCAGCGATTCCATCCACAGACGCAATTTCCTTAATCACATCCTCAGATATAAATTCCTGTGTGCTATAAGAACCACCATTATCACTGGCCCATCCTCCCGTGGATAAATTGCGCTCCACTGTAAAGCTGGCCCCTGTCACGCCCCGTAGCTCCTCAGACTGTTCCTCCTGTGCATCAGCAATAGCAAGCCCTGACAGTACCAGGGTGCTGATCGACAAAATAAGGCAGAATACCAATAATGTCTTTTTCCATTTACGGACCGTATATAAAATTGCCCGTAGTCCTAAATTCATATTACCTGCACCTCCTTAACTCATCTGCGACAAGATACTCTTGGGTTTCATCTTCATAATGGGGTAGGCCGCCAGTGCAGTAGAGGCCACACAAAGCGCCATGCCAAAAGCCCACACCATAGCGTAATCTTCTCCTGAAACAGCCACCTCAATCTCGGCAAGGTTCAAATCCTCGGCGGGTTCTTCCGCAGTTTCATGTTCCCCTGTCAGATCGACCGTTTCATAGGTTTCGCTTGTTACCTGTGAGAGCAGGCTGCTCCCGATCTGGTGGGAAATGACGGTGCTGGTGCCAAAGGAGATTACAAGGGCGATGGCCGCCACAAGAACCACCTCCAGCAGATACTGCAACAAAACCGAGCCTTTTGAGATTCCCATCGCCAGATAGATACCGGTTTCATGGATGCGTCCCCGGAGGCGCAGCGTCAGGAACAGTGCCAGCACCAGGAAGCAGATCACAGATACCACCGCAATGGCGATAAACACGATATTCTGCAGGCCTTCCAGGGACTCCTTTGCGTTCTGGTAGTCGTTGTCATAGCGTGTGAGCGTACAGTCCTCCCATGCTACACCCGGAATATCCTTTACCTCATCCATGATGCGCTCAAGCTCATCCGGATTATCCACATAAAAATCCCCATACTGTACACTTGCTCCGTCTTCTGTTCCATAGAGCAGGCTGGCGGCTGTGGACAGGTCTGTAAATACAATATTGTCGTAGAGATCATAGGACGGTGCAATGCCGATAGAGTCCTGTTCTTTGGTATTGGTAAAGATCCCGGCCACCGTTACCGGAATGGTACGATTCTTCCCCTCCACATCCTTCAGCAGCATCGTATCCCCTACACTCAGCCCGTTTCTCTGTGCAAATTTCTCATGGATCAGCACCTGGTTTCCGCCTTCCGTGGTAATCGGTTCGCCCTGTGTCAGTTCAAACCCGCCTTCCGTAAAGTAGCTGTCATCCTGGGAGTTTGAATTTGCCACAATCTTTCCAGCGTGTTCATAGCCTTCCGGTATCTGGGCAGCCTCTTCCGTGTTGATTTCAAGAGGATTCCCCTGTGCATCACAATATTCAGCGTAGGAGTAAGAACGGAGCGTGTACCTGCCGCTCAGTCCGTCAATCCCCAGGATCTGCTCCCGTACCTCCTCTGTGATTCCGCCCTCCAGCTGTTTTCCATTGATTGTGAAGTATCCCAGAAGAGCCTTTTTGATGTTGGCATTAGCCGTTTCTGTGGCAGACTGGATGGAAAAGCAGGTCAGCATCAGCGTTGCCATGACCAGAAGGAACGCAAGCAGCGTAAGAGTCTTTCCTTTCTTCCGTATGGAATAGAGGAAAGCCCGTTTACACAAATTCATTTTTCTGTCACCTCATTTCTTATGTTGTTCTGTTGTCCATGTGTAAGTGAACATTCTAAGAATACATAAGGAAGGTGGAGTTCAGGTGGAGTTGAGATGTTCTTTTGGTGGAGTTAGAAAAGGGCCAAAAACCGAGAGGCTTCCATATAGATAACCTCTCGGTTTTGTAAAATAACTTTCTCACGTATTATCTACTAACAGCAAGCCTTAACTAATGATTAATTTTTATTATTGATAAAACAGTTCCCAAAATCATAATTACAAGAACCCCTATTAGAATAATCAGTTTTTGTATTTCAAAATTACCAGCTACAATGGGGAATAAAGAAACCACATTATTCTCTGATATAATTTGAAGCTGACAGAGTGACCAATATCCTAAAGCTGTTAGATAACCGGCTCCTATATTGCTTCCTATTTGTGAAAACAAAATTCCTGCAGTTCCCATAAATCCCGCATAAAGTATCGTGGAGATTACATATGTCCAAAATGGAAACATACAGTTCCGACTTTGCATAATCAATGCAAACCCAATAATTGCGACAGATATAATTGCAAATCCACAGAACAAACGAATAATTACACTTTTTAAATACGACCATGTTTTTGTGCAAACAATTTCTTTTATACTCATATCTAATTCATATTGAGTAATAGGAACAAGTATAATTATCCCCATCAAGGCAACTGATTGTGAAAAACATTGTGCCGATTGTATGTGATTTAAATTTGATATACCTCTAATAGTAGGAATGAGTAGAAAGTAAATTGCAGTCAGCAATAAACTATTTCTGAAAACGAGTCCGAAGTCTCTCTTTAAAAATTCCAAAATGCTTTTGTATGAAATAAGCATAATCCAGTTTTCCACCTCGTTTCTTGTTATAAATTACTATTGACAAATAGATCAGAACAATCGATACAAACATCATTAACCCTCTATTAAGCCAAATGATGTTAAAATCTCGTTGGATAAGTTCTGCTCCATTCAGCGAATTATGACGTATCATTAAAGTGTATAATCGGGTATCCCCAGAAAGCCCCGTGATAGCAGAGTCAATAAACCACCAGATGAACTGCACCAATATCGCAATAGGCGTAGTTGTTAAAATTGTCAAAAATGTTCCCAAACCAGTGACAACTATTACAGTAGGAAGTAACCACCATAAAATGTATTTAATAAATGCAAATGCGTCTATTGCAATACCTGTTTCGGCAGAGTATTCCATAAGTGGTATCAGCGACTCAAAGCTCAAAATAATAACTGGAAGTATTACCGCTGTTAAAATAGCCAAAGTTCGAACAGTAATGAGTTTTACCGTTTCTATTTGTTTGCTGTTTATTAATTCATTCATTTTATTCCTTCTGTCTTTTAACCAGAAAACAACAACGATAAAAATAGGATATAACCCTAAAACTCTTGTCATGTAATCACAAAACAGCCTTGCAAAAGCGATGCTAACCTTATCATCATAAATCGTTTTATTATACTCATTGATAGCTTCATCATAGGTCATTTCTGCTTGTCCGTAGTATTCCAATAGCATATCCATAGAATAGTAAGAACCATCTCCGATTATTTCCTCTGCTTGTGACATAAGTTCTTTAAATCTTTCATATGAAACCTGTGCTACAAAATGCTTTGTATAATCTTCTTCCTCTTGTAAAGTATCGCTATTCTCCGTCGAAAAACTAAAACTACCATCTTGATTTTGTGCAGCATCTCCTCCCATATGGATAATATTTCCATTAACGGACGGAAAGTAATCATCTGGAAGATTTTTTATCTGTTCTTCGGATAAACCTGTGATTTCTTCAATAATGGATAAAATTTCTTTTTGTTCTTCTGTACTTAAAATTACTTCCTTATAATAATTAAAAGGATATGTGGCATAAGAATTGTTCAAATACTCAATAATTAACATATCTGTTCCGCCGCACATAATTTTATCTGGTACTTCTTTTTTTATCAAACCATAATTATCTGCCCCTTGTTCTGGTTTGGCTAAAATAGATCCTCCCGTTATCTGTGAAGTAATAGACGCTTCGGCTCCATTGGACGCTTGTATTTCTTTACTTGTTACTCCATAAAAATTTTCATGCCAGCTAAGCAGAAGTAATCCAATGAAAAGTATATATACAATACTAAAACATATTTTTTTTAATTCCTTAATAAACAGCATTTATTTTCCCTCCCCCGCTCTATGTTCTGAAAGCAGATACATGTAACTGTCCTCAATCGTTGTTTCGCATACACTCCATGATTTGTTTTGTTTTTCATCAGAAAAAAATCTACATGAAATATCCTTACCGTTTTGATGAATACTGATAATATTGTAGTGATTTTTAAAATCTTCAAGTTCATCTTGCGGGAATGAAACGGTATATATTTTCCCATTGCCTATCTTTAATAAAGCTTCCGTATCGCCCTCAAAAACAACTTTACCTGCACATAATACAGCAACATTTGAACAAGTTGCTTCAATATCCGCAGCAATATGTGTTGATAGTAAAATAATTCTATTTACCGCTAATTCAGAAAGAAGATTGTAAAAGCGTAACCTTTCTTCTGGGTCAAGACCCACCGTCGGTTCATCAATAATCAAAACTTTAGGATTGTTCAATAATGCTTGAGCTATTCCAAAGCGTCGCTTCATACCACCGGAAAGATTTTTAAAACGCTTATTTTTTTCCTGCTCCAAATTAACTTGTTTTAATAAGTAATCGATGCGTTCTTTGCGCATTTTTTTAGGAAGCTCTGCTAAAATCCCCAAATAATCCAAAGCAGAATAAACGCTCATATTAGGATATACAGAAAACTCCTGCGGGAGATAACCTATGATCTTTCGTATATTCTTTTTATCTTTTATATCCACGCCATTCATTTTTATATCCCCGCTTGTTGGTTCTAACATTGTTGAAAGAATACGCATTAAAGTCGTTTTTCCTGCACCGTTTTCTCCTAACAACCCATACATACCAACAGGAATATGAAGGCAAATATCATTAAGAACTGTTCGTTTTCCATAACTTTTGTTTAAATGTTCAATCTTAATTTCCATAAAAAAAAATCTCCTTTCATTATCTGTAAGGAGATTATTTCATAGAAAAGTCAATTTTTAGAAAAACTCATTATTTTTTTACTTGAACTGTAATACTGGCTCCATGATCGGCTATGTTTTCCAATGATAAGACACAATCGAGTCTTTCGCAAAGGATTTTGCAGATGGACAGCCCAATACCAAAGTTGCCCTTATTTGTCGGAGAACTATAAAATAATGTAGTGGCATATTTTAATTCATCCTTTGAAAACCCTTTTCCGTCATCATAAACTGTAAAGCAGATACAATTATTCTTTTCTGTTATAGAAAAGTAAATTACTTTCTCTGAAAAGCGCAAAGCATTATCAAAAATATTTTCAAGAATTATTGATAACATATCTTTATCGCTACATATGCTTTCTGTTTTTATCTGGTTTTGATACTCCAATACTCGACCATATTTTTTCGCCAAAAGAGAAAAGTCATTTACAGTGTTCGTGATATACTCTTTCAAGTTAAAGTATTCCTTTTTAATTTCTACATCTTCGATTTTCTGTATATCTTTCACACACTCTACATATCTTTCTAAACGCTGCACAGCCCCTTTCATTTGTTTTAGCGTAGAGCGCAGAGCTTCCTCTGTGATTATTTGTTTATGATTTACCTTATCAAGATAATCAAGATAGCCATTGATTACGGTAATAGGTGTCCGCAAATCGTGCGATACGGAAGCAGTAAGAGCCTTTCTTTCCTGCAGCATATTCCACATTTTACGGTTGCTTGTATAGATTTCCTTTTTCATACATTCAAATGCATTACATAATTTCCCCAGTTCATCATTAGAAGTATATTCTATTTTAAAGTCCAAATCCTGCTCCGAGATATGTTCAACACCATTATTTAAACTCATAAGAGGTTTCTGTATTTTTAACTTATAGTACAATTTAGCCATAACAATAGAACCGGCAATGACATATATCACAGGTAAGGCAACCATAAAAACTGTAATGATCCAATAGTAAACTAAATTTTCTCCTGATAACGGTTCAAAGCGAAATTCTTTCGGATTAACCAGCGTTACACTATTATCTGAGGCATAATCTTCGACTGTATATTCAGAAACATAAATAGGTCGGCTGTCCAATATTTCTTGTCTGATGTCTGAAAACTTTAAAATAGTAATAACTGTTAATATACAGACAACTCCAAGACACATGACAGCCAATGTTATCAAGGCTTTTTTTAAGGTCATATTTTGAAATGCTTCTCTTATTTTTCCCATTTGTATCCCACTCCCCATACAGTTGTAATGTAGGATTTCTCTGTGTATTCAGCAAATTTTAACCGTATTCTCCGTATATGTTCTTTAATCACCACATTGTCTCCAACTCCATCAATGCCCCAAATTATTTCATATATCTTTTCACGGTCAAATACTTGTCCTGCGTTCATTGATAATAACTGAATAATCTCAAATTCTTTGTTAGATAGTTCTATCCGATTGCCCTTTATAAAAAGGCTTCTATCTGAATAATCAATTACGAGTTCTTCTGAGAATTTCGTTTTTGTCCGCACACGACTTCTCTGTTCTCTACGCAAATGAGCAGATAGTCTTGCTAACAGCTCATTCATGGAAAAAGGCTTAGTAATATAATCGTCCCCGCCAACCATAAGACCATTTACTTTGTCTTGTTCAGAAACTCTCGCAGTAAGAAAGATAATAGGGACTGTTACAAATTCTCGGATAGACGCACACAAGTCAAGCCCATTCATTCCCGCCATGTTAATGTCAAGTAAGATAATATCCGGGGAATGAGAAAGATTTTCTAAAGCGTCTTTTGCATTAGCCGCAGTATAAACGGTATAATTTTCAAACTCAAGTTGGAGCTTCAACATATCTAATATAGACTGCTCATCATCTACAATCAAAAGTTTGTAGTTTTGTTCCATTCTGTATCCTTCCATTTTTGATAGATTATACATCCTATATAACATGAAAAAGTCAATTTTCGGTCAAACTTTTCAATCAATCTGAGGTTAAAATCTTCATACCACCAGATGGCATACAATCAGAGGACTGCTCTTGTATTGCTGCCTCTGAGAAGATAGCAGTAAACCGCACACCATTTTCTGTATTCTCCATTTTATGAGGGATACCGTGATGGTCGAGTATCGTTTTTGTGATATACAGTCCTAAACCGCTGCCGCCACTGTTCCGATTGCGGGATTTATCTACCCGATAAAAGGGAGTAAAGATTTGTTTTAAATCTTCCTCCGCTATGTGGACGCCTGAGTTTTCCACAGAAAACACGCCATTTTGTAATGACACAGTTATCACAGCACCTACCGGGGAATACGCCGCCGCATTGCTGATGACATTGGAGAAGACTTTTTCAATCAGCCGCCCGTCGCCTTCATAATGAAAGTCCGGCTGTATCTCCATACTCAGCTCCATTTCTTTATCCTCCATCCTGCCACTGTTCTTCCTGCAGACTTTTTGGAGTATCTGGCTGATATTCAAGTCAAAGCGTACAAGCTGAAAATCGCTTCCGCCCATCCTGGCTGCGGAGAGGATGTCTTTAACGATCCGCTCCATGTCATTGACGGTTTTCATACAGTGGCGCAGATAGGTATCCCGGTCTTTGTATTCCCCAACCTGATAGATCATTCCCTCCAATTCACCCTTGATAATGGCTATGGGCGTCTTCAGCTCATGGGAAACAGCGGTAAAGAAGTCAATCCTCTGTTTTTCCTGTTCCCGCTCCCGTTCAATATCTTTCTGCAGCTGCTCGTTTGCGTCCTGAAGGCTGACAAGTGCATTGTTCAGGCGCTCTGACATCTCATTTAAGCTGTCCGCAAGAACGCCGATCTCATCCCTTTGCTTTACCTCACACTTCCAAGTCATATCCAGGCTGGTCATCCGCTTTGCCACACTGCAGATATGGATCAGTGGCCTGGAGAAATATCTGGAGCAGACCAGCGCCGCAAGAACAGAGATCAGCAGGATCACCACCGCAATCAGCGGGATGAGTTTTAAAAGGATTTCATAGGACTGAGATACCGCAACCAGGGAAATTTCCGCAGAAACCTGATATGTCTGCCATCCTTCCTGAAAAGTGGCAGAACAGCTCATGGTTCTGTCTGCTTCTTCCCAATTTTCCGGATCTGCATAATTTACAGAGAACACATCGCTTCCATCTGTGTTTGTGATCCGCACCGTAGCATTATTTTTCATGGAAAATGCCAGTATTTCCTCTGAGCCTTCCTCCCATCCGCTTCTTTCCAGTGTCTCCATCAGCCTGTAAAAGTCGGAAGTCGCCTGGCTTTCCAGTTCCGTCTGGTAATTTTTCGGCAGGAAGACCATTACCACAGCATATATGATGATACAGCAGGCCAGCAGCAATGCCAGCATACTCAGAAAGGTCTTCGCCTGGATACTTTCACTGATTTTCTTTTTCAATTTTATATCCCACTCCTCTGATTGTCTCGATATAATCCACGCCCAGTTTCTTACGGATATTTTTGATATGCGTATTCACGATCTTCTGATCCCCGTAATACTCATATCCCCACACGCTGTCCAGAAGACTCTCCCTGGAAAACACTTTTCCCGGATTTTCCAAAAGCAGCTTCAGGATCTCAAACTCCCGGCTGGTGAGGGATACCTCATCCGTTCCTACCAGCACCTCATAATTTTCCGCATCCAGTGTGATCTCTTTATACCGGATCACAGATGGTTCCTCCTCGTTTCCCTGTTCCGTCCGCCGCAGCACCGCCTCAATCCGGCGCAGGACAAGAGGCATGGAAAAGGGCTTGATGATATAGTCATCTGCCAGGACATCAAAGCCCTTCATCTGGCTGGCGTCATCATCCCGTGCCGTCAGCATGATAATCGGCGTCCGGCTTTCTTTCCGTAGGATCTCACAAACTGCAAACCCGTCAATCTTCGGCAGCATCAGATCCAGCAGCACCAGATCCGGATTGCATCTCCGGAATGTCTCAATTCCTTCCAGCCCGTCACCGGCGCCATATACTGTATATCCTGCATCCTCCAGGAACGCCCGCACAATGTTCTGGATGGAGATTTCATCTTCTATAATCAAAATTGTCTTTGCCATATCAGCACCTCCGCTATTTGGACAACAGTGTATCATACAAAGATGGAGTTTTGGTGGAGTTCCCCGATTTTTCATACGGATTTTAAACTTTTCATAGTTTTCCATTTTCTACGGAAAAATCCCAGGAGATTACTCCCCTGGGACATCCACAAACTTGTATCCGACTCCCCACACCGTCTGGATATATTCTTTCGTTGTAACCTTCCGCAGCTTCTGGCGGATATTCCTGATGATACAGAACACCGCACTGCTTACATCCACCGGCTCTTCCTTCCAGACTGCCTGGTAGATCTGCTCTTTCGTGAAAACTCTTCCTGGCTGACTGGCAAGGTACGCCAGGGTGTGAAATTCGTAATTCTCTGTCAGAGAAATTTCTTGCCCCTGATAAGATGCCTGGTGGCGGAGCGAGTCAATACAGAGTCCGGAATACTCAAGAACCTCATCACTCTCTGTCGCTGGTTTCTCTGTATCGAATTTCGCCAGAAGCTGCTCTGTCACCTTTCCAGTTGGATCCGTGGAGCGAAGGATGATTTCGATCTGTTCCATTACGCATCACCTGTTTAAAAGTCGAAAGACATTATTTCGTTTCAGTGTTAATCAAAGCTTTTATTTTTCCGATCAAATCATAATCGGTTTTGCAACAGAAAACGCCACCATAAAATTTTGTCTGTTTTTTAAACAGGCAATCATCATCGCCAGACATAAGCAGGAAAGGGACAGGGATTCCTTTTTGACGAATTTCTACGAGTAAATCCAGTCCTGTGCCATTCTGCATATTGTAATCAGAACAGATTGCATCGACTTTTTGATGTTCCAGTAATCGCAAAACATCTGTTCCCCCTGTTGCTATATAAACCTCAAAATACTTTTTAAAGTAGAGACCAGAAAACCTAAAAAATCCAAAAGGACTGCTACACGACAGTTTTTCTTTTGCCGTCGCCCGACAGGAAATAGCTATATTTTCTTAAAGTGGCAAATCCTTTCGTCTAAATCCCAACAATCCAATTGTCAGAAAAATAGCAGTTAATCCCAACAAAACCACAAGGCTAATAACCGAAACAATATTTCCATTGACAAGCTGCCTTGGATTGAACAAACTCAATGGATTGCAGTAAAGAAGAATTTTGGCATTATCATATACAGAAAAAAACATCTGCATAATGATGAACAACGAAATTCCCCCGGCCCCACAGCCGATTGAATATTTAACATCATTGAATAGACAAGCAAACATAAAGCAAAACGCCGCAATGAATAATTGCAGGGCGAGCAAGCCTAAATTTAGTAATAAAAACCGGGGTATATCCAATGCGCCTTTGAACATCATGGAACAGCATACAATCATCAATCCTGTATTGAATGCGATCATCACAACCACCCCCAAAAACAGATTGACCCATTGTGTTATAACAATTTTCGTTCTGCCATGCTTTGAATTTAGCAGATAGGCAAGTGATCCATTTTCCACATACTTTGCAAGTAGGCGATAGCACATTACGATACTGTAAATGAACGGTGTAACAATCAAAACAAATTTATACAGGTATGTAATGATGAAATCCAGCAAGGTCGTCCCCATATCCTGCATACCGAATGCAGCAAGAACAACCGGCATACTTTCCTCTAATGATTCCAGACTGTCCTTTAGTGATGGATCATACATTGCCACCAGTGTGACAGCATACATTGCAATGATACTTAAAAAAATAACATATAATTTATAGTTCGCTTTTACTTCTTGTTTCATCAATGAGCGGATCATGCTTTAGTTCCTCCATAATGCTGCATAAATACTTCTTCGATTGTTTGGTTTCTTACTGCTATATCTTGCACATCGTAATGTACTAATTCATGCACAAGATCATTGACAGAGCTATCCAGTAGAAAAGATACCTTATAATTTCCATCAAATGTACTGTCAGCATGAACCCGTGTAAATGCCTTTGCAAGTTCAGGGGTTGCAAAGGTAATCGTGTAGTGCTTTTTGTTCGTACCTCGAATACTCTGGATACCTTTATCGGCAATCAAGTGTCCGTCTTTAACCATCAGCACTCTATCACAAGTGTTTTCGACTTCTTCAAAAATGTGGGACGACATAAATATCGTTTTCCCTTTGTCTTTTTCTGATTTTATAAGCTCGACAAACTTATTTTGCATAATAGGGTCTAATCCGCTGGTCGGTTCATCTAAGATTAACACAGACGGATTGTGCATAAATGCAACGACTAACCCTAATTTCTGTTTTGTCCCCTTTGACATTTTTTTGATCTTGATACGAGTATCTAATTCAAAATAATCTACGAGGTGACGAACCTGTTCTGTGGAAACATTCTCTTTTGTTTCCATCATAAATCGGATGAACTCATTGCCAGTCATTCGGTCATTCAAGAATGATATTTCTCCCGGTAAATAACCAACTTTTGATTGTATTTGCTTTGCCGCAGAGAACGTATCCATATCAAAAATTTTAGATATACCCTGCTGGGGATGGATAAATCCCATCAAATGTCTTATGGTCGTTGTTTTGCCCGCACCGTTTGATCCCAGAAATCCAACAACCTCTCCTTGGTCAACAGTAAAACTTAAATCAAAAATTCCTCTATAGTTTCCATAGTCTTTTGTCAAATTGTGTACTTCAATCATCTTCATAAGTATTCCTCTTTATAACTAATCTGTTTAATCATTGCTTTCCATTTTTCAAATTCCGCAATAGCTTCCTCAAACACAATCGGTTGATTAGTTCGATGCTTTTCGGACAGATACCCCTCGGATAACCACGAAAACATTTTGTAAATGTACTTCGGATCAATGTCCTCTTTGAATCGCGAAAAGTCAATGTTCTTGAAGTATTCATCGAATGTGGTATCAAAATTTTCAGCGAGATAATCATTAACCGAAGCCGAAACTTTTTCGTCTTGAAAAAGAACCATCCGCAGCGAAAAATCATACATATAAGGATAGTCAGACCATATTTTCAATTTGGTTCTTATCCCGAAGTCCAACATATCGAAAAAATCAGTTATGGCACTCATTTCCGCTACATCTACTGCTTCCAAAGAAACTTTGCTGCAAAAATCGCACAGGTAAAGATAAAACGTTTCTTTATTTTTGAAGTAGTAAAATAACAGTCCTTTAGATATTCCTGCTTTTTCAACAATCAAATCAGTGTTTGCCTTTTTATATCCGTATTGCCCGAAACATTCCAGTCCTGCGTTTATAATCCGCATTTTCTTTTCGGACGGTAATTCCTCAAACTTCTCCGCAGACAATTTTCAGACCTCCTTTGACTATTTCAGTCAATTCCATTCTAATACGTTGACTATTTTTTTCAAGGTCCCAGCAATCACTTCTTTAGCCCTTCCCGATATTTTCTGCAAAAATACTATCCGTTTCAATTCAGCAATATATTGTTTGAGTGCATATATTGTTTGATGTTTGATTGCATATATTGTTTGATTGCATTTGACACCCACTATATCTTGTGCTACTATAATCTTGTATTTGAGTTTTTGTGTCATCCCGAAAT
>ERZ1643247.2224-NODE-2224-length-15833-cov-9.229497_pt1 | contig 15833 bp, 18 predicted proteins | sample MGYA00579264_ERZ1643247 | MGnify/ENA primary metagenome ERZ1643247 (study PRJEB29033, sample SAMEA4952262) | chicken gut metagenome | biome: Broiler Chicken; feature: Gastrointestinal Tract; material: Caecum | place: Ireland | collected 2018 | study: Broiler... | reverse complement strand
ATTATGAAATCCTTGAGAATAAGCTGTCAACTTTTTTTATACCACACCAGATCAAAAAGCTGGATTGCCTTGGAAAAGGCATCCGCATGATTGGTGGCTCCCCCGGCGGTAAGACCGTCTACCACATTTTTCAGATCTTCTGTTGAAGTGATAAGCCCTGTATCTGCTGTGGCAATGGTTGCAAAGCTTACAATTCCCATGTGGCTCCCGGAGCCGATATTCCCGTCCTGGGTACTGTCTGTAGACACATCAATAATGTCGATAAAAGTCTTTGCTCCTGCTTTCATATTGGCAAGAGGACTTCCAGCCATACTCCCGGAACGGTCCAGCACCAGGACAATATCTGTAGGATTGGAAGAAATATCCGGTGCTGCGGAAAGCCCAAGGGTTACCTTCACAGTTCCATCACAGTCTATCCTGGAAACATCTATTTCTTTATTTGAATTTGTGATTCCCATAGTTTTACCTCCATATTATGATCAGGGGCAGATCATTTTGCCCTCAATCTCATAATATGTAGGATAATCCCAGGGGTCATAGGCATCTTTATTCCGGAGTAAATCCCCTATATTTTTTTCAAATTTCGTCAGTTTTATGATACAATGAGTCCTGTAGAATTAAAAATACCTGAAAGGTCTGACGAATATGAAAAATGTAAATGTACGCAAGCTTGCTCTGGCAGGCATTCTTGTCGCTGTTGGGATCGTGTGCTCTCCTTTGTCCATTCCCGTAGGAGCCTCCAGGTGCGCTCCTATCCAGCATTTCATCAATATACTGGGCGGTGTCTTCTTAGGCCCCTGGTATGCAGTGGGAATGGCCTTTGTCACAAGTCTCCTGCGGAATCTCATGGGGACCGGCACCCTCCTGGCCTTCCCGGGATCCATGTGCGGCGCTTTGATCTGCGGACTTCTTTACCGTTATACTCAAAAGCTGCCTTTAGCTTATCTTGGTGAGTTATTTGGCACCTCCGTGATCGGCGGGATCCTGAGTTATCCTGTATCCGTTCTGCTCATGGGCAGTTCCTGTGCAGTGTTTGCTTTTGTTCTTCCTTTCTTTATATCCAGCTTTGGTGGGACTCTTATTGCCATAGTACTGGTGACAGCCCTGAAGCGTACGAAAATACTGGATATCTATCTGGAAAGACCCGCAAAGGCAAAAAAATTTTTCTAAACTTGCAGGCTTTTCTCCCGTAACCGTACTTCTGTTCTGGTACGGTTACATCTTCCATTTCGCGTTTGTAACCGTTCTCTTGGACTAAGTGGGACAGTTATATTTCTTGTTTTCGCGTTTATAACCGTTCTCTCAGGCTGAGTGGTACGGTTACATTTCCCATTTTCGCTTTCGTAACCGTTCTCTCGAACTGAGTGGTACAGTTACATTTCCCGTTTTCGCGTTTGTAGCCGTTCTTTCGGACTAGATGGTACGGTTACATCTTCCATTTTCTCTTTCGTAACCGTATCTGGCAAGATCCGGGTTTTCTATCCTGGTTTTCTGGCCCGGAATTAATTATTTCTCTATTTTTTATTGAAAACGGATAGATTTCCCTCTTTTTTTACGAATATAAGGTGTAACCATCAGATGTGTTTGATGGTATATTTTTCATATGGCACCGGCAAGTTCTTTAGCCGGATCTTGTATGCATACTTAGCCAGAAGGAGAACTTATGAAAATAACAGAACAAAATTTTATAAAGGAGATAAGCCTTGGAAATGAAAAGGCGCTGGAATACTGTATGCTCCACTACGGCGGTCTGGTCCGTTCTGTGATACACCGGCATATAGGAAACCTGACTCAGTACGAAGAGGATTGCATCAACGAGGTATTCTTCGCAGTATGGGAGCATATTGATTCCTACTGTCCGGAGAAAAATCCCTTTGCTAACTGGATCGCAGGGGTGGCCCGGCTGAAAACTCTGGACTGCCTGCGGAGATATTCCCACCACCTTATGGAGCATAGCTGGGAAGAAAACATCCCCCACACTGCTTCCCGGGAAGATACAGACCTTCAGGCCATTGAAGAAGAAATTTCCCGTGAGACCCAGCAGATGCTGGACTGTCTCAAACCCCAGGACAAAGACTTATTTATCCGCCTTTATGTGGAAGAACAGGACATGGAGGAGATCAGCCGGGATACAGGCATGTCCAGACCGATGATCTACAACCATCTATCCCGGGGAAAACGAAAGATCCGAAAATTATTTCCCGGAAAATCCAGAAAGGAGACTGACCTATGAAAGAATCCATCTACGATTTATTAAATGATATTGACAGCAGACCGGAATCCTACACGACTGCTCAGGTAACCCAAAAAGATATAAAAGACTGGAAAAAAGCTTTTAAGAATAAAGAACAAAATTCCAGTCAACCCGGTAAAAGAGCCCTCAGAAAGCATCGTTATGTAAAATATGCGGCCGCTGCTGCCGCCGCAGTGGTCCTCATCTGCGCCGGATCCATCCCTTCTGTCAGGATCACCGCCTATGCCGCAGTAAAATCTGTCACCTATGATCTGGGACAGCTCCTGGGGATCTCAGCTGATCTCTCCCCCTATACCACAGTGGTAGGAGAATCTGTTTCCAAGGATGGCATAACCGTAACCTTAAATGAAGTGATCATGGACGAAAACATGATGTATATCACCGATACGGTAACTACTTCTGAAAAAATGGACACCGTGGAAAAGCAAATGGGATATATGGCTGACGCCATGGTATTTATCAACGGTAAAATGGCTTCCAGCGGAGCCAGCGGCGGCATTGAGCAGGCAGATGACTATAATCTGGTATCCACCATGGAGATCGACCTTCCCGATATTGATACCAGCGGCACTGTGGATATGGAAATCCGGTATTCAGTAGAGGGCAGAGAGATCGGCACCATAGCCTTTACTGCCTCAGGTGCAGAGCTTCTTGCAGATACTGTTACCATACCTTTAAACGAAGTCATTACCCTGCCTGATGACAGCACATTATCCCTGGAAAAATACACTACCAGCGAAGTAGGCCAGAAAATCTTCTTCACCCTTTCTCCCAAAAAGGTAGTCTACGACGTTATCCTGAAAGGAGAAGATAATCTGGGGAATCCGGTGGAATTCATCACCCGTTCTATTCACGACGGCCAGGGCCGTATGGAAGTCAGCACCATAGACAACGGCTACGTAAATGACCAGGCGGAAAGCCTGACTCTGACCCCGTATGCGGTAAGATTTCCGGAGACCAGCGGAAAAATGAGCAATGATTATCAGCCGGTAGGAGAAGCTTTTACGATCCAGCTGAAGTAGATCTATAAAAACAGGGCCGGGAAGTTACAGATCGTACCGAAACTTTCCCGGTTCTGTTTTTTGGTTTTATATCCTATCTCTTAATCCAGCTCTTTCAGCAACTGAAAAATAGTCTTTTTATAGATCGGATGCCGGATATTTGGCGCTATCTCACTTAGCGGTCTCAGCACAAAATCCCGCATATGCATTTCTACATGTGGAATGATCAATTCGTCGGTTTCCATGACCAGATCGTCATATAATAAAATATCAAGATCTAAGGTCCTTGGCCCCCAGCGGATGATCCTTTCTCGATGGGCCTCTTTCTCAATCTCATGAAGTTTTTCCAGAAGTTCTTCCGGAGAAAGAAGCGTCTTTAAAAGAAGACAGGCGTTGAGAAAATCATCCTGCTCCACTCCGCCGTAAGGTTCTGTCACCAGATAACCGGAGACTTTTTCCACCTTGCACCCTTCCGCTTCATTCAGACGCTTCACCGCCTGATCCAGGTAAGCCTTTTTATCTCCCAGGTTAGATCCCAGCCCCAGATACGCTCTGTGCCAGAATCTGCTGATCTTCACAGATACATATTCCAGAGGCAGCCCTACCGGAGCCCAGGGCTTTTTCAGCTCCAGTTCAACTCCTTTCAGCAAAGGGTATCTACAGAGCAGTTCCCGGGCAAGATTTTCTCCAGCCGCCTCTATAAGCTTAAAGGTATTTTTCTTCATATATTCTGTGATAAAGTGGCTGACTTCCCCATAATCTATAGACAGTTCCAGCTCATCCTTCTTTCCTGCCGGCCGTGTATCAGTATACATGACCAGAGAGAGGATAAATTTCTGTCCCAGCTTTGTTTCTTCAGGGAAAACCCCATGTCTGGCATAAAATTCCAGATTCTCTATATGTATTTCATCATATTTCATCGTTCTCTTACTCCTTCAGGATGGCCTGGGTCATCTGTATAGCTCTCCGGTTCTCCTTAACATCATGGACCCGGACAAAAGATGCCCCCTTTTCCACTCCCATTACCGTAGTTACCAGAGTTCCTTCCACCCGCTGATCTGCCGGAAGGTCCAGAGTCCGTCCGATCACAGACTTTCTTGAAGTAGCCAACAGCACCGGATACCCCATATCTTTCAAACATTCCAGATGGTTTATGACCCGGAGATTCTGCTCGTATGTTTTGCCAAAACCTACGCCAGGGTCCAGAATGATATTTTCATCGGGGACCCCTGCCGCCTTTGCGATCTCCACGGAGTCTCTCAGATCCCGGCACATATCTTCCAGGAAATTTTTATATTCCGTGTTATCCCGGTTATGCATGAGACAGCAGGGCACCTGGTACTGTGCCGTCAGGTCCGCCACCCTTTTGTCATACTTAAACCCCCAGATATCATTTACCATATCAGCTCCGGCCCTTAAAGCAGCTTCTACAACAGCGCTTTTATAGCTGTCCACAGATACCGGGATATCAAAGTTTTCCTTTATCATACGTATAACCGGGACAACTCTCTGGATTTCTTCCTCAATGGTGATCTGGGTATGGCCAGGACGGGTGGATTCTCCTCCTACGTCAATGATCGCCGCCCCTTCCCGGATCATATCTGCCACATGTTTTTTTGCCTTATCCATACTGTTCCACTTTCCCCCATCGGAAAAAGAATCTGGAGTCACATTTAAGATTCCCATAATGTAGCATTCATTTTCTGTATCAAAATATTGATTTCCGATTTTCATGGCAGTTCTCCTGTTCTCTTATACGCTGATCAGCATATTCTTCTTTTCTTCACTCCAGTTGCAATCCGGTTCCGCAGGACAGAACCCGCAGAGTCTGGACTTCTTATCTGCCCGGTAGAGTATTCCGGCAAGCCGGCTGTCCTCTCCGATATCTTTGTCTCTGTGCCGGGCAATCGCTTCCAGGATCTCTATCTGCTCTTCCCCGGTAAAACCGCTGTCTTTCAGGATCTCTTCAGCCAGGTCTTCTCCGGCTTTTTCGTGGGGAATTCCTTCCGTATACTGAAGATATCTTCCGATATCATGGAGCAGCGCCGCTCCATAAATGATTTCCTTGGAAATCCCACAGTTCTTTTCCAGATTTTCTATGTAAGCGATCCTGGCCACATCCATCAGATGATCCATGCCATGTCTGCAGAAAATACGATTTTTCTCATATTCCGCCAGATGTTCCATTTGCTGTTTCCACACAGGATGTCTCCATATTTTATTGACTCTTTCCATATCATCTCCGCTCCAGCATACGATAGAACTGATTCTGCAGTTTCTCATCATCATTAAAAACGCCTCTTGTAACTACCGTAACCGTCTTTGTGCCTGGTTTTTTGATCCCCCTCATAGTCATACACATATGTTCCGCTTCGATCAGCACCATAACTCCATGGGGTTTTAATTCTTTCATAAAGACATCCGCAATCTGTGCGGTCAGACGTTCCTGGAGCTGGAACCTCTTTGCAAAGACTTCCAGAGTACGGGCAATCTTGCTCAATCCTACTACCTCCCCATCAGGGATATAGGCAACTGCCGCTGTTCCATAAAAAGGCAGCATATGGTGTTCGCAAAAAGAATAAAAAGGAATATCTTTTTCCATGACCATATCATTATTGTCCACATGAAACCGTTTCTTTAAATGTACCCCGGCATCCTCTGTATATCCTGCAGCCAGTTCCTCATACATTCTGGCAATACGGTCCGGAGTCTCTACAAGTCCCTCTCTGTGTATGTCTTCTCCGATACCTTCTAAGATCAGCTTTACTCCTTCCTGTATCTTTGCCTTATCCATGTTTCTTCCCTCCTTTTCCGGCCTCTCTGTGTAAGCCTGCTGAGGGAAGAACTGTTTCCAGATTCTTCAAGTCAAGTCCACTTCCGTATTTGGATCCTTTTTCCAAATATACTCTTGCTCTTTCTTTCATCTTTAGGTTCTCCTATCTGAGATAATATTTTCCTCTCATTATAGAACGCTTCTTTTCTAAACTCAATATCTTTATGCATTTTCTATTTTTCAAATTTTCCCGTATATAAAATCTGCCCTCAGCATATAGAAGTAAACTTCTTTGTATGCTGAAGGCATTTTATCTTCCATCTATGCAAACTGGCTGTTATAAAGCTGGGCGTAAGCTCCGCCTTTCTCCAGCAGTTCCCTGTGACGTCCCTGTTCGATAATGTTTCCATTCTCCATAAACAGGATCAGATCTGCGTCCACAATAGTAGAAAGCCGATGAGCGATCACAAAGCTGGTCCGGTTCTTCATCAGACTGCCCATAGCCTTTCCGATCTCCATCTCTGTCCGGGTATCCACACTGGAAGTAGCCTCGTCTAAGATAAGGATCGGCGGATCACAGAGGAATACTCTGGCTATAGTCAGAAGCTGCCTCTGGCCCACAGAGATATTCTCTGCCTCATTCTGCAGTACCGTATCGTATCCCATAGGCAGGGTCCTTACAAAGAAATCAACCCGTGCGGCCTTGGCTGCGGCGATGATCTCTTCTCTGGAAGCTTCCGGTTTTCCATAGGCAATATTTTCTGCAATGGTTCCCTGATACAGCCAGGTATCCTGAAGGACCATGCCAAAGTTTTCCCGCAGGTTTCCTCTGGTCATTTTCCTGGTATCTACGCCGTCCAGGAGGATCCTGCCTCCATTTACCTCATAAAACCTCATGAGCAGATTGATCAGTGTGGTCTTTCCTGCTCCTGTGCTTCCTACCACGGCAATCTTCTGCCCCGGTTTTGCCCGGAAACTGATGCTCTCCATAAGAATCTTTTCCGGGGAATATCCAAAACGTACCTTTTCAAATTCTACCAGGCCTCTGGCTTTCTCTACCCTCTCCGGTTTTTCCGGCTCCGGAGAGATCTCTTCCTCATCTAAAAGCTGGTAGACTCTCTCCACACAGGCCAGGGCGGACTGCATGGAATTGATCATATAGGCCCCTTCTGTCAAAGGTTCCCCTGCCTGATATACGTACTGAAAAAAGGCCTGAAACCTTCCTACGGAAAGACTCCCCTCCAGCAAAAGCTTTCCCGCAAACACTGCAATCCCTACCTGCCCCAGACGATTGATGAGGCGGATCGCAGGATTAATGGCATTGGTCACAAAATCCGCCCATTTAGATGCCTGGGCCAGTTCTTCCGTCACCTGATGCATATCCCGGGAACTGTTCTCTTCCTGGGTAAAAGCTTTGATAATATTCCTGCCGCTGTAGGCCTCCTCTACCTGTCTGGTAACCCGGCTGACACACTGCTGCCTTCTGGCGGCAAACTCCAGGGTCTTGGCGGAAAAAAGTTTTGTAGAGAAAAGAGAAAAAGCCATAAACACCAGAAAGATCATCGTCAGTCCCACATGAAAGCGGAACATCATGATCAGAGATCCTATTACAAGACCCACTGCGGAAAACAGTTTAAGCAGTCCCGTCTGAAGAGCCTCTGCGTTTTTATCCAGATCGTTTACCGTCCGGCTCATGATTTCTCCCGGCTGATGTCCGTCAAAATAGGAAAGAGGAAGCCGTGAAAGTTTCTGACTGATATCTGTCCGCAGTTTCAGGCTGAGCCGCTCCGCAAAGCTGGCCATAAGAAAATTCTGAAGGCCGTAGAACAGAGAAGTTGCTCCGTAAACGACAAGAAGAATACAGATCTCCCTGCCTCCTGATCCCCAGGTCACAGAAAAAGCCTGTCCGCCTCTGACTGCTTCCTGTATCTTTTCCCAGAGCAGATCAATGATCCCCGCGCTGTAAACAGGCGCCAAAATAGAAAGAAGGGTGTAAAAGATCACAGATACCAAAACCACCAGAAGACGGCCGTGCTGCTCCTCTACAGAATCCCACATTCTCTTTAAAGTCTCCAGAGGCCGGCTGGGCATTTCAAACTCCTGCTCTTCAAATAAAGCCTGGCTGTTCTCTTCCATACTTACTCCTCTCCTTTCATCTGGGATCTGGCAATATCTCTGTATACGGAACAGTGTTCCATAAGATATTCATGATCACCCACATCTGCGATCCTGCCTTCATCCAGGACTACGATCTGGCTGGCATGTAAGATGGTACTGATCCTCTGGGCAATGATCAGCACTGCCGCTTCTTTTGTCTCTTCTTTCAAAGCCTCCCGCAAGGCTTTATCTGTCTTAAAGTCCAAGGCTGAAAAACTGTCATCAAATACATAAAGGCCGGTCTTCTTCATCAGGGCTCTGGCAATACACAGTCTCTGCTTCTGCCCTCCGGAAAAATTTGTGCCTCCCTGGGCCACTTTTGTCTCCAGACCCTGAGGCAGATTTTTCACAAAATCAGCCTGAGCGGTCTTCAATGCATGGAACATTTCTTCCTCTCCGGCCGTTTCTTTACCCTGGGCCAGATTTTCCTTTATGGTCCCTGAAAAAAGCCAGGCTTTCTGGGGCACATAAGAAATTTCCTTCCGCAGCCCTTTCTGGGGAAGACTGCGGATATCCTGTCCTCTGAACAAGATCCTTCCCTGGCTTACATCATGGAATCTGAGGATCAGCCTGGCTATAGTAGATTTCCCGCTTCCCGTACTTCCAATGATCGCCGTAGTTTCTCCCCTTCTGCAGGTAAAACTGATGTTTTTCAGTGTGTTTTCTTCTGCATCTGAAAAACAAAATCCCACATTTTCAAAGCGCAGGATTTCCTCTCCCTCTTCCTCCGGCCGGGCTGCACTTTCCTCTGTGTCCTGTATTTCAGGCACTGTCTCCAGCACCTCCTCCATACGGCGGATACAGACTCTGGCCCTTGGAAGGAGGATGATCACCATCTGTGCCATAATAATATAAAACAGAATGAGAATCACATATTCTGTCATGGCTGTTATGTCCCCGATCTGCATAAATCCCCGGCCGATACGGTTTCCTCCCAGCCAGAGGATCAGGACAATACACAGATTGATCACTGTAAAAGCCGCCACATCCAGTCCTGCAAAAAGCATGTTTGCCTGGATGGAAGACTCTGCATAGTCCTCAAAGGTTTTCCTCATTCTTCCCTCTTCCCGCCGCTCTTTGTGGAAAGCCCTGATCACCCGGACTCCTGTAATATTCTCCCGGAGGACTACATTCATCCGATCCAGGAACCGCTGGAGCCGGTCAAAAATTTCCGATGCTTTCCTGGTCACAAACAAAGCCAATACAATGATAAGGACCGTCACTCCGATAAGCAGCAGCCCCATCTGAAAATCTATGGCAAAAGCCAGAGAAGTGCCCATGATACAGACCACCGGAACAGGGACTACCATCTGAATACACCAGACCACGGCCTGCTGGATCACATTAATATCATTTAAAGTCCTTGTGATCATGGAACCGGTCCCAAATTTCTGAAAATCCTCTCCTGAAAATTCCAGAGATTTGTCATATACTGCATTTCGCATATCCCTGCCAAGTTTTGCAGACAGATCTGCGCACAGGTAACTTCCCCCAAGAGCTCCTGCTCCTGCAAGAAAAGCGATCAGGATCATCTGACCGCCTTTTTCCAGCATATAGCCCAGGCTTCCTCCGGCCACGCCTATATTGACCATATCTGCCGTCAGTCTGGGGATCAGCAGGCCGCCCGCCACATCCAGCACTGTTACCAGTAATGTAAAAAAGCATAATCTTTTATACGGTTTCATAAACCGTAATACCGTCTTCATAAAATCCTCCTGTTATGTCTCTCTCTTTTGTAATTGTCAGATTTTTTCCGCTCCTTCTTTCATGTATCTGGTATACTTCCGGAGAATCTCCGTGATCTGTTCCTGTTCCTGTACTTCCAGCTTTGCAAAGACCTGATGCTCCAGATCCAGCATCCGGTCTACGGTCCTTTTCACAAAGTCTTCCCCTTTTGCTGTGAAAGAAAGAGTCTTGTTCCTCCTGTCACCGGGAGCCGGCGCCATATAAAGATATCCCTGTTTTTCCAGGTTCTTAATAGCAGAGTTTATAGTCTGCCGGCTCATAGACATTTCCTCTGCGATCTCCGATTGGGTCAACTCCCGATCTGCTTCCCGCATGGTACACAAAATCCACATGGCACTGTCGGAAAGCCCAAATTTCAGTGCCAGTGTATGATAGACATCATCTGCTTCTTTAGAGGCGCTGATAAATTCCTGATATCTTTTTTCCGATTCTTTTTCCAATTATTCTCCTCCTTGTTCCCAAAAATAATCCGAAATCGGAGTATGGAAAGTATATTACGATTTCGGATTATTGTCAAGACATATCTTATTATTTCAGCCAGCTTACTTTTAAGCCGTTTTCCTTTAAAACGCAGAAACTCCTAAATATAAGGGGTTTTTCTTTGTTTTTCCCCTTATATTTAGGAGTTTTTATAATCACTCTTTTATTCCAGAACCCAAGCTCGTCCCTTTCCCTGTCAGCATTCAGCCGGTCCCAAAGCCGCAGTCCGGCCAGCGGCATTCCTCGCAACCCAGACACAATCCTCCATTTCCAAGCCTGGTAATATCCTTCCTGGAGATCCGGACTCCTGCCGCGATCCTGGGCAGGACCAGATCGAAGATCGTGGTTTTTGCATACATGACACAGCCGGGCAGCCCCATAACCGGCGTCCCATCGGAGAAATAGGCCAGACAGAACATAGCTCCCGGAAGTACAGGAGCTCCATAGGTAACTACCTCAGCCCCGCTTTCTTTTATAGCTCCCGGCGTCTGGTCGTCGGGGTCCACGCTCATGCCTCCTGTGGCTATGATCAGTTCACATCCCCGGTCCTTCAGCTTTCGGATCCCTGCTGTGATCTTTTCTTTTTCATCTCCCACAGTGATATGATCTTCTGCCTGTATACCGTATTGCTCCAGTTTGTTTTTAACTACTGGAGTAAAGGTATCCCGGATCCTTCCATAAAATACCTCATTTCCGGTGGTAATGATCCCTGCTTTCTTCAAACTGTAAGGCAAAAGCCGGCAAAGAGGCTTCTCCCCTGCCGTCTTTTTGACCAGCTCCATTTTTTCTTTTTTGATCACCAGAGGGATCACCCTGGTCCCCAGGAGTTTATCTCCTTTTTTCACCGGAGTATTACTGTGTCTGGTAGCGATCATCACCTGTTCGATCTCGTTGACTGCATCCAGTCTTTCCACATCAACCGTAAACAGTCCGTCGCAGGCAGCAGTCAGTTCAATCTTGCCTTCTTTAACTTCAGAGGGGATCATATTTTCTCCCCCGGAAACCCGGCACAGGATCCGGGCCGCTTCATTTTCATGGTAGACAGTATCATCTTTTTCCCATACATAGAGCTGGTCTTTTCCCATACTCAAAAGAACGGGGATATCTTCCTCTGTGACAATATGCCCTTTCCTGAACCGGGGGCCTTTGGAGACCCCTTTGATGATCTGGGTCAGGTCATGACAGAGCACCTGTCCTACCGCATCTTCTGTACGTATTAACTTCATATCTCATCCTCCTGTATCTGCTCCGGATAAAGAAGCAGAACATTCTGAGGGGCAATGCCAAGCTTCTCCGGCATGATCCTCGGGTTTCTGTCCTTAGGCAGTCTCCACCAGAGATCCCCGGTCCCCTCCTTCTGTCCCGCATATCGGAACAGGATCCTCATCTCGAAGGGCTCTTCCCTTTCTGATGAATATATAACCGGGAAGACATTTTCCCGGGCTTTAGGGTTAAAATAATGAGCCCTAAGCCCCACCGCGCACACATCCTCTCTTACCGGCTTTCCTGTGCGGAGACAAATGCCCCATTCCGGCACTTCCACTTCATATTCTCCAATTTTCCGGGCGCCGGCGATATTTTTACATCCGGTAAGCATTGCTCCCGCACGGCTGCCCGGATCTGCGAAAAGTTTTTTCGTTTCATCGGTTTTCAGGATCCGGCCCTTTTCCATGACTGCCGTCCGGCCGCAGAGATAATAAACTTCATCCCGGCTGTGGCTCACCAGAAGCACATCTTTTCCGTAACCGGCAAGAATATCCTTCACCTGTATCTGGAGGAGTTCCCGGAGATAGGAGTCTAAAGCGCTGAAAGGTTCATCCAGTAAAAGGACTTCCGGTTCGCTGACCAGCATCCGGGCCAGCGCAGTTCTCTGCTGCTGGCCGCCGCTTAACTGGGCCGGATATAATTTTCTCTGTTCTAAAAGATCCATTTTTTCCAGCATATCTTCCATTTTTTTCTTCCGCATTCCTCTGTCCTTTTCCGCGGACAGGCCGCAGAGAATATTTTTCTCCACAGTCATATTAGGAAACAATGCGTAATTCTGAAAAAGGTATCCTACCTTCCGATCCTGGGGCTTCAGGTTGATCTTCTTTTCGCTGTCAAAAAGCACCCTGCCATCCAGAACAATCCTTCCTTCATCCGGTTTTTCAATACCTGCGATGGCTTTCAGGGTCATACTCTTTCCGCAGCCAGAAGCTCCCAGAAGCCCGGTAATACCGCCAGGGTGCTCCAGATCTACAGCCAGCTGAAAATCCCCCAGTTTTTTCCGGATATGGACTGACAGACTCATCTTCTTCCACCTGCCTTTCTGCTCCGGCGTTCCAGCATATTTACTGCCAGCAGGATCACCGTGGATATAACTACATTTACTATAACCCAGAGAAAGGCTTCCTGCTCATTATTTGTCCTCCAAAGCTGATAGACTGTAGTGGATATAGTGGCAGTCCTTCCCGGTACATAGCCGATCAGCATACTGGTGGCTCCATATTCTCCCAGTGCTCTGGCAAAAGCCAGGACAGTCCCTGCTAAGATCCCCTGGCGGCAGGCAGGCATCCGGATCCTCCAGAAAATATAGGTATTGGAAAGTCCCAGAGTCTGACCGGAGTAAGCTAAAGTTGTATCAAAGCTTTCAAAGGCCCCTCTGGCCGTCCGGTACATCAGCGGAAAAGCCACCACAGCTGACGCTACAATTCCTCCATACCAGGTCATAGCAAACTGTATGCCGAAATTTGCCAGAAATTTCCCCAAAGGTCTTTGAGGTCCCAGCAGGATCAGCAGAAAATAGCCGCATACTGTAGGCGGGAGCACCATAGGCAGGGTTAAGATCACGTCCAGTATACCTTTGACGCCTCTGGGAAGCCGGGCTATATAATAAGCCGCCAGGATTCCCAGAAAAAATACAACCATGCAGCTGACCGCCGCGATCCTCAGAGAGTTCCAGAGGGGATACCAGTCCATCATCCTTCTTCCACCCTGGAGAGTCCTACCTGTTCAAAGATTTCCATACAGGGATCTGTCTGCAGAAAATCCAGGAAAGCCTGTGCCTCCTCCGGATGCCGGCTGTTCTTCATAACAGCAGCCGGATAGATTACCTGCCCGCACATCTCCGGTGTAGCGTAATCAGAAGCAGTAAGTCCTGCAGAGTAAGCATCTGTACAATAGATCACACCGCAGTCCACAGCACCTTCGGAAACCTGAGTTGTTACTTCCTTTACATTGCTTCCATAAGAAATCAGACCGTCAGCAGCCAGCTTTTCTTCATCCAGTCCATAATATTCCAGAATCTTCCGGGTATACTGTCCTACCGGCACATCGCTGTTTCCCATTCCCAGCAGGATGGTCCCCTCTTTAAGAGCCGCCGCCATATCATCAAAAGTTTCTAATGGCACGCTGCTATTTTCGCTGACACAGAGCACTACTTTATTCTCCAGAATGTCAACTCTTGAGTCCTTCATCACCAGATCAAGACCTTCTGTATTCACAGATGGGTCTGCAGTTCTGTCCATCTGATCCATCTGGGTCTGGCCTGCAGAAATAAAAAGATCGCAGGCAGCGCCCTCCTGAATCTGGGTCTTTAAAGTTCCTGATGAGTCAAAATTAAAGATCAGGTCCACCTCCGGATGTTCTTCCTTATAAAGTTCACTGATGTCTGTAAGCGTTTCTGTAAGAGACGCAGCTGCAAATACGGTAAGCTCTGCCTCCGTTCCTTCCTCAGCTGTTTCTCCACTGTCAGGATCTGCGGCAGCGGAATCTGTTTCTCCTGAAGAAGGATCCTTGCCTCCTGAGGAGGTCTCTGCGCTGCTTCCCTGACCGCAGGCTCCCATGGCCAATGCCATCGTTCCTGCCAGCAGTACTGCTAAAACCTTTGTTTTCATTTGTTTTCTCCTTTCTTGTTCAGAAATTTTATATACAAAACGTGGATTTACACGCTTTGCTCCTGGCTATAGCAGAAAAACGCAGGATAATTATATCAGATTAACTTAACCTGGTCAAAGCATCCCTCTTCTGCTACAATAAATACGAAAGGAATTTTACTTATGTCAGAATTATACAATTTAATCTCATCATGTAATCCTAACCGACAGGTGCTTATCCTGACAGCTTTAGAAGGAGAGCCCATAGGAGAAAAAGCCCTGTTTATAGACGGTATCCTTCAGTGGGAATCCAAAGAAAACGGATTTTTCTCCCATATCACAGCCAGTTTTCCGGATGTTTCCGTTCCCTGCATTATCAAAGAAGAAGGCATCCGGATCTTCTGCGAATTTCCAGCACGTGAACAGAAGCTGGTGATCTGCGGCGGCGGCCATGTATCCATTCCCGTGATCCAGATCGGCCGTATGATCGGCTGTACTGTCACAGTCCTGGAAGACCGCCCCAAATTTGCCGACAACGCCAGAAGAGCCGGGGCAGATACTGTCATCTGTGAACCTTTTGAAGAAGGGCTGAAAAAAATACCTGGAGACCCGGATACCTATTTTATTATCGTAACCAGAGGCCATCGATATGATCAGATATGCCTGGAAAAAATCATAAAAAAAGAACATGCCTATATCGGCATGATGGGGAGCCGTGCCCGGACCGCTAAAGTAAAGCAGGCTTTGCTTGACCGGGGCGCCGATTCCCAGGTGCTGGAATCTGTGCACACTCCTATCGGACTGCCTATCGGCGGAGAAACGCCTGAGGAGATCGGTGTTTCTATTATAGCCGAAGTTATACAGGAAAAAAACCGCTGCCAGAAGCGGGGCGGTTTTACAAAAGAGATACTCAAAGCTCTCCTCGATGAAAAGGAAAAAGACATAAAGAAAGTCCTGGCCACTATCGTGACGAAAAAAGGCTCCTCTCCCAGAGAAGCCGGAACAAAAATGCTGATCTTCCAGGATGGACGGACGGTAGGAACTATCGGCGGCGGCTGTCTGGAAGCCGATATTTTCCGGAGATCTCTCCGTCTTATGTCCCAGGAAAGTTTCCCCCTGGTACTCTATCACGCTGATATGACGGGAAAAGACGCCGAAGAAGAAGGCATGGTCTGCGGAGGCATGGTGGACGTTCTATTAGAAGTGCTGTAATTTTGCTTTATATGCAAAAAATACTTCCTCTGTAAAACATTTACGGGGAAGTATTTTTTGTGTTTCAATAACCTGTAATAAAATTCAATTTTCTTATCTTTAAGCTATCTACTTAGCTAAATTTTGTTGTATTTATCGGTGGCAGTACTATTGGTGTAATACCAGGTTGTGTAGTTAACAAAGTAACTTGACTACGAATATACAGAAAAACCCGTAGAACCTTGGTTCTACGGGCATCTTACGTTTGGACACAACGTTATCTTGCGATAACAAATCTAAAATCTATATTCAGATTGTATTATTCGATGATAGAAGCAACACGGCCTGATCCAACTGTACGTCCGCCTTCACGGATA